>Ga0335085_10016494_pt1 | contig 10674 bp, 8 predicted proteins | sample Lox_Sample_45_FD_206712 | JGI IMG/M metagenome (GOLD analysis project Ga0335085, IMG submission 206712) | Soil microbial communities from Loxahatchee National Wildlife Refuge, Florida, United States - Lox_Sample_4.5 | ecosystem: Environmental > Terrestrial > Soil > Wetlands | place: USA: Florida...
CGCCCGCATCGCACAGTGGCGCAGGCGTGGAGGCTGGCAGGGTCGCCAGTGCCGGTGTAACGGAAGGCGTGCTGGTTGCGATATTGATTTGCGTCGGCGGAAAGGTCGCTGCCGGGGTGCTGAAGGAAGCCAGTTCGGTCAGGCGGGCTTCAACCGTTTGGGCCGACTGGGTGAATGCAATGCTGGCGCCGTTCGGCGTGGGGGACTCTTGGGGCAAGTTGCAGCCGGCGAGGGACAGTGCAAACGCCATGAGCAGAATCATCGCGATTTTCTTCAACATTTTTTCTCCTTCCGGCTTTATTCTACCGCATTGCTGAGAGGCTAAAAAAAGCCCCGGCCGCTGGGGAGGCCGGGGCGCGTGTACTTTTTGATGAGGTCAGGTTGTTTCCGGATGGCCGCCGGCCATCCACAAGCCGAGTTGTTCCCGGCTGACCTTGCCGGCGTCAACGGTGGTCACAATCTGTCCCCGATACATCACGGCGATCCGATCCGACAGCGCCGTGATTTCATCCAGCTCGGCGGAAATCAACAGGACGGCCACACCCCGGTCGCGCATGGCGATGATTTCCTTGTGGATGTATTCGATGGAACCCACGTCCAAGCCGCGCGTCGGCTGGTTGGCGATCAACAGTTTCACCGGCCGGCTGAGTTCGCGCGCCACGATGACCTTCTGCTGGTTGCCTCCGGAGAGCTTCCCGGCCGGGTTGTAAGGCGAAGGCGTGCGCACGTCGTAATCCTCGATCAGTTTGACGGCGTTGTCCTCCAGGACCTGGGGCTGGATGACCCCGTGCCTGCTGTAGGGCGGGTGATAGTAATCGCACAGGACCATGTTGTCGACCACGGTGTAACTCATGACCAGCCCGTGGCGCTGGCGGTCCTCCGGGATGTGTGCCATGCCTGTCTCGGTGAGCGCGCGCGGCGTCTGGTTGGTCAGGTCCTTGCCCGAGAGGAAGACATGCCCCGATTGCGAGGGAATCAATCCGGTCAGCGCCTCCACCAGTTCGGTTTGGCCGTTGCCCTGCACGCCAGCGATGCCCAGGATCTCCCCTTCGCGTACGTTGAACGACACGCCGCGCACCGCTTCAAGACCGCGCTTGTCGTGAACGACCAGGCCTTCGGTCTTGAGGACATCCTCCCTGGGCTGGGCTGCCTCCTTTTCCACAGTGAGGATGACCTCGCGCCCGACCATCATGGCTGCAAGCTGATGCTCGCTGGTCCCGGCCGGTGTGGTGGTCCCCACCACTTTTCCGCCGCGCATGACGGTGATGCGATCTGCGATGGCAAGGACCTCCTTGAGCTTGTGGGTGATGAAGATGATCGAAACACCCTGCTTTGTCAATTCGCTCATGATGCGGGTCAGGTCTTCCGCTTCCTGCGGCGTCAGCACAGCGGTCGGTTCGTCGAGGATCAGGATGCTGGCTTTCCGGTAGAGCGCCTTGACGATCTCCACTCGTTGCTGAACCCCCACCGGAAGGTCGCCTACGATCGCGTCGGGATCAACCTCCAGCCCGTATTTTTGGGAAAGCTCCCTTACCTTTGCCGCGACTGTCTTGCGCTCAAGACGGTCGAGGGGAGGAAGGATGCCTGCCCCCCGGCTGCGGTGATCAGTCTCGGAACCCAGCATAATGTTTTCAGTGACGGAGAAGACCGGGATGAGCATGAAATGCTGGTGCACCATGCCGATGCCGTGCGAGATGGCGTCCCGGGTCGAGTTGAGTTCCATCGGGTTGTCGTTGACCAGCACCTCGCCCGCATCGGGTCGGTACAACCCGTAAAGGATGTTCATCAGCGTGGTTTTGCCCGCGCCATTCTCACCCAGCAGGGCATGGATTTCGCCTTTGTGCAGGTCGAAATCAACCTTGTCGTTGGCCAGTACGCCGGGAAAGTGTTTTGTGATGCCTTTAGCCTGGAGGACAATCGTTGTGTCCGTCATGTTGTCCTCTATTTCTCGTAAGGCTTGCCATCGGCGGCGGGAGGAATGGTCTTGCCCACCACACCGGTCAGGACGATCATCGTCAGGAGATAAGGAGTCAGGCCAACCACATAGGATTGCTGCAGAAACGCCAGGTTTGGCGGAATTAATTCACGGAAAAATTGCAGGTTGATCTGCAAGGCCTGCGCGGCGCCGAACAGCAGTGAGGCCGCCCATGCGCCGACCGGCGTCCAGTTGCCGAAGATCATCGCCGCCAGCGCGATAAAGCCACGCCCGTTGGTCATCAACGGTTCGAAGGATGGCACCGATTCAAGGGTCAGGTAGGCGCCCGCCAGGCCGGCGAACAACCCGCCGATAATGACGTTTGCATAGCGCATGAAATACACATTGATGCCGACGGTATCCGCCGCCTTGGGATGTTCTCCCACGGAGCGTGTCCGCAGGCCCCAGCGTGTGTTGAACAGGACATAGCTTGACAGGAAGACCAGCAGGATGGCCGAGATGGCAATCGGCTTCTGGTCCACGATCTTGTTGAGCGACTCGCCGACGGTGTAGCAGGTGCCGGTGTTGGCACCGCACCACTTCTGGAACAGTTCGGTGATGGGGATATGCAGAGCAGGCAGGACGCCCGGCGCGTGCGGCACATGCCCGCCGAAGATGCTGCCCTTCTCGAAGAACAGCTGCCGGTTTAGGAAGCCGGTGATCCCGGCAGCCAGGATGTTGATCACCGTCCCGCCGATGATCTGGTCCACCTTGAAGGTGATGGACAACGCCGCATGCAGCAGGGCAAACAGGCCGCCGCTGATGAGGGCCGCCACGACACCGACCAGGATGCTGGGCATGGCGGAGAAGCCCCAAATGGAATTCATGTAGATGGAAGCCAGCCAGCCGAAGAAAGCTCCAGCCAGCATCATCCCTTCGATACCGATATTGACCACGCCCGACCTTTCACAGAACACGCCTGAGAGCGCGCCCAGAGTCAGTGGGGTCGCCACGGCAATGGTGGTGGCGATCATGCTGGCGATGATGACGATCGGCTGGACCTGCTTGTAGCCCACGAGCACCACCGAACCGATCAGGATGGCCATGATGACGATAATGAAGCCGAAGCGTTTAGCCACGTTGCCTCCTAGCCGCCCCACCCGCGTGTGAGCACCAGGCGTTCTTCCCTAGCCTTGATGCGGTATATGTAGCGGATGATTTCATCAGCGGCTACAAAGAGCAGGATAAGCCCCTGGATGACCGAGATCATGTCGGTGGGGATCTGCGTCAGGAACTGCATGCGGGTGGCGCCGTTGCGCATCCCTCCGAACAGGATGGCTGCCAGCACCACGCCCAGCGGGTGGGTCTTGCCGAGCAGCGCGATGGCAATCGCGTCGAAGCCGTAGCCGATGGCAAAGCCCAATTCGTGACGGAAGTTCAGCCCGACCACTTCGATGGCACCTGCCAGGCCGGCCAGCGCGCCCGAAAAAGCCATGGTGAGGACAATTAATTTCTTAACGTTGATGCCGGCATATTTGGCGGCGTCCGGGTTCGCCCCCACCGTGCGGATTTCGAACCCCAGCGTGGTCTTCCACAACAGATACCAGACCAGCCAGGCACATATTAAAGCGATGACGAATCCCCAGTGCACGCGCAGGCCGGGGAAGATTGCTGGCAGACGGGCGGTGGCGGCAATCTCGGGTGTGCGGGCGATCACGTTGAGCGGGTCCTTGTCCTTCATCGGACCGTTCAGCAGGAAGCTGACCGTGTTCAGCGCGATATAGTTCATCATGATGGTGTTGATGACTTCATGCGCGCCGGTGTAAGCTTTTAATGCGCCCGGAATCGCCGCCCAGATGGCGCCAAACAGGATGCCCATCGCTATTGCCAGAGGAATGTGGATGATGGCCGGGATGGTGATCCCCAGCAGACCGGGCAGGGCGTAACCCACCCAGGCGGTCGCCACGGCGCCCAGCGCAATCTGGCCCTCCGCGCCGATGTTGAACAGGCCGCCCTTGAACGCCAGCGCGACCGCGAGGCCGGCGAAGATGTAGGGCGTCGCCCAGACGGCCGTCTCGCTTAATGCCTGAGGGGAACCAAAAGCCCCCTGAAAAAGGCCGATGTAAGCCTGGATCGGATTTCCCCCTGCCAGCGCGATGATGATGCCGCCGACCACCAGCGCGGTAAAAATCGCAAGGAGCGGCATCAACACCGCATCCAACGCCGAGCGGAAGAGCCGTTTCGTGCGACCGGCGTCCTTCTTCTTTGTCTCACTGCCCTGCATTCTGTGTTGCTCCCTGAGACTGGATTTATTTAATTATAACAATAAAGGGGAAAGAGGAGGTCCTCTTTCCCCTTGACTTCGGGAACGCTTATATTACTGGGGCTTGGCGGGCGAGACATTGGTCTTGATGGATCCGTCTCCCAGACCCTTCAGGATGGCATCCATCGCCGACTTGACGTTGGCGGGAACCTGGCTGTCGAGATCGTGATACGGGGCATAGCCCGACGGGCCAGTGTAGAGGCCAGAGGTCGGGAACTTGCCAGCCTTGGCCAGGGCGACCAATGCGGCCACCGGCACGGTCTCGGGCTTCATGGCGCTGGAGAGCATCTGCTTCGCGGCTTCGGGTAGGGTGAAGTACTGGTCGGTGTCCACGCCGACGGCATACTTGCCGGCCTGGGCGGCCGCATCCACCGCGCCGTTGCCGGTCTTGCCGCCGCAGCCGAAGACCACGTCCACGCCCTTATCCATCATGGAGTTGGCGGTCGCTGCACCCCATTCGGGATCAACGAAGGTCTTGTCGAAGCCGACATCGCTGTGGTAGACCACGGTGACATCGGTGGTGGTGCCGTTCTGGGCATCCGCATAAGCCGCGCCGGCCTTGTAGCCTTCACCATAGCGCCACACCGGAGGCACGGCATCGGTACCGCAGACGGCGCCGATTTTGTGTGACTTGGACATCATCGCACCCAGGGCGCCGACCAGGAAGCCGGACTGATCCTCATTGTAGACCACGCCGATCAGGTTGGGCAGAGGCCAATCGGGATGGGTATCGTCCTTGGACAGGAACTGGTCACCACCCACAAATTTGATATTGGGGTACTTCTTGGCGGCATTATAGGTCGCATCGGTCAAAGCGAAGCCCCAGGTGATGATCATGTCATAACCGGCGTCTGCAAAGGTCGCGATGTTCTTGTCATAGTCCTTCGCGTCGGTCGTTTCGATGTACTGGATTTGATCGGCATTGCCATCGGATTTGGCTTTTTGCACACCTTCCCAGGCGGTCTGGTTGAAGGATTTGTCATCGATCTTGCCGACGTCCGTCACAAAGCCCACGCAAAAGACCTGGTCGCTCTTGCAGTCGGGAGCGGCGGGTGCGCAGGCCGGCACCAGCATTGCCACGAGCAACAGCAGGGCAAATACAGTAAAAATCTTCTTCATTTTTCCTTCTCCTCTTTAGGAATTGGGGGTTTGGGGTTGGCTTCGTGCTCCTTGGCACGATTCCGTTGAATTTATTTTACAGCCTTACAGGACATTGTGCAAGTGGGGTGAGTCAGCATTCAATGGATTCGATTTTATCGCCCAGGCTAACCATGCCAGATTCGAGAATCTCGGCACGCAGGCCGCCCCGATGGATCAGCCCTGCCCGCACCGGACGACCCGTCAGCTGCTCCAGATGCCCGCAGGGTTCGCACAACTTCAAGCCCTTGAACACGGCCCCGCCCACGCGGAAGGTCCTGCCGACGAGATGGTTGAGCGCCACGCCGCGCGTGGTGATGTTGCGGCGGCTTTCTACTGGGCTCAATTCCAGTTCGTAATCGCGGCCCAGAGCCTCCAGCGCTTCTGCTTCGATGAAGGTTGCCTCGCGTGTGGCATCGTGCTTTTTCGAGTAGGTGCCCCTCCTGAAAAAATAGCGGTCGCCTTCCAGGCCCTGCCCGGCAACGGCCTTGACCTCTCTTACCGAAACCAATGCCGCTTCGGCCTCCGGCGCAATTTGAATGGCAACGACATTACCCATCATTCCTCCTTTATCCATGATCTTCCTCGTCTTCCAACACCATGACCTTGTACGCTTCTGCGTAGCTCATTTCTTTCTCTTTCCCTTCCTCGGCAGCCCACTCGCGGATCATTTTCTCCGGGTCCCAATCGCCCAGCTGGCTGGCGTGCTTCTTCAGCGCGGCGAGCTTGGCATCGATCGTTTCACTGATGTCCACCCAGGTATCCGGCTTTTCGGGGCCATGGAGATAGAGCCGCTTGACGTTGTGCGGCTCAAAACCTTCCTTCAGCAGTTCGGCAAAGAGCAGACGCGAGCCGGCGGAGGGGAAGACGGCATACGTGGCAGCCTGGGCCGCCGCGCGGTGGTCGGGATGGTTGATGTAGCCGTTGCCGTAGAAGACCGCCTGCGGGTCGCCGGTCACGACGACGTCCGGTTTGTGCGTGCGGATGAGCTTGGTCAGCTCCTTGCGCAGGGCGAGCGTCGGCTCCAATTCGCCATCCGGGTAATGCAAATAAATTGCGGGCTGCACGCCGAGGATTTTGTTCGCCGCATCCTGCTCTTTCTCGCGGAGGCGGGCGAGTTCCGGCTTGTAGGCCGCATCGTGCGCCGGATCGTTGGAGCCTGCGTCGCCGCTGGTGATAACGACCGAGATCACTTCGCACCCCGCCTTGGCCCACTTCGCAAGAGTCCCGGCGACGGTAAATTCCTGGTCGTCCGGGTGGGCATGGATGCTCATCACTTTTTTGGGCAGGTATTCGTTTTCACTCATAAGTTGTTCTCCGATAAAGGTTGCTAGGGCTGGCAATTCTCGATGTCCAGCAAACGGCGGATGGATTTGTGCGAGGGCTTGTCCTGTTGCGAGACCATGACCACACAGGGTTGCGAGAGCCCCGCGCGCGCCTCGGAGGACATCGCTTTCCACCAGATCTCATCCACGAACACATAGCGGTAACCGTTTTGCTTCAACGCCGCGATGGTGGGATTGTTGATCAACGCCTGCCATGTGTCCAGTCGTTCAAGCCCGCTCACCGACGAATAGGTGGGAAGGCCGGTCAGCACCGAGGCGCGCCAGGGGATGCGGTCGATCACCGCGCCTTCCGGCAGGCGGTTCCACGTGTCGCGCAGGATGCGGGAATCCTGGCTGTTCATATCGAGTCCCAGTTGAGGCTGCGAGATGCCCGTCATGACCATGCCGGTGACCACGATCCCGCCGAAGACCATCAGACCCAGCGCCGCCGCGCCGATCTTTTGCAGCGCCGGCTTGACTGCGCCGGAGGATTCCACCACCATCAGGGTCAGGAAGACCGTCCACACGAACATGGAGAAGGCGCTGAAGCGGGAGATGTCGCGCTCGGCCTGATACGCCAGGAAGAGCGGCGCGAGGAGTCCCACCCACGCACCGAAGATCATGGCGCCGGCCGACCAATCGCCTGTCTTGAACTGCCGCCAGGCCCAGACCGTGATCCAGGGCGTGAGCAGGATCACCACCCCCAGTTCGCACAACGCGACCAAGAGCTGGCCCGGCGACAGGATGTCCAGCGCGCCTAGGTGCGCGGAGAAAACCGCCGGCGGCCAGCGCAGGCTGAACCCGCCGGCAGGCACCGCGCCTTCCACGCCGATGCCGGCGTTCGCGCCGCCAAAGACAGCGCCGCGCAGAGTCTCGGTCAGCGTGCCGCCTTGAAGAAGCACCAGCGGTACCGAAACAGCCAGCGCAAGAAAGCCGGGGTGCAGCACCAGCGACTTGATGAAAACCAGGAACCTGTTCCCGCCGGCAGTCGAGGCGCGCGTCCCGCGAATGCCCCATACGAGCAGGGCGACTGCGCCGCCCAGGGCGAACAATCCATAGCTTGACTCCCAGGCCAGCCCCCACAGCGCCAGCACTATCCCGAGCGGAATCCAGGCCAGGCGGTGGGCGATGCGCGGGAAGACGAGCAGCAGCAATATGGCGATGGCGGAGGAGAGGATGTTCGAGCCGGCGTGCAGCATGGTCAACGAGGGGAATATCCCGTTCAGATAGGCCATCATGATGGGCGTCGGAGGCCCGCCGTCCAGCGGCCAGCCCTGAAGCAAAGCCTGTGAAAACGGGGCGCCGGTCTGGCTGGTGCCGATCAAGTGGATCGCGGAATCAAGCCGGGCAAGCTGTATTTGTGGAATCAAGAGGAGCAGGTAGCGCGTCCCGGAGGCAAACGCGACCACGAAAGCAGCCAGAGGACCCGCCCACTTGCCGCTTGAAAACCGCTGCGCCAGCAGGCTGGTGAGGAGCAGTGTCAATGCAAAGGCAATGGCCTTGGCGAGGTCGAACGAGCTCCACGGGAACAGCCCGCCGATGCGCATGAGCGTCGCGGCAAACAGTTGAAAGCCGTAGTGGTAGCGGAAGTAAAAGTCCGAGTTCAAATAAAAGTGCGGCGGGATATCGCCGGCGGCCATGCGCGAAATTATGGTGAGGTTCTTCGGCTCGTCGAAGAGCGCCACACCTTCGCTGATCAGCTGGAAGGCGCCGGTAATCAGGATAAAAGCGAGGAATTGCATCCACGTGGAGGTCAGGTCGTGCCAGTCGAGGATGGGGCGTTTACCCTTCCAGGCAAACCCAAGCCCCAGCAACAACATCAAGATCCCAGCCAGGATGAAGGCCCAATTCGCCGGCAGCCAGTGACCGAGCAGGTTGGCGAAGAAGGTATATCCTATCAACCCGAGCGCGAGGCCGACCATCGGGCGTTCCCTTTGCTCGAGCTTGAAGGCATGCGTGGCCAGCAGCCATCCGCCGATGAACCACAGCAGGGCGGTGATAAGCCAGGGGATGAAATCCAGCGGATGTCCTGAGCGTAGCCAGTACATGAGATGGGCCTTTCAATTCGGGTTATTCTGCAACAGTATAGCACAGGCTCGACCGGGCTGACCCCACCGCCTGATTGGTGATTTTCCTCCGCGATAAACCTGACAGCCTCCAGAAGCGAGCACGCTCTTTTGGTTGTACAATAACCTTGCCAATCCTTTTGAGGAGATTTCAATGACCATTACGCTGACTGGTTCCGGCCTGACCATCGAAAAACTGGTTGCCATCGCCCGGGGCGTCGAAAAAGTGGCGCTCGACCCCGCCGCGCTGGAGCGCATCAAAGTCTGCCGCGCCATGCTGGAGGAAAAGCTCGCCAACAAGGAGATCATGTACGGCACGAACACCGGCATCGGCGAATTCTCGGAGAAAATCCTGAGCGACGAGGAAGTCAAGGAATTCCAGCGCTACCTGATCTACAACCACTCGGCGGGCATCGGCGAGCCGGCGCCCATCGAACACGTCCGCGCGGCGCTGGCGGGGCGCATCAACGTCCATGCGCACGGCAATTCCGGCTGCCGGCCCGAGATCACGATGACCTTCGTTGAAATGCTCAACAAGGGCGTGACGCCGGTCGTGTGCGTCAAAGGCTCGGTCGGCGCCTCGGGCGACCTCGCCCCGATGGCCCAGGCGGCGCTGCTGCTGATGGGTGAGGGCGAAGCCTTCTATCAGGGCGAACGACTTCCGGGCAAGGAAGCCATGCAAAGGGCTTCCATTCCTGTGCCAGGACTTCAGGCGCGCGACGGGCTGGCCGCCATCAACGGCTCGAACCTGCTGACCGCCATGAGCGCCATCCACATCTTCGAGATGGAGCGCTTCGTCAAGCAGGCGGAGATCGCGGCGGCGATGAGCCTGGAAGCCTTGCTGGCGAACATGAAACCTTACGATACGCGCCTGCATGAACTGCGCGGCTTTAAAGGCGCGGTGACCTCCGCCGCCAACATCCGCAGGGTGCTGGCGGGCTCCGACCTGGCCACCGGCAAGATGAAGACCAAGGTGCAGGATGCCTACTCGATGCGTTCCACGCCGCAGGTGATCGGCGCCGCGCGGGATGCCATTGCCTATGCCCGCTCGCAGGTGGAGATCGAGCTCAACGGCGTCGGCGACAACCCCATCTTCATCCCCGAGGCGCGGCTCACATTGACCGGCGCCAATTTCCAGGGCAGCCCGGTCGCCCTGCCGATGGACATGGCCGGCGCGGCGGTCACCATGGTGTGCGTGCTGGCCGAACGTCGCCTCAACCGCCTGACCAACCCGGCGCTCTCGCAGGGACTGCCCGATTTCCTGGCCCACAACCCCGGCTTCTACTCCGGGCTGATGCTCTCGCAGTACACCGCCGACATGCTCATCGTCGAGCAGCGGATTCTCTCCGCGCCGGCCAGCATCCAGTCCATCCCCGCCGCCGCCGACCAGGAGGACTTCGTCTCGATGGGGATGAACACCGCCCTCAAGAACGGGCAGATTCTCGATAATGCTTATGGCGTGCTCGGCATCGAGTTCATGGCCGCCGCGCAGGCGCTCGATTTCCGCGAGTTCACCCCCGGCAAGGGCACGCAGGCCGCGCGCGAGACCGTCCGCAGGCATGTGGCCCATCTCGAGGTGGACCGCCCGCTGTATCCCGATCACAACGCGATGAAGACGCTGGTCAAGTCCGGCGAGATTCTGGCTGAAGTGGAAAAAGCGGTAGGTGAGCTGGGTTGAAATATGCCTCGTGTCGCGAGTATTTTTCTCTGCCTTAGCCTTCTACTTGCCTCGTGCGCTGTGGACATTTCCTCCCCGCTGCCATCCGTTGAAACGGCAGAGGCTGGTAAGCTTATGGTATCCACACCTCAACCTGATCCCGTTTCGACGGAGGTACCTGCGACCATGACTCCCACCCCTCAACCTCAATTTCCAGATGCATTCTCTGCGGTCAAAGCCCTCGGGCGTGG
>Ga0335085_10016495_pt1 | contig 10674 bp, 8 predicted proteins | sample Lox_Sample_45_FD_206712 | JGI IMG/M metagenome (GOLD analysis project Ga0335085, IMG submission 206712) | Soil microbial communities from Loxahatchee National Wildlife Refuge, Florida, United States - Lox_Sample_4.5 | ecosystem: Environmental > Terrestrial > Soil > Wetlands | place: USA: Florida...
CGTTGCCATCGCCGGCGGCGATGGACGCGCGACGGCCGAGGTCGCCGATCGCCACGGCATCCCGCACCGCTCGCTCGACCTCGACGAGTGCCTCGCGCTGCCGGAGGTCGAGGCGGTGCTGCTCGCGACGCCGACGCCGCTCCACGCCGAGCAGGCCGAGCGGTCGCTGCGGGCCGGCAAGCACGTGCTGGTCGAGATTCCGATGGCCGACTCGCTCGAGGGCGCCCGCCGGATCGCGCGGGTTCGCGCCGAGACCGGCCTCTGCGGGATGGCCTGCCACACCCGCCGCTTCAACAGCGGCCACCGCTGGCTCCACGAGCGCTTCGCCGCCGGCGAGCTCACGCTGCGGCACCTCGTCGTCGAGACGTTCTTCTTCCGCCGCGAGAACGTGAACGCCCTCGGCGTGCCTCGGAGCTGGAGCGACGACCTGCTCTGGCACCACGCCTGCCACACGGTCGACCTCTTCGCCTACCAGCTCGGTGAGCCGGTCACGGCCGCAACCGCGCTCGCCGGCCCGCGCAGCGAGAGCCTCGGCGTCGTCGTCGACCTGTCGATCGGGCTCGCGGCCCCGTCGGGCGCGCTCTGCACGCTCGCGATCTCGTTCAACAACAAGGGCCCGATCGGGACCTGGTTCCGCTACATCTGCGATGAGGGCACCTTCGTCGCCTACTACGACGAGCTCCGTGACGGCGACGGCCACCGACTCGAGGTCGGTCGCGCCGACGGGATCGAGATGCAGGACGCGGAGTTCATCGCCGCCGTGAGGGAAGGGCGAGCGCCGAATGCGAGCTTCGAGGACTGCCTGCCGGCGATGGAGACGCTCGCGCGGCTCGAGGCGCTGCTCAGGTGACGAATGCCTCGAGCAGAGCCACCGTCGCCTCGACGTCTTCGAGGTCGGCCATCTCGAAGGCCGTGTGCGTGTAGCGGACGGGGGTCGCGAGCGCCACGGCGGGGCTGCCGGCATCGACGAACGTCCAGCCGTCCGTCCCGTAGAGCGAGAACGCCGCCTGCTGCACGTCCACGCCGGCGCGGCCGCCGGCGTCGACGAGCCGCCAGGCCAGCTCGTGGTCGTAGGCGACCTTGAGGTCCTCGTGGATGACGATCGGCCCGCCGCCGATCCGGGTGCCGAGGCCGGCACTGACGAGCGGGACGTCGTCGCACAGGCCGACGTCGAGCGCGACGACGGCGTCGAAGCGCTCGGCCCGCGCGAGCGCCTGCGCGCCGTGGCAGCCGTTCTCCTCCTGCACCGTTGCCGCGACCCAGAGCTCGACCGTGAGGCTCTCGCGGGCGACCCGCTCGAGCAGCAGCTCGATCACGGCGAGCATCAGCCGGTCGTCGAAGGCCTTGCCGACGAGGCGCCGGCCGACCATGCGCACCGGAACGTCGAAGACGACGGGCGCGCCGCCGTGGACGCCGAGCGCGCGCACCTCGTCGCCCGAGGAGAGCCCGAGGTCGACGTAGAAGCCCGAGACCGCCTTCTCCGGCGTGTTCCGGACGATGTGGCCGCTCGGCGCGGCGAAGAGGCCGCGCGCGACGACGCCGTGGCGTCCCATGATCGCCGCCGGGTGGCCGACGGGATATCGCGCCGCCTGCGCGTCCGCCAGCGTCCCGAAGGTGGTGCCCAGGAGGACGAAGCCGTCGTCGGTGATCTCGCGCACGACGAAGCCGACCTCGTCCATGTGCGCCACGAGGAGGACGCGCTCGCCGGAGCCGCCGACCTTGGCGAGGAGGTTCCCGGTCGCGTCGCGCTCGGGGTCGAGGCCGAGCCGGGACCAGCTCTCCGCGACGGCGGCACGAACCGCGTGCTCCCGTCCCGAGTAGCCGACGATCTCGCAGAGGCGGGAGCAGGTCTCCGCGACGTGCTGCGCGGTCACGGGCTCACCGCCTGCGGCGTGCGCGCCTGGATCAGCTCGACGAGCCGGCGGGTCAGCTCGAGGTTCGGGTTGTCCTCGCGGTAGAGCGCGAGCAGCACGCGCTTGGGGCGGTCTGCAGCCTCGATCTCGACCACCTTCACGTCGTTGCCGTCGCCGAGCATGGCAGCGGAGCGGGGCAGGATGCAGACGCCGAGGCCGACGCTCACGAGCCGCACGGCGATGTCGAGCCGGCCGCTCTCGATCGTGTCGCGCACGCGGACGCCCTCGCGCTCGAGCAGCTCGTCGGTGACCCGCCGGAGTGCCGCCGTGCGGAGGAACGCGATCACGCGCTCGTTGCGGAGCTGTACGAGAGGGACCGAGGCGGCGCGCGCGAGCGGGTGCTTCCCCGGCACGAGGAGCACGAGGTCCTCCTCGAGCAGCTTCGTCGTCGAGATGCCCGCCGGGGCCTTCGCCTCGAAGGCCTCGTCGCTGACGCTCACGATCCCGAGGTCGAGCCCGCCCGTGCCGACCTGCAGGAAGATCTCGGCGGTGTCGATGTCGGCCAGCGCGACCTCGACGTCGTCGCGCTCCCGCTCGAGCTGCGCGAGGAGGTCCGGCATCCACGAGAAGACCGGCGGCACCGTCATCGCGAGCCGGAGCTGGCGCTTCCTCGGCTTGCCCCAGCTCCCGGCCGAGCGCTCGATGTCGCTCGACAGCCGCAGCAGCTGCTCCGCGTGGCCGAGCAGCGCCTCGCCCGCCGCCGTCAGCCGCGCGCCGTGCCGGCCGCGGTCGAAGAGGCGGCAGTCGAGCTCGCGCTCGAGCTGCAGCACCTGCTCGCTCAGCGCCGATTGCGTCACGCGCAGCGTCTTCGAGGCGGCGGTGAAGCTGCCGCGCCGGGCGATCTCTACGAAGTACCGGTATTGCCGGAGCTCGGCGATGCCCCTATTACATCGGTTTTTCCGATCGATGTTGCCGATGGCACGCATCGGCAATCGGCTTGGCCGAGCGTGGGGGCCGCTCCTAGTATTGGAAGCGCCGATGGTGATCGACATCCACGGGCACGTCTCGGCGCCGCTCGAGCTCTACGCCTACCAGGCGCAGCTGATCATGAGCCGCGGCTTCCACGGCAAGGGCCGCGTGCAGACCGACGACGAGAAGATCGTCGCCGCGGCCGAGAACCACGTCGCGCTCCTCGGCCGCATGGGCATCGACCGCCAGCTGATCTCGCCGCGGCCGTTCGCGATGATGCACTCGGAGAAGCCCGAGAAGCTCGTCCACTGGTTCATCGAGCAGGCGAACGACATCATCGCGAAGCAGGTCGCCGCCTACCCCGACGTCTTCTCGGGCGTCGCCGGGCTCCCGCAGTCCGGGGGCGTCAGCCCCGCCGCGGTCACGGACGAGCTCGAGCGCTGCATCACCGAGCTCGGCTTCGTGGGCTGCGTCCTCAACCCGGACCCGGGCGAGGGCGACGGCCAGGCGCCGCCGCTCGGCGACGAGCACTGGTACCCGCTCTACGAGAAGATGGTCGAGCTCGACGTGCCCGGCCTGATCCACTCGGCCGGCTGCCGCAGCCACCGCGAGTCGTACTCGAACCATTTCATCACCGAGGAGAGCATCGCGATCCTCTCGCTCGTCGAGTCGCGCGTCTTCGAGGACTTCCCCTCGCTGCGGCTGATCGTCAGCCACGGCGGCGGCTCGATCCCGTACCAGATCGGCCGCTGGCGGGCCCAGCGAATCCAGCGCGGCGCGCGCCCGTTCGACGAGGACCTCCGCCGCCTCTGGTTCGACACGGTGCTCTACAACCCGGAGTCGCTCGACTTCCTGCTGCGCATCGTCGGTCCCGACCGCTGCCTCTTCGGCACCGAGACGCCGGGCATCGGCTCGGCGCTCGACCCCGACACAGGCCGGTACATGGACGACCTCCGGCCCGTGGTCGAGGGGATCGAGTGGCTCTCGGACGACGAGCGCGCCGCGATCTTCGAGGGGAATGCGCGCACGGTCTTCCCCCGCCTACCCGTCAAGCAAAGAGAAGGAGTCGCCGGATGATCCGTACAGGCGCCGAGTACCTCGAGGGCCTCCGCAAGCCGCGCGAGGTGTACGTGGGCGGGGAGAAGGTGACCCAGGTGCTCGACTATGCGCCGTTCCGGCGGCCGATCGAGTCGTACGCGGCCCTCTACGACCTCAAGCACGACCCGGCCGCGCAGGACATCCTCACGCTCGAGGAGGACGGCGAGCGCTTCGACATCTCGTTCCTCGTCCCGAAGAGCCAGGAGGAGCTGCTCGCGAAGGGCCGCGCCTTCCGCCGCTTCGCGCGCGTCACCTACGGTTGCATGGGCCGCGGGCCGGAGTTCATGGCGGCCCTGATCGCGGGGCTCTCCGAGAGCGCCGACTGGTTCGGCCAGTTCCACGAGGGCGGCACCGAGAACGTCGCCAACTACTGCCGCTACGTGAAGGAGAACGACCTCTTCCTCACGCACGCGCTCGGCAACCCGCAGAGCGACCGCTCGAAGCAGTCCCACCAGCAGAAGAACCCCTACCTCCACCTGCGCGTGAAGGAGGAGACGAGCGACGGGCTGATCGTGCGCGGCGCGAAGCAGCTCGCCACCGCGGCGCCGATGACCGACGAGGTGCTCGTCTTCCCGAACGGCCGCCAGTTCGGCCCCGGCGACGAGGCCTACGCGCTCTGCTTCGCGGTGCCCACCGACTCCGCCGGGCTGAAGATCCTCTGCCGCGAGCCGATCGTGCGCAGCGACGAGCTCTCGGTCTACGACCACCCGCTCAGCTCGCGCTTCGAGGAGATCGACGCGCTGCTCGTGTTCGACGACGTGCTCGTGCCGTGGGACCGGGTCTTCTTCTACTCGAGCCTCGAGGCGGCGAACAACATGCGCTTCATGACCGGCGTGGCGGCGTTCTCGGGTCACCAGTCGGTGCACCGCTCGGCGGTCCGCGCCGCGCTCGCGGTGGCGACGGCCCAGGCGATCGTCCGCTCCGTGAAGACCGACGCCTTCCCGAACGTCGGAGAGCTGATCGGCCGGCTGATCGCGAGCTACAAGGCGATCGAGGCGATCATCTACCGCGCCGAGCACGAGCCGCGCGTGACCGACACCGGCACCTACTGGCCGAACGGCGACTTCCAGACCGCCCACGGCCTGATGTTCCCGGACTTCTACGTCACGATGATGGAGGTGATCAAGCGCACGAGCGCGGCCGGCCTGATGCTGACGCCCACCGCCGCCGACTTCGCGGGCGAGGCGGGCGAGTTCGCAGAGACCTACTTCGCGGGCGCGGAGATGGGCGGCGCGGAACGCGTGCAGCTCGGCAAGCTCGGCTGGGATCTCGCCGGCGACGGCTTCGGGCAGCGGCTCGCCCACTACGAGCGCTTCTACATCGGCGAGCCGATGTTCGTGGCGTCGTTCTACTCGCGCTCGGCGGACATGTCGGAGGGCCAGGTGATGCTCGACGAGCTGATGGCGGAGGGCAAGCGGGCGCTCGAGGAGCGGAAGGCCGCCTCTGTCAGCGCCTGACGAGGCCGCGCGCCGAAACCGGCTCTTCCGCGATGCGATGGGCATGTTCGCCTCGGGCGTCACGATCGTGACGGTCGGCCTGCCGGAGGGCGAGCCGCACGGGATGACGGCCAACGCCGTGATGTCGGTCTCGCTCGAGCCGCCGCTGATCGCGGTCGCGATCGACAACCGCGCCTACACGAACACCCTCGTCGAGCAGGAGGGCCACTTCGCCGTGAACATCCTGACCGACGACCAGACCGAGCTCGCGAACCGCTTCGCGGCGCGCGACAAGCGCGGCTCCGCCCTGTTCGAAGGCGTCGCCTACGAGCGGAGCGAGCTCGGCGACCCGCTGCTCGAGGGCGCGATCGGCCAGTTCGCCTGCGAGGTCGCCTCGGGCCACGTCGAGGGTGACCACACGGTCTGGATCGGCCGCGCGCTCGCGTTCACGCACTCCTCGGCGAACGGCAACCCGCTCGTCTTCTACCGCGGCTACTTCTCCTCGACCACCTGCCACCTCTGCATCGTCCGCCACGACCCCGTGGTCGCGTTCCAGGCGATGCACGACAGCTAGACAGACAAAGGAGCAAGCATGGCGCAGATCGTCCTCGGCCTGGCCGTCTCCCACAGCCCGCAGCTGAGCATGCCGGCCGACAAATGGCCCGCCTACGCCGCGAACGACGCGCGCTTCCCGCTCATCTTCCGCGGCAAGACCTGGGCGTTCGACGACCTCGTCGCCCATCGCGAGCCCGAGGGCCTCGCAGAGCAGGTGACGCCGGAGGTGTTCGCGGCCAAGGCGGACCGGATCGCGAACGGCGTCGAGGAGCTCAAGCGGACGCTCGCCGAGGTCGACCCCGACGTGCTCGTCGTGGTCGGCGACGACCACCACGAGATGTTCACCGAGCACCTGATGCCGACGTTCACGATCTACTGGGGCGAGACCGTCAACGCGATCCCGCCGCCCGAGGAGAAGATCTACGAGACCGTCCGGCCCGCGGCCTGGGCGCTCTACGGGGACGACTCCGAGGTCTACGAGGTCGACGCGCCGCTCGGCCGGCACCTGATCGAGGAGCTGAACGCGGGCGGGTTCGACGTCGCGCACATGGACAGGCAGGCCGACGGCCAGTCGATCGGGCACACGTTCATCACCGTTCGCACCCGCCTTTCCGACCCGGAGAAGCCGATGAAGCCGATCGTGCCCGTGCTCGTCAACACCTACTTCCCACCCAACGTGCCGTCACCCTCGCGCCTGTACGCGCTCGGGAAGGCGATCCGCGCGGGGATCGAGAGCCACCCGGCCGGCTCCCGCGTCGCGCTGATCGCCACCGGCGGCCTCTCGCACTTCGTCGTCGACGAGGAGCTCGACCGCGCGATGCTCGCGGCGATGGAGTCCGCCGACGACTCGGCCATCGCATCGCTCGACCCGAAGGCGTACGTGTCCGGCACGTCCGAGTCGCTGTGCTGGTTCGCGATCGCCGGCGCGTGCGCCGACAAGCGGATGGAGACGGTCGACTACGTCCCCGGGTACCGCACCCTCGCCGGCACGGGCTGCGCGATGGGCATGGTGCGCTGGCAGTAGCTCGTGCCTGCGCGGATCGCGATCGACATCGGCGGCACCTTCACGGACGCCGTCTGGATCGAGGACGGCGCCGTGCGCACCGCGAAGGTGCCCTCGATCCCGCGGCGGCAGGACGACAGCGTCCTCGCCGCCGTCGAGAGCCTCGGCGCCTCGCTCGCCTCGGTCGACGACTTCATCCACGGCACGACCGCGGCCCTGAACGCACTCCTCGAGCGGCGTGGCGCGCGGCTCGCGATGCTCGTGACCGCGGGATTCCGCGACGTCTACGAGATCGGCCGCGCGAACCGGCCGCAGATGTACGACATCCACTGGCGGCGGCCGCCGATGCTCTTGCGGCGGCGCGACGTGTTCGAGCTCGCCGGCCGGCTGGCGGCGGACGGGGGCGTGCTCGAGGAGCTCCACGAACACGCGGTGAGCGAGCTCGCCTCGCGGCTCGCGAGCGACTACGACGCCGTCGCCGTCTGCCTGCTGCACTCGCACGTCAACCCGGCGCACGAGCGGCGGGTCGCGGAGCTCTTGCGCGCCGCGGCGCCCGGGCTCGTCGTCGTCTGCTCGCACGAGGTGGCGCCGGAGTGGCGCGAGTACGAGCGCTGGTCGTCGACGCTCGTCTCGGCCTACGTGACGCCCGTGATCGCCGGCTACCTGTCGCGGCTCGCCGGCCGCCTTGCCGACGGCGGCCTCTCGAAGCCGCTCTACGTCATGCAGTCGAACGGCGGCATCACGTCGGCGTCGCTCGCCGTCCGCCGCGCTGCGAACACGCTCTTCTCCGGGCCGGTCGGCGGGACGATCGCGGGCGTCGAGATCGCGCGCGAGGTCGGCTCGCCGCGCCTGATCTGCGTCGACATGGGCGGCACGTCGTTCGACGTCTCGCTCGTAGCGGACGGCGCCGCGGAGGTCGAGAGCCAGATCGAGGTCGCGGGGCACCCGCTGCTGACCCCGAGCGTCGACGTCACCTCGCTCGGAGCGGGCGGCGGCAGCATCGCCTACGTCGAGTCGGGCGGGCTGCGCGTCGGGCCGGAGTCGGCCGGCGCCGAGCCGGGGCCGGCCTGCTACGGCCGCGGCGGCACCCGGCCGACGGTGACCGACGCGAACCTGCTGCTCGGGCGGATCCCCGCCGGCGCGCGCCTCGGGGCCACGGTCGAGCTCGATGCTTCGGCCGCTGCGGCGGCCATGGTGCCGGTCGCGGCCGAGCTGGGGCTCGAGCCGCTCGAGCTCGCCGAGGGGATCGTGGCGGTGACGAACGCGATGATGGCCGACGCGATCCGCGAGGTCACGGTCGCGCGCGGCATCGACCCGCGCGAGTTCGACCTGCTCGCGTTCGGCGGCGCGGGGCCGCTCCACGCGGTCGCGCTCGCCGAGGAGCTCGAGATCGCGCGCGTGATCGTGCCGGCCGGGCCGGGGACGCTCTCGGCGTGGGGGATGCTGCAGGCGCCGATCAGGCAGGACCTCGTCCGCGCGTACTTCCGGCCCCTCGACGGCCTCGATGCCGCCGAGCTCGAGCTCGCGGCGACGGCGCTTCAGGAGACGGGCGAGGAGACGCTCCGGGACGAGGGCGTCGAAGCGGCACGGATTCGCTGCGAGCTCACCGCCGACCTCCGCTACAGCGGTCAGGAGTACACGCTCAACGTGCCCCTCGGAGCAGGGCTGGCGGAACGCTTCACGGAGGCGCACGAGGCGCGGTACGGGCACGCCAACCCGAGCGAGGCGATCGAGCTCGTCAACCTGCGCGTCGCCGCGCTCGGCGTCGCCGAGCGGCCCGCGCGTGCTGAGCTCGACGGCGCCTCCGCGGCTTCCCCCGTGACCGTCGAGGCGGTCTTCGACTCGGTCACGCTGCCGACGCGGCTCCATGCGCGGGCCGGGCTCGGCGCGGGGAGCGCCGTCACGGGCCCGTGCATCGTGCTCGAGGACGGCTGCACGACCCTCGTCCCGCCGGGCTGGGCCGGCACGACGACCCCGCACGGGCACCTCGTGCTGGAGCGCGCATGACCCTCAACCCTGCCAGCCTCAACCCCGTCACCGTCGAGGTGATCCGCAACGCGTTCAACTCGATCGCGCGCCAGATGAACAACAACCTCGCGCGCTCGGCCTACACCCCGATCATCTACGAGATGAAGGACTGCTCCGTCGGCATCTTCGACGCCGGCGCGCGCCTCCTCGGCCAGTCGCCGGGGCTGCCGATGTTCCTCGGCAACCTCGAGACCGGCATCGTCGCGACGACGGAGGCACTCGGCGGGACGGGTGCCTACCGCCCGGGCGACGTCTTCATGATCAACGACCCGTACCTCGTCGGCAGCCATACGAACGACGTCGTCGTCTTCTCGCCCGTCTTCTACGACGGCCGCCTCTTCGGCTTCGGCGCCACGAAGGCGCACTGGCTCGACATCGGCGCCAAGGACGCGGGCCGACCCGTCGACACCACCGAGATCTTCCAGGAGGGCTACCGCCTCGGCCCGACGCACCTCTACAGCGAGGGCGAGCCGGTGCGCGAGACGATCGACTTCCTGATGCGCAACAGCCGGCTGCCGCGCTCGGTGTGGGGGGACATGCACGCGCAGATCACGGCGTGCCGTACCGGCGAGCGGCGCCTCGTCGCGCTCTGCGACCGCTTCGGCGCGGACACCGTCGCCGCGGCCGCCGAGGAGATCTTCGCGCAGTCCGAGCGGCTCGACCGGCAGGCGGTGGCGGCGATCCCCGACGGCGTCTACGGCGCCGAGGGCGCGATGGACTCCGACGGCCCCGGCGGCGAGCGCGTGCACGTCTCGGTCGCGGTGACCGTGGCCGGCGACGAGATGACCGTCGACCTCACCGGCTCGAACGGGCCGACGCGCCACTCGGTCAACGCGCCCTTCCCCGGCACGGTCGCCGGCGTCCGGCTCGCCTACAAGTGCCTGATCAACCCGATGGTGCCCGTCACGGCGGGGACGTTCCGCAACCTGCGCGTGGTCGCGCCGGAGGGCTCGGTCTTCAACGCGCGCGAGCCGCACGCGACGCTGCACTACTACCCGCCGCTCGGGCTGATGATCGACCTGGTGATGAAGGCGCTCGCGCCGGCGCTGCCGGAGGCGGTCGTGGCCGGGCAGCCGGCCGACCCGATGAACGTCACGATCGTCGGGCGCCGCCCCGACGGCTCGCGCTGGGTGACGGGCGACGCGACGGCGGTCGGCTGGGGCGCCCACGCCGCCGGCGACGGCTGCAACGGGCTGATCAATTACGGCGCCGGCGACCTCAAGAACTACCCGGTCGAGGTGATCGAGTCGCGCTACCCGCTGCGCGTGCACCGGTACGGCCTGCGCGAGGGCTCGGGCGGCGCCGGCCGGCTCCGGGGCGGGCTCGGCATCGTCCGCGAGTACGAGCTGCTCGAGGACGGGATCGAGGTGAGCCTCTGGCTCGAGCGCTCCATGCTGCCCGCGTGGGGGCTCTTCGGCGGCGAGGACGGCGCGCCCACCTCCGGGCAGGTCGAGGTGGACGGTAACGTCGAGGTGGTGACGAAGATGAACGCGCGGCGGCTGCCCTGCGGGGCACGTGTGCGCGTGCTGACCGGCGGTGGCGGCGGCTACGGGCCCCCGGCCGAGCGTCGGTCCGAGCAGGTCGAGGCGGATCTCGCGGACGGGTACATATGAGCCGTAGGCTTGACGGAGGCTCCGACAATGCCGCGAGTCGCCAGGTCGAACTCGTTTGGTCGGAGGCGCCGGCTTGTACGGCGCCGGAGCGGGACGGTCGGGCATGAGCCGTAGGCTTG
>Ga0335085_10016496_pt1 | contig 10673 bp, 5 predicted proteins | sample Lox_Sample_45_FD_206712 | JGI IMG/M metagenome (GOLD analysis project Ga0335085, IMG submission 206712) | Soil microbial communities from Loxahatchee National Wildlife Refuge, Florida, United States - Lox_Sample_4.5 | ecosystem: Environmental > Terrestrial > Soil > Wetlands | place: USA: Florida...
CCCTCAAAGTCGATGTGGACGTGGTCAGCATACTGGCCAGCGTCCGCGACAAGAAGAACGCCCTGATTCCCAACCTCGAGAAGAACGATTTCACCGTGCTGGAGGATGGGAAGGCGCAGACCATCAAGTATTTCACCAGGGAAACCGACCTGCCGCTGACCATCGGCCTGCTGATCGACGTGAGCCGCAGCCAGGAGAACCTGATCGATATCGAGCGGCGCGCCGCCGCCCAGTTCTTCTCGTCGGTACTGCGCAAGAAGGACATGGCCTTCCTGATCAGCTTCGGGGAAGAATGCGAGCTGCTGCAGGATTACACCGGCAGCGTTCGTCTGCTGACGGAGGGGATGAACCAGCTTCGGGTGTCCGGCGGCGTCGGCGGGCTGCACCCGGGACCGGTGCCGACGGTGGGCCAGCCGCGGGGCACGGTGCTGTTCGACGCCATCTACCTGGCGGCCACCGAGAAATTGAAGAGCGAAGTGGGCCGCAAGGTGATCGTGGTGATTACGGACGGGGTGGACCAGGGCAGCCGCCTGAACCGGAACCAGGCCATCGAGGCGGCGCAGAAGTCGGACGCGGTGATCTACTCGATCGACTACGAGGACCCGCGGTTTCACGGGATGTTCGGCCCCTCAGGCGAAGGCGACTTGAAGAAGATGAGCGACGAGACCGGGGGGCACGTGTACCGGGTCGACCGCAAGACTACACTGGAGCAGGTCTTCAAGGAACTCCAGGACGAGATGCGCAGCCAGTACTCGATCGGCTACACGCCGAGCAACGACGCCAAGGACGGCGCCTACCGGCACCTGGAGATTCGCACGTCGAACAAAGACCTGAAGGTGCAGGCGCGCAAGGGGTACTACGCGGTGAAGCAGTAGCGGACCGGCCGAAGCCGGTCCCACGATTCATTTGGCGCGGCGCTCGAAGTACATGGCGAGGGCATCGGCGAGCGGCGGCATCGGTGCGAGGCCCGCGCGTTCCATCTTCCCGTTGGAGAGCGCCGAATAGCGGGGGCGGCGCGCCGGCGTGCGATACTCGCGCTCGTTGGTGGCGACAAGCCTGGCCTTAACCCCGGCGGCCTGGAAAATCAGCCGGGCAAACTCGAACCACGAAATCGGGAATCCGCCGCCGACGTGATAAATGCCCGACAAGCCCGCCTCCACGAGGTCGAGGGTCCGGGCGGCCAGCAGCGGTGCGAATGTGGGCGAGGCTACGTGGTCCTCCACCACGCGGATCGGGTTGGATGCCGCAGCCAGGCGCAGCATCAGCTCGACGAAATTTCCGCGGGCGGTTCCCAGCCCGCCCGGACCGAACACCCCGGATGTCCGCACCACCAGCGCACTGTCGAGGTACGCCCGCGCATAGAGCTCACCGGCCAGCTTGGACACCGCGTAGGCTCCCAGGGGCCGCGGCATGTCTTCCTCGACGTAGGGCTGCCGCGCCTGTCCATCGAACACGTAATCGGTGGAGAAGTGGACCAGTTGCGCATCCACGCCGCGGCACCCCAAGGCGAGGTTGCGCACGGCCAGCGCGTTGACCAGGAAGGCGGCTTGCGGCTCCTTTTCCGCCACATCCACCTGGTTGTAGGCGGCTGCATTGAAAACCACTTCGGCGTCATAGCCGGCGAGCGCGCCCTCCACCGCCGCCGGATCCGTAATATCGACCTGCGACCGGTCCCATGCCATGACGGCGTAACGCCGTTCCTTCAGCTCGCGTGCCAGCTCGATGCCGAGCTGCCCCGCGGCCCCGAAGACGACTGCGCGCCGGTTCATAGAAGAATTACGATAGCGCATCGCGAGGGTACTAGCTCTAACGTTTCGCAACCCCTCCCCATCGTGGGTGCCACAAAAATTGTTGACACCGTATTGAAACAGCCGTAAACTTCCGCCCATTAGGCAGAGTTAATCGAGGGTTAATTCAACTTCGAGACGAGAGTTAGGAGGGATACTGTGAGGCAGCAAACATCCGGTGGGCTTGGTGTATCTTTGTGCGCGGCCCTGTTTTTCCTGGTGCCGGTTCCGAGCTGGTCGCAAGCTGTGGCGACCGGAACGGTTTCCGGCCAGGTAACCGATCCGCAAGGGGCCGTCATCGCCGGGGCCGAGGTCAAGATGACGGACCTCTCCACCAACGTTTCTCAGAGGAAGGTTAGTAACGAAGCCGGGCGCTACATTTTTGTGGACGTGCCGCCGGGGAGTTACAACGTCGATATCAGCAGACCCGGATTTGCGACGTTCCACATCAGCGCGCAGAAGGTCGATGTCGGCCAGGTGCTGACCATCAACGCGCGGATGGAGGTGGGCGCCACGACGACCACCATCGAAGTCAGCGCGGCGGCCGGGGCCGAGTTGCAGGTCACGAACGCGACGGTCGGCCAGACCATCACCGGCCAATCGCTGATCTTTATGCCCAACATCGGCCGCGATGCCGCCACATTTGCGGTGTTACAGCCCGGGGTCACGCCCGGCGGAAGCGTCGCCGGGGCGATGTACGACCAGAACACCTTCCAACTGGACGGAGGCAACAACTCCAACGACATGGACGGTTCGATGATGGACTACACCGGCAGCTTCACGAACAACGTGCCCACAGCCGGCGCGGGGTCTCCTTCCGGCGTGATGCCGACGCCGGTGGAGAGCATCGAAGAGTTCAAGGTGGCCACCAGCGGGCAGACCGCGGACTTCAACGGCTCGTCCGGCAGCCAGGTCCAGATGGTCACCAAGCGCGGCACCAACAGCATCCATGGGTCGGCTTACGAATATTACTTCGCTTCGAACGTAGGGGCGGCCAACTCCTGGGACAACAACCACACTCCCTCGGGAAATCTCTCCTACACCCCGCTGCCGGTTACGCACAGCAACCGCTTCGGGACGGCGATCGGCGGACCGATCATCCCCAAGAACTTCCTGGGCGGCAAATGGTACGCGTTTTTCAATTACGAGGGCTTCCGCTTTCCGCAATCGGCGATTTATACGCGCGCGGTGCCGACCGCCACCCTGCGCGCCGGCGTGATCTTCATCAACGAAGGCTCGGCCGGATATGTCCCCTACAACCTCAACAACTCGCCGGTGACCGTTAACGGCGTCACCTATCCGGTGGCCACGTGCCCCAACGGTTCCTGCGATCCGCGAGGACTGGGCTTCAATCCCATCGTCAGCCAGCTTTGGTCGAAATACATGCCGCTGCCCAATACCGGTACGGGCGGCGACCACTACAATACGCAGAACTTTCAGGGCGTCGTGGCTCTGCCCATCCGGTCCGACCAGTATGTGGCACGCATCGACCACGATTTCAATTCCAAGAACCGGTTCATGACGAGCTACCGCCAGTACCACTTCAAGAAACTGGGAACCCAGCAGGTGGACATCGGCGGCGCGCTGCCTGGAGATACGCTGGGCACGCCGGCCGCGCTCGCGGTCCGTCCACAAGTCCCGAGCTATTGGGTCGCGGGGCTGACCACCAACATCACTCCGACAACGACGAACGATTTCCGATTCAGCTACCTGCGCAACTTCTGGCAGTGGGGAACGGCGGCAGCGCCGCCGCAGTTGCCGGGGCTGAGCGGCGCTCTGGAAATCGGCGGCGAAAGCTCCTCGGCGCTCATCCCGTACAACGTGAACACGCAGAGTGTGCGCCAGCGCTTCTGGGACGGCCAGGACAAGATGATCCGCGACGATGTGACGAAGATCAGGGGCAACCACCTGATCACGTTCGGCGGACAGTATCAGCGAAACTACAATTACCACCTGCGCAACGACAACGGCCAGGGCATCATGAACGCGCCGGTGTATCAGATCACCAATGGCCCCGGCGTCACTTATCCCACGGCCTATCGCCCGGTGGCCGTTCCGACCAGCCAGATCACCAACTGGAACCGGTTGTATTCGGAGGTGCTCGGCATCGTCAGCCAGCCGCAGGATCTGTACACGCGCAGCGGCGCGCAACTGCAGATCCAGCCGCCCGGCTCGTATATGTACGACCAGAGCATCATTCCCTCGTACAACGTCTATTTCTCAGACACGTGGCACCTCAAGCCCAGCGTGACCCTGACTTACGGCATTGGGTACACGATAGAAATGCCGCCGTACGAGCTGAACGGGAAACAGGTGGAGTTAACCGACACGAGCGGCCACCCGATTAACGTGACCGACTACCTCAACTCCCGCCAGTCGGCTGCATTGCAGGGGCAGGTCTACAATCCGACGGTCGCGTGGGCGACCGTGAGAAACGTGACCGGCGCGGACACCAAATACCCGTACAACCCGTTCTACGGCGGGGTAAGCCCGCATGTGGCCGCTGCGTGGAATCCGCACGGTTACGATGGCATCCTGGGCAAGGTGCTGGGCAATGGGAAGACCGTGGTCCGCGCCGGCTATGGCCGCATCTTCAGCCGGTTGAACGGCGTCGGCCTGGTGCTGGTTCCGCTCCTGGGAACCGGGCTCGGGCAGGCGGTATCGTGCATCGGCGCCAGCAAGACGGGCCAATGTCTGGGGAATGGCGGCGTCGATCCCACGACCGCCTTCCGCATCGGCGCCGACGGGATGTCCGCGCCGCTGCCGAGCGTCTCCCAGACCCTGCCGCAGCCATACGTGCCGGGCGTGGGAGGAAATGCGGCTTCGGGTTCCGGCTCGGTGCTGGATGCCAACTTCCGGCCGGCACGAACGGATAACTTCAACGTCAGCATCCAGCGCGAGGTCTCGTCGCACGCCATCATCGAGGTCGGCTATATCGGCCGCATCATCCGCAACGAATGGCAGCAAATCGACCTGGATGCCGTTCCCTACATGACCACGCTCGGCGGCCAGAGTTTCGCGTCGGCTTTCGCCAACACCTACTGGGCAGTGAACGCGGCCGGCTCGGGCCAGGTCTCGGTGGCGCCGCAGGCGTTCTTTGAAAACGCCTTGGGCGGAGCCGGTTCTTCCTTCTGCAAGGGATTCTCGAGCTGCACCGCGGCGGTCGCCAACAACGGCACGATGAACAGCTTCATCGCGAACCAAAACGTGTACCAGCTTTGGGCCGCGTTGAATGCGGCCTCTTCGTGGACTCTGGGCCGCACCATGCCGAGCACTCCCTCCGCGGCGATCCCCGCAGGGCAGCTTTCGGCGGTATACTTCGACACTTCCAAGGGCTATGGCAACTACAACGCGGCTTACCTGTCGTTTACGCTGCGTGATTTCAAGGGCGTGACGGCGCGGTCGAATTTCACCTGGGGACGGGCGCTCGGCACCGGCAACTCATCGCAGGCGACGAGCTCCTACAGCGTGCTCGACCCCTGGCACATCAGTGCCAACTACGGGCCGCAGTTCTTCGATTACAAATTCCTGTACAACATGTCGGTGTACTGGCAGTCGCCGTTCTTCAAATCGCAGAAAGGCGTGGCCGGCCACCTGCTGGGCGGGTGGATCGTCTCGCCGATCTTTACCGCACAGAGCGGCGCGGTGATGGGCGTCTACAACCTGAACGGCGCGACCGAATCGTTCGGCGAGTTGAATCCCGCCACCGGCAGCACCAACGGCAACGGCGCCCAGATGCTGGATGGCGCGGTGCTGGCGTCGAAGTTCACCGGCGGGAATTCGGCCAACTACAACCTCAATGTCTCGACGAGCGCCAGCGGCGCGGGCGTGAACTCCAACGCCGGCAACGGCGGCAACAACATCAACATGTTCAAGAATCCGGACCAGGTCTACAACCAGTTCCGGCCGTGCATTCTCGGGTACGACACGAGCTGCGGCAACGGCGGCAACATCCGCGGCATGCCAACCTGGAACCTGGACGCCACGGTCACGAAGGACATCGGCATCTGGAAAGAGGGACGCGTCGGCGCGCAGCTCATCTTCCAGTTCTACAACCTGCTGAATCACACCCAACTGGCGGATCCGTACCTGGACATCAGCGATCCGCAGGACTTCGGCGTCCTGGGAACGAATAATCCGAACGGCGGCCAGGTGAATTCGCCGCGCACCATGTCATTCGGATTGCGGATTCACTGGTAAGGGGCGAGAGAGCTATCGCTGAAACTCGACCATCCAGACGTCCGCTTCGGTCGTGCTGACGCTGAAGTAGATGCGTGAGTCGTCGGGGCTCAGGGCGAATCCGCGCCGGGCGACTTCCTCCGGCGCTACAGAGACCAGTTCGTGCGTGCTGCCCGATACGCTGTCCAGCACGCAGATCTTACCCTTATCAAGGAACAGCAGCCGCCGGTTGTCGCTGAGCCAGACCGGATCGGCGCCGTGCTCCGTCACCTTTCGAAAACTCCGGGAGGCCGGTGTATAGATTGCGATTCCGTTGTCGCGGTCCAGAAAGCCCGCGATCATCTTTCCGTCGGGCGACCAGTTCCATGCGCTGAAGACCTGCGCGTCGCCCGGGAAGGGCGGCAACTTCTCCGGAGTCTGCGCGCTCCACGCTTTGTCCGCCTCGATCAGAAACGTGTTCAAGCCGAATAGCGTGTACGCGAGGTGCTTTCCGTCCGCCGACCAGACGGGCCATGCCACGTTGTTTCCGGCCAGGTTGGTCAACTGGCGGGACTCCGCTCCGCTCGCATCCGTGGTCCAGATCTCCCACTCGCCGCTGCGCGTGGAGAAGAACGCGATCTGCCTGCCATCCGGCGACCAGCGCGGTCCCCGGCTGCGGTACTCCGCGTTGGTCAGTTGCCGCACGCCCGATCCGTCCGCGGCCGCAACCAGAAGGCATTCCTCCTGTTCCGTGGAGTTGTATGCCAGCCATTTCCCGTCCGGCGAAAGCGACGGCCGCGAGGCTCCTTTGGCGCTCTGCAGGATTTCCTTCGGCTCGCTCACCAGGACCTCGCGCGCGGGGTCGAAGCGCACCACGTTGAGGCGCCCGGTGGTGCTCTGCTGCACGTAGGAAAGGTGCCTGCCGTCGCGCGAAAAGCTGAGGTGCGACGGGTAGTCCGCCGGAGTGCGGATGGCTTCCGGCGCGCCACGCACTTCGCCGGTGCTCTCCTTCATCGGGATCCGCCAGATTCCCATGCTGCCGCCGCGGTTGCTGCAGAAATAAACCCAATTCCCGTCGGGCGACCACACCGGATTCCAATCCAGCCACCGGTCGCGCGTGAGCCGGGCAGGCGCGCCGCCGGCTGCGCGCACCGTCCACAGGTCGCGGTCGCCATCCAGATCGATGGCCCAGTACACGATGAACTGGCCGTTCGGAGACCACTGCGGCTGAACCCCGTCGTCTTTGGTCAGGAGGCGCTTTTGGCCGCTGGCGGCGTCAACCGCCCAGATCCGGCTCACTCTCCCCGAACGGTCTTCGGGCCGCGTAATGCTCTCCTCGGCGTACACAATCTGGCGGCCGTCGGGCGACCAGGCCGGGTTGTAGCCCGAGTCCGTGACCCGCCGGACGGCGGTGCCGTCGGAGCGCATCACGTAGATTCCGCCGCCGTCCCGTTCGGAGCGGAACGCGATGGTGCGGCCGTCCGGAGAGAAGGCCGGCTGCGTCTCGTCCGCGCCCGAATCCTGGGTCAGATTCACGCCCTCCGCGGCGCCCACCTCCTGCAGGTAGATATCCCAGTTGCCGCTGGCCTTGCCTGCGAATACCACGCTGCGGCCATCCGGCGAGAGACTCGGAAACAACTCGGCGCCGGCATCGTTGGTGATCTGCGAAAAGACGCGCCCGTCGACGGACGGGTGCGCGCGATGCCCGCCCCAGAACACATATGCGAGAAGCATTCCCATCGCCCACGACGCCAGGACCGCGGCGATCCAACCGCCGTAGCGCTGCCTCCGCGCCGGCGCCGCCGGCACAGTCACCGGACCCATCGGTGCCGCGCAGGCCTCGAGGGCGTAACCCAGGTCCTGCGCCGACTGAAAGCGGTCCTGCGGGGCCTTCTCGAGGCAGTGGAGGATGACGCTTTCCAGCGCGTCGGGCAGCGCGGGCCCGTTCTGGCACAGCTCGGCCGCATCGGCGGTGAGGATGGCATTCATCGTTTCCACGGCCGACCCGCGGTCGAACAAGTCGCGCCCGGCCAGCATGCGGTAGAGCATGGCGCCGAAGGCGAACACATCCGACCGGTGATCGATGTCTTCACCGCGGATCTGCTCGGGAGACATGTACTGCGGCGTGCCCGCGATTTCCGTGTTCAGCGTGAGCGTCCCGGAACCGTCGGCGCCGCGGCGGCTCCTGCGCGCCAGTCCGAAATCCAGCAGCTTGACCAGGCCCTCGCGGGTCACCATGACGTTGCCGGGCTTGAGATCGCGATGCACCACACCGGACGCGTGAGCGCCGGCCAACGCTCCGGCGATCTGGATGGCATAAGCCAGCGCCTGTTTCGGCGGCAGGCCGGCGGCGGGGATCATCTGGTCCAGCGGGCGGCCGTCGATGTGCTCCATGGCGATGAAGTCGATGTTGCGGTCGCTTCCGATATCGTGCACGGTCACGATGTTGGGATGAATCAGGGCGGAGGCCGCGCGCGCCTCGCGCACCAGGCGCTGGCGGTGCACCGGATCGTTCACCTGGTCCGGGCGCAGCACCTTGAGCGCGATGCGGCGGTCGAGGCGCGTGTCCCACGCCCGGTAAACCACGCCCATGCCGCCCTGGCCGATCCTGGTTTCGACGCGGTACGGGCCCAACATTTCGCCGCGCGCCAGCTCGACGGGCACCTGCTGCGCGATCGCGTCCAGCATGGGGTTTTCCAGGGGTCCCTGCTCCGCTTCCAGGAGCTGCTCGATTTGCCGGCGGAGGCTCTCATCGGAGCCGCAGCTCTGCTTGACGAATGCGGCCCGCTGTTCTTCGGGCAGCTCCAGCGCGGAACCGAAGATCTGCTTGATCCGCGCCCAGCGTTCCGGTGTCATTGCCCGGCCTTGCTCGAAATCTCCACGCGCAGCCAGGCCTTGGCCAGTGCCCATTCGCGTTTCACGGTGCGCGGCGCGATATCCAAGGCGTCCGCCGTCTCCTCCACCGTCATCCCGCCGAAATAGCGCATCTCGACCACGCGGGCCTGTTGGGCGTCCATTGCCGCCAGCCGTTCGAGCGCTTCGTCCACGGCCAGCATCTCCTCCGATTGTTCGACGCCGCCCCCGATCTCGCAGGTGGAGATGTCGAGGGGCCGTTCGCCGCTGCCGCGCTTGGCGGTGACGCGCTGGCGGGCGTAGTCCACCAGGATGCGCCGCATCAACTGCGCGGCCACGCCCATGAACTGCGCGCGATTTTGAAAGGCGGCCTTCTGCCCGGCCAGCCGCAAATAGGCCTCGTGCACCAGGGCGGTGGGCTGGAGGGTGTGCCCTTCGCGCTCATCGCGAAGGAAGTGCGCGGCCAGTTTCTTGAGCTCGTGATACACGAGCGGGATGAGTTTCGGCAGCGCTTCGCTGTTGCCGCGCTTCATTTCGGCCAGCAGGAGGGTCACGTCGCCGGGAGAATCGTGCATCGGGTTCTCTATCCCGGCTCATTTTATCGTCAATACGCGGCATGCCAGAAACCCCGGGCGGCGTGGCCCGGTTTTCCGCGGAATCGCGCGTACTGGGCAGAGACCGCTGCTTTCGTGACGGGATCGAGCGTTCTTCCCTTACGGCCCGCCCTCCACCGCGTGGGGCGGGCCGTTTTTTGGCAGGCGCTAGACCATAATCAGACCCTTGCGAATTCCCGTGGTGACGGCTTCCGTACGGGTTCCCGCGCCCAGCTTGGCCAGGATCTGCGCCACGTGAAATTTCACGGTGTGCTCGCTGATCTTGAGCTGCCACGCGATCGCCTTGTTGGCGGCGCCCTCGGCCAGCATGCGCAGCACTTCGAGCTCGCGGGCAGTGAGCGGATCCGGCCCCGAGGCGGGTTGCATGGGGGCCTCCGCCAGCAGCGACTCCAACTCCGCGGGGTCGATGACAGCCATCCCGGCGGCGGCAGACTCCACCGCGGCCACGATCTCCGCGGCCGAGGCATCCGGGGGCAGGATGGCGCGCACGCCCAGACGGACGAGGTCCGCCGACCAGTCCGCGTCACCCACCAGGACCAGTGGGGCGGACGATCCGTGCAGATCGTCGGGTGCGATCGAAGTGAGCAGCACGTCCGGATGCGAGCCGGCGAGGGTGAGGCCGGGCGCCCCTGCCACCACGGCCTCCAAGCCCGCCTTCAGCACCGCCGCCGGCGCCGACACCTGAACGCGAATCACGCCGCGGCCTCGGCGCGTGCCGCGAGCCGGACTACGGTTTCGCGCACCCGCCGAACGTCGTCGCGCAGAAAGCGCACCCGTATGGTCTCGCCGCCTGCATCGAGCGCGGCATGCAGGTCTTCCAGGCGGCCAAGCAGCACGTCTCCGGCGCGCAATCCGGCGAGGGCGGCTGGGCCGCCGGGGTCGAGATCGAGGATCTGCAGGCCCAGGTGAACCGGGCGCAGCGACACGCCCAGCGCGGGGCGCGCGCCGTTGCGCACGAAATCCAATGCGGTGGCGCTGGGAATCGCCGCGCCGAGCCCGTTCACTACCGCCGTGTTGATGCCGACCACGCGGCCGTTGGCATCGGCCAGCGGGCCGCCGGAGTTGCCCGGCGCGAGCCGCACGTCGGCGTAAATCCACTGCTTGCCGATCGCATGGACAACGCCGGTGGAGAGCGCGCCGGCGAATCCCAGCGGGCTGCCCACCGCGATCACCAGTTCTCCGGGCCGGAGCGTGCGCGAATCGCCCGGCAGTGCCGGATCGAGCGAGGGAGCGTCGATGCGCAGAGCCGCCAGGTCGCGGC
>Ga0335085_10016499_pt1 | contig 10672 bp, 6 predicted proteins | sample Lox_Sample_45_FD_206712 | JGI IMG/M metagenome (GOLD analysis project Ga0335085, IMG submission 206712) | Soil microbial communities from Loxahatchee National Wildlife Refuge, Florida, United States - Lox_Sample_4.5 | ecosystem: Environmental > Terrestrial > Soil > Wetlands | place: USA: Florida...
TGGTGGTGGGCTGCGAGGTGCACTCGACCGGTCTCGACCTGACCACCCGGGGCCGCGACGTGGCCGTGCTCTTCGGCGACGGGGCCGGCGCTGCGGTGGTCGAGGCCACCCAGGACTCGAACGACCGTTCGGCGCTGCTCGCGATCCGGATGCACGCCGAGGGCGAGCACGCCAAGCGGCTCTGGATCGAGGCGCCGGGGTCGTCGTTCTACCCGCTCCGCATCACGCGCGAGCTCGTCGACGAGGGCCGCCACTTCCCCAAGATGGAGGGGCGCTTCGTCTTCAAGCACGCGGTGACCCGCATGCCCGAGGTGCTCCGCGAGACGCTCGACGCCGCCGGCATCAAGCTCGACGACGTCGACCACTTCCTGTTCCACCAGGCGAACCTGCGGATCAACGAGTTCGTCGCCCAGCAGCTCGGGATCCCGCTCGAGAAGTGCCCGAGCAACATCGAGCGCTACGGCAACTGCTCGGCCGCCTCCATCCCGATGCTGCTCGACGAGCTGGTGCGGAGCGGGCGGCTCGTCGCGGGCCAGCTCGTCGCCATGACGGCCTTCGGCTCGGGCTTCACCTGGGCGAGCGCCATCGCCCGCTGGTAGCCATGCCGCAATGCATCTAGACAGCATCTTGGCCGGCCCGAAGCCAAGATGCAAGACATTGATATATCGATAGAATCATTCGATATTCCGGTCTCCTTGACTCCATGACGCGGCGTGTTAGATTGACCGCGCATTCGCAACCACATCGACGAGAAGCGACGAGCAGGAGGAGACAGGACGATGGCTCAGCAAGCCAGCGTGGTTCGAGACGGCGTCGACCAGCTCCGCACCGCGGTGCGCCGGTTCGACCGCCAGTTCCGCAAGATCCAGCGGCAGGTCGAGACCCGCCGCAAGCAGCTCGGCCGGGAGGTCGTGACCCGCCGGAAGGCGATCGAGAAGAGGGCGCAGCGCGAGCTCGCCCGCTTCCAGCGCGAGCTCCAGCGACGGCCGCTCGTGAAGCGCGCCGAGTCGATCCGGGCCGATGCGACCCGCCAGATCGAGCGCGGCGTCGCCAGCTTCCTCGGCGTGCTCCCGATCGCCACGCGCGGCGAGCTCGAGCGCATCGACAAGAAGCTCGCGGGCCTCTCGCGCAAGCTCCGCGAGCTCGAGAAGGCGCACGGCGTCGCGGGCGAGGCGTAGCCGGCGCTCGACCTCTGGGGTGAGCCGAGAGCCCGGGACCGACGGTCCCGGGCTCTTCGTCTATGCTGGAACGGACCGGCGCGCCGCGGTCGAGATCGGGAGGAACCGGTGGCCGACTTCGACGGCGTCGACTTCCTGCGGCTCGAGGAGCTGCTCTCCGAAGAGGAGATCCTGGCGCGCGACACGGTGCGGGACTTCGTCTCGAAGGAGTTCCTGCCGCTCGTCCGCGAGCACGTGCGGCGCGACGGCTCGTTCCCGATGCAGCTCGTCCCGCGCCTGGCGGAGCTCGGGCTCTTCGGCGCCAATCTCGAGGGCTACGGCTGCGCCGGCATGAACAACGTCGCGTACGGGCTCGTGATGCAGGAGCTCGAGCGCGGCGACTCGGGCCTTCGCTCGTTCGCGTCGGTGCAGGGCGGCCTCGTCATGTACCCGATCCACCGCTACGGCTCCGAGGCGCAGCGGGAGCAGTGGCTTCCGGCGCTCGCCGCGGGCCGTGCGATCGGATGCTTCGGCCTCACCGAGCCCGACTTCGGCAGCCACGTCTCCGGGATGCGCACCAAGGCCGAGCGGCACGGCGCGTCCTGGCGGCTGAACGGCACCAAGCGCTGGATCACGAACGGGACGCTGGCGCAGCTCGCGGTGATCTGGGCCCAGACCGCGGAGGGCGTGCGCGGCTTCCTGGTCGAGACCGACCGTCCGGGCTTCGAGGCGCGCGACATCAAGGGCAAGATGTCGCTGCGCGCGTCGGTGACCTCGGAGCTGTTCCTGCACGACGTCGAGGTGCCGGAGTCGAGCCGGCTCCCCGACGCGAAGGGCCTGCAGGCCCCCCTCTCGTGCCTCACGCAGGCGCGCTACGGCATCGCGTGGGGAGCCATCGGCGCCGCCATGGCCTGCTACGACGAGGCGCTCCGCTACACCCGCGAGCGGATCGTCGACGGCGGGCCGCTCGCCGGCAAGCAGCTCACGCAGCAGAAGCTCGTGTTCATGCTGACCGAGATCACCAAGGCGCAGCTGCTCGCCTGGCGGCTCGGCCGCCTCAAGGACGCCGACAAGCTCGAGCACGTGATGGTCTCGATGGCCAAGCGCAACAACGTGGACATCGCGCTCCGCATCGCGCGCGAGGCGCGCGACCTGCTCGGCGCGAACGGCATCGTCGACGACTACTGCGCGATGCGCCACATGGTGAACCTCGAGACGGTGCGCACCTACGAGGGCACCCACGACGTCCACATGCTGATCCTCGGCGAGCACGTGACGGGGCTGCGCGCCCTCTGAACAGCCTCACGGCCCCGCGACGAGCGGGTTCGAGGGCGGCGGGCAGTCCATCCCGATCAGCAGCTGCTTCTCGACCTTGGAGCCCTCGCCGGGCGGCAGCGTCGTCTCGTTCATGAAGTACATCTCGACCCGCTCGAGGCGCTCGGCGGCCGGATGGCTGCGGTTCCAGTTCCGGCACGTCCACTCGATCCAGCGCCGACGCAAGGGCGTGTTGGCAGGGTCGCGGATCTGGACCATGTAGATCAGCATCCGGAACGACGGATAGTCGCCCGAGATCAGCGCGGGCTTGCGCCAGGTGAGCGCCGGCCCGTGCACCGAGAGGTCGACGACCTCGCCGTTCGCGAGCCGGCCCGGGATCACCCACCAGCCGTGGTCGTGCGGAGGGCTCGGCGTGAACATCCGCCACTGCTGGTTGATGCGGATGCGGAGGCCGGCGTCCGTCAGCCACCCCGGCATCGGGAAGTCCTGCCAGACGCTCTTGATGTTGCAGCCGAGCACGTAGAGCAGGATGGCCCCCGCGCTCACGGCGAGAAGCGGCGCGAAGCGCCCGCCGTCGGGCTGCGGCGCGCGCGCCGGCTGCGGAGCGCGACCGACGAGGCGCTCGAGCCGATCCCAGACCGGCGCGGGCAGGAACGGGACCAGGATCACGAGATCCGTCCAGGGGAAGATGCCGAGGCGATACGAGGCGGCGATGCCGAGGTGCAGCGACCAGAAGGACACCACCGCCGCGGTGCGGATCGGCCACCACGGCGCAAAGAGCAGGAACGGCCCGACGAACTCGAGGGCCAGCGTCGCCCGCGTCACCAGCATGAGGAAGGGCGGGAACTGGCGGAGCCACACCCCGAGCGGGGTCGCCAGGTGATCGAGGTTGAGCGCGTAGTAGAGCGCCGTGCCGTCGCGGTGCCAGTCGTCGCCGCTCTTCAGCAGCGCGGTGAAGAGGTAGACGAACGCGACCTGCAGGAGGTAGGCGAGACCGGGCACCGAGCACACGGGCGCTGCCGCCGGCTCCCGGCCCGGACGCGCGCGGAGCGCATCGACCGACCAGCAGCGGCCGAGCGGCAGGAACAGGGTCCAGAACAGACAGACGCGGAGGATGTCGTCGCCCAGGTCGTTGACGATCGGGGTCCGGGCCTGCATCGAGGTGAGCAGGAGCCACGACGCGACCGCCGAGACGCGGCTCTGGAAGCCGGCCGCGAGCGACAGGGCGAACAGCGCCGCGATGGCGAAGAGCGAGGCCTCCCAGCGGAAGGAGCCGTAGAGCCAGTGGAAGGGTGCGACCATCTGCCACATCCACGGATCCATGCGCTCGCGCGGGAAGACGCCGAGGTCGGTGTAGAGCGTGGTCAGGTTCTGCGCGCGCACGCCGAGGTCGATCAGCAGGACGACGCCGAAGCCGATGCGCATCACCGCGAGCGCGCGCGGATCGATGCCGATCGCGCGCTCGAGCCAGCCGCGCCGATGCGGCGCGGGTTCGGCGCGCGGCGGCAGCCCCGGCAGATCGGGCCGCGCAGCGCTCCTCGGGTCGGCCATGGCTGCATTCTACCCGCTCGCTCGGCTCCGCGCGGCGCAGGCCCGTCGGTTGCAGGCGCCGGTCGAGCGCGTCAGGCTCGCTCGACCGGCGGAGCGGACGCGGAGATGCAGGTCTCGCGGCGAACCCTCGAATCTCTCGAGTGGCCGCTCGTGCTCGAGCGGCTGCGCGCACACGTGCAAACGCCCGGCGGTCGCATGCGCTGCGCCGTCGAGTCCGACACCGCCCTGTTCACGGCGGACGCCGAGAGCGCCCGCGCGCGGCTGGCCGAGACGGCCGAGGCGCGCGCTCTGCTCGAGCTCGAGGCGCCGCCCTTCGGCGGCCTCTCGGACGTCGGGGCGGCGCTCGCGCGCGCCGAGCGCGGCGGCGAGATCGGCGCGGGCGACCTGCTCGACGTGGCCGCCGCGGTCTCCGCGATCGACGCCACCGCGCGTTGGCTCGCGCGCCGCGCCGAGGGGGCGCCGCGGCTGGCGGCGCTGGCGGCGTCGCTCGGGCGCCACGTCTCGCTCGCCGACGCGGTCGAGGCCGCGATCGACCCCGAGGGCCGGCTGCGCGACACGGCGTCGGCGGCGCTCGCCGAGGCCCGCGCCGAGGCGCGGCGACTCGGCGGCGAGCTTCAGCGCCTGCTCGACTCCGCGCTGCGCGATCCCGAGATCGCACCGCACCTCTCCGACTCGTTCGTGACGCTGCGCAACGACCGCTACGTGCTCCCGGTGCGCGCCGACGCGCGCGGACGGGTGCGCGGCATCGTCCACGACGCGTCGGCCTCGGGCACCACGCTCTTCATCGAGCCGCAGGTCGCCGTCGACGCCAACAACCGGCTGAAGCAGGCCGAGCTGGCGATCGAGCGCGAGACGGCGCGCATCCTGCGCGAGCTCTCGGCCGCGCTGCAGCGCGAGGCACCGGCGCTGCGGGCGAGCCTCGAGCAGCTCGCGGAGATCGACCTCGCGTTCGCGCGCGGAGCGCTCGCGCGCGACTGGAACGCGGTCCTCCCGGAGCTGCGCGACGCCGGCGTGCTGCGGCTCCCGCAGCTCCGCCACCCCCTCTTGCCGCCGGACCGCGCCGTGCCGAACGACGTGCACCTCGGCGCGTCGCACCGCGTGCTGGTGCTGTCGGGTCCGAACGCCGGCGGCAAGACGGTGGCGATGAAGGCCGTGGCGCTCGCCGCGCTGTGCGCGAGCGCCGGCCTTCACGTGGCCGCGGCGCCCGGCGCGCGCGTCGACTTCCTCGCGCGCGTGCTCGCCGACATCGGCGATGCCCAGAGCCTGCGCGAGAGCCTCTCGACGTTCTCGGCGCATCTGGCGAATCTCGCGCGCATCGTGGATGCGGCCGACGAGCACGCGCTGGTGGTGCTCGACGAGATCGGCGACGGCACCGACCCGGGCGAGGGCGCCGCGCTCGCGCAGGCGGTGCTCGAGGCGCTCGCCGGTGCGGGCGCGCGCGTCATCGCGACCACGCACTACGGCCTCCTGAAGGAGATGGCGGCCGTGGATCCGCGCTTCGAGAACGCGAGCTTCGAGTTCGACCCTGCCACCCTGGCCCCGACCTACCGACTGCGCCCGGGCGCTCCCGGCGCGTCGTCGGCCACCGCGGTGGCAGCGCGCATGGGTCTGCGCCACGACGTGCTCGACCGCGCCAACGAGCTCCTCGATCGCGAGGATCGCCGCCTGGAGCGGCTGCTCGCGGAGCTGAATACGAGCCGCCTCGCACTCGACCAGGAGCGGGCCGAGGCCGCGCGCGCGCGCGCCGAGACCGAGACCGAGCGCGCCGAGCTGGGCCGCCGGCTCGAGGAGCTGCAGCGCCGGCGCGATCGACTCTACGGCGAGATGCGGCGCGACCTCGAGTCGTCGTTCCGCCGCGCGCACGAGGAGGTCGCGTCCGTGATCCGGACGCTCCAGCAGGGCGGCGGCGCGCGGGCGGCCGCCCGCGCGCGCGACGAGCTCCGAGCCATCGAGGAGCGGGCGCCCGCGCAGCCCGAGCTCGCCGACGACGAGGGACTCGCGTCCGCTGCGCGCGGGGGCGCCGTCGCGCCCATCGACTGGCGCGAGGCGCGTGCCGGCGCCCGCGTCTCGATCGCGGGCGGCGGCGTCGGCGTCCTTCTCTCGCTTCCGGATCGGCGCGGCCGGGTGGGCGTGCAGGTCGGCGCCGCGCGGCTCGTCCTGCCTGCGGACCGGATCGGAGCGGCGCCCGAGGCGGTCGCGCCCGCGCGCACGGCGAGGGTCTCGATCGAGGCGGGCGATGCGCTCCGCGCGGACGATTCGGCCGGCACCGCGGCGCGCATCGACCTGCGCGGCCTGCGCGTGGAGGAGGCGCTCGCGCGCGTGAGCCAGGCGCTCGATCGGGCCGCCGTCGAGCGCCGCGCGCATCTCACCATCGTGCACGGGCTCGGGACGGGCGCCCTGCGCGCCGCCGTGCGCGAGCACCTCGCCGGCTCCCCCTACGTCCTCCGCTACGCGGCGGCGAGCCTCGAGACGGGCGGCGAAGGCGCGACCGAGGTCACGCTCGCCTAGGCGAGATCGGCGAGCAGGTCCTCCGCAGCGCGGAGCCCGGAGACCACGGCGCCCTCGAGCGTGGGTGCGATCAGGTAGTCGCCCGCGAGGTAGAGGCGCCGGCCGGCCCGCCGCTGGTCCTCCTGTACGGCGCGCAGGCGCGCGAGCGCCCGGTAGCGGCCGACCTCGAAGCGCGGCCACGCCTGCGGGAAGCGAGCCAGGGCGCCTGCGGCGCCGGCGTGGCAGGCGCCCGGCAGGAGCCGCGCGACCTCGTCCGCCAGGTCCTTGGCGAGCGCGTCGTCGGGCGCTGCGGCGCGCGCGCGGCTCCAGGGCTCGCGCGCGACGGCGGTGATGCGCCCGCGCCCTCCGCCCGCCGGCTCGAGCGCGAGGACGGCGAACGGGAGCCCCGCGCTGCGCGGGACGCGGACGCGCGTGGCGTCCGACACCGGAAGGCGACAGTCGCGCGCGACCCAGACCAGCGAGGCGGCGTAGCGCGTGGCGCCGAGCACGTCGCGCTCCGCGCTCGCGAGCAGCGGCGCCGAGAGCCGCAGCGCCTCCGGGGCCGGGACGGCGAGCACCGCGGCGTCGACCTCGAGCGTCTCGCCCGGGAGCGCGACCTCGAGGCCGCGGCCGCGCGACGCCACGCCCTCGGCCGCACAGCCGGTGCGCGCGCCGACGCGCGCCGCGAGCGCCTCGGCGAGCCGGCCGGCCGGCTCGCGCAGCGCCGCCGGCGCGGCGGCGGCCTCCATCGCGAGCAGGAAGCTCGCGCGGCTCGCCTCGCCCTCCTCCACCGGCGTGCGCTCGGCGAGCCAGGGCTCGATCCAGTCGCCGACGACGCTGCGGCCGAAGTAGAGCGCGCCGAAGTCGGCGAGCGAGCGGTCGTCGAGCGGCGCCGCCCGCTCCGGCCGCTGCGGATCGAGGTGCGGCCGATAGCGCCGCAGCAGGCGCGGCAGGCGCAGCACGCGCAGCGCCTCGAGCCGCCGCACGCCGGGGAGCCGCGCGATCGACCCGATACCAGGCGCGCCGACGGGAACGAGGCGCCCGCGATGCCACTGCACGGGGCGCCACGCCCGCAGCGGGAGCAGCTCGCCCTCGAGCCCGAGCGCGGCCACCAGCGCGAGCAGGCTCGCGTCGCGGGTGTCCACGCACGCGGCGATGGGATCGACGAGCTCGCCATCGAGTGCGAGCGCCGCGGCGCGCCCGCCCGGGCGCGCCGCCCGATCGACGACGGTGACGCGCTGGCCCGCGGCTGCGAGCCGCCACGCGGCGGCGAGCCCGGCGAGCCCGGCACCCAGCACGGCGACGTGTCGCGCCGGCTCAGAGCCCACGCCGCAGCCACTCCTCGAGCCGCTCCACCACGTCGCGCAGCGTGTTGAAACGCTCGAACGGAAGCCCGCGCTCGGCGAGCTCCTCGGCGAGCGTGTCCTTGGCGAAGACGCGATCGGCGGCCTGCGCGCCGCAGAGATCGGAGACGCGCCCGTTGCCGATGTGGACCACCGGCACGCCCGGGTATCGGCGCCGGAAGGTCTCGATGCGGCCCCGCTTGCAGGTCCCGGTGCCGCAGGGACAGCTCGGATCGGGATGTCCCGCGGCGATCTTCCACGCGCCGTGGTCGTAGCGCAGCCGGTTCGCGTCGTAGGCGAAGCGCACGCCGTGGAGCTGCTGCAGCCGGTCGAGGTTGCGGTCGAAGCCGTCCGAGAGCACGCGGAAGGGAACGCGATGGCGCTCGCACCAGCGCACCAGCTCGGCGGCGCCCGGGTCGAGCTCGACGCTGCGCAGGAACTCCTCGAGCTGTGCCTCCGGCAGATCGAGCCCGTCGAGCAGCTCCAGGTTGTACTGCCAGGGCGTGAGCTCGCCGCGCTCGAGCCGCCGCCAGAGCGCCGGGCGGCGATCGCCGGCGTGGCGCCGCGCCAGCGTCGAGCCGACGTCCTGCACGGCGAACGTGCCGTCGAAGTCGCAGAACACCGCGAGCGGCGGCGACCCGCGCACCCGATAGAGGGCGGCGCCGTGCGGCGGGAGATCGACCCCGATCTCCGCGCTCGAGTGCATGGCCGGCTTCGGCGAATCGAGCAGCGGCTCCGGCACGCCGTCGAGATCCACGGCGTGCGCGGACAGGTCCAGCCGCTGGCGAGCCGGGGCGTCGCCGGGGTTGAAGACGGCGACCAGCCAGTCGGCGCCGGCGCGTGCCACGGCGCCGGGAGCGATCTCCGCGGAGAGCAGGTCGACCGCGCGCCCCGTGCCGACCTGGCCCGACTCGTCGACCTCGCGCGCCAGCTCGAGCGCCTCGCGGATCAGCGCGCGCTCCGCGGACGCCAGCGCGGGCACGTCGTCGGAGAAGATCGCCATGCCGCCCGTCACCGCGATCGAGATCGCCAGGGTCCGTACCTCGTCGCGGCTGAGCTTCGAGTCCTTCGAGCGCGCCAGCAGGCAGTCGGGATCGTCGAGCCAGAGGCGGCGGTGCATCCAGGCGCGGGCCAGCGTGTTGCGGAGCGCGTTGCGGCCGGCCGGCAGCGTGGGCTCGAGGCCGGCGATGCGCTGGCCCTCGAGCGGCTGCCACCACGGCGCGGTGTCGGGTCCGATGCGCATGCCGTCGACCACGCCGACCGCCGGTCCGAGCGGGCAGCCGCAGCCGAGCAGGAATGCGCTCTCGCCGGCGCCGGCGCGGATCGCATCGAGACCGCGCCGCAGCCGCTCGGCGCGCGTCGCGCACGGGTCGCTCGCGCGCGCCTGCAGCGCGGCGGTGTAGAGGAAGTCGAGCTTCAGATAGTGGAAGCCGAGCTCGAAGAGCGCGCGGAAGGTGCGCTCCAGGTGCGCCCGCACCGCCGTGTGGGTGGGATCCAGCACGAACACCCAGCCCTCGCGGGTCCACGCGCCGTGGTGCAGGCCGCGCAGCTCGCCGCCGTCCTCGCTGCGCAGGAGCCAGTCCCGTTGCGACTGGTAGACGCGGCTCTCCGGGACGACGCAGAACGGCGCCGTCCAGATGCCCGCGTCGAAGCCGGCGTCGCGCACGGCGCGCGAGATCCGTGCCAGGCCGCCGGGGAACTTCGGGTCGGTCTCGAGCCAGTCGCCGATCGCGCGCTGGTAGCCGTCGTCGAGCTGCACCAGCTCGATCGGGATCTCGTCGCGCGCGGCGGCGAGCGCGTCGAGGTTGCGCAGGAAGGCGTCCTCGGTGACGCCGTGGAAGAAGTGGTACCAGCTGCACCAGCCCGCCTGGAACGGCGCGCAGCGACGTGCGCCCGCGTGCGCGCCCTGCGCCTCGGCGTGCGCCTCGAGCAGCGCGCTCGCCTCGTCCCCGAGCGCGACGCGCACCGGCTCGAGCACGACCGTCTCGTGCGACTCGAGGGGCCGCTCGAGCCGCTGCTCGACCTCGATCCGGACCGCGCCCGGCTCGCGGCGCAGATACACCTGGCCGAAGGCGCGCCCGCTCTCGAGGACGCCGGCGCTGCAGGTCGCGCCGCGCGGCGAGATACCGACGGCGGCGAGGCCGTCCGACTCGTGCCAGCCCGCGCGGTCGGTCGGCGGCGCCCCGATGCCGTGATGGAAGCCGCGCAGCCAGGGACCCGACGGGAACGCTGGCGTCCCGTCCGGACCGAACGGCGCACCCCCGGCGAACGACCACGACTGATGCCCCTGGCGGAAGAGCCGAAGCCCCGCCCCGGACGGCGCGCGCCACGCGAAGCCGAGACCCAGGGCCTCGATCTGCACCGGCCGCGCGCTCGCGTTCTGGACGCGGAGGGTCCAGGTGGCAGACTCGCCGCCGGCGGCGGCGCCGAGCGTCACCCGGAACGGACCGAGGGACGTCTCGCCCGCGCGCAGAGCGGACTCGTCGAGCGCCTCGCCACCCGCGCCCGGCGGCGCGGAGCGCGCCAGCGGCCGGTGCCGGACGAAGAGGCGGGTCGGCTCGAGGGCGCCGGCGGTCGGGTGGCGCAGGAGGGGCGCGATCGCGGGCATGGGCGCGCCATTATAGGGCCGGGATGGGACGAGGGCCGATGGACCGGGACCGCCGCCAAGCCCTGCTCGCCCGTCTGGCCGCAGGGCCTCCCGTGCTGCTCGACGGCGCCACCGGCACCGAGCTCGAGCGGCGGGGCGCGCCGGCGCGGCTCCCGCTGTGGTCGGCGGCCGCGCTCCGAGAGCAGCCGGAGCTGGTCGCGCGAATCCACGCGGACTACGTCGGGGAGGGCGCCGAGATCGTGACGGCCAAC
>Ga0335085_10016500_pt1 | contig 10672 bp, 12 predicted proteins | sample Lox_Sample_45_FD_206712 | JGI IMG/M metagenome (GOLD analysis project Ga0335085, IMG submission 206712) | Soil microbial communities from Loxahatchee National Wildlife Refuge, Florida, United States - Lox_Sample_4.5 | ecosystem: Environmental > Terrestrial > Soil > Wetlands | place: USA...
GCGTGAACTGGGCACCGCCGATGCGGTTGGCGAAGCGGCCGATTACCGCGCCATAGGTGGTGCCGGTCTTGTAGCCGTCGAGCGTGTCATAGCCCAGCACCACATCGGCCATCTTGTTACTGCGGTCGGGCACCATCAGTCCGACCAAGTAGGCCCCATAGTTGGTGATGCGCGCGCTCATGCCGTGGGCATTGGTCAGGGTGTAGATGTCTACCTTCTGGTGATCGGCGGTTTCGCCCCATGGCGCCTTTTCGATCATGGCCTGGGCCGGCGCGGCTATGGTCAAGCCCGCGCCCACGGCCAAGGCGGCAGCGAATTTCATGGGCACTCCCCTGGTTTTTCCATGGCGCGCAGGACGTTAGCGAGTGGTTTCCAGGCTGAACAGGGCCAAATGCGGTTACGGTCTTGGGTGCGCGTCGCATTCAAGAAGTAGGCCGGCGTCAGAGGGAATGCAGCAGCCCGGCAATCAACCACAGGCAGGCCGCTAGACCCTGGAAGGCCTCAGGCTTGGGGGGGGTCGGAGATACCCGAAGCAGCGCCTCCGACCCTTCCGCTTTGTGCATTGCAAAAAGGATTCCGCGAGCTCCGCCGGGTCGCGGTGCCTCGCCCACGCATATGTGCGTGCAAGTCCCGGCTGCACCGCTGGCGGCGCCTGAACGGGCTATTTGGAGGCCATTATGATGGCCAACGATTTGTCGACATGCTGGTCCGGCGACAGCCCGTCGCTCTTGGAGGACAGGGTCGCCAGGATCTTGCCGTCCTTGCCCACAACATAGGTCACGCGCTCGATGAAGGCGTGATTGATCTCGACCTGGTTGACGTCCTTGGCGCCAGCCCTGGGCGGGGTGACGCTCAGGTCATAGGACTGGGCAATCTTGGTGTCGGCATCCGAAGCGATGGGAAATTTGCCGGCGCAGAATTTGGGATCGGCTGAAAACTGCTTGAGGCGGCCCAGATCGTCCGCTGAAACCCCGATGATCGAGGCGCCAGCGGAATCGAACTTGTCCTTGTTCTCGGCAAAGGTATGAGCTTCCAGGTCGCAACCGCCGGTGTAGGCGCTAGGATAGAAATAGACCACCACTGGGCCTTTCTTCAGCGCGTCCTTGAGATGGAAGGTGAAAGGTTGGCCACCAAGGCTGCCTTGGGCCGTGAAATCGGGTGCCGCGTCGCCGGGCTTGAGCGCGGCAAAGGCAGGGGAAAGTGAGATAGCGGTGGTCGAGAAGGCCGCCAACAGGCCCAGTGCAAGGTGTCTTTTCATTGCCTAATCCTCAAATTTGGGCGGCGCAACGCTATCACGCTCTGGCCTTTGGTTGAAAGAAGGGAGCAGGCTAAGCTCGTCCTATTCAGTTCGCCCCTTGGGGCGAGGCCGTTACAGGAAATGTGAAAATGGGCGTCCAAACTCTGGAGCATGTCACCATCCGTTGTGCGCAACTCGCGCGCACCCGCGACTTCTATGTCGAACTGATGGGCCTGACCGAGGGCGAGCGGCCGGCTTTTCCCTTCCGAGGCCATTGGCTTTATCTGGGCGGGGTGCCGGTGGTCCATCTGGTGGAAGCCTCCGACAGCGCCGGGGCCTGGGGACGGGACATCGTCATTCCCAAGGCCGAAGACGGCACCGGCTCTTTCGACCATGTCGCCTTCCGCGGCGATGATTTTCAGGCGATGCGCACGCGGCTGAAACAGGCCGGCGTTACATTCAAGGAGCGCGTGGTGCCGGGCGGGCAGCTATCGCAGCTTTTCGTGCCCGATCCCGAAGGCGTGCTGGTCGAGATCAATTTCCGCAACAGCTAGGGCTCGTCCGCTGTGCGCTGGCGCAGGTCCGCATAAGGCGTACCGTCACGGTGAACATAAATCACAGGCTTGCCGTCAGGAGGATGGATCATGTCGATGTCGGGATATTCCGCGCCGTCGCCTTCGACCCTGGTGCCGATTTCCAGCAACAGCACGTCGCCCGATGATCGGTTCTGGAAATGATGGCCGTCTTCGTCGCCCGCCTTGAAGCCGGCGCAGTCGCCCCCCTTCAGAATTTCCTCACCCGAATTGGTGACAAGAATCACTTCACCTTCCAGCACATAGACAAACTCGTCCTGCTTGAAATGCCAGTGGCGCTGGCTGGACCACACGCCCGGTCTGAGCCGCAGGAGATTGACGCCGAACTGCGTCAAGCCCGCTTCATCGCCCAACCGGCGGCGCTCCCGCGCGCGGCAAGGCCGGTCATAAGGCTCAGGATAAAAGGTGCCGAGATGCGCGGGCAGATCTTTTGGATCGATGCGCTTGGGCATATCAGTCCTTGGCCCTTTCAATATACGAACCGTCTTCCGTCATCACCACCACACGGGTGCCGGTGACGATATGGGTGGGCACCATGGTGCGCACGCCATTGGACAGAAGCGCCGGCTTGAACGAGCCCGACGCGGTCTGGCCTTTGACCACCGGCTCGGTCTCCACGATCTCGAATGTGGCGCGCTGGGGAATTTCTATAGAGATGGGCCGGCCCTCGAAGGACTGCATCTGCACTTCCATATTCTCGGTCAGGTAGGGAGCTTTGTCGCCCACCACATCGGCGGAGACGGAGACCTGATCGAAAGTCTCCGGCTGCATGAAGATGTAATGGTCGCCATCGTGATATAGATACTGATAGTTGGCCTGGTCGATGAAGGCTTTCTCCACGCTGTCGGTGGTACGCAGGCGTTCGACCGTCTTCACGCCATCGCTGATGCGGCGCATTTCCAGATGGGTGACCGGCGTGCCCTTGCCGGGATGGATATTCTCGGCATTGATGACAAGATAGAGCTTGCCGTCCTTCTCCAGGACATTGCCTTTGCGCACGGAGCTGGCGATAACCGAAACCACGGGGAAAACCTCTCAAATCGCGGGATTTTGGGCGGTCCTTTAGCAGCCCGATGCCGAAAGCGGCAAGGGGAGGCTCTCGGAGCATCGGCCAAGTTCCGGCTCAACCTCCTCAAAGGGCGGCATTTTCCCGCAGGCCGTGCGACCATTGGAGGAGACCGCAAATGCCCTGGTGGACGCCTGAAACCCATGCCGACCGCCGCCCCTTACTAGCGAAGCGGGGGGCAATAAAGTCCGGGCTTCGCGGGCATTTTCTGGCTTTGGGTTTCACCGAGGTCGAGTGCGGGGCGCTGGTGGTATCGCCCGGCAATGAGACCCATCTGCACGCATTTGAAACCCAGCTGACCGGGCCCGACGGCACCAGCAGCCCTCTCTTTCTGCATACCTCGCCGGAATTCGCCGCCAAGAAGCTGCTGGCGGCGGGGGAAGAGAAGATTTTCGAGTTCGCACGCGTGTTCCGCAACCGGGAGCGGGGCCGGCTGCATGCGCCGGAATTCACCATGCTGGAATGGTATCGGGCGCGGGAGGACTATGCGAGGGTGATCGAGGACAGCCTGGCGTTGCTTGCGCTGGCGGCCGATGTTGCCGGTGCGCAGACGCTGCGCTTTCGCGACGCGGCATGCGATCCGCGGGCGGAAGCTGACCGGCTGACGGTGGCGGACGCCTTCATCCATCTGGCGGGCATTGACCTGATGGCGACCCTGTCGCCCGAAGGCATCGGCGATGCTGATGATTTGCGCGTCCGGGCGCGGCGGGGCGGCATCGCTGTGGCCGATGATGACGACTGGCCCGACATGTTTAGCAAAATTCTCACCCTGCGCATCGAGCCACGCTTGGGGCTCGAGCGGCCCTGCATTCTTTGCGAGTATCCCGTCTGTGAGGCGGCATTGGCGCGCCCAAGCCCGCGCGATTCCCGCGTGGCGGAACGGTTCGAGCTTTATGCCTGCGGCGTGGAACTGGCCAATGGCTTTGGCGAGCTCACCGATCCGCAAGCACAGCGCGCGCGCTTGGAACGCGACATGGCCAAGAAGGAAAAAGTGTATGGTGTCCGCTATCCGCTAGACGAGGATTTTCTGACAGCACTCGCGATCATGCCGCCGGCCAGCGGCGTGGCGTTGGGCTTTGACCGGCTCGTGATGCTTGTCACGGGGGCGCCAAACATTGACGCAGTGTTATGGACGCCTTTGCCGTGATGCAGCATAACCGTCATGCCGGATTTGGGGTGGCGAAACGCCCCTTAAAGGCTAGTCTCCCGCCGCCATGACCGACGCCGCCATCCGCAAAGCCGCCCAGGACACCAGCTTCGCGGTGCTGTTCGCGATCGGATTCTGCCACCTGCTCAATGACATGATGCAGGCGCTGCTGCCGGCCATCTATCCGACACTCAAGACGCAGTTCCACCTGAACTTTGCCCAGATCGGGCTGGTGACCCTGGCGTTTCAGTGCACCGCCTCGCTGCTGCAGCCGGTGGTGGGCTATTTCGCCGACCTCAAGCCCATGCCCTATTCCCTGGCGCTGGGCATGGTCTCGACTCTGGCGGGACTTCTGGTGCTGGCCGTGGCGCCAAATTTTCCGGTGTTGCTGCTCGCTGCTGTGATGGTCGGCTTGGGCTCGGCAGTGTTTCATCCCGAATCCAGCCGCGTCGCGCGCATGGCGTCCGGCGGGCGCTACGGCCTCGCGCAATCTGTCTTCCAGGTCGGCGGCAATACCGGCCAGGCGATAAGTCCGTTGACCGCGGCCTTGCTGGTGGCGACCTACGGCCAGCGTTCCATTATCTGGTATGCGGGACTGGCGCTCTTGGGCATTGTCACCCTGTTCAATGTCGGCAACTGGTACAAGCATCACGGGCTTCAGCGCATCAAAAGTCACCAGGCGGTCAAGGATTCCGGCCTGCCGAAGAACAAGATCGTGATCTCAGTCGTGATCCTGATGCTGCTGATCTTTTCCAAATTCTTCTATCTCGCCAGCATTGGCAGCTACTTTACCTTCTACCTGATCCATACATTCGGCGTGTCGGTGCAGAATGCCCAGGTGCATCTGTTCTATTTCCTGGGTGCGGTAGCCATTGGCACGCTAGTGGGCGGCCCCTTGGGTGATAAGATCGGCCGCAAACATGTGATCTGGTTTTCCATCCTGGGGGCGCTGCCTTTCACCCTGATGCTGCCCTATGCCAACCTGTTCTGGACCGGAATTCTGGTGGCGATCATCGGCCTGGTCCTGGCCTCGGCTTTTCCGGCAATCGTGGTCTATGCCCAGGAACTCTTGCCCGGCCGGGTGGGCATGATCTCGGGCATGTTCTTCGGCTTTGCCTTCGGCATGGGCGGCATCGGCGCCGCCGTTCTGGGCGCCTTGGCGGATGCGACCTCGATCACCTATGTCTACAAAGTCTGCGCCTTCCTGCCTGCGATCGGATTGCTCGCCGTGTTCCTGCCCAGCTTCAAGGCCAAGACGTGACCATAGAAGATGTTTCGCGCCGTTATGCGGTGGCGGTGTCGCCGACCCTGATGGCGCTGATCGATCCCGCCGACCCCAACGACCCAATCGCCCGCCAATTCCTGCCATCGCTGGAAGAATTGAACAGCCTTCCGGAAGAGCGGGCCGATCCCATCGGCGATGCCGCGCACATGCCCGTGGCGGGCATCGTGCATCGCCATCCCGACCGGGTGCTGTTCAAGGTGGTTTCCGCCTGTCCGGTCTATTGCCGCTTCTGCTTCCGCCGCGAGATGATCGGCCCTGGTAAGGACAATGTCCTGTCACCTGCTGATTTCGAGGTGGCGCTGGCCTATATCGCCGCTCATCCCGAAATCTGGGAAGTGATCCTCACTGGCGGCGACCCCTTCATCCTCAGCGCGCGACGCATGGCTGAGATCACCGGCCGGCTTGCAAGCATAGCCCATGTCAAGATTCTTCGCTGGCACAGCCGGGTGCCGGTGACCGATCCCGGCCGCGTCACCGATGATCTGGTGGCAGCGCTCAAGACGGCAAGCACTACGAGCTTCGGGGCGGTGCATGCCAATCATCCTCGCGAATTCTCAAGCGAAACATGCCGGGCCATCGCCCGGCTGGTGGAGGCGGGAATTCCGCTGGTCAGCCAATCGGTGCTGCTGAAGGGCGTGAATGATGATGCCGAAACCTTGGCCTCTCTGATGCGCTGCTTTGTCGAGAACCGGATCAAGCCTTATTACCTGCATCATCCCGACTTGGCGCCGGGCACTTCGCACTTCCGTGGCAGTATCGAAAACGGACTGACGCTGATGCATGATCTGCGGGCGCGGCTGTCGGGTCTGGCCATGCCCACCTACATGCTTGACATTCCGGGCGGCTTCGGCAAGGTGCCGCTGGAATCGTCAAATGTCGAAAGGACCCCCGACGGCTGGCGCATTCGCGATTCAAACGGGCATTGGCACGACTACCCGACGGGTTGAATTGCCGGCCTTACATCCTTTCGGATGACGCGCCGCGACCGCGCAGCCTTTTGAAGAACGCGCTGACGCGGTGGCGGAATTGTTCGCGCCGCACCACGCCCATATCGGTTACCCAGTTCAGCTGAATAACCCGTCGGGGTCCCTCGAAGGCATGAAAGCCATGCCAGGCATTGGGATCATTACGGAAGATCAGCAGCGTGCCTTCGTCAGGTGGCACTTCCGCGATCATGTCTTCCAGGTCGCCCGGGCCGCGCAATAGGCGCAGGCGACCGGAATTGGCCTCCCAGGCGTTGTTCATATAGATCAGCACCGTCACCAGCTTGGTGCGGGAATCGGTGTGGATCTGGCCGTCGCGTGCCGCCGAAACCCCGCGCGCCGTCACCATGGTTGGCCGGCCCTTGAGATCCACGCCCAGCTTCTTTTCCACCGCTCGGGTGAATTCCGGTCCCTGGATGGCACCGATGAGTGCGGCGAAAGCCGGGCCATATTTCAGCGTTGGGAGGGGAAAAGAGCCGGGAAGGTTGACGAGCGGATAATCGGCATTGATGGCAGCCATCGCTTCGGGTCTGACGAAATGCGGCACCAGGGCGAAAGGGAATGGCTCGCGCGCCACGCTCGCGGCGTCGAAGGCTTCGAGATCTATTGGCAGGGCGCCCATGGCCGGGAGATACTGGAAATGCGGCCGAAAAGAAAGGGACGGGAGCGCCCTTCGCACGCTCCCGTCCCCGCTCCTGGAATCCTAAATTTGCCCCAAAGGATTCCGAAGCAATGCCTAATTTGTCGAATAATGGATGATCTGCGAACTGTTGCCGATGGCGCTGGAGGAAAGTGCTGCGGTGCCGCCGATATTGTGGAGATTGGCGCTGACGTCGGAGGTCACGCCCGAATTGTTGATCTGCTTGGACAGGATCGGCATTCTGGGCGCATTGGAATCCGACTCGAATGTGTTGCCCAGGGCCGAGCCCTGGACCACGGCATTGCCGGCGACATTGGAGATGTTGGTGGTGACGCCCGAATAGGGATCGGCGGCATTGCACTCCTGGTAATTCCGGGTCGAGGCGAAAGTCGGATCGGTGGAAACGCTGGCGCCGTTGCAGACGACCTGATTGCCTACTGCGGCATTGCCCCAGACATTGTTGATGTCCACATTGACATTGGAACCGATGGCGGCGCCGGCACCCACGATCTGGCTGTTGTTGACGCGAGTATTGTTCATGGTGGTGATGTCGATGAGATTGCCGGCGGCGGCGCCTGTGGCGACGGCATCGCCGCCTGTGGTGTTGATACTGCCCGTCAAATTCGACCAGTTGGTCTGAAGATTGATCTGCCCGTTGATGATGGTGGACCCGGCGTCATTGCCACCATGCTGACCGTTACCTACGCCGCCAGAGGAATATCCCTGGTTCCAGGTGCCATAAGTCTGGGCCTGTGCGGTCGTCGCGGAAAGGACGAGGACGGAAGTGGCGAGGAGGGCGTTAATGGTTTTCATGGCAAGGGCTCCTTGAGATGCTCATGCTAGAGGCCGCCGCGCAGGGCGACATCGCCCACCGGGTCGGTTCCACTGAAACTGCGATAGGGATTGTTCCGGCCACTGTCGCTGGCCGTACCCATATAGGCGGGCGGCGCGTAATAGGCCGGCTGCGGCGCATAGGGATAAGGCGGCACATAGGGCGGGACAAAGGCGGCTGCTTGCGGGTAAGCCGGTGCCTCACCGGATTGACGCAGCGGATCCTCTGCTGTGCCCAGCGGAATGGCGCAGGCGCCGGCGGGGGCGCGGTAGATGCGGGTAATCATTTCCAGCACCGCGCGCTCGATCACCGAGCGCACCGCCAGCTGGATCGGCTCCAGCGCGCTTTCACCGGCGCTGACATCGAAGAAGTTGGTGCCCAGGAAGGAGAAGACGCCGGCCGAAATCTGACGGCCGATGATCTGCTTCTGGTAGGAGATCACATCGGCCACTTCCAGCGTGTTGGTGTTGACCAGGCGCATGTCCAGGCCGACATTCATCACATAGAGGCTTCCGCTCGCCGTGCCGGTGGTGGCGTTGGTGGCGGTGCCGCCACCGTCGCCATTGGCATTCTCCGAACGGATGTTGAAGTTCAACTCGGTGATGCCGCCCACGATGTAATAGTCGGAGCCGGGAATCGAACCGGCCAAGATCTTGCGGAAGTCGCCGGTCTGGGGATTGGCGTGCTGGTCGTCGCCGATCAGTTTGTTGTTGGCATATTTCAGTTCCATCTCGGCCACCGACGTGTCGAAACGCTCGACCATATGTACGCCGGCCTTGTTGAGCGCGCTCATCGCCATCAGGGCGGCGCCCGCGGTCACCTTGCGGCCCGAGCCGTCGGATTCGGTTTTGCCGGTATAGTCGGCGATCTGGCCCACCGCGATGCGCACCGGGCGCACGCCGACAAAGCCGCCCATGCAGCGCAGGGCCGCGGAATAGGGGGTCTCGTTGGAGATGACAGGCGCGCCCCCGATGGGAGAGGTATAACGGCCAATCGAGTCGGCCACCGGACTGATGCAGCCTTCCAGCGCCACCGCGGCCACAATCAGGACCAGCGGTTTTAGAAGGTGCTTGCGAGCACGCGGTGTCATGGGAGGGGCATCCCTTCTTCCTTCAGTCGTCAATGCGTGTTCACGGCAGCCGCGGCCGTCTGGTTACCCGTGTTGGTCTGCTGGTTGTCGATGATCGTGGTGTTGTGGCTGCCGATGACAGTCACGTTGAGCGCGTTGCCGATCGCGGTGGCCTGTCCATAGGCCTGGCCTGCGGCACCGGCCATGCCGACACCGGCGGTGGCGAATTGCGAGCCGGAAGCATTGGAATAGATCGAAGGCTGGATCTGGCCATTGACCATGGTCAGATTGCCGCCCGCGTCGCGCATAGAATAGCTGGATGCGGAATTCATGCTGCCGGCGCCATAACCGTTGTAGAAAGCCGAATTGGTCCAATCCCCGGCCTGGGCGGCCGCCGCGAAAGGGACTGCCAAGGCAATAACCGCCAGACGGATTTTGGTCAGGGCGCCAAGCGTTGAATCAGTCTTGAACTTGGACATGGGAACGGTTTTCCAATTCTGCTCAGCAGACCTGAGCAATGCCCATGCCAGCTCTTAATCGGCGTTAGCCATTGGCTGTGCCAGCCCGGAGCGGGAGCCTGCCAAAAAGCGGTTGAAAAGCCGGGGTTTTCCTCCTGTGCGGGCTGGCAACTGGCGCCGCGCCGCGTGGCCGCTGTCTCAATCCGGCCGTCGCGACCAGCTCCGGGCCCTGATGTTCACCCGCCATTTGTCTCATTATGGAACAATTCCCAGCACCTTCGGCTTAGTTCCATTCGCCTTGGCCTGGCTCTCGAAGAGCCCTAGATAGTCCCATGGCCTTCCTGCAATCCCAGCCGCCGCGACAGCCCATTTTCCGCGCGCCTCCGGTGGTGACATGGCTGATCGGCATTTTGATTGCTCTTCATGCCGCCAGAATGTGGCTGGCGCCCGCCCGCGCCGAGGAACTGGCTTACAATTATGGTCTAGTGCCGGCGCGCTACAGCCAGACCTTCCTGGAAAGCCGGATGATGGATCCCGGCACGATCTGGGAGCGGGCGGTCCCTTTTGTTTCTTACATGGGGCTGCACAATGGCTGGACCCATCTTGCCATTAACTGTCTTTTCCTGCTGGCCTTTGCGCCCATCGTCGCCCGCCGTTTCGGCGCCTTGCTGTTTCTTGTCTTCTTTCTGGTCTCAGGTATTGCCGGCGCCCTGACCTATGTGGCCTTCAACTGGGGCAGCACGGCGCCGGTTGTTGGAGCTTCCGGTGCGATCTCCGGTCTGATGGCGGCAGCGTTGCGCATGCTGCCGGGCCAGAGCCCCTGGGCGGCGCCCGGTACCGCTCCCCTGGCGCCCATCTTTTCTCGCCAGATGCTGATCTTCTCCGCGGTCCTGATCGCCATCAATCTCCTGGCCGGCGTCACCGGCGTGCCCATGGGCGGGGAGACCGCCCAGATCGCCTGGCAGGCACATCTGGGCGGTTATGTTGCCGGCCTGTTTCTTTGCGGACCCTTCGACACAATGCGGCCTCGCAGCGTCGGAGTGCCTTTGGATCACTAGTCCCTGGATCACCAGTCCCTTGCCCATGGACCGCGCGCGGCCTAGGTTTCCGACCCTTGTAGTAGGAATGCGCCGGTGCGGCAGCCCAAGTTGAGCAAACTGGAACTGCAGATCATGGAGGTGCTGTGGACGAGCGGGCCGTCCGCGATCCGCGGGATCCAGGAAAGCTTCGGCCCCAAGAACCGGCCCGCCTACACAACCATTCAGACCATGGTCTACCGGCTGGAGGTCAAGAAAGCCCTGCGCCGCTCGCGCAAGGTCGGCAATGCCCATATTTTCGAGGCGCTAATCTCGCGCGAGGCCG
>Ga0335085_10016501_pt1 | contig 10672 bp, 8 predicted proteins | sample Lox_Sample_45_FD_206712 | JGI IMG/M metagenome (GOLD analysis project Ga0335085, IMG submission 206712) | Soil microbial communities from Loxahatchee National Wildlife Refuge, Florida, United States - Lox_Sample_4.5 | ecosystem: Environmental > Terrestrial > Soil > Wetlands | place: USA: Florida...
TTGCCGAAGCCGAATTGGAGAAATGTCGTGAGCGAGAAACCAATCAGCAGAATGAGCCAAGATTTCTGGCTGAATAGGAAGCGCAGGGTTTCACCGACCGGTTGCTGACTCGTATTCAGGCGCGTTTCTTCGGTGGTGCCACGAATCGGCTCTTTCACGGTGAAGCGGAAGATGAGAGCTACGATCAGGCCGGGAATTCCGGCGACCAGAAACGCGCGATGCCAGCCGTAATATTGGTTGATCCAGCCGCCGATAAAGGCGCCGAGAAATCCGCCGAAGACCGGGCCGAGTTGATAGACCGACATAGCCATGGCCCGGCGGTCGCCGGGGAAAAGATCGGAAATCATCGAGGCGGAGGGAGCGGTGCCGGCGGCTTCTCCGATGCCCACGCCAAAGCGAGCGAGGGTGAGCTGGAGGGCGTTGCGGGCGATGCCGGCCAGAGCGGTCATGCCGCTCCAGAGGACGAGGCCCGCAGTGAGAATGTCACGACGGTTTCCGCGATCAGCCCAGCGGGCGACGAAGGGAGCGATCGCGGAGTACATCAGAATAAAGCCGAGGCCGGTGATGAAGCCGATTTCGGTATCGGAGAGGTGGTAGTCGCGTTTGATGGGATCGATCAGGATGGTGATGACCTGGCGGTCGAGGAAGTTGAGCGTGTAGATGATGGTGAGGATGGCGAGGGCGTAGCCGGCGGCGTGGGAGGGCGGCGAGGTGGACTGGCCGGGCATGCGAGCGGAGACTATGATGTGGCTGGCGCGAGGTCAAATGAAAAGGAAGCGAGAGGAAACGTGATCGGGTGCGCGCGATTGCCGGCTGTTCAACCGAGATCGCGCGAGCACCGACAGGAGTGTCTGTTCCGCTGAAAGCGACGGTTGACATTGATGGGCATCGGGGATAAGTAAGGCGACGCGTCGCATTTGTTGCGGGGATTTCGCCGGGGGTGGATTCGATGGTGATCGACGTTCACGGGCATTTGACCGCGCCCGATTCGCTGTACGTCTTCAAAGCCAATATATTGTCGCATCGCGGGTCGCACGGCCGGGGCAGCGCGATGCTAAGCGACGATGAGATCATCGCGTTCCTGAAGCAGCCCACATTCGGCACGGGCAAATCCCATTTCGAGCTGCTGAAAGAAGTCGGCACGGACGTACAGCTGCTGTCACCGCGGCCCTACCAGATGATGATGGCGGAGAAGCCCGCGAAGGTGTCGCAGTGGTTTATCGAAGAGTGCAACGCAATGGTGGCGCAGCAGTGCCGGTTATTTCCGGACGTGTTTCGCGGCGTGTGCGGGCTGCCGCAGTCGCCGTTCACGCCGGTGAAGAGCTGGTTGCCGGAGCTGGAAAAGTGCGTGAAGGAGCACGGGTTTGTCGGGTGCCTGATCAATCCCGATCCGAGCGAGGCGACGAATTACGACACGCCGGGAATGGGCGATGAATACTGGTATCCGCTGTATGAAAAGCTGGTGGAACTCGATGTGCCGGGGTACATCCACGGCGCGGGATGCCGTTCGGTGCGGCACAGCTATTCGACTCATTTCATCAACGAGGAAACGATTTCGGTGATTTCGCTGATCGGTTCGCGTGTGTTTCAGGATTTTCCGGCGCTGAAGATTGTCTGTTCGCATGGAGGCGGAGCGGTGCCCTATCACGCGGGGCGTTTTTACGCGCCGACGTTGCGGCGGGGAGGACAGAGCAGTTTTTATGACAATCTGCGGAAGATTTACTACGACACAGTTTTGTATACGCCGCTGGCTTGCGAGCTTTTGATCAAGACCGTGGGGGCGGACCGTTGCGTGTTCGGGACGGAGAGGCCGGGGGTGGGGACGGCGAAAAATCCGGCGACGGGGAAGTGGATGGATGATGTGAAGGTTTACATCGATGGATTCGATTGGCTTTCCGCGGCGGACAAGAAATTGATTTTTGAGGATAACGCGAGGAAGTTGTTCAAGCTGGGGGTTAGTGCGAAGACGGCGAATTAGGGTTCAAGCGGAGGCGAGCGGAAAACCTCGGCCGTCCCTCCGGGACTCGGGCCATATTTTTCAGAATTTCCCGGCGCTCCGGTCGGTTTGGCGACCTCCGAGCCGGGCTACATTCGGTCGCGGATCCGCGGCTCGGGCGTGTGAGCGAGGGTGACGTTCCTCGTGGCGGGGTGGAAATCGTAAGAGCACAGACAAAATTGTCTGTGCCACGGAAAATCTGAATCGCAGGGTGGAGAAGGGATGAGTGTCGAATATCGGGCGGACCAGGTGGGGAGTTTTTTGCGGCCCGCGGAATTGAAAGAAGCGCGGGCGGCCGATCCTCCGGATGCGGCGCGGCTGCGCGAAGTGGAAGACCGCTGCATCTCGAGAATCCTGGCGAAGCAGAAGGAGCTGGGATTCGAGATTTTCACGGACGGGGAATTTCGCCGGTCGAATTTCATGGGCGATTTCACCGATGCCGTGGAGGGATTCGATTTTGGCGACGGCGTGCCGCGGAGCTGGAACACGGCGGCGCCTTCGGGTCCGACGCTGGGCAAGGGGCGCGTCGCTGGCGTGGTGGTTGAGAAGCTGCGAGCGGTGCGGCCGCTGACCGGTCACGAACTGCCGTTCATGAAGCAACATTCGCCGGGCGCGATCAAGATGACGCTGCCGAGCGCGACGCAATTTCCGGCGATTTCGTGGAAGCGCGGGCGGTCGGAGAGCGCGTATCCGACATATTCGGCGATGCTGTGGGACATCGTCGAGATCATGAAGACGGAAATGGCTCGACTGGCGGCGGAGGGCGTGAAATACATTCAGATTGACGCGCCGCGCTACAGCTACTTCATGGACCCGAAGTGGCGCGAATGGGTGCGTACGGAAATGCAGTTGGAGCCGGAGGCGTGGTTTGAGGAGTCGATTCGCGCGGACAACGCGTGTTTTGAGGCGGCGCGGCGGCCGGAGGTGACCCTAGCGATTCATCTGTGCCGCGGGAACAGCCAGAGCCACTGGTACGCCGAGGGCGGCTACGACGCGGTGGCGGAGAAATTGTTCGGATCGCTGAACGTCGATCGGTTCTTGCTGGAGTACGACGATGCGCGATCGGGGACGTTTGAGCCGCTGCGTTTTATTCCGCGCAGCAAGATTGCGGTGCTGGGATTGATCAGCTCGAAACGGGTCGAGCTGGAAAGCGGCGCGCAGATTGTGGCGCGGGTGCGGGAGGCGTCAAAGTATCTGCCGTTGGAAAATCTCACACTGAGCCCGCAGTGCGGGTTCGCGTCGGTGATGCAGGGGAATCTGCTGTCGGAAGAGCAGCAGTGGGCGAAGATGAAGCTGGTCGCGGATACGGCGCGGGAGATTTGGGGCTGACCGACCGCGAGGCGCGATTGGGTTCGCAGCAGGGCTGCCGGGGGGTGGCGACAATGGCCAAGGTGGTGCTGGGGATGGGATCGTCGCACGGACCGATGCTTTCAACGCCGCCGGACATGTGGCATCTGCGGGCGGGTGCGGATAAGAAAAACACGAAGCATTTCTATCGCGGGGAGATGTACGACTTTCTGCGGCTGCTGGCGGCGCGCCAGCCCGGATTTGCGGACGCGATCACGCCGGAAGAGAGCCAGCGGCGCTACGACCAGTGCCAGCGCGCGCTCGATAAGATGGCTGCGAAGTTCGCTGCAGTGAAGCCGGATGTGGTGGTGATCATCGGCAACGACCAGCGCGAGCTTTTTACGGACGAGAATACCCCGGCGTTTCTGGTGTATACCGGGGCGAAGATCGAGAACATTCCGGAGACGGAGGAGGCCAAGGCGAAACTTCCACCCGGGATTGCGATCGCGGAGATCGGGCACTGTCCGCCGGGCGGGGCGGTTTACAGGGGGGCGAACGAGTTGGGCGTGCATCTGGTGCAATCGCTTGTCGAGCAGGAGTTTGATGTGTCGGAGTCTTCGAAGCTGCCGCCAGTGGAGGGGCACGAGCACGGAGTTCCGCACGCGTTCGGATTTTTATACCGGCGGATCATGGTGGATGCGCCGCCGCCTTCGGTGCCGGTGTTTTTGAACGCGGGGATTCCGCACAACCAGCCGAAGATTCCAAGGTGCCTGAAATTCGGACGGGCGCTGATGAAGGCCATCGAGAGCTGGAAGGAAGATGCGCAGGTGGCGGTGTTCGCGTCGGGCGGGCTGACGCATTTCGTGATCGACGAGGAATTGGATCAGAGGCTGTTGAAAGCAATGCAGGCGGCGGATGAAGCGGGCCTCGGGGCGATTCCCGAAAACTATCTGCTGGGGAATACGTGCGAGATACGGAACTGGATGCCGCTTTCGGTGGGGATGAATGCGCTCGGGAAGAAAATGACGTTGGTCGATTACGTGGCGTGCTACCGGACCGAAGCGGGGACGGGGAGTGCGATGGGATTTGTGTACTGGCAGTAGCGGGTAGGCCGGAGGCGGGATGAGCGCGGCGGCGGGATCGGCGGGCGAATTTGTGGCGCGGTTAAAGAACCTGGATTGCTGCGCGGTGTCGGATGCGCTCGACAAGCTGGGGCTGAAGGGTGCGGTAACGGGATTAGGGCAGCTATCGACGTCGCGGCGTATCGCGGGGCGAGTGCTGACGGTGAAGCTGGGCGTGGGCGAAGCTCCGGCGGGAAAACCCCGGCACGTGAGCACGACGGCGATCGAGGCGGCGGAGCCGGGTGACATCATCGTGATCGAGCAGCGGAGCGGCGTCGATGCGGCGGCGTGGGGCGGCATCTTGAGCCTGGGTGCGAAATTGCGCGGCGTGCCGGGAGTGATTGCGGATGGTCCGGTGCGGGACATCGATGAGGCGCGGGCGCACGATTTTCCCGTTTACGGCTCAGGTTTGACTTGCCACACGGCGCGGGGAAGGCTGGTCGAACTGTCGACCGGGGGCCCGATTACTGTGCGCGAAGTGACGGTGAAGCCGGGAGATTACGCGATTGCGGATGGGAGCGGTGTGGCGTTCGTCGCCGCCGAAAATATCGAGCGGGTGCTGGCGGTCGCTGAGGAGATTTTCGCGCGCGAGGCGGCCATGGCGCAGGCGCTGCGCGAGGGGAAGCGGATTACGGAAGTGATGGGCGCGAATTACGAGAATATGCTGCGAAGTTAGCGCGTCGGGACTTGCAACGGGAAAATCCTGGTGTCGAATTCAAACACAAAATTGAAGTCCAGCGGCGATTCCGGCGTGGAGCGAGCGAGTCGGCTTGATACGTCGACGATCAGCGATGCGCTGGACCGGTTGGGGATTGCCGGGCAGTGTCTGAATATCAAGCCGCGCGATCCACGATTTCGGATGACGGGGCGGGCGTTTACGATGCTGTATCGACCGGTGGGAAAGCCGGCGGGTACCGTGGGCGACTCTATTGATGATGTAGCGCAGGGATCGGTGATCGCGATCGACAACGGCGGGCGCGAAAATGCGACGGTGTGGGGCGATATTTTGACGGAGATCGCGCACCGGCGCGGGATGGCCGGGACGGTGATCGACGGGGCGTGCCGGGACACGGCGCTGTGCCGTGAGCTGGGCTATCCGGTTTTCAGCAAGAGCTACTCAATGCGCACAGGGAAAGATCGCGTGCAGCTGGACGCGACGCAGATCCCGGTGAGTATCGGCGACGCGCGCGTGGCAGCCGGGGATATTTTGCGCGGAGACGCGGATGGAGTGGTGGTGATTCCGCAGGGGCAGGAAGCGGAGGTGCTGGAGGCGTCGGAAGCGATCGCGGCCGCGGAAGAGGCGATCCGGAACGCGGTGCGCGGCGGGAAGCGGCTGGACGCGGCGCGCAAGGAATTCGGCTATCACCAGCTGCAGACGAAAAAGACGTAACGCGCAGGATGCGCCGGAGATTTCTCTTCTTACATTAAGATTTTCTAATTCACATTTGTCGCGCGGACCCTTTTTGGACCTCGCTTTATCAAGCTGAAGTCTCGCCCATTTGCAGCCGATTCCATTTGAAGGCACTTGAGGCCGCGATTCGTTTGCGCGGATGGCTGCCAACGTGCCCTTTTTTTCGGACGCGAGCACTCGCGCGTAGAAGCGCGCACATTCGAGTGTTCGCAAGCGGGAAATTTGCATTCATGAATTCCATCAAGCCCGCCATGAAGCCAGCTGCGAAGACGGTCGTGACTCCGAGTGCGAGTTGCAATGTGGCCGTTGCGCCCGGGGCCACGCCGGGCGCGAAGCCTACGGCGGGGCCCGCTGCGAGGCCCGTGGCCAAGCGCGGCGCGAAACCCACGACGAGCGCGATCGGCGAAACCGCGGCGCAGATCGACATTCATCAACCGATGGCGGCGCGGTTACGGCCAGTGGAGAAGCGCGAATGGTGGGTCTGGAGCTCGTCGATTGCGGTGACGCTGCTGGTGACGGGCGGGTTGGGATGGTTCGTGCTGGCGCGGACGTGGGATTTCACGGACAGCTTCGCGAGGGTGTCGATTCCCCAGGCGGTGGGCGGTTTGATTGCGCTGCTGGTGGTCTTTCATGTTTATAGCGCGTACCAGCATCTGCGGATTCACCGGATCCGGCGCGAGATTTCCGACCGCGAAGATGTGTTCCGGCTAATCAGCGAACACGCGGCGGACCTGATTGCGGTGGTCGACATGGAGGGGCGCCGCATTTACAACAGTTTGTCCTACGAGAAAGTGCTGGGTTACCGGCAGGGCGAGTTGAAGGGTTCGGCTTCGCTCGAGCAGGTGCATCCGCTCGACCGGGAACGCGTGAGGCGGGCGGCGGATCAGGCGCGGGCCACGGGAGTGGGCACGACGCTGGAATACCGAATCCGGCACAAGGACGGGTCGTGGAGGGTGCTGGAGTCGACCGCGAGCGTGATCAAGGACGCCAAGGGCGTCGCCGAGAAGCTGGTGATCGTCAACCGCGACATCACTGAGAGAAAGCGGGCGGCGGAAGCGATGCGGCTGATCGAGGCGGGGTTCCGGTCGGTGATCGAAAACGCGCCCTACGGCATTTATGTGTGCGACGAGGGGGGCCATCTGCTGCGCGTGAATCCGGCGTTGCAGAAGATGCTGGGCTACGAATCGGCGGCGGAGCTCGAGAAAAAGAATCTGGCGACTGACATCCACGTGGATACGGCGCAGCACCGGCGAGTATTCGAGACGGCCATCGCCGAGAACGGTTTCAAGGACGTGGAGGTGGAATGGAAACGCAAGGACGGCCGAATCGCCCGAATGCGGTGCAGCGGAATTCTGCTGCGGGAACCGGGCGACGGGAAGACGTGCCTGGAAGTCTTCGCCGAGGACGTGACCGAAACCCGTTCGCTCGAAAGACAGCTGCAGGTGGCGCAGAAGATGGAAGCGGTGGGGCGGCTGGCGGGTGGCATCGCGCACGATTTCAACAATTTGCTGAGCGTAATCATCGGATACAGCCAGGTGCTGAAGCAACGGCTCGACGAATCGAGCGCACTGCGCGACCACGCCGAAGAGATCGAGAAGGCCGGACAACGCGCGGCGTCGCTGACGCGCCAACTGCTGGCGTTCAGCCGTCAACAGGTGCTGAAGCCCGCGCCGCTGAGCTTGAATGGGCTGATCACGGACATGAGCAAGATGATTCCGCGACTGGTGGGGGAGGACATCGAGCTGCGACTGGAGCTCGATCCGGGAATTGGAAGCGTGGTGGCGGACCAGGGACAGATGGAGCAGGTGGTGATGAATCTGGTGGTGAACGCGCGGGACGCCATGCCCAAGGGCGGAAAGCTGGTGATCGAGACCGCGACGGTGAAGCTGGACGAAGCGTTCATCCACCAGCATCCGGGTTCGCGGCCCGGCAGCTACGTGGTGCTGGGCGTCACGGATACAGGGACGGGCATGAGCCCGGTGACGCTGGCGCATGTGTTCGAGCCATTTTTCACGACCAAGGAACCGGGCAAGGGCACGGGGCTTGGCCTGGCGACCGTGTATGGCGTGGTGAAGCAGAGCGGCGGGTACGTGTGGGTAGACAGCGAATTGGGAAAGGGCAGCTCGTTCCGAGTGTATCTGCCGCAGGTGCAAATAGCGGCGCCGGTGGAGGCGCCGCACGGAACGCTCACCAGATCCTTCCACGGCACCGGGACGATCCTGCTGGTGGAAGACTCCGACGCGCTGCGAAAGTTGGTGCGATCGCTCCTGGAGCAAAGAGGTTACCACGTGTTGTCGGCCGCGACCGGGGTGGAGGCTCTGGAGCTTGCGGAAAGAATGGCCGGCCGCATTCACTTGCTGTTGACGGACATGATCATGCCGGGGATGACTGGTAAGGCCCTGGCGGACCATTTGAAGGCCGCGCGCCCGGGTTTGAAGGTGCTGTTCATGTCCGGCTACACGCAGAGCGCGATACTGGAACACGGCGCGGTCGAACCCGGCATCGATCTATTGCAGAAGCCGTTTAGCGAAGCCGCTCTGCTCGAACACGTCTGCCTGGCTCTGGACGGGAAAGAGATGAACGGCGAACCGGCCGCGGCGGCAGGGGTGACCGGAAGCGAGGAAGTAAGAACGACCTAGGAGCGGCGAGAGTGCGGCGATTGTTGATCGTGGATGATGATGAGGCCATGCGGATATCGTTTCGCAGACATTTGGGAGAGGACTACGAAATCATCGATACGGCTGAGGCGGGCCAAGCGGCGGGGCTGGCGTTCGATCATGAGCCCGACGCGATCCTGATCGACTTGAACGTGGTGAAGTTTTCCGGTCTCGACCTGTGCCGCCAGCTCAATTCCTTCAGCCAGGCCAACCTGGTCCCAATCCTGGTTTTCAGCGACTCGTTTACAAACGGAAACCAAGAGGCGTGCGCGGCGCTGGGCGCCAAAGCCAGTTTCTCCAAACCAATCGACTTTGCCGCCTTGAAGGCCCGCTTGCTCACGTTGAAGCGCCGCGCGATGGTTCCGCGCAGTGAAGTGCGCATCCGGCTGAAGGTCCCGTTGAAGCTTTGTGGGACGGACAGCCACGGCCAAGATTTTGAGGTGGCGGTCACAACCGAAAACGTGAGCCTGAGCGGCTTTTGTTGCAACTGTCCGGAGTCGCTGCTCAACGATGCAATCGTCGAAGTTTTCCTGACGCACAATGGAACACATCCTGCCGGGCGGGCGCGTTGCGTGCGCGCGGACTCGGGCGAGGGCCACGCGCCGCACTACGCTTTCCGGTTTATCGAAAAAACGGGGACTTGGGTGCTGAAGTAAGCCCGGCGGGTTAGCTCGGGCGCTTCTCGCTTTTGAGGAAATCGTCGATGGCTTTGGCGGCGCTACGCCCTTCGGTGATGGCCCAGACGACCAGAGATTGTCCACGCCGCATGTCGCCTGCGGCAAAAACTCCCGGCACGGAACTCATGTAGTTGCCATTGGTGGCCACGTTGCCGCGCGCGTCGAGATGGACGCCGAATTGATCGAGCATGCCTTTCTTAACCGGACCGGTGAAGCCCATCGCGAGCAGGACCAGATCGGCGTCGATGGTGAATTCGCTGCCGGCGGCGGCTTCGAATTTCGGCGGCGGCCCGACGCGGACCGCGTGCAGCTGCTTTACGTTTCCGCTGGCGTCACCGGTGAATTTCGTGGTGTTCGCTGCCCAGTCCCGCGTGCCGCCCTCTTCATGGGCGCTTTCGGTGCGCAATTGCAGAGGCCAGAGAGGCCAGGGCGTGGATGCGTGGCGCTCGGCCGGGGGCATAGGCATGATCTCGAACTGCAGCACGGATTTGGCGCCCTGGCGATGCGCGGTGCCCAGGCAATCGGCGCCGGTGTCGCCACCGCCGATGATGACCACGCGCTTGCCGGTGGCGAGAATCTGATCCGGCACTGTGTCGCCGGCGCCTTTTTTGTTCTGCTGAGGCAGATAATCCATGGCGAAGTGGATGCCTTTGAGCTCGCGGCCGGGGACGTTGAGATCGCGCGCATGCTCGGCGCCGCCCGTCAGCAGAATCGCGTCGAAATCCTTGCGCAGGTCCGCGGCGGGAATTTTTTCGCCCACGTGCGCGTTGGTCTCGAAGATCACGCCTTCGGATGCCAGCTGCTCCAGGCGCCGATCGAGAACGTTCTTCTCCATCTTGAAATCGGGGATCCCGTAACGCAGCAGGCCGCCGATGCGGTCGGCTTTTTCAAACAGCGTGACCAGGTGCCCGGCGCGATTGAGCTGCTGGGCAGCGGCCAGCCCGGCCGGGCCGGAGCCCACGACGGCTACGCGCTTGCCGGTGCGGAAGGCGGGCGGCTCGGGCTTGATCCAGCCCTGCTTCCAAGCGTGGTCGACGATGGATTTCTCGATGAGCTTGATGCTGACCGCCGGCTCGTTGATGCCGAGAACGCAGGCAGCCTCGCAGGGCGCCGGGCAGATGCGCCCGGTAAATTCGGGGAAATTGTTCGTCGAGTGGAGGACGCGAATGGCTTCCTTCCACTCGTCGCGATAGACCAGGTCGTTCCAGTCGGGAATGATGTTGTTGACCGGGCAGCCGGTGTGGCAGAAGGGAATACCGCAATCCATGCAGCGCGCGGCTTGCGTGCGGACCTTGCCGTCGTCGAACGGCAGATAGACTTCGAAATAGTCCTTTACGCGCTCGTCCACCGGGCGGCGCAGGGGAGTCTCGCGCGAAAATTCTTTGAATCCGGTGGGCTTACCCACGGATCACCTGCCCTCTGGTTTGTTTTCCGGCGTGCGCGGCCAGGACGGCGGTGGCGATGCGCGGAATGCCGAGCACGCGCTTGTATTCGTGCGGGAAGACCTTGACGAATTTCGGAAG
>Ga0335085_10016502_pt1 | contig 10671 bp, 13 predicted proteins | sample Lox_Sample_45_FD_206712 | JGI IMG/M metagenome (GOLD analysis project Ga0335085, IMG submission 206712) | Soil microbial communities from Loxahatchee National Wildlife Refuge, Florida, United States - Lox_Sample_4.5 | ecosystem: Environmental > Terrestrial > Soil > Wetlands | place: USA...
GACCGCCCCGATGTCGCCGGAGCGCCAGAATCCTTCGGTAAAGCTCTGCGCGGATGCCTCGGGCTTTCGCCAATAGCCCGGCACGACCATGGGACCGCCGATCCAGAGCTCGCCGGTCTCGCCCGCTGCGACCGAATTGCCGTCGGCGTCCACTACTCGGACCTCGCCGCAGGGGACCACGAGCCCGACGCTATCGGTGTGCGCGGTGTTCTCGCCGGGCGGCATGATCGTCGTCGGCGAGGTTGTCTCGGTCGCGCCGTAGGCGTTGACAAGGGTAAGGCGCGGGAGCCGCTCCGCAAGCGCGCGAATGGTTGCCTCCGGCATTGGCGCACCGCCGAAGGCGCCGACCTCCCAATGCCGGAGATCGAAGCGGCCGAAATCCGGCTCCATCAGGCAGAGGATGTACTGTGCGGGCACCAATACCGTGAAGGTCACGCGCTCCTGCTCCGCGAGCGCCAGAAACTCTCGCGCCTTGAAGGCGCGCATGAGCGTGACGGCGCCGCCCATGGAGAGGGTCGCGAGGAGGACTGCCACGAGGCCGGTCACATGCGAGGCCGGCACTGCAAGGATCGAGCGAGGTGCCGAGCGGAGGCCGAGACAACGCTGTAAATGCAGGAGCGAATGCACCATGCCGAGATGGGTCAGCATCGCACCCTTGGGCCGCCCGGTGGTGCCGGAGGTGTAGAGGATTACGGCCGTCGCCTCCTCCGCTCTCTCCGGACGCGGCGGGGACGCTGCCGGCTCCAGCAGCGGAGCAGCGGGCTCGGCGCCCGCACCCTCCCCTCCGACGACGAACCGCAGACGCAACTCCGGCAGCAGACCCGGCAGCGGAAGATTGGCTGCAAATTCCGCCTCGAAGATCAGTGCCACGGCGCCGCAATCCCCGAGGAGATATTCGAGCTCCGGCCCGCGCTGGCGCACGCCGAGCGGCACCGCGATGGCGCCGAGCCGGAAGCACGCGAGGAGGAAGATCGGAAACTCCGGACAATTACCGAGCAGCAGCGCCACGCGATCGCCGGGCGTCACGCCACGTCTGCGGAGATTTCCCGCGGCGCTCGCGGCGAGCCTATCGAGCTCTGCGTAGGTGAGCCGCCTGCCGTCGTCGCCGACGACCGCCTCGCCCGCGGTATGGCGCGAGACGACCTCGTCGAGCATCGCATTGAGATCGGGCCAGCGGTCGGAGAAGCAGAGGAACTCGCGGTCGTCGTAGTGCCGCTCCCGGCGGAGCGCCCCTCCGGCCCCGCTTGCGGGCCACGCTCGCATGGCTCAGTGCAGTGTCCGCTTGAAGAACCGGCCGCCCTTCATGATCGCCGCGAGATGGGCGCCCTGATCCTGGAGGAGGCCCAGATCCTCGAGCGGATTGCCGTTGACGACGAGAAGATCGGCGATGGCGCCCGGCGCCACCACGCCGAGTTTTCCCGCCATCTGCAGGAGTTCGGCGTTGACGAGCGTCGCCGAGCGGATTGTCTCGAAAGGCGTCAACGCCTCCGCGCGGATCAGGAACTCGCGGCTTTGATGCTCATGGAGCGCGCCCAGGAGGTCCGTGCCGAAGCCGATCTTGACGCCCGCTGCCCGGAGACGCTCCAAACTCTGGAGGCCCGCCGCGCGAACATCCGCGAGCTTCGCGAGGCTGACGGCGGGAAAGCCCAACGCCTTCCCTTGCTTCTCCAGCGCGTCGTAGGTGACCAGCGTCGGCACCACGAAGGTGCCGCTCGCTGCGGCATGGGCCGCGGTCTCTGCGTCGATGAGGTTCGCGTGCTCGATCGAGCGCACGCCGAAATCGATCGAGCGCCGGATCGCCGCGGGCGTGTAGGCATGCGCCATCACATAGGTTTGCCAGTGCGCGGCCTCTTCGACGATCGCGCGCACCTCCTCCTCCGAATATTGCAGGTTCCAGATCGGATCCGTCGGCGATGCGACGCCGCCCGACGCCATGATCTTGATCTGTGAGGCGCCTTTTCGCAGCTCGTCGCGGGCGGCACGCCGGACCTCGGAGACGCCGTCGGCGATCCGCGCGATGCCCGCGCCGACCTGGCAGCAGGCGCAGCTATCGAAGCCCGCCGTCGGGGCGCGGAGGTCGCCGTGTCCGCCGGTTTGGCTAAGCGCGCGGCCCGAAACGAGCATCCGGGGACCGGCGACGAGCCCCCGCTCGACCGCCTCCGCGAGGCCCCGGTCGGCGCCGCCGGCATCGCGGACGGTCGTAAAGCCGCGCCGGAGCATGCCCTCGAGAATGGCGCCCGCTTCGAGCGCCACGAGGCTTTGCGGGACATCCGGGAGGAGGCCCAGATTGACGCCCAGCGCGATCGCGTGCACGTGCGCATCGATGAGGCCCGGCATCAGCGTGCGCCCCTTGAGATCGATGGTCTCGGCACCCGAGAGCTTGATCGGACCGTCCGAGACCTCGCGGATCGTCGCGTGCTCAACCACAACCTCGCACTGCGGCCGCGGCTCCGGCCGGGTGCAATCGAGAACCGTCGCGTTGCGGAAGTGAATAAGGCTCATCGCGAATTCCGCGAATGGTGGGCGTCTCCGGCATCTTAGACCGCGCCCCCGAGCCTGCGCCAAGCCCCTCTTGCCACCCCAAATGGGTAGGGTGCCGGGGTGAACCGATGCCCGCCCTCTTCCGTCTATCCAGCGATCGCGCGATGCGAATGCGCGGACAGGGGGGTGGATTTTGAAGACGGTTCAGTCGAGACAGCCGGAGTGTGCCGCAAAGGCCTATTGGAGAAGCCGCGGCGCGCTCGTGCGCGAGGATGGAGTGATGCTCCGCCGAGAGGCGTCCCCGGTCGCGGGCAAACTACGCTTCCGCTATATCGACAGCGAGGTCTCGCTCGACCTGCTCGCCATTCCTGCAGTCGCCGGAGGCGATGCCGGCGACGTCTGGCGCGTCGATCTCGCGGGCGCCTTTCGCGGACTTCCGGAATGGAAACGCTCGCTCATGAGCGTGGCAAAACTTCAGGAGATCGCGGGAAACATCCGGGATGCGCTTTTGGCCTGGCCGCCGGCGCCGGCGGGCGATTACGCGCCGATCGCCGAGGTGACCTTCGGCTGAGCGGGCCTTGCCCTCAGCCGGTTTCCGTCCACTGCCGCACTTGCCCCACGTCGAGGTGGACGAAGCCGTGCGTGGGATAATAGCCGACGCCGCCCGCACCCGCGTCGAGCGCTGCGGAATGCAGGTCGCGAAGGCTGCGCTCCTTGAGGAACACGTCGACTGCCATTCCCTTCATGTGGAGGCTGTGCGCGGCCGCGCCTTCGTTGAGCGCGACGAGCCGCGCATTGGTCTTCGGCGAGCGATAGCCCGAGGTGACCTGGAAGGGCTCGTCGGTACTGAGCCGTCGCTGCAGCAACACCAGAAGATCGAGGAGCTTGGGATCGATCGCGTGCGTGGCGTTTGCGTGGAAATCCCGCAGAACCCAATCGATCCGCTTCAGGGATTGCGGGATATAGTAGTCGTTCGCCCAATAGACGGCGTCGAGGGATTCCGCGGTATTGAGATTGTGGAACGCGACGCGCCGGTAGTAGATGTAACCCGGCGCCGCCAAGAGCGGCTTGGCGAGCGCTGTCGCCAGCGCGGCCATGCCGCCCGCAATCGCCTTTCGGCGCGAAAGACCCGTTCGGCTCAGCATCAGCCGATCTCCGCTGTATAGCCCCAGCGGCATCCAACACCCAATACGGTAAAGAAATGGTGAAAGACGGATTTAATACCCGCCGAAAAACCACTTCGTGGCCATCTCGCGCTGTGCCTGCTCGGGGTCGATGAGCACAACGACGAAGGTATCGGCCCCGAATTCGCGGGCGAGATCGTTGCCGTCCTCCCAGCTCCTGAGCGAGGTGATCTTCGAGTAGTAGGTCCCGCCGGCACTCATCTGCACCGTCTTGAACTGATTGGGATAGACCCCGTAGCTGTCGATGGAGATGAGATAGCTGCCGGGCGGCACATCCCGATAGATCACCCCGCCCGGCTCGGAGATCCCGATGATCGCACCGTTCAGATAGAGGTAGGGCCGCGACAGGCTCTCATAGGGCTCGTAGTCGCGGTAGATGAAGAGCCGCGCGAGGCCGGGACGTACCGGCGGAACCTGCGCCGCGATCGCCGCATATTCCGGGGGTCGCTGCCCGCACGCCGCAAGCGCCATCATCGCGCCGAGAAGGGCGATGAGCGGCAGTCGAAGTCGCCTCGTCATGGATGGGAACACGACGTCGAGCGTCGCTCCGGGCACCCTGGCTGGCAACGTCAAAATTTGCGGCTTGTTCTTGATTTGTTCCTATGCTAGCGTTCCCTTCCAAGAGGGAGGTTGAGCATGCTAGCAGCGATTGCGCGCCCGTTCCGGGCCCCCGCGGACTGGAAGCCGATCCTGGACCCGCAGACGGGCTTTGTGCTGTTCGTCGGCTGGGTGGTAGCGCTCGCAGTGACCTTGACCTGACCGGGGAGGATCCCCGCCGCAGGGCGGCGGCACTTCCCTGACCGGACGCAAGTGCTATGGTCGCGGCCGGAGCCTGGCCGCCCATGAAACTGCTGGTCATCGAAGACGATCGCGAAGCCGCCGCCTATCTCGTGAAGGGGCTGAGCGAAAGCGGCTACGCCGTCGATCATGCCGGCGATGGGCGCGAGGGGCTGTTCCTCGCGACCTCGGGCAGCTACGACGCGCTTATCGTCGACCGCATGCTCCCGGGCATGGACGGGCTGCAAGCAATCGCGAGCCTGCGCGCGACGGGGAGGCACACGCCGGTGCTTATCCTGAGCGCGCTCGGGGCGGTCGACGACCGCGTCAAAGGCCTGCGCGCAGGCGGCGACGACTATCTCGTGAAGCCCTTCGCATTCTCGGAACTGCTGGCGCGGATCGAGGCGCTGCTCCGCCGCGGCGCCACCTCGACGGCCAACACCAAGCTCAAGGTCGACGAGCTCGAGATGGACCTGCTCGCGCGCAGCGTCCGCCGGTCGGAGCAAGAGATCGACCTGCTGCCGCGCGAGTTCCGCCTGCTCGAATATCTGATGCGCCATGCGGGCCAGGTCGTGACGCGGACCATGCTGCTCGAGAGCGTCTGGGACTATCACTTCGATCCCCAGACCAACGTCATCGACGTGCATGTGAGCCGGCTCCGCCAGAAGATCGACCGCGGCTTCCCCCACGCCATGCTGCAGACCGTGCGCGGCGCGGGTTACATGCTCCGCGGCCGGAGCTGAGTCGATGCAGCGGCCCCACATCCGCCTGCTGCGCACCAACGCCTTTCGCTTGGCGGCGCTCTACATGCTGCTCTTCGCGACCTCCGTCCTGGCGCTCCTCGCCTTCATCTACCTCTCGACGGAGGGCTTCATCGACCGGCAGACCGAGGCGGCGCTCGATTCCGAGGTCTCGCGCCTCCGCACCCAATTTCGCCAGCATGGTCTCGTGGGCCTGGTGCAGGTGATCGCGGAGCGGAGCGGCGGGGAGCGTCATCGCGACGACCCCATCTATCTCATGACCGACGCGAACTTTCATCCGCTGGCCGGCAATCTGCCGGCCTGGCCTCAGGTGACACCGCTCAAGGGCGGCTGGCTCCGCTTCCCGCTCGAGATCAAGGAGCAGGACGGCACGGAGATGCACGACGTGCTCGCGGAGACCGCCGATCTCAGCGGCCGGGCTGGGGAGTTCCACCTGCTGGTGGGCCGCGATCTCCGCGCGGCCGATCTCTTCCGCAACAACATGGCGGAGACCCTCGGCTGGGCCTCGGTATTGACGCTCGGCCTCGGCGTCGTCGGCGGGCTCTTCATGACGCGCAACATGCTGCGTCGGGTCGACGCCGTGAACCGCACCAGCGAGCGCATCATGAACGGCGATTTGAGCCAGCGCGTGCCGCTCACCGGCGCGGGCGACGAGTTCGACCAGCTCTCGGCGAACCTCAACGCCATGCTCGACCAGATCGAGCGTTTGATGGCGGGGATGCGGCAGGTGACCGACAACATCGCCCACGATCTCCGCACACCGCTTGCGCGGCTCCGCGCGCGGCTCGAGGTGACGCTCCTCGAGAAGCCTGACGCGCAACGCTACGGCGAGGCGCTCCGCCAGACGATCGCCGAGGCCGACACCCTCCTAGGCACCTTCAACGCCCTCCTCAGCATTGCCGAGGCCGAGGCGGGCTCGAGGCGCGAGACGCACTCGCTGGTGCGGCTCGACGAGATCGCGCGGTCCGTCGCCGAGCTTTACGAGCCCGTGGCGGAGGAGCGCGGCCTCGCGCTGGTGACCGCCGTCGACGACGCTATCGCCGTGCGCGGCGACCGCCATCTGCTGTCGCAGGCGATCGCGAATCTTTTAGACAATGCCTTGAAATACACGCCCACAGGCAGTGTCCGCCTCACCGCGCGCGCGGACGGCGACTGGGCGCGGCTGGAGGTTGCGGACACCGGACCCGGTGTTCCCGCGGCGTCGCGGGATGCGGTGCTCGACCGCTTCGTGCGGCTCGAAGGGAGCCGCAGCACGCCCGGAAACGGGCTCGGTCTCAGTCTCGTCCGCGCCGTCGCGCGGACGCATGGGGGGAACCTTAGGCTCGAGGATGCAAGGCCCGGTGCGAAGAGCCCCGGCCTCAGAGTGATCCTGACGCTGCCGCTCGGACAGGCCCCGGCCGCGGTTCCGGAGCGCACTTCCGCCGGCAGCGTCTGAGCGCGCCTCAGGCCATCGCCCAGCGGCAGGACTTGTCGCCGCCGCCCTCGCGCCGAGCGCGGCGGCAGGCGGCGCGGCGCAGCTCCGCCCGGAGCTCCTCGGCGTTGACGCCGGCGCTGCGCATCACCGGCTCCATCATCTCGTCCGCCAGTAGGTCCTCGAGGCTCGGCTCAACCACCGTGATCTTCCATTTCCGCATTGACCCCTCCAGGAGCAAGCTTCCGTTGCTTCGACGATCCCGGGGAATCTTGACCGATTTGCGGCGCAACGGCGGAATTTTCGCGAGCATTCGAGCGATCGCGCAGGAATCGTCCGCGCGCGAGCGCGCTCGCGTCGTGACAAATGTGAGGGCTCAGCGGAGCCCCTTCACCAGCCGCCGGTAATCGGCCTCGGGGAATGCCTTGAGCGTGGTGGTCGTCACCGCGCCGGAGCGTCCGAGCATGAGAGCGAAGGTCGCGGCGGCCTCGTCGTCGGGCAAATCATAGACCGCGACCACGTCGTATCCCCCGAACGTCAGATAGACGCCCTCGATCGAGCCGCCGAGCTTGCGCAGGAGCGCCTTTCCCTTGTCGATGCGCTTGGGCGCATCCTTGATCGCCTTGATGCCCTCGGCTGTGTATTTGCAGAGCGCAATATAGGTGGCCATGGCTAACCTCCCGTTGCGATCCCGGAACAGGAGAGTGCCAGAAACCCGCGCGCGCTTGAAGGGCGCGCGCGGATGCCGCCGATGACACCGTCGCTGAGGTCACTTCGGGAAATATTTCGGTCCCAAGATCACCGATCCGGTCTCGAGGAGCGATTTGAGGTTCGACAGGATCTGCGGCCACCCGTCGGAGACGGCACCGATGAACTTCGAGCCTTTGCGCTCCATGCTGTGGGTCACGGTCAGTTTCACCGTTTCATCGACCCGCTCGATCTCCATGGTGCAAAGAGACCAGCCTTCCTCCTTGAGCTCCGGCCTGAACTCGTTGCGCCAGCGGATGCTGAGGCGCTTTTGGGGTTCGCAGGCGAGGATCTCGCCGGTATCGCAGACACGCCCGTCGGGAAGCACGAGCTTCCACGCGCCGCCTGTTCTCCATTCGGCTTCCGGACGGGCGCCGCGCCAATACTGCTGCGCGAATTCCGGGCTCGTGAGCGCCGCCCACAGGCGCTCGGGCGTGGTGCGGATGTACGTGACATAGACGAAACTGCTGGTGCCTTGGTCAGTCATGGTCCTCTCCTTCCAATTTCTTTTTCAATGCCGCGAGCGCGGTCACGTGACGGCGCTCGAATTTCCGTATCCAGCGTTCCGCGATCTGGTTGATCGGCACGGGGTTGATGAAGTGCAGCTTCTCGCGGCCGCGCCACTTGCAGGCGACCAAGTTCGCCGCCTCGAGAACCGCGAGGTGCTTGGCGACGGCCTGGCGTGTCATGTCGAGGCCCTCGCAGAGCTCGCCCAGCGTCTGACCGCTCTTTCGGTAGAGCCGGTCGAGCAAATGCCGGCGGCTCGCATCGGCCAGGGCGTGGAATACGGCGTCGTCATTCATGTCCAAAACACGGAACCTCGTGGTTCCCTAACAATATGCAACCGTTCGGTTGCCTGTCAAGTGGCGAAATGCTCCCGAATTTTCCGGGGGCGAGGCGCCAGTCGCCATGTTGCTTATCGGCGCCGGACCGACACGTCGGAACGCTCGGCGCCGATCCGAGTGGACGCCCTATTTCGGGAATGCGAGGCGGCCGGAAGCCTGCGTGGGCACGGAGATGCCGAGCCTCGGGCGCGTCAGAGGAATTGCTCGTCGAGCCAGTCGAGAACCCGCCGATTGAGGAGCGAGCGGTTCTGCATCTCGCAATGCCCGTCTGCTCCCTCGGCCGCCGTGAAGCGCTTCAGCGTCTTGGGGCAGCGCAATGCAGCGAGGAAGGCTTCCGCGCCGGTGGCAAGCGCGTCATTCTCCGCCTGGGTGATCAAGGTGGGGCATTGGATGAGCTCGGCGCGGCCCTGCATGGTGAAGGGCTCGGTCGAGGCGAAGTAGGCGCGCAGATCGTCCGTGCCATGCACCCAGAAGCCACGCTGGACCACCTTCCAGTAAAGCCCGCGGTCCTTGCGGACGACGGCGTCGATGCGGTCCAGCACCGCCTGGTCCAGGGCGCCGAGATCGGCCGCCGCTTCGGGCGCCACGCCGAACTTGTGCACGATCACCTCCCGGAAGCCGTCGGCGATGCTCCAGACGGCGGGATCGGCGATGAGAGCGGCGATGCGCGGCTCGCCCGAGGCGCCGCGAGGCGCGAGGTGCCCGCCAAGACTCCAGCCGTAGAGCGCGATACGCCGGGGATCGACGCGTGGCAGGGTCAACGCGAAATCCACCACCGCGTTGACGACCACCTCCCAATCGGGCCGTAGCGGCACGCCATGCTCGTAGAGCATGGCGCCCTGGCCGGGACCGTCGAACAGGAGGCTGTGATAGCCCCTGCGCGAAGCCGCGACGGCGGAAGCGAAATAGGTGTCAGTGATCGTCGCATCATAGCCGTTGTTCAGAATGATGAGCGGCCGTACCTGGTCCTCGAACCCCTGCGCGGGAATGAGATAGCCGGGCATCGGAGTGACGCCGAAGGGGATGCTCAGGGGACGGACCGGATGGCGACCCAGTGCCAGGCCCTTCTCTAGAGCGTCAACCTGCTTGCGGAACGCGGCGAGGAGGCGGGGATCGACGGGAGCGCCGAAGAGCGGATGGAAGGAGGCGGCGTAGAAGGCGCTCGCTCTCAGATAGAGCTCGCGCGCGCTGAGACTGTGGCCTTTGCCGAGGGCCGTGTCGCCCTCCGCCTTCAACCGGTCGGCGGCAGCAACCCAGGCATCGTGATAGGCGCCGTCATCGCCATCCCCGATCGCCTCCGCCACGGCACGAACCTCGCCGAAATCGGCACCGCCATAGGGTATGTAGGCCAGTGGCCAGGCGCCGAATTCCTCGTGCAGCTCGTTCCGGAAAAGCATGGTCATCCCATCCCTCGTGGCTGCAGCACGCCTCCAGAATATCCGGTACTCACTCTCACTCGATTGTTTTAAGCGATGGTATCGCACTGGATTTTCAGCATTCATCGACTGCCTGCTTGATCGAGACAATTGACGAGCAAATGGCAACTATCGCGAACTATCGCCAGCACGTCTTGGATGATGACACGGTCGCTCAGGGCAATACTTCGGCGAGTTCAACCAGGTTGCCGAACGGGTCTGCGAAGAACGCGAGCTTGCGGCTGATCGCGGGCAGGGTAAACGGCTCGGCTACGATCGCAACGCCGCGCGCCCGTAGCTTGGCAAGCGTTCCATCCACGCTGGCCACGCTGAGACAAAAATGGTGATAGCCGCGATATTTCAAGCTGTCAGCAAGGTCAGTGTAAGGACGCACTTCGGTGGGGAGCGTCTCACCATTGCCGAGAACTTCGACGTAAAAATGATCATCGGTCGGTGGCGCCAAATAGGCGAGTAGTTCATCAGCAAATGGCCATTCCGCAACAACGCGGAAATCCAGTGTCCCGACATAGAAATCCTTCGCTTCCGCAAGGCTGGGCACACGGACGGCGACGTGGTGGCCACGCATGTCGGCAAAGGGCGACGAAGGTTTTTTTGGCGGAGGCACAAAATCAGCCATTGGGTTCTCCTGCTGCTTGTCAGTGCCTACGTCAGGATTACGTAGTCTGTCGCGTCCTTGCCGAAAAGCTCGAAGCAGCATTCCAGAAGGTATAGCGCACTCTCCCTCACTCCCACTCGATCGTCCCCGGCGGCTTCGAGGTCACGTCGTAGACGACGCGGTTGATGCCGCGGACTTCGTTGATGATGCGGGTGGCGGCGCGGCCCAGGATCTCGTGCGGGAAGGGGTAATAGTCGGCGGTCATGCCGTCGGTCGAGGTGACCGCGCGAAGTGCGCAGACGTGGTCGTAGGTGCGGCCGTCGCCCATGACGCCGACCGTGCGCACCGGCAATAGCACCGCGAACGCCTGCCAGATCGCGTCGTAGAGGCCGGCGTTGCGGATCTCCTCCAGGAAGATCGCGTCGGCCTTGCGG
>Ga0335085_10016503_pt1 | contig 10671 bp, 1 predicted proteins | sample Lox_Sample_45_FD_206712 | JGI IMG/M metagenome (GOLD analysis project Ga0335085, IMG submission 206712) | Soil microbial communities from Loxahatchee National Wildlife Refuge, Florida, United States - Lox_Sample_4.5 | ecosystem: Environmental > Terrestrial > Soil > Wetlands | place: USA: Florida...
CGACCCTGAGGAGTTGTGCTTGGAGCAAATCGAGGCCATCTGCGGCTATTACGTGAACACGCTGGCGACGATGGCTGCCAAGCCCGGCGCGCGGTATGAGGCCTTCTCACCGCTCCCAGCCGCGGAACGTCAGCAGTTGCTCGTTGATTGGAATGCGACCCGGCACGAATTCCCCAAGGATAAATGTTTGCACGAACTGTTCGAAGCACAGGTTGAGCGAACCCCGGATGCCGTGGCATTGGTGTTCGGCAACCGTTCGATAACCTACGCGGACCTTAACCAACGGGCCAACCAACTGGCACACCGACTGAAAACCATGGGCGTCGGCCCGGACGTGCTCGTGGGGTTGTGCATCGAGCGTTCGGTGAACATGATCGCCGCGATGCTGGGGGTTCTGAAAGCGGGCGGCGCCTACGTTCCGTTGGATCCGTCGTATCCAACCGAATGGCTGTCGTTTGTCCTGGAAAATACGCAGGCCGCCGTATTGTTGACACAATCGAAATTGCTGTCACATCTACCGGAGCAGTGGGTGAAGACTGTTTGTCTGGACGCACCGGAGCCTTCGGCTGCGGATCGGAGTGCCGAGGCGACGAAGAACCCGGTGGGCGGGGCCCGACCGAACAATCTTGCTTACGTGATTTACACCTCGGGCTCGACCGGCAAACCGAAAGGCGTGGCGATTGAACATCGCAGTCCCGTGGCGTTTGTTCATTGGGCCCAGGAAATCTTCACGGCGAAGGAACTCGCCGGGGTCCTCGCCTCGACCTCGATCTGTTTTGATCTTTCGATCTTCGAGATCTTCCTGACATTGAGCAGTGGTGGGAAAGTCATTCTGGCCGAGAACGCGTTGGCCCTGCCGTCGTTGTCGGCGGCCCGACAAGTGACGCTGATCAACACGGTACCTTCGGCGATGAAGGAATTGCTGCGGTTGGAGGGCGTGCCGGCCTCGGTGCGCGTGGTCAACTTGGCGGGCGAGCCGACGCCCACCGCGCTGGTCCAGCGGATTCATCAACTCCCGCACATCCGGAAGGTGTACGATTTGTACGGACCGTCGGAAACCACCACGTATTCCACATGGGCGCTGCGCCGGGCCGATGGCCCGGCCACAATCGGTCGGCCGATTGCGAACACGCAGATTTACCTGTTGGATCTCAATGGGCAACCCGTGCCCGTTGAGGTTCCCGGGGAGGTCTATATCGGCGGGGACGGCCTTGCCCGAGGGTATCTCCACCGGCCGGAGTTGACCGCGGAGAAGTTCGTGTCCAATCCGTTTGGCGCTGAGCCCGGTGCGCGCCTGTACCGGACGGGCGACCTCGCAAAGTACCTGCCGGATGGCAATCTCAAATTCCTCGGCCGGATCGATCACCAGGTGAAGATTCGCGGTTTTCGCGTCGAGTTGGGTGAGATTGAAGTCGTGTTGCGTCAGCACCAGGGCTTGAAAGAGGCGGTTGTCATGGCTCGTCAGGATGCTCCCGGCGAGAAACGTTTGGTGGCGTATATCGTTCCCAAAACGGAGCCGGCACCGGACGTGAGCGAGTTGCGTACTCACATCAGGCAAAAGCTGCCGGAGTACATGGTGCCGTCCGCATTCGTGATGCTGCCGTCGTTGCCATTGACGCCGAACGGCAAGGTGAATCGTAAAGCGTTGCCGGCGCCGGAGCAGGGGCGGCCCGAACTGGCGGAGACGTTCGTTGCCGCGCGCGACTCGTTGGAGCGACAGTTGGCCGCGGTGTGGGAGAAGATCTTTGGCATCGAACCGGTTGGGATACACGACAATTTCTTCGAACTGGGTGGGCATTCGTTGCTGGCCGTCCGGCTGTTCGCGCAAATCGAGAAGCTGACCGGGCGAAGCCTGCCCCTGGTGACGTTGTTCCAGGCGCCGACGATCGAGCAGTTGGCGGCGATTCTGCGCCAACAGGGTTGGGAGTCGCCGTGGGCATCGTTGGTGCCGATCAAGCCCGGCAGATCGAAGCCGCCGTTCTACTGCATCCACGGCGTGGGGGGCAACATTCTCGAGTATCTGGATTTGGCGAAGTATATGGATGACGGCCAGCCGTTCTACGGCTTGCAGGCAATTGGGTTGGATGGCAAGCGGCCAATCGAGAACCTGACAGTCGAACAAATGGCGAGCCGCTACATTGAGGAGGTCCGGGCGTTCCAGCCGCACGGGCCGTACTATCTGGGTGGCTCGTCGTTTGGTGGTCTGGTGGCTTACGAAATGGCTCAGCAATTGCGAGCGGCGGGCGAGGAGATCGGGCTGCTGGCGTTCTTCGATACCAACGCGCCCGGGTATCCGCGTTACTTGTCAACAACGACGGTGTGGAAACGGAAGTTGGATTGGTGGCGTGACCGCGTGGCCTTGCACTGGGGCAACCTGCGGGCGAGTTCGGGACGTGAGAAGCTGGCCTACGTGCGGGAAAAGGCGCTGCGGTGGGAAAAGCAGATGCGTTGGAAACGCCAACACCTGTGGGATGCAGTCCGGGGGAGAGTGGGGCGGGTATTCTGGCCGGAGGCGATCAAGCAAGCCCGGGTGATCGGGTACCGGGCGGGAACTTCCTATGTACCGAAGCCGTACGCCGGGCAGGCGACGCTGTTCCGGGCGACGGAGCAGCCGCACGGAATCCATCCGGACCGTACGTTGGGCTGGGGGATGCTCGTACTGGGCGGTCTCAGAATCTACGACACGCCGGGTCACCACGGGGCGATCGTGCGCGAGCCACGCTCCCGCGTTCTGGCTGAACAGTTGACCGACGCCTTACACCGGGCGCAAGTGCGAGCCACGGTGGAAAGTTCCCAATTTGAAATGGGGTACCAGATTCTGTTTGAAGAAAACACCGTGGCTGGCGCCGGCGCGAGTACTTTGGTCGACCAGAAGGCAGCCGTCAGTTTGCGAGCCGCGTACGAGCATTGAAGCAAGGACAGACATCGCCATGTTGATTGCCATTACCGCTACGTTTACTCCCGAGCCGGTCGAGGAATCGGTTGCCTGGTGGATGAATCAGTTGGGCGTTCCGGCTGTGATTCGGTTCGCTCCGTACAATCAGGTATTTCAGCAGTTGCTGGATGAAGAAAGCCTGGTCTCAAAGAACCGCGACGGCATCAACGTTCATTTGATTCGGATGGAAGACTGGTGGCGCCAGGCCGGCGATACGCACGGCAGACGGGAAGCGGTCGAGCGCAACGTCCACGATCTGGCCGGTGCGTTGCGGGAGAATTCCGGCCGGCGCGCGACCACGCACTTCGTTTGTTTGTGCCCGGACTCACCCGAAGCCCGGGCGGATGCTGACCGTCGGAAGTTTTTCAGGCAATTGGAGCAGGTACTCGTCGCCGAACTGGCGGACGTCAACGGCGTGTACGTGATCGCCCCGGAAGAACTGACCGCGATGTATCCCGTCTTGGACTATTATGACGCCGCGGCGGACCAACTTGGCCACATTCCTTACACGCCGGTGTTCTTCGCCGCTTTGGGGACCGTGATCGCGCGGAAGATTCATGCGCTGAAAGCCGCGCCGCGCAAGGTGATTGTGTTGGACTGCGACCAGACGCTCTGGCGCGGCGTCTGCGGCGAGGACGGCCCGACGGGCGTGGAAATCGATCCGCCGCGAGCAGCGCTCCAGGAGTTCATGGTCGCCCAACACGATGCCGGCCTGTTGCTGTGCCTGTGCAGCAAGAACAACGAGAGCGATGTGTGGGAGGTCTTCCGGTGCCACCCCGAAATGCCGCTCAAGCGCGACCACCTTGTTTCCGCGCGGATCAACTGGCAGCCGAAATCGGAGAACCTCAGAGCCCTGGCGATGGAATTAAAACTGGGGTTGGATAGTTTCATTTTCGTTGACGACAACCCGGCCGAATGTGCCGAGGTCGAGGCCGGGTGTCCCGAGGTGTTGACCCTCCGTCTGCCGCCCGTGGCAGACGACATCCCGCGTTTTCTCCGGCATGTCTGGGCGTTCGACCATCTGCGGTTGACCGACGAAGATCGACGGCGAACAACCCTCTACCAGGAAAACGTTCGCCGGGAACGTTTTCACCATGAGGCCCCGAGTTTCGAAAAGTTCTTGGCCGGGCTCGGCTTGCAGATCGATATTTCTGACATGCGCGCCGACCAACTGGCGCGCGTGGCCCAGCTCACGCAACGCACCAACCAGTTTAATTTTACGACGATTCGCCGCACCGAGACCGAAGTTCAGAAGCTGAACGATGAGGCGGACGTTGACGTGCTGACAGTCGAGGTCAAAGATCGGTTTGGCGATTACGGTCTGGTGGGGCTGATGATCTTCCGGAAGTGCGGTGCCGCCATCGAAGTGGATACGTTTCTGTTAAGCTGTCGGGCGCTGGGTAAAGGTGTCGAGCATCGCATGCTGGCGCGCCTCGGTGAGGTGGCCACAGCGCGAGGGTGCGAACGGGTCGACTTCAGGTTGATCCGCACCCCGAAAAACGGTCCGGCGCTCGATTTCATCACCAGCGTCGCCGTCGCTTATTTGCAGGTCGATGGAGAGCAGACCATCGGTCGATTGCCGGCAGCATACGCGGCTGCGGTGGTGTTTAAACCGAAAGCCGCGGACAGCGTTCAGAGGTCTCCGTTGTTCTCGTCACAGCCGGATGCGCCTTCAGTCCGGCCGGGCGCGGTCATCGGGATCGACGGAGAGCGGCTGACCCGGATCGCCACGGAAATGTACGACGCCGAACGCATTTACCGAGCGGTCGTGCCGGTCCAACGGGCGACGAGACCGGTTGCCGCCGGCGCAGCCGTCCCCCCGCGCAGTCCACTGGAGCAACGGTTGACCAAACTGTGGGAGACAGTTCTCGGTATTGAACCGGTCGGCATCGAGGACAGTTTTTTCGATCTGGGCGGACACTCGCTGACGGCGGTGCGATTGCTTTCGCAGTTGGAAAAAGTCACGGGCAAACGACTGACGTTGACGGCGCTGTTTGAATCGCCGACGATCGCTCAACTGGCCTCCGCCATCGAGCAACTCGCCCCGTGCGAGACCGATGCGCTCCCGGAACTGCGCCTCGACCCAGCGCACGCGAACGATCCATTCCCGCTCACCGACTTGCAGCAAGCCTACCTGGCAGGCCGAAGCGGAGGTTTCGATCTGGCCAACCCGCTGCATATCTACGTGGAGTTTGACCCCGACCATTTCGACGTGGAACGCGCCGACGCGGCGCTGCGGATGTTAATCGCCCGGCATCCGATGTTGCGGGCTGTGGTGCGCGACGATGGCACCCAACAGGTCCTTGATCACTTGCCGGAGTACCAGATCGATGTTGTCGACCTGCGAAACCGTTCGACGGAAAACGTCGCGGCAATTCTCACCGGGCTCCGCAACCGCCTGTCGCACCAGGCGTTCGACCTGGCCGTGTGGCCGTGGTTCGAGATTCGAGCGGTTCGTCTGGCTGACGATCGCTTCCGGTTGCTCATCAGTTACGACGCGGTGATGCTCGACGCGTGGAGCACGTATCTCCTCGCCCGCGAGTTCGCCGCGTTATTCGCCGACCCCGCGGCCAATCTGCCGCCGTTGGACGTGACCTTCCGTGAGTATGTGCTGTCCGAGATCGCAGCGCGCAAGTCCGCCGCTTACCGCCGCGCCCAGAAATATTGGGCCGCGCGGCTCGGAGATCTTCCGCCGGCGCCCGCGCTGCCGCTCGCGAAATCACCGGGTGCGGTCAGCCAGCCACGGGTTGTCCGGCATTCGGTGCGCGTCGATCCCGCCCGCTGGTTGCGGTTCAAACAGCACGCCACCCGGAGTGGCATCACACCCGGCGTGGCGCTGATCGCGGCCTATGCGGAAATCGTCGCGCGCTGGAGCCAGAACCAACGGTTCACGGTGAATCTGCCGATTTTTAACCGGGCACCGCTTCACCCGCAGATCAACGATGTGCCCGGCTATTTCACGTCGTTGTCGTTGTTGGCGGTTGATGCCACGCAGCGCGGTTCGTTCGCCGATCGTGCCCGGCTGATGCAGCAGCAGCTTCTGAGCGACCTCGATCACGCCGCGTACAACGGCGTGCAGGTCATGCGCGACGTGGCGCGGTTGTCCGGCGGCCGCGGCCAGACGAGCGGGCCGATCGTGACCACGAACATCATGCTCGAAGAAGGATTTCAGTCGACGTTGCCGGGCCGGGTCGAATTCGTGGTGACGCAAACTCCGCAGGTGTTGCTCGATCAGATTATCAGCGTGTCGGCGGGCGCGTTGCACGTGGCGTGGGATGCCGTGGCGGAACTGTTTCCGACGAACATGTTGGACGACATGTTCAACGCATTTTCCGAACTGATCGCGAGGTTGGCGGACGAGGACACCGCGTGGTGCGCCGCGAACTCTCCGGTGCGGTTGCCGCAGCGGCGACACGATGACGAAACGTCTCCGGAATCGGGTGAACTGTTGCACGCATTGTTCCTCAAACGAGTGGCCGAGTGTCCCGAGTCGCCGGCTATAATTGCCCCTTCGCGCCGGCTCAGCTATGGGCAATTGCATGGACGCGCGTTGGGGATCGCCCAACGGCTGCGCGCATTGGACGTCCAACGCAACACGCTCGTGGCCATCGTGATGGAGAAAGGGTGGGAACAGGTTGCCGCCACGCTCGGAGTGTTGTATTCGGGCGCGGCGTATCTGCCGATCGAAGCGAAACTGCCCGCGGAACGCCTCCAACATCTGCTGCGCCATGGCGAAGTGAAGGTCGCGCTGACCCAATCGCAGATCGCAAGCGACATTGATTGGCCGGACGGTGTGACGTGCCTGTGTGTTGATGAACAGGAGGAATTCGCAGGCGAGTTCACGGCGCCGGAGCAGTCCGTCGACGATCTGGCGTACGTGATCTACACGTCCGGTTCCACCGGGTTGCCCAAGGGTGTGATGATCGACCACCGCGGCGCGGTGAACACGATTCTCGACATGAACCGTCGGTTCAACGTTACGCCTGGCGACCGCGTACTCGCCGTCTCGTCATTGAGTTTCGATCTTTCCGTTTATGACATCTTCGGCATCCTCGCGGCCGGTGGCGCGATTGTGATTCCCGCCGCGGAGGATGCGCGCGACCCGGCGCATTGGGCGGAATTGGTCGCGCGCGAAGGCGTGACCATTTGGAATTCCGTTCCGGCCCTGATGAAATTGTTTGTCGAGTATGCTGCACCCCGTCCAGAGATGGCGGGTAACAAACTTCGGATGGTATGGTTGAGCGGTGATTGGATCCCGCTGACCTTGCCCGATCAGATTCGCTCCTTTTCCCCGAAAGCCCGGGTCATCAGTCTGGGCGGCGCCACAGAAGCATCGATCTGGTCGATCCTCTATCCGATTGAAACCGTCGACCCGGCGTGGAAGAGCATTCCGTATGGCCGGGCGATGGTGAACCAGACGTTCCACGTGCTGGACAGTGCGCTCGAGCCCTGCCCGACCTGGGTCACCGGCCGTCTTTACATCGGAGGAATTGGCCTCGCCAAAGGCTACTGGCGCGATCCGCAGAAGACGGCGGAACGGTTCATTACTCATCCCCAGACGGGCGAGCGGTTGTATCGGACCGGCGACCTTGGGCGCTGGCTGTCGGATGGACACATCGAGTTCCTCGGTCGCGAAGACTTTCAGGTCAAGGTGCAGGGTTTCCGCGTGGAACTGGAGGAAATTGAAACGGCCCTGCTTCAACATCCCGGCCTGAGTGCAGCGGTGGTCGCGGCCCGCGGTGATCGGCATGCCGACAAGCGCCTCGTGGCCTACGTGGTCTCGCGCAACGGTGCTCCCGATCCGCGGGAGTTGCGTGAGTTTCTGCTCGGTAAATTGCCGGAATACATGGTGCCGTCGAACTTCATGGTGTTGGACCGATTGCCGCTCAGTGCCAATGGCAAGGTGGATCGCGGCGCGCTTCCGGACATTCCCGAAACATCGTCGACGGCCGTGCCGATTGCCGACGACAACACGACGGCACGGATCGCGCAGATCGTCGAGGGCATCTTGAATATCGGTCGCATCGACCCGGAGGCGAACTGGCTGAATCTGGGCGCCACCTCACTCAACATCATCAGCATCGCCAACGCGCTCGAACGCGAGATGCAATTCCGCCCGAAGGTCGCTGAGATTTATCGCACGCCCACGATCGCGGCCATGGCGCGCCGGTTTGACGAAGGTCGCCGCGCCGCGCCTCCGGTGGGGCCGTCTGAAAAGGGCGAGTTGGTTGAACGCATCCAGCGGATGTCGCCGGAGGAAGTCAAGGCGATGCTGGCGAAACTCAAATCCTCATGAATCGGAACGATCAGACAGCCGGGTTGTCGGCCGAGCAGCGTGAGCTTCTGGAACTGCTGCTCCGCCAACAAGAACCACCGGCGCCGGCATCGGTCGCGCCCAAGGTTGATCTCAATCGGCTGCCGCTGTCATTCGCGCAGCAGCGGCTCTGGGCCATCCTCGAAGCGGCACCGGGCAACGATGCCTACAACCTGCCGTTCGCATTCCGTCTCACGGGGCCGTTCGATGCCGGAGCGCTGGAAGCGGCGCTGAATGAGGTGACGAAGCGGCATCAGGCGTTACGGGCACGGTTTGTGGGTGAGAACGGCGAACTGATTCAAGTCATCGGGTCGCAATCGACCGTGCCTTTACCCATTGTCGATCTCACGAAACGGCCAGCCGACCAGCGCGAAGCCGTGGCGTTGCAGCTTGCGATGGAAGAAGCTCGCACACCATTCGACCTGGCGCGCGGTCCGCTCATGCGCGCACGAGTCTTCCGGCTCGCGGACCACGACCACATTTTGGTGCTCACGCAACATCACATCGTGTTTGATTGCCCGTCGCTGGAGACGTTGTTCAATGAATTGTCGGGGTTCTATGGGGATTTCCGCGCCGGCCGTGATCCCCAATTGCCCCGGAACGCGTTGAGTTACGCTGAGTACGTTCAGTGGCAACTTGCGCAGATGCCGGGCGCCGAGCTTGGGGAACGCCTCGCCTATTGGACGAAACAACTGGCCGGTGCGCCTCCGGCACTCGATTTGCCCATGACCCGGCCGCGCCCGGCTCAGCAAACGTACAATGGCGCACGATACGAATTCGATCTGCCGGCCGATGTGTCGGAGGCGGTGCGGGCGTTGACTCGACGCGAAGGCGTCACGTTGTTTATGACGATGCTGGCGGCTTTTCAGACAATGCTTTACCGGTATTCGGGTCGGGATGACATCGTGGTCGGAACCGCTGCCGCCAATCGTCATCGATCCGACAGTGGACGCGTGATCGGTTATTTCGCCAACCCCATCGCGTTGCGGACCAATTTTGCCGGGGATCCGACGTTCGGCGAACTGCTGGGACGGGTGCGCGACATGGCGATCGAGGCGTATGCAAACGGGGAAACACCGTTTGCCAAGGTGGTCGAGGCGGTGCAGCCGGTGCGGGACCCGGCTCGCAACCCGATCTTCCAGCACACGTTTGTGGTGCAAAGCGATGCCTTCGAAGATCACGTCGCGCTGGATGGTTTGAGCATCGCGGCGTTTCCCTTGCCTCGCGAACGGGTAACAACAGATCTGGCGTTGGCGGTCAACGATGGCCGGAGCCAATTCCGGGCGGTGCTCGATTTCAACACCGACCTGTTCGACATGGAAACGATTCGCCGGATAGCGAGCGATTACAAGACGTTGCTCGAAGGGATCGTTACCAACCCGAAACAACGCGTGAGCCGACTGCCGCTGGTGGCCTCCGCCGAGCCGCAGCAACTGTTGTCCGTTTCGGCGGCGCCGGAGCCCGCGCAGGGCTTTGTCGCGCCACGGGATGCGGTCGAGCAAGCGCTGGCGGGAATTTGGGCCGAGGTGCTCGAGGTGGAGCGGGTGGGTATTCACGACAACTTTTTTGGGTTGGGCGGCCATTCGCTGCTGGCGGTCCGCATATTCGCGCGGATTGAGAAACTGACCGGCAAAGAATTGCCGTTGGTGACGCTGTTTCAGGCGCCGACGATCGAGCAGTTGGCGGCGATCTTACGTCAGGAAGGTTGGGAAAGTCCGTGGGCATCTCTCGTGCCGATCAAGGCAAATGGAACCGAACCGCCATTCTACTGCGTCCATGGAGTCGGCGGGAACATCTTGGAGTACCTCGACCTCGCCCGGTACATGGACGCCGACCAGCCGTTCTATGGGCTACAGGCGATCGGGCTGGACGGCGAACGGTCCATGCAGAATCTGACCGTCGAACAGATGGCGGCGCAATACATCAAGGAGATTTGCGCATTCCAACCTCGCGGACCGTATTATCTGGGTGGCTCCTCTTTCGGTGGTCTGGTCGCTTACGAAATGGCGCAGCAACTTGTGGCGAACGGCGAAGAAGTGGCGTTGCTGGCGTTCTTTGACACAAACGCACCAGGCTACCCGCGATTGTTGCCGACCACGACGGTATGGCAGAAGAAACTGAATTGGTGGCGGGATCGCGTGCAGTTGCACTGGGGGAATTTCCTGGCGTGCCCGGGCTGGGAAAAGCTGGGGTACATCCGCGAGAAAGCGCGGCGGTGGAAACAACAAACGCGCTGGAAGTTACAGGCGACAAAACATCGACTCCTCGGGCGGTTGGATCAATTGTTCTGGCCGGAGAGGATTCGCCGCGTGCATCGAACCGGCTACCGGGCCGCCACCGCGTACGTGCCCCGGCCGTACCCGGGTCATGCCACGCTGTTTCGGGCACTCGAACAACCGCGCGGGATTTATCCGGACCGCAC
>Ga0335085_10016504_pt1 | contig 10670 bp, 11 predicted proteins | sample Lox_Sample_45_FD_206712 | JGI IMG/M metagenome (GOLD analysis project Ga0335085, IMG submission 206712) | Soil microbial communities from Loxahatchee National Wildlife Refuge, Florida, United States - Lox_Sample_4.5 | ecosystem: Environmental > Terrestrial > Soil > Wetlands | place: USA...
CGGTTTCCTCCCTCGAGGCTTGTCCAACGCCTGCCCGCCGAGTTCGCTCGAGCCATCGCAGACCCGTGACTGAGGGCAGGCATCGGACAACCCTTAACGAGAGTTGCCGGCGGCATCCGGCACACTTCGGCCCAGCCTGCGTGAAAAATCGAGGCCATCTCACGATGGTGGGACCCTGGTCTGGTCGCGGAATGCCTATACTGTGCGAACATCTTTTGCGAGGAGATCTACGATGTCGTCACAATCAAGAGCCACAAGAGAGAATCAGAAGAAGCTGTACGACGAACGTCTGCAAGCGCGTCAAAACGTGCTCGAGAAACGGGGAATGGCCCCCACGGAGTTCAAGAAAGACAAGGTGTACGAGCATCTGAAGGCCAAACATCAGGCTATCGTCAAGGCCATTGCCGCCATCGATGCTAGCCTCACACGCAAAGAGCACCTCGAGGCAAAGGACGCGAAGAAGGCGGCACCAGCGCCTGTCCCCACCGAGAAGAAGCAGAAGAAGGAGAAGCCTGAAAAGGCCGCAAAGGCCGCTCCCGCTGACCCCGACAAGTAGTCAGCCGGCGCGGGGTCGCATCTCTCCCGCAGTATCAGAGAACCGGTGGAAAATCGGGCGGACCACTCTGGGTAGATCGCACAAGTTCGCGGTTCGAAGCGCCGACTGTCTGCTTTCCGCGATTCCAACCTCCGGATCGCGGAAACGCCACTGTCCGGAAGGGGTCGACTGCCGCCTTTCAGGGTAAGGCAACGACCCATTTCCAGTGCCTGGATTTTTCCCGTCCGGCGCGCCAGTCGATCCGAGCTCTGCCCTCGTGCGGGGCTGTCCCACGTCCGGTGGCGCAGCTCGATCGGCGCCAGCTCTCCACCGATGTCTATGCCCCAGCGACTTGATGCGCGCTGGTATAGCCGCCTGTCGAAAATCTGGGTCTGTTCGCTTCTGCGCAGCGACGGCGTCCGGTCGTCACTGCGCGGCGGGCTGCTCCAGGCTCATCAGGGAGCGGCCACGGGTTTCCGGCAGCATGAGCAAGGCGGCGATCATGATGGCATAGGCACCAAGCGAAAATACTGCGATCGCAGGCCCGAGGCCTAGGCGTGCCGACAGGAAGCCAACCAGTGCCGGGAACAGTGCGCCGATGCCGCGGCCGGCGTTATAGCAGAACCCCTGCCCCACGCCCCGCACGGCCGTCGGATAAAGCTCGGTCATGAACGAGCCCATGGGCGAGAACATGATCAGCGAGACGTAGCCGAGCACGAACCCAACCAGCAGGATCCAGCTGTTGCTGATCGGCGCAAACAGATAGATCAGCGTGAGGATCACCGAGAGGATCGCCGACAGCAGGAACGTGGGCTTCCGCCCGATCGCATCGGCGAGATAGGCTCCGCTCACGAAACCGAAGAACGCCCCGAGGATCAGCACCAGCAAATAGGTGCCGGTGCCGACCGAGGAAACGCCACGCACCGTCTTCAGATAGGTTGGCAGCCAGATCATCAGCGCGTAGCCGCCGCCCTGTGCGCCGGTCACCATCAGGGCAACACGCCATGTCGTGGCGAGGTAGGGCGGCTTCAGGGCCGAGAAGATATGCCAGATGCTTGCGGGCGCGGCACGCTGCCGGTTGAGTTCCGGTTCCTCGACGAAGCGCCGGATCCAGATCACCAGCACCGCGGGCGCGAGACCGATCCAGAACAGCGTGCGCCAGGCGTACTCCTCGGGCAGGGTGGCGATCAGGATCGTGTACAACAGCGCGGCGGCGCCCCAGCCGACCGACCAGCCGCTCTGTACAAGACCCACGGCCCGGCCGCGATACTTGTCTCGAATCACTTCGCCCATCAGCACCGCGCCGGCCGCCCATTCGCCGCCAAAGCCGAGCCCTTGCAGAGCACGGAAAACGAAGAGTTGCGTGAAATCCTGGGCGAAGCCGCAGAGGAACGTAAAGATCGCATACCACACGATCGTGACCTGCAGCACGCGCACACGGCCCCAGCGGTCCGCCAACGCGCCCGCGAGCCAGCCGCCGAGCGCGGAGACCAGCAAGGTGATGGTGCCCAGCACGCCCGCCTGACCGGTCGAGATGTGCCAGAGGCTGAGCAGGCTGGGGATGACGAAGGAGAAGATCTGCACGTCCAGCGCGTCGAGCGACCAGCCGCCAAAGCAGGCGCCCATCGTCCGGCGTTCTCTGGGCGTGAGGTCGGAAAACCAGGCCAGCATCTTGCGCCTCCTCGGTTGTTGTGCACTTCCGCCGTGCAGCCTGCGACGGCCTCGCGGCTCGTCAAACCGTATGGCTCAGCGGCGGGCGCGGCCACGCCACAGAGCGGTTGCCATCGGCATGGGCTTCGCGCTCGACCGCTGAGCTGCCGCGTGCGGCAGATCCACCCCCAGATCGGATAGCAGGTCCAACCGTATCACACGCTCCCGCGCCACTCAAGGCGCCGTGTTGAATTGGCCCATCGAGGCTGGGAGAGCAATCGGGAGCCGAGCCCGGCTCAGACATTCATCTGACTCATGGGTTGCATTCCGAGAATTCGTTTGTCGCGGTCGGGCGTGGATCGCATACTCGCAGCAACACCTAATGGCGGAGAATGTCGATGTCCGCTCGATTCGTCACGGAAATCGGTTTCGGCCTCGAGGCTGGCGCCTGGGGCGGGAGCGTGGCCCTCGACGGGGCGCGCTGCGTCCGGGTTGCAGATGGACGCGTCATATCGATCAGGCGCGCGTCGCAGGGCGACGAGCAGTTCATGCAGCGCTTCGTGGGCAGCCTATCGGCGCATAGCCGTTACCAGCGCTTCTTCCATCCGCTCCGTGAGCTTACGCCAAGCATGCTGGAGCGGATGGTGCAACCGGATGACACCCACGGCGCAGTGCTCCTCGCTCTCGCCGGCCCCGTCCACGCCGAAGTGGTCGGGCTTGCGCAGTACGACGTCGTGGAGCCAGGGCAGGCCGAGGTGGCCGTGATAGTCGGTGAGAGTTGGCGGCGCGTGGGACTTGGCACCCGTTTGCTGCGCGAGCTGGAGGTCCTCGCCGCTGGTGCTGGCATCGTGGAAGCGCATGCAGACATCCTGCGCGAGAATCCAGCCGCGCTGGCGCTGCTGCAGCAGATGGGCTACGTCGTCGACACCAGCGCGCGAGACCTCTATACGCTTCACGTCGTCAAGCGGATGATGTTTCCATCGAGGTATTCCTCCCGGCAAGCGCTGCAGCGACGCTGACACAAGATCTGTTTTCCTGCCAGAGGCAAGGACTTTCCCCGCCGATCGGCGCGGGATGCTCCTGTTGCTCGTCGCGAGCGGCGTGATCATCTCGCTTTGCATGGGGCTGCGCCAGAGCCTGGCAATCTTCCTGCGGCCGATGACTGTCGAGCTCGGCATCTCGGCCGCGACGTTCGGCTTCTCGATCGCATTGCAGAACATCGTCTGGGGCCTGTCGCAGCCGTTCGTCGGCGCGCTAGCCGACCGCCACGGTGCGCGGCCGGTGCTGGTCGTGACCGCGTTCGTCTACGCCGCGGGGCTGGTGCTGATGAGTTTCGTCAAGGCGCTACCGGGCGCGCTCGAGCTCGCCGGGTTTCTCGCCGGCATCGGCACCGCGGGCACGGGTTTCGGCGTGCTGATCGGCACAGTGTCGCGCGCCACGCCGCCAGAAAAACGCACCCAGACGGTCGGGGTCGCTGCCGCAGCGGGATCGCTCGGCACGATGGTGCTCGCGCCGCTTGGCCAGTGGCTCATCAATGGCTTCGGCTGGAAGAGCGCGCTGCTCGCGTTCGCGGCCATTGCAGCTTCCATTGCACTGGTCTCGCTGCCCATCCGGGAGCCGTCCGAAGGAAAGTCGATTGCAACGAGGGACCAAGGACTCGGCGAGGCGCTGCGCGAGGCGATGGACCACCGCGGCTATCTGTTCATGACGGCCGCGTTCTTCGCCTGCGGGTTCCAGCTCGTGTTCATCACCACGCATATCGACGTATCTGCAGATTTGCGGCGTGCCGCCTGGCGTAGCTGCAAGCGCGCTCGCACTGATCGGGCTCTTCAACGCGATCGGCACCTACCTCTTCGGCCCGCTCGGTGCACGATACAGCCAGAAACATCTGCTCGCGCTGATCTACCTCTTGCGCACACTGATCATCATCGCGTTCCTCGCCGCTCCGACAGGCATCGACGCTCGTCTTCGCGGCGGCCATGGGCTTTCTGTGGCTCGGCGTTGCCCCGCTCATCACCGGGATCACCGGCCGCGTGTTCGGCCTCACGCACTTCAACACGCTCTACGGCATCGTGTTCCTGAGCCACCAGCTCGGCTCGTTCTTCGGCGCCTAGATGGGGGGCGTCGTGTTCGATCGCTTCGGCAACCACAACCTCGCGTGGGGGGCGCTGATCGCGATCGGCCTCACCGCCTTCACGCTGCAGTGGCTGATGGACGAGCGGCCGCCACGCAAAGGGTCCCCGGTCGCCGCGGTTGCCGCAGCCCCTGCGTAGACCTTCGACTATGCCGTCAAAGAGGCTGGGCTCCTATAGAGGCGTTCGGTAGACGCTTGTGCGCGGCGTATCGCCCAGCTTGCTCCCGAGATAGCGGCACCCTCGAGGCGCAGCGACTCCACGCATTGGCAGTGCGCCAACGCCCACGGTCCTGCCTCGGCCAATGCAGCTTGTTCGCTCCGAAGCCGGCGCTGGATCCAGCGTAAACTGACAGGCTTGCAACGAATCGCGGCCACCTGAGGAGACCGAGAGCGGCGGTGTGGCCATGCGGATGCAGACGGCGCGATAATGGCTGCCGACGGCTGTATCCAGGAGGGGCCCGTGGGCAAGAAGATCCTGTTCGTCGGGGCGGGGGCGATCGGCAGCTACCTCGGCGCGTTCCTTTCGCGCGCAGGGCACGAAGTGACGCTGGTCGACGCGTGGGCCGAGCAGGTGGAGACGATTCGCCGGCAGGGCATCGCGGTGACCGGTCCGCACGATCCGTTCACCGCATTGCCCACGACGATGCACCTGCATGAGGCCCAGCGTCTGCCGCGCGACTTCCAACTCGTCTTCATCGCCATGAAGGCGTACGACACCGCCTGGGCCGCGCAGCTCGCGCTTCGCCACGCCGCACCCGACGGCCTCATCGTCGCCTCCCAGAATTGCTGGCCCGATCCGATCGTGGCCGCCGTCACCGGCGCGCAGCGCACTGTCGGGCTCATTATGTCGAAGATCGGCGTGGCGCTGTGGAAGCCCGGCGAGGTGGAGCGTGGCGTGGAACAGGGTCGAGGCCAAGGTCACGACGTCTTTCGCGTCGGTGAGCACGACGGCCGAATCACGCCACGCGCCAAGGAGCTGGCCGAGATCCTCTCGGTGGTCGACGGCTCGCAGGTAACCGACAACCTGTGGGGCGAGCGTTGGTCGAAGCTGTGTGCCAACGCGATGGGCAACCCGGTGACGGCCATGTCCGGACTCGGCTCCCGGGAGATCGCCTCGAGCAGGGCCGGCCGCGCCATCACGATCCATCTCGCGGGAGAGTCCGCGCGGGCCGGGATCGCGCTGGGCTACCGTGTGCCGAGATTCAACGGTGAGACCGTTGAGCGCTGGGCCGACTGCGCGCGGCGCGAGACGTGGGACGCGCTAGACGCGATGCTCACGCCGAAATCCGCAACCAGCCGCAACTGGCGCGCCTCCATGGCGCAAGACGTGATGAAGGGCCGCCCAACGGAGATCGATTACATGAACGGCCACGTCGTGGCCCAGGGGAAGATCGCTGGCGTTCCGACGCCGGTCTCCACCGCGACCGTGGAGATGGTGAGAGACGTGGAAGCCGGCCGGCGCAAGCCCGTGCCGGAGAACATCGCCGAGGTGCTGAAGCGCGCCGGCGCTTGAGGCATGCTTTGCTACCGGATCGATTGCGTCCTGCATGATCGCGTCGTCTTGGCATGCAGCTGCGACATGCAGGAGGCCGCTCCCGACCGGGTTCCGAGTTATCCTTGACACAGCGCTGTTCGAGGGTCTACGACTGGAGGAGAAGCCATGAACTACACCCGAATCTCCGCCGACTGCCATATCGACCTGCCGATGCTCGCCCCCGATCTGTTCACGTCGAACGCTCAAGCGGCGCTCAAGGACCGGATGCCTTACGTCACCGACGGCCCCGACGGTCCGTACTGGACCTGCAAGAGCGGCGGCTCGTTCGGCCTGCTGAACGGCGTGGGCCCGTCCGGGCAGAAGCTGGTGCCCGGGCAGAACCACCGCGTGGACGTCATGGCCGCGACGGGCTTCTACGAGGACGGCAAGAAGGGCCACCGCCACCCGACCGATCCGCTGCTGCGCGCGAAGGACATGGACCGCGACGGCGTGCAGGCCGAGGTGATCTTCGGCATCCTCGGCGCGGCGACGCGGCTGAACGATCCGGTGGCGGCGAACGAGATGTTCCGCATCTACAACGACTGGCTCGTGGAGTTCTGCAAGCACGACCCGACACGCTTCATCGGGCTCGCCTGTCTGCCCTACGGCGACATCGACGCGGCGGTGCAAGAGATCCGTCGAGTCGCGAAGCTGGGGCTGCGCGGCGTGGAGCTGTCGTGCTCGTGGGACATGGAGCCCATGTGGCATCCCAAGTGGGAGCCGCTGTGGCAGGCCATCCATGAGGTCGATCTGCCGCTGCACTTCCACACGTTTCCCGCGATCCCGCCCAGCCAGCTGGACCAGGCGTTCGGGCCGACCCGTCGCGCGGCGTTTTTCACCGTGGTCTCCAGCTTCCAGATGAACCTGGCGAACATTCTGGCCGCCGTGATCGGCGCCGGCGTTCTCGAGCGCTATCCCAACGTGCGCATTTCCTTCGGCGAGAGCGGCATCGGCTGGATCCCCTACGCGCTCGACCGCATGGACTTCGAGTGGGAGGACCGCTTCCATGACCTCGGCCTGAAGATGAAGCCGAGCGACTACTGGCGGCGCCAGTGCAAGGGGACGTTCCAGTTCGATCGCATCGGCGGCAAGCTGATCGACGAGATGGGCGTGGAATCGCTCATGTGGGGCTCCGACTACCCACATGCCGACGGCGTGTGGCCGGAGTCGTCGAAGTACATCGAGGAGCAGTTCGGCCACCTGCCGGCCGACGTCGTGCACAAGATTACCTGCGAGAACGCCGGCCAGTTCTATCGCTTGATGTAGGCGCAGGCGCGCGCCTCACTCGCGAGGAAATCCGCAGCGCGGTCCTCCGCGGGCCGTGCAACGCCCAAGACGCAGCAGGACGGCGGCGATTTAGGTAGGACTGTCGGCGGCCAGACTCTCGGTGCCTTGGGTCGGGAAATTCGGGGCGGCGAGCATCCGCGCGCGACTGTCCTCCAAGTGAGATCCGCCCAGGGAGGCCGCCCGCGCGCGGTTGTCTTCTCGACGTGACCAGCTCCCGCTAGTTGAGGTCCTTCGACTTCCAAAACTTGGTGCCGGCGCCCGCAAACCCAGCTTGCAGACCGTTCGGGGTCAGCGTGTAGTACGTCGCGTCAGCGATGACGTTTCCGCCTGTTCCCGGCCCGACAGATTCGCCCTTCGCGCCCGCTTGCGCTACGCCGCCGCCGCCAGCCACCCAGCCCTTCTCCACGAAGTTCTGCATGGCTTCCTGCGTCTTGAAGATGATCAGCGTATCCATCTGCGCGACGCCGGCCTGCACTCCCGCACTGGCTTGCGCTTCGTCCATGAAGGTGTCCGTCTTGGTACGGTTGTCGTGAACCAGGCCGCTGCCGCCCGCACCGCCGATGATGAAGCTGAGCCCATAGGTGGTGAAGATGCCGTAGCCGGGTGCCTTCGCAACCTCGCTCTGCAACTTCGGATCAGCCTTGTAGAACTTCCCCAGCGAGGACTGAGTCGCCTTGCGGACTTCAGCCTGTTTGCTCGCCTTCTCGTTGGACGACATCGTTGAGCACGCGCCAAGCGACACAGCGAGTGCCGCGGCAGTGAAGATGATGAATGGCTTCATGGACTACTCCTTTTCGACGTGGGGGGAAACTTGCGCTGTGCAGCATAGAGCGACGTCATGGTGCTCCTTTGACCAGGGTCAAATTCAGGATATTCCTGGTCGGACCGCCGGGAAGACCGTCTTCGATGCTTCGGGAATCTTCGTAGCGGGGAGCAGACAACCATCGAGAACACAGCCCACCTCGGGTACTGGTCCATTCAGGCGGTCCGGTAACAAGCGAAGCATAGCCGAAGCCGGCTTCCGAAACAAAGGAGGGTGCGGCCTCGCGTAGGTCGTGGTCCATGACGCCGCGCTGCAGCCGCGGACGCGCCCGGAGCTGCGCGGTTTGTCGTGGATAGGCGACTGCAAGGGCCCTGGCCCGTGACTGCCGCGTCCAAGGCCTGCTCGGAAATCGCCGGGGAAGTCGCCTCCGTCTGCCTTTCCCGGTCGGTCCGGGAAGCCAGCCTCGCGGTGATCTATGCACGCACCTCTGGCGCGTCGTAGCCGAAGCCGGGACACTGCGTTCGCTCGTCGGCCGCGATCGGATCTTCGAGGAACGGCTCGAAGAGCTCCGAGCGCGCGACACATTCCTCCAGCGCGGACTGCACGAGGGCGTGCCTGGTCTTGCCGCTCTTCTGGGCAAGCTTCTCGATACCGGTCTTCAGCCCGCTGCTGATCTTGACGCTGGCTGCGACGATGGAAATCGGGGCTCAGGAGCGGCGACGGCAAGTAGTCACAGCTTCGTGAGTACCGCCCGCAGACATGGGCAGGTCTTCCCTGCCTTCAGCTTTGAGTCTGTCGTTTACGCCCATCTGCCGGCGACGACCCGAAGTTGCGTTTGAAAGCGCGGCTGAAGGCGGCCTCGGACTCGTACCCGCTGTGATCGGCGATCGTCTTGACCGGCAGCTCGGTGGACTTCAGGTGCTGCGCCGCCATCTTCATGCGCCAGCCGGCGAGGTACTGGATAGGCGGCTGCTCGAGGTAATGCTTGAATCGCTCGGCCAGTACCGTCTTCGACGTTCCCGCCGCGCGCGCCAACTCCTCCACGCTCCAATCCCGCAGTGGCGCCGCGTGCAGAAGCTTCAGCGCCGCCCCTGCGACGGGGTCGTTCCACGCCGCGAACCAGCCGACGGCTTCCGCCGACAGCCCCTGCATGTGCATGCGCAGGATCTCCACGAACATCAACTCCGTCAGCCGCGGGAGCATGCTGCGCGACCCGGGCATGGGGCGGGTGGCCTCCGCTGCGGTGTGTCGGATGGTGTTCGTCAGCCAATTGTCGCCCGCGCCGCCATCCGAGCGGACATGTAGCACGGGCGGCAGATGGTGCAGGATCGGGTGGAACAACAGCTCATCGCACTGCACGAGACCGCAGACGATGCTGGTGGCGGCGCCCGGGCCGCCGTGTTCGACCACCAGGATATTGCTCCAGGGCGGTCGTGGGAGCAGCGCTCCGATGTGCTGGGGCGTGGTCGCCCCCCGTCCGCCCAAGCGGTGGTTGTCGCCGTACGGGAGCAGCACGGCATCACCTTCGCCGAGCCACACGCGGTCGAGCTCGCGCAGTTGTAACCAGCAGCCGCCGGTGGCGATCACATGGAATGGGACGATGTGCTCCGTGCGAAACGGCAGCATGCGGGCAAGCTGCCCGCAATCGGGAGTGTCGACCAGCCACGGTTCGCGAAACTCCGCGCGAAACAGCACCGTTCCGGTGAGGCGCATGCTGCCGAGCAGGTCCGATAGCAGATCAGAAGAGGCTTGCGGTGTTTCGGGCAAGACCCGCGGCGTCTTGGTCATGGCCTGGGCAATGCTGCCTGCGTACGCTCGCTGTGACAAGACAGCACTGGCGGAGGACTCAAATGGAAGCGAACACGCGCGAGCTGGTGGTCGTCATCACCCACGGCGTCGACCATGAGCTCTCGTCGGTCGGGTTGACGATCGCTCTGGGTGGGATGACGGCCGGTCTGAAGGTCTCGGTCTTCCTCACCAGCTCCGGAGTCGATATCGTGCGGCGCGGCGCGGCCGACATGACGCACGTCAAACCGCTCGAGGCGCTTGCGGACATGCTGCGCGACTTCCGTGCCCGGGGCGGCACCTTGTGGGCGTGCACGCCTTGCGTGAAGAGCCGCGGATACACGCAGGAAAGTCTGATCGAGGGCGTGATCATCACCGGCGCGAGTGTCATGCACGAGGCGATCAAGGGCGGCGCCGCCACATTGAGCTTCTGATTTGGCAGAGCTCGCCGTGGTTTGCCGTCCGGAGTTGTCCGCGTAGGCAGGCGCCGGCCCGCGCAGCACGCCGCCTCGCGATCAGGCGTTGCACGTCAGCACGGCGTGCCCGTCTACGTGGCGTTTGATGATGCCACGTTGGAGACCATCGCGGCGCCGCCGACGCCCACGCGAGAGCAGCCGCGCGTCCGGAGTAGGTGACCGCGAGCTGAAGCGCTATCGCGACGCGCAGCTCGAGATCGTGCTTGAGCCTCGCTTAGCCGGCGAGCGCTGCCTCCACGGGGCGCTTGGCCATCACCATCTTGCGATGCGCCCGACATGCCAGGCTGATCCACCAAGGGTGCCAAGTCGTTATCCGGAGTGAGGCACACCGCTGGCCGGGAATCCCGCTGACAAGGGGATTCGACGCCGAGGGGCGACCCAGCGGCTCGATGCCGGCGCCTCAGCGTAGAATATCGCCCTGTGATCAAGAACGCGCATCTCCTCAAACGCTTCGAGGACGCCGAGAGCCGGGCCTCTCCCGTCGACTTCCCGGGCAATCTGCGCCT
>Ga0335085_10016505_pt1 | contig 10669 bp, 7 predicted proteins | sample Lox_Sample_45_FD_206712 | JGI IMG/M metagenome (GOLD analysis project Ga0335085, IMG submission 206712) | Soil microbial communities from Loxahatchee National Wildlife Refuge, Florida, United States - Lox_Sample_4.5 | ecosystem: Environmental > Terrestrial > Soil > Wetlands | place: USA: Florida...
ACGAGGTCGTCACGACGCCCCACACGTTCATCGCCACGACCGAGGCCGTGAGCCAGGTGGGCGGCGTGTTGCGCTTCGTGGACATCGATCCGGACACCATGACGATCGACCCGCGGGCCGTGGAAGCCGCGGTGACGCGGAAGACTGTGGGCATTCTGCCTGTGCACCTGTACGGCCACCCGGCCGATCTGGACCCGCTGCTGGCCGTCGCGAAGAAGCTCGGCCTCTGGGTGCTCGAGGACGCGTGCCAGGCGCACGGCGCGCGGTATCGCGGCCGAGCGGTGGGGTCGCTCGGAGACCTGGCCGCATTCAGCTTCTACCCGGGCAAGAACCTCGGCGCCTGCGGCGACGCGGGCGCCGTTACGGCCGGCCGCGCGGAGCTGCTCGACGCCGTCCGGCGGCTGCGCGAGCACGGCCAGGCGCAGAAGTACTTCCACGAGACTGAGGGATATACGGGCCGGCTTGACGCCATCCAGGCGGCGTTCCTCCGTCTCAAGCTGCCCCACCTCGAGAGCTGGATCGAAGGTCGCCGGCGTGCGGCGGAATGGTACCGCGAGTCGCTTGGGGATTTGGCCGACGTCGAGTTGCCGACGGAGGCCGGCTGGGCCCGGCACGTCTACCACTTGTACGTGGTACGTGCCGAGCGTCGCGACGCTTTGCAGGCGCACCTCGAGAAGGCCGGAATCAGCACCGGACTGCACTATCCGCTGCCCCTGCATCTCCAGAAGGCATACGCCCATCTGGGGTTCGGGCGCGGCAGCTTCCCACACACGGAGCGGACCTCGGACCGGCTGTTGAGCTTGCCGATGTTCCCGGAGCTGACCGAAAGCGACGTCGGGCGAGTGGCCGACTCGGTGCGCAGCTTCTACCGCTGATGTGTGGCATCGCCGGTCTCTGGGCGCCGTCCGCCGGCCGCGACATCTGGCGGTTGGCGGCGCCGCTCGGGCCGGCGCTGCGGCATCGTGGTCCGGATGATGCCGGATGGCTGGCCGCGTGGCCCCGCGAGGGGCGGACCTGTGCCGCGCGGGAGCTCGAGGCCACGCGTTCGGATGCGGACGTCCCGCCGGAGGTCATTCTCGCCCACCGGCGTCTTAGCATCGTGGACCTGACCACGGGTTGGCAGCCGCTGTCGAATGAGGCGCGCGACGTCTGGATCGTGTACAACGGCGAGATCTACAACCACTTGGCATTGCGCGCGGAACTCGAGGCGCTCGGCCACCGTTTCGCGACCCGATCCGATACCGAGATGGTCGTCCACGCCTACGAGGCGTGGGGTACCGAGGCGTTCGCGAAATTCAACGGCATCTTCGCGTTCGCGCTGTGGGACGGGCGCCGCCGGCGCCTCCTGGTGGCGCGCGATCCGCTGGGCGTCAAGCCGCTGTACGTCGGGCACTCAGCAAAGGGGCTGTGGTTTGCCTCGGAGGTGAAAGCGGCGATCGCGGCCGGCCTCGGCGTGCCCGAAGTGGACCGGCAGTCTCTGGAGTTGTTCCTCACGTATCGGTTCGTGCCGTCGCCTGCCACGCTGCTGCGCGGTGTGCGCCGGGTTCCACCTGGTCACTGGCTGCAGGCGGACGACGGGTCCGGGTGGTCGGCGCCTCGGCGGTATGCGCCACCGCCCAAGGCTGAGGATCGTCGTCCGAGCCGAGAGGAGTGGGTCGAGCGACTGGTCGACGCCACACGTGCCGCAGTCCGGGGCCAGCTTATGGCGGACGTGCCGGTAGGTGCGCTGCTGTCTGGCGGGCTGGATTCGTCCATCGTAGTAGCCTGCATGGGGCAGGAGGCGTCCTCGGCCGTTTGGACCTACGGCATCGGTTTTCCCGAGCCCGGTCGTGAGAGCGAGCTTGACGTTGCGCGTCGCGCCGCCGACGCGCTTGGTACGGACCATCATGAGGTCACGGCGGACCACGCGGGGTTCTTTGGCGAGTGGGCAGATACCCTCGGCCAGCTCGATGAGCCCGTAGCCACGCCCGGGCACGTCCTGGTTCGGATGCTGTGTCGGCGGGTCGGTCGCGATCTCAAGGTGGCGCTAACGGGTCAGGGCGCCGACGAACCGCTCGGTGGGTACCTCCGCCACACGCCTGAGCGATGGTCGCACGTGCTGGCGGCGGGGCCGGTCGCGGCCGCGGCTCGGCTGGGCGCGCGCTTGCTCCCGCGCAGGGAGGCCGTGCGGCGCTTCGCTGCCGTGGCAAGCGAGCCGGACGTCACGCGCCGAATCGCTGCGGCATTCGCCGTGTTCGCGCCCGATCAGGTCGCCGCGCTTCTCGGGTCGGGCGGGACGCGGGTCGGTCCGTCCGACGTCGTTCTGGAGCCTGTGCGGCGATGGCTGGACGGCACGCAGCACCTCGATTCTCTTAACCGGCTTCTCTACGTGGATGCACGGCTGTCCCTCGCCGACGATCTGCTTCTTGGTTCGGACAAGGTCTCGATGGCGCATTCAGTCGAGGCTCGCGTGCCGTTCCTCGATCTGGATTACCTTGCGGTTGCGGAGAGCATTCCGGCGCGGGTCAAGATGTCGCTGCTTAGAGGGCGCAAGAGCCTGCAGCACCTTGTGGCGAGGCGCACCCTCCCCGCAGGGCTGGCCAGAGCGCTGACGGCCCCGGGAAGTGGATGGCGTCGCAAGCGGGGCTTCGACCTGCCGATTGGACGCTGGTTTGCCCCCGACAGGCTACCGGCGGTCGAGGACCTGCTGATCGGGAAAGACGCGGCCCTGCCAGAGTACGTGCGGCGGGATGTAGTGGCTCAAATGCTCGAAGAGCAGCGTAGGCGATCATTCGATCGCACCCGCGCCCTGACGGCCCTTCTCACTCTGGAAGTGTGGCACCGCGCCTTCGTGCGCGGAAATCCGGCGGAAGTCGCCCGGATCGGGGTAGACCTTTAGGGAGACGGGGTCTACGCCTTCTTCGTGCACTCCAGGCACATGATCGTCAGGAGAGGCGGCCAGGATGCGGACCCCCGCGTCAGGAGCGACTTGATGCGACTGAAGAGCCTGGGGCGACGCCATGGCAACAGGGAGGCGTCGATGCTCTCGGCTTTCCTAGTTGTGAAGACGCCGGGGTCGTTGACCTCGCTAGCGACAGATGAGCCGTCCCACCCGCTGTGATCGAAGTCCCGTGCCACCAAGGTCATGATCTCGGACGCGCGTACGAGTGTGGCCTCGCCGGCTCCGTCGAGGGAGATGTCGAAGGTCAGCAATAGGTGTCCACCTGGGCGCAGTATTCGCTTGAACTCACCGACGATGTCCGGGTAATTGTGCGTGTGCTCGAGGACGGATATGCAGTACACGGCGTCGCAGCTTGCATCGGCGAGGGGTACGCGCCTGAGATCGGCACACGTGAACTCCACGCTGGCGTCCGCTCGGGCGCCGATGCTCGCGAACGCTCGGCCGACGAGGGGATCGCTGTCACAGCAGGTGATGTGCAGCGAAGGGAACAAAGATCCGAGGTAGTACGGGAAGAAGCTGACGCCGGAGCCCGCATCGAGAACCCTGAGCGGTGCGCCGGCGCGAAGCGCCGGCCGGAGCCTGCTGAGGACAAATGGATACTCCCACTGACGGCTCCATTGATGCAGGGGATCACTAACCCACCTGTTGGCATAGGGTTGAAGTTCCCGGGGGAACTGAGCGAGGAACTGGTGGGAGAACTCTCTGAGATGCGCGAACTCTTCCGACCTTATGGCGGAGAGGTAGTCGCGCTCGGAGGGAACACCTTGGCTGAGGAGTGGCGGCATTCGCTTGCGCTCGTTTGTAGGGTCGGAGAGACTGGATCAAGCTGCCGGTGTTGGAGTGATGGTGCAAGTTGGGGGCCGAGGTCGGCGGCGGTCGATGAGGAATGCGGCGCGAGACGCCTAATCCTTGGAGGTATCGGTATGGGTCGCGAGTCATCGGGGTGCCGAGACTGGAAAGCACTGGTCAGAGGACGGATGGTCATCGCCGCGGGCGTCGCTGCTGTGGCGCTGCTCGGGCCTCGGCCGTCGTGCGCGCAGGGCCAGGGCCCTGCGGCCGGTTCTGCCGGCGACGTGCGAGCCGACTCTGCGTTCTGGTGGCACGTGCTGGATAACTCCCAGGTCAACCTGAAGTACGCGCCCACCGACAATGATCGCGGCTTGCTCGCCTGGGGAGTGTCGTACCGGATGGAGGCTGCCGCTCGCTACCTGCACGTGGTTGGTGGTGCGGACAGCGCGGCCTTGGCGATGCTGAGGAAGGACGTCAGAACTTGCCTGGCGGCACGGGACAGCGAGCGTGACCTGAAGGACTACCTCGGCCGTACCCGTCCCGTGTGGAGTTCCACCTACTACTCGGAGCCTCAAGGCATTCGCGCTGCCTGGATGGTGCACGCCGCAATGATCAGCACCGGATTGGCCGCGGCGGCGTGGGAGCTGGAGACCTTGGGTCCCGCTGACAGCGCCTTGGGGGACTCCGCGCTGTCCGCGGCTTGGCAGGCCATGCGCGCGTTCGAGGAAGAGCGGCGGGCCGACCCGCCGACCAACGGTGACTACTACATCTTCCCGCCCGGTTTCCCGATTCGGCCAGCGGAGCAGGGCAAAATGCAACCCCTCAACATGCAGGCGGCCGCCGCACGCGCCTGGGACTGGATTGCCCGCGTGAGCCGAAGCTCGGGGGCGGCGGCGACTGCGACCCGGCTTGGTAACCTCATTCTGCATGAAACGAGCGTCAAGGACTCGGCGCTGACGTGGCTCTATCAGCGCGGCTCGGTCACCGACGACATCTCGCACGGGGGCCTGGTGGCGTCGTATCTCGTGACGCTGCCGGCTGGCACCGAGGTTGACGGTGTCCCTCTTCGCACTGCTCTGCGGCACACCATGAGGCTGATCTTCACCGGGGATCCGGACTCCCTGCACGTATCAGATCACATTGACGGGACGACGACGGGGCAGAGCCGGTACCGGGGTGTCTTCGGCCAGTGGGCTGAGGTCGTGCCGTTCTCATGCAGCATGTTCCGGCTGCTGGCACACGAGATGTGGATCTACCACAACCAGGGCGCCCAGAGCGTCGTCGGAGCCTCCGCGTTGCTGGAGGCTCAGCAAACGTGCTCGGGTTCGTCGGACGTCATCCAGCAGCTGACGGCGGGAGGCCCCGCGTCGGGGCACTGATCTAGCGGAGGTGGCGAGCGTACGCCTCAAGAAGTCGTCGCGACGACTCGGTCCAAGTGAACCGGTCGCGCACCTCGCCGATTCGCCGGCGATAGTAGGCGTAGCGCGCGGGGTCCCGCAGCTCAGCGATCGCTGAAGCGATTTCGGCGGCCCGCGGCGCCGTGAGTAGAGGCCCCAGGTGGTGCCGCCGTACTAGGAGCCCGGCGTAGCCATCATCCGTAGTGATGATTGGCACCCCGGCCACGGCGGCCGTCGCCACGTTGTTGGGAAATCCGAGCAGAGAATTGCGGCTGTCCGGCACCAGCAGGTAGAAGATCGCGTCGACCGCGGCGTACAGTGGACCAAGCTCGGTGACGTAGCCGAGAAACCGGACCCTTTCGTGGGTCCGCGCTAGATCTTCCATGCGAGCCGCCTCGCGCCCCCTCCCGGCAACCACCACCCACGTGTCGGGGAGCCTGTCTAGCGTCTCCCACAGCCCGTCGAATCGCCCAATGCTGTTAAGCCCGGTGAATATCCCAAGCACCCATGCTCCGTCCGGGATCCCCAGCTCGGCGCGCACCTTCGCCCTGCTGCCCGCTGTGGCGGCCAGCGTCCGCTCGTCCACGGTGTTCTCGACCAGCACGGGTTCCCGAACCCCGAGGGCGACTCTGTAGGCCAGCGCTCTCGGATGGCCGTCCGTCACAACCAGGTCGGCGCGGTGAATCAGAGCGCGCTCCAGGAGCCACGCCGCCCGTTCCGCCAGCCTGCCGGCACGCTCGCCGACCATCAGAGGAAAGAGCTCGTGCGCGTCATATAGGATCTTGGCTTGGTGCCTGCGCGACAGGGCGATCGGAATCAGGCCGTCAAGGTCGTGCGCGTGCAGTACGTCGAAATGCTCCCTGGAGACAGCCCGTGCCGCCGCGAACCAGAACCGGAAGAAGTTGGGTATCTGGCGTAGCCCCAGGCCTTCCTGACAGACGATTGCGAAGCGTCTCACGCTCACACCGTCCACGGTCTCCGACCGGGGGCGCGCGCCGGATCGATCCCAAGCGAAGACCGTGACGGAAGCCCCTGCCGCGCGCAAGGCAGCCGCCTCCTTGGCGACGCGCGGATCGGGGTTGTACGCGTTGGTCACGACCATCGCGACCCTGCGCCCCTGCAGCGGTCCGGCGCCTACGCGGCTCACGATGCGGCCTCACGCAACAGGTTCAGCTCCCGAGGCACGACTAGATCGGCTGCGCAAGTCGCGAGGACGCGCTCCCGCGCCCCTTCACTCAGCCGGCGAGCGTGCTCCGGCGCTTCGACCAGTCGCGCGATGGCCTCGCCCAAGCCCCGCCAGTCCCGTGGCGGCACAAGAATGCCGCTGGCGCCGTCCGTCACGAACTCCGGTATCCCGCCGACAGCCATTGCAACCGGAGGCAGTCCCGATGCCATGGCTTCGCACATCGCGACGCCCTGTGCTTCCACTCGACTGGCGGCGACGAAGAACCCGTGCTCGCCGTGAATCCGCGGCAGCTCCTGGTGCGGAATGGAGGGCGCCGCGAAGCGCACCGGTGCTCCGAGTCGGCTGGTCAATCGACGGAGCGCAGGCTCGAGTGAACCGCTGCCGACGATGGACAAGTCGGCGCCGCCAGCTCTCGTCATGGCGCGAATCGCCAGGTCCACGCCGTACTTCCGGCTATTCAGGCTGCGGATAGTAACGCCGTGCTTCAACGCCGCGGCCCGCCAGCGGTAGCCGAAGAGGCGGGTGTCCACGGGATTGGGGATGACGACGCTGTGGGGGTAGCTCGCTGCGGTGTGGAGTTCCGCCTGGCGTTTCATCCACGCGCTAACGAACACCACCCTCGGGCTCGACCGCAGAAATCGGCGCACCTGGGTCATTTGCCACACCAGGCGGCCGGGGGTCTTGAGCGCGCGCAGCGCCCGGTCGGCGACCGAGCGGCCGTGCCGGAAGCCGCCGAAGTTCCAGAGCGCTTCGTGACCGTGGACCCAGACCACGTACGGCGCATTCACGCGCCGGATCGCTTGGATCAATCTGAAGTAGGGACCGTGCAGGGCCACCGCATCGGGGGCCCAGGCTCCGATCGCTGCGGGTAGCCCACCCAGGCCTCGCTGGGTTGCCGGAATGCCCTCGAAGGTCCAGTCGCCCGATGGGCCTGGCACGAACGCCCTGACCTCCTGGTCGCGCTCGGCGTACGCCTTGGCGCGGGCATGGACGAACGTCCAGTTATATCTGTTGGCGTCGGTGGGATAGCCGGGAGCCAACATCGCGATCCGCACCAGGTGCCTCCGTCAGGCTGTCCGCGGGGTGCAAGGTGTCGGCGGACGCGAGCCGCCGCAAGGTCCTCGCGGCCGCCGCGCTCAACTTGGTTGGGCGGCGAACGTTATAATTGAGGCCCGCATTGCCAGTCGGCGATGCCCGTCACCTCCGCGCGTGGGAGCGCCGGACATTCATGAGCCTGAAGCAGGCCACTATCAGCGGCCTCAAGTGGACGTCGGCGGCAAGCGCGGGCGTCGCGGCGCTGAATTTTCTCAAGACCGTCGTAGTGGCGAGAATCCTGTCCCCCGGAGACTTCGGCCGCGCCGCCATCGCCATCGCCTTGTTGGACGTGCTTCGGGTGTTCAGCGACGCCGGGGTGGGAGCCGCCATCGTGCAAAGGGCGTCGGTGACCGCCCGCCAGCTGACGGCGATCTTCTGGGTCACGGTAGCCATCAGCATGCTCCTGTCAGGTGCCTTCATCGCGGGGATACCGATGCTGGACGCCTTCTATCGGGCGCCCGCCCTCTCACCACTGTTCATTGCGACCGCGACCGTGCTGCCGCTCGGAGCCGTTGGCACGATCCACGTTCTGCTGCTTCAGAGGAGGCTCGCGTTTGGGGCCTTGGCGCTGGCGGATGTAGCCTCGGCCCTACTGAACGGCGTGGTTGCTGTCTGGGGTGCGCTGGCGGGATACGGGGCGTTGGCGATCGTACTGGGGCTAGTGGCCGGCACGGGCCTGCGATCTGTGATCGTGATTGCGGCCGACTGGAAGGAGTTCCTTCCGCTGCATCGCTGCCGGATATCGGACGTGCGGAGCTTCGTCGGCTTTGGGTTGTTTCAGATGGGCGACCGGCTGGTTCGGGCGTTCGCCACACGGATCGACCAGATTCTGATCGGCCGGTTCTTGGGCGTGACGGACTTGGGCTACTACAGCCTGGCGTACAATCTGGCGATACAGCCCATCGCGCGCGCTGCCCTCATACTGAACCGCGTGACCTTGCCGGTGTTCGCCAAGATGCAGAGCGAGATACCGAGACTGCGCCGTGCGTTCGGACAGGTGCTGACGTTGCTCTCGGCTCTCGTCGTGCCAGCCATGCTGTTCCTCGTGTTCTTTGCGCTTCCGGCCATCGTGACCCTATATGGGCCCAAGTGGAGGCCGGCGGCACCGCTGCTGCAGCTGCTGAGCTTGGCGGCGGTTTTCTGGACGGTGGACTATCCCACGACCACCCTGCAGGTCGCCATGGGTCAGGCTGGCCGCTCGTTCATGTGGAGTCTGATCATTCTCGGCCTGACGGCTGCGGGCGTGGTCGCGGGAGCGCAAATCAGCATCTCGGGGGTTGCGGCCGGACTGCTCGCGAGTTGGGCGGTCGTATTCGTGCTGGAGTACTTCTTCATCCTCAGACCACTCGTGGGCACCGAGTGGCGCGGTTACTTCTGGGAGGCACTGGGAGCCGCGGCATTCAACGCGGCTGTAGCCGGCGCAGTCGCCCTCTGGGCAGTCCGTGCCATTGCCGCCGGGAACGTCACGCGGCTTGCACTCGGTGCGGCCGGCTTCGTGTTCCTTTACGGTGTCACTCTGTGGTTTGGACGGCGCGGCGTGGCACAAGAGCTGGTAGCTGCGGTGCGCCGGCCGCGACAAGCCCCCGCGTGATCGGCGAGGCAGGAGACCTCCCGAATCACGTTGCCCCGGCGAGCAGTGTCTCCCGATCCCGGCGTCCCGATCCCCATTCCAGCAGTGTGGCGGCAAGTAGCCCCAGGACGACGCCGTTAGATCCCAGTGAGACGGTGGGCTCGAACGTGGCCGTGACAGTGACGACCACAAGCTGACCGACGCATGTCGCAATCACTGCTGGCCCGACCACGTCCCCCAGTGTGCGCAGACGCCTGACCGCGCGAAACGCATTGAGTAAGATCGTGCCGAAGAACCAGGCCAACAGCGCGCTGCCGACGAGTCCGGTATTCACGAGTACCCACAGAAGGTCGTTGTGGATCGTGTTGCCCTTGTCCAGGTACAAGCCTTCCAGACCCTGACCGAGGCGGTAGAACTCGTGCTTGTAGCCGAGCCCGACCCCTAGCCAGGGGTGCCTCTGCCATACGGCGAGTGCCTTCGACCACGAGAAGAACCGCCAGCTACTCGTAGAAAGGAGATTCGTAGGCGAGAATTTCTGCTCCAGAAGGGGCCACAGCGGGCTCAGGCGGATCAGCACGAGGCAAATGGCGCCCACGAGTATGCCGGTCCCGACCAGGCGCAGCGCCCACGTGAACTGCCGTCTCGCCACGATGACGCCGGCGGCGAACAAGCCGGCGGCGAGCGCGAGCCAAGCCGTACGGTAGTTGGAGGCGGCTACCAGAACAGTCGCGACCGCCAAAGCGACTAGCAACCACGGGCGGATCCGAGCCCGCGTCACAAACAAGCCGGTAACGGCCGTCAGGGCTATCAGGCTTACACCCGCGGCCTCCGAATAGGACAGGTACCGCACCACCTCACCGGCTACGGAGTACGACTGCTCGCTGTAGCTGGTCCCGCTGACCACGCGGCCGACAAAGACCGCCAGCAGCGCGACGCCGCTGAGCCCGACAATCCAGAGAAGCGACCGGATATCGCCGTGCTGGCGAAGATAGACCCGAAAGATGGCGAAGCTGACGAACGGATAGCAGAACATCCGCCGGAAATCGCCCAAGCTGTCGCGCACTGCGTGGTGCGCGGAGAAGCCGATCAGGAGCGACACGCATCCATATCCCGCGACCGCGGAGAGCGCGCGCCACGTGCCGGCATCGCCCGGCATCGCGCGGTACGGCTGCGCCGCGGCCATCGCCGCTGCGGCCACCGCGCCGGCGGCGAGCATTAGGTCGAGACCGTACACTCGTACCCCGACATCGATACCGGATGCGGCAACCGCGTTGCCGAGGCTGATCGAGACGACCGCCAGCAAGGCCAGAAGGTGAGTCGGCGACGTGAGCAGATAGGCGAGTATCGGTAGCGCCGCGAGGGCGACAGCGAGCACGCGGAGTCCGGGAACCTCGGTTGCGGCGAACAGGAGTGCCGCTGCGACGGTGAGGCCACCGTAGGCCCACTGCGCGCTTCGGTTCGTCAGACGGGCTGGCACCGCCCTAGAGATCGGTGCGCCGACGTACGAGGCGCCGGTAGAGCGCCGCCGCTTCTCCAGACGCCGTCTTGGCCGCCGCGGCAACCGCCGCAAGCGCGTCGGACGACTCCCCGCCGGCGCGAAGGAACGCTGTCTTGGTGAATATCGTGGCGCTCAGCCCTAGAATCACCAGGATCATGGCGGCCATCACGGCACGCCTGCGCTTGGGGAACGA
>Ga0335085_10016506_pt1 | contig 10669 bp, 13 predicted proteins | sample Lox_Sample_45_FD_206712 | JGI IMG/M metagenome (GOLD analysis project Ga0335085, IMG submission 206712) | Soil microbial communities from Loxahatchee National Wildlife Refuge, Florida, United States - Lox_Sample_4.5 | ecosystem: Environmental > Terrestrial > Soil > Wetlands | place: USA...
AGACGGGCCGATGGCATCGGCATCTCACGAGAACTGGCCAGTGTCCTGGTCAGGCGATGCGTCACTGGCCAGGCCTGATGAGCCCCGGCAGTCCTCGCTGGTCAGCAGGGTCTGAGGCTGCTGGCATAGGAGCGGCCGCCGCGATCATGATCGTCTGTGACAACAGAACAGGACGCGGCGGCCGTGGAGGCAACCGCAGCGCAGCAAGTGTGGCAGGACGGCTTCGGGGAGATGGCGGGCCTGGTGGCCGGATGCTTCCCGCACCGCGAGACGCGGCAGGCGTTCCGGGAGATGACCCAGGCAATGCTGATGGGGGTGGCCCGGGCGAACTGCCAGCCGCTGGCCGAAGCCCTCGGTCACGGCGGCCCGCACCGCCTGCAGCACTTCCTGGCCCGTGCGGTGCAGGACCACGATGCCGTGCGCGACCGGGCGGCCCGCTGGGTCGCGCATCAGCTCGCCGATGACCAGGCGGTACTGGTGGCGGACGAGACGGGCGATGAGAAATCGTCCACCGGCGCTGTCGCTGCCGCACGCCAGTACTCCGGCGCGCTGGGCGGCATCGGCCTGTGCCAGGTCGCCGTGCACCTCACCTACGCGAGCAGGTCGGGACAGGCCCTCATCGACCGGGCCCTGTACCTGACGCGGGACTGGGCAGCGGACGACGAACGCCGCGAGCTGACCGGAGTCCCCGACGAGCTGACATTCGCCACCAAGCCCCAGCTAGCCGTCACGATGCTCGAGCGCGCCCGGCAGGCAGGCCTGCCGGCCCGCTGGGTGGCAGCCGACGAAGTCTACGGCGGGCATGACCTGCGCACCCGGATACGCGAACTGGGCTACGACTACGCAGTCGCCGTCCCGCCCCCGCCAGCCTGGCCGACCTCGTGGCGGTGGCCTGCGCAAGATGGCACATCGAAGAAGACATCCGGGCCGCGAAGTCCCTGACCGGACTCGACCACGGCCAGGTGACCTGCTGGAACTCCCGGCATGCGCTGGAGCCTGATCAGCCTGGTCGCCGCCGCTCTCCTAGCCGTCGCCCTGGCCCGCACCCGGCCACCCGGCACACTGCCCGCGACCGGCCTGATCCCGCTCACCAGGCCCGAACTGCCTGCCCTCCTGCGAGCCGCCGTCCTCCGCGCGCCCCGCTGCGACCTGCCGCACACCCTGCACTGGTCACGCTGGCGCCGCCATCACCAATACCGCGCGGCAACCTGCCACCGCCGCTGGAACGAAATCACCGCAGCCGCCACCATGTGAGCACGAACGACAAAAATCACAATCTACAGCTGCCGTGACTGATTGCCAGCTCAGGATGAGGGCGCTGCTAGTGCGAGGTCGATCCCGCAGACTGCTCTTATGCCACTTTGCAATAATACGCTACGCTTTTCGGGTCGCCGAACTTGTCGTACATTGGCCCAGGCGATAATTTAGCGCGATAAAATACATCACCCTGCGCACCCCTAATGGCAAGACCGAAAGAATAGTCGCAATGTAAAGCGACAGTGCTGCGCATGCTTTCTCCAACTTCCATTGTTAGTCAGCGTGATGCCAGTTACTGGTGCGAACTAGCTGACGTTCGGCCGACTCATATGGAAGATCGACTACGGTTGGCCGTTCGCCCGCAAGGCAAGTGGGGAGCCGCCATCGGTCGACATCGGGCCGCACGAAGCCCATCAGGGTGTTCGATTCATTGCCCCCGTCAGGGACGGCCATAAACTTCGGCCGACATTGAGAAACCTCGTTCGTATCGAAGGATGCCTGAAATATATCTCAGCGGATATCGAACTCAGGTCGAACTGCGCGCATTTCAATACCTTGCTTACAGCAAATGGAAGTGAAATCACCTTGGCGAGTGAGTCACGGCATGCACTAATGATCTCAGTGTCAGTCTTGGTGGCGCCTGCTGCTAGTGGTGGGCATGGGCCGCCGGTGACTCACTAACGATCTGCCCGTGGTGGCTTGTTGAAGACTTGTCCGTGGCAGCCCGCTGTGCCCGGGTCCCGGGGCGGCGTGGCTTGATAGGAGCCTGGACGCTTCCCTCAACTGAGATATGCCCGCCGTGCCGGGACCCGGGTGCCTCCGCGTCAATCTGGGACTGGAGATGCTGCTGATGGTATTCGGGGTTGACCCGCACAAGCAGGCCCGCACTGCGGTCGCGGCTGATGAGCTGGGCCGCAAGAAGGCGCACAAGACGGTCCGGGCGCGGCGGGACGGGCACCGGGAGCTGATCGCCTGGGCCCGGGAGCTGGCCCCGGCGGGACGGCTGTGGGCCGTGGAGGACGTGCGGCATGTGGCCGGGGGGCTGGTCCGGGAGCTGCTGGCGGCCGGGGAGCAGATCGTGTTCGTGCCGCCGAAGCTGATGGCCGGGGAGCGGCGCGGCGGCCGGGAACGGGGCGGTGTTCCTTGCCAGGGACGGGCGGCTGGACCGGCACGCCGCCAGGCGGATTGTCCGCAGGACGGCCCGCCAGGCCAGGATCGCCAAGCAGATCACCCCGTATACGCTGCGACACGAGTTCATCACTGCCGCGCTGGATGCCGGGCACGCTGCTACGGCGACGTACCATATCGCCCGGCCAGGCGACATGTCAGCCGGGGCGGCGGGCGCCGTCGATAGCCAGCTGGAGCGTGGGAGAGACCGCCACGTGACGGTGCCGGGTTACCCGGTCTGGTCGCGGAGCAGGGTCATGCCGTGCCAGGGGGCGTCGGCGGGGACGTAGCGGAAGGCGTCCCGAGAGAAGCCTGAGGGCCATGACTTGCCCAGCGCGAGGCGGGCGGTCAGCTGGCCGACGGCGTCGGCGGCCTGGGCGCCGCGGCCGTTGCCGCCCAGGGCGATAATGATGCGGCCTGGTTCGAGGATGTCGATGTAGGGGCGGCGGTGGGCGGTGTAGGCGTCAGCGCAGCGGCGGGTGTGCCAGGAGCGGATGCGAACATCGGGCAGCAGGGCGGCCAGGGCGTCGCGCAGGGCGGCCAGCGGGTCGCCGCCGTCGCCGTGGTCGTACCAAGCGCGCACGGCGGCCGGATCGGGCAGCCAGCAGTCGGCCGTCGAGTTGGCGCCGAACTTGAGGTAGGTGCGTCCGTCCGGATAGCGGATGGGCGGCAGTACGTACAGGTCCGCCAGCTGCGGATGGCTGATCGTGCGGGTGATGCAGGGCATTGCGGATAGCTCGGCGGCCTGCTGGTCGTCGAGTTCGGCCATGGCGTAGATCTCGGACTTGGCTCGCAGCGCCACCGGCCTGGGCAGCAGGTCCGAACCCGCCGCGAACGCGCCGCTGGCCACGATGGCCGCCTCGGCGCGGAGCCGGCGGCCATCACCGAGTTCGGCTTCCACCCCGGTCGCGGAGGTGTGCAGGGCCCGGACGGTGCCCGAGGTGATAGTGGCACCGTTGCCCTGCGCTGACCGCGTGGCCAGGGTAACGTAGCGGCGCGCGCTGAAGTAGCCGGCGGCTGGCTGATGCAGGATCGTCTCGTCCGGGTCGAGCCGGACCATGGGAAAGCGGGCGCGTGCCGCGTCCGCAGTCAGGGTCCGGATATCCGCGCCGCTGTGCTGGCGGAGTTGCTTGGCGACCTCGAGGTAGCCGGGGCCGTCGCGGGTCGTTATGGTGAGCGCCCCGCGCGAAATGATCAGGGCTGGGTCCAGCTCGGTCATGCCGTCGCGGGCGCGCTGGTTCAGCCCAGACCATGCGATATCCCGGCTGAGATCGCCGGTGATCCGCCCCTCGTCGTGGTGCGCGCCGTACGCTCGGGATCCGTCCGCGGGCGCCTGTGGTCCGATCACCATGACGGCGGCATGCGGCGCCAGGTGGCGGGCCGTCGCCGCGCCGAACATCCCGTCGCCGACGATCAGGAAGTCCACGAAGGCGTCGTTCCCGGTGCCCGGATAGCGCAACCAGGTGCGCGCACTCCCGGCGGGCGGCGCGCCCTGCTCCGCTGAACACACGGCTGCTTCCCGTGCCTTCAGGGTGCGGTGGAGGACTTATTGCGACAGGGAGCCGTCATTAGCGGTGTATGATGTGGTGTATGAAGCGGACCAACATCTACCTCGCCGAAGGCCAGGCTGCCGCGCTAGACCGGGCCGCGCAGGCGGCAGGTGTTTCCCGTGCTGAGCTGATCCGTGAACTGATCGACCGGGCGATCGGCGGGAATCCCGGTTCGGACCTCGCGGCTGACCTCGCCGCCATCGACGGGTCCTTCGGCATCCTGGCCGGGGACGACGCGTTCGCCCGGGGACGGGACGAACGCATGGACTACCTTGCCCGGCTGGCCGACGCGTGATCCTGGTCGACAGCGACGTGCTGATTGAGCACCTGCGCGGTAACGCGGCCGCGCGGGAGTGGCTTGTCCAGGCCCGGCGATCGTCCGGGCCGCTGGCCATCAGCGTCGTCAGCCTGACCGAGATCGCCGGGGGGATGCGCTCGCCTGAACGCCGCGAGGTTATGCGCCTGCTCGGCAGCATGCAGCGGTTCGAGGTCGGGGAGCAGGTGGCCTGGCGGGCGGCGACGCTCATGCGGGAGTACCGCCGGTCCCACTCCGGGATCGGCCTTGGTGACTACCTGATCGCCGCGACGGCGCTCACCGAAGGACTGGAACTCGCCACTCTGAATGTCCGGCACTATCCCATGTTTCCCGAACTCGCCCGGCCCTTCCCGGCCTGAAGGTATATCTGGCCAGCTCATCGCCCCGGTTACCGGCAGGCCTACGGCATCCCTCCCAGCCACACCCTCCACCAGAACTCAGGGCACGGTGGTTACCCACGCGGTCGGCGTGCACGTTCGTGCCGACCGGACGGAGGCGCAGCTGGCGGCCGAGAGCTTCCCTGGCACGGCTGCCGATGCGGTCGCGGTGGCCGCCAGTTCCGACTGCAGCGTCTCATCGATCTCCGCGGACACGGCGAGCTGCTGGCCGATCGCGTCCAGGGTCCGGTCAGGCAGCGGCCCGGCAGCCGCGCCCGGCGCCGATCCCGGCGGAACTGCGCGCGGAGCCGGGGCACGCTGCGGACCACGACTCCGAACGCATAGATGAGCCTGGTCAGGCTGCCCGGAATCCGCTCCAGGTCCGCCAGCCATTCCTTCTCATACCGCTCGGCCTGCTCCGCCCGGCCGATCCGCCTGGCCCCCCACCGCAGCAGGCAGCTGGCCAGGGACCGGGTCAGGTCTCCCGCCTCATTGACCAGGAGGGGAATCACGATGGCGGCCACCATGAAACCCGCCACCCCGGCCAGCAGGGCACGCGCGGCGGCCGGGCCGTCGGGGACGAGCCGGTAGAAACGGCGCCGCGGGCCGCGCTCACCGCGCTCCTCCCGTTCCCAGGAGCTCTCGATCCACTCGGCCTCCTCGAGCCGGGCCAGGACCGGGTAGACGCTGCCCGAACAACCATCCCCGCCAAGCGCTCTGCGCCAGATCCAGCAGCGCGGGCTGAGCACGCGCGAGCGCGGCATTTCGCGGCCGGGCGGCCCGGTAGCGCCGGGCAGCTTAGGCAGGGCAGGTGGTGATCCGCCGGCTGCTCGCCGCCGCCTCCGGCTGTCTGGCCCTGCTCACCGGGGCCGCCTGCACGACCGCCCCGTCCGCGCCACGCCCGGCGGCTCCGGCCACCCGGGCCACGCCGCATCAGGCCGGCCTGGCCGGACGGCACCGCCCGGCGGGGCACGCCGCGGGCAGCATCACGCTGGCCTTCGCCGGGGACGTCAACTTCGCCGGGCGCACCAGGCGGCTGCTGGGCAATCCAGCCACGGCGTTCGGCCCCGTCACCGCGGTGCTGCGGCGGCCGACTTTACCGCGGTGAACCTGGAGACCGCGGTCACCCGCGGCGGCACCCCGCAGCCCAAGACCTGCCACTTCCGCGCCCCCGCCACCGCCTTCACCGCCCTGCGCGACGCCGGCATCGACCTGGTCACCATGGCCAACAACCACGTCCTGGACTACGGGCAAGCCGGGCTGGCCGGCACGCTCGCCGCGGCCAGGGCCGCCCGGTTCCCCACCGTCGGGATCGGGACCACCGCCGCCGCGGCCTGGGCCCCGTACCTGACCACCATCAAGGGCACCAAGATCGCCATCATCGGCGTCTCCCAGGTCGCCGAGCTCGCCTCCTCCTGGGTCGCCACGCCCGCCCGGCCCGGCGAGGCCAACGCCATCGACCTGAGCCGCACCCTGGCCGCGGTGCGGTCCGCCCGGCGCCAGGCCAGCATCGTGATCGTGTTCATGCACTGGGGCACCGAAGGCCAGGCCTGCCCGGACCCGGCCCAGCTCTCACTAGCCCGCCAGCTCGCCGCCGCCGGCGCCAGCATCATCGTCGGCGCCCACGCGCACATGCTGCAGGGATCGGGCTGGCTGGGCCGCACCTTCGTCGCCTACGGCCTGGGCAACTTCCTGTGGTGGGAACACTCCTACAGCACCGCCACCGGCGTCCTGGAACTGACCCTGCACCCGCACGCCCCGCTGACCGCGCGATTCATCCCCGCCACGGTATCGGACACCGGCCAGCCCACCCCCGACCACGGCGCCCCGGCCCGGCAGGCCGCCGCCCGCTACGCCAGCCTCCGCGCCTGCGCCGAGCTCGCATCCCGGCCATCCTGACCCGCCCAGAACCATACGCCAGAGCCCGCACCGTCAGCATCACCGCAGATCCCATGATCATCAGGGAAGCCCGACTGGAAGCCTAAACGGCTGCCAGCCGCCACCGCCATCCAGCCACCCTCAGCCACACCGGGCCTCGCAGTACCTGGCCAGATCACATATCCAGCCACTTCTGGCACCATCCAGCCGCGCTGCGGAATCGCCTGATACTCAAACAGGTTGCCGCAGATGCTTGCGGTCGTTCCGCCGCTTCGTCATCGTCATGGACGAAACGACTGATCCCCGATGGCGGCCGGCGGCGCGGAACCCCGCGCCGTCCAGAACCGACATCGACCGCAGCAGCCCGCCGCCCGGGACGTCCTCGCGCACCAAGCCACCGAGCCGCCCGGCCCCGGCCCCGAGCCAGCTGGCCCCGACCGGTCCCGGACCGCACACAGGCCCATCCAGCCACCGGCGGCCGCCGTCGAGGTCCACCCGGCGGCCCGCCAGACGCCACCAGCCGCGCGAAGCCACGTCAAGTGCCCGGCCGAGCCGCTCGCCACTCACCGCGGCCATCCTCTCCCGGCAGTCCCCTGAAACCCCGGTCCCCCCGGACCGCCCATGACCGCCACAGTTCCCCCGCTCCCCCGCGGCAGCAACCCGCCCGCAGACCCTCGCAGTTCTGGAGGGGGTGCGGCTCGGGTCGTATGCCAGTGGCGGTTCCCGCGTACCCTGAAGTTCGCGCTGAGGTCAGCCGGTGGCCGCGCCGTAGCGGCGCCGACGTTGTGCGTATTCGGCGATGGCGTCCCATAGGTCGCGGCGGTCGACGTCTGGCCAGAGGCTGGCGGTGAAGAACAGTTCGGCGTACGTGGAGTGCCAGGGGAGGAAGTTGGACGTGCGCTGCTCGGCGCCGGTCCGCCACAGCAGGTCCACGTCGGGCAGGTCGGGCTGCGGGAGGTGTCGCGCGAACTCGCCCTCTGTGATCTGTTCGGCGTCGAGGTCGCCCGCCAGGACGCTGCGTGCGACTGCGGCGGCGCCGTGCAGGATCTCGGCGCGGCCGCCATAGTTCACGCAGAGGGTGAGTGTCAGGGTGCGCTGGTCTCGGCTGGCGGTTTCGTTGCGCTGCAAGGTCTGCACAAGCTCCCTCGACAGCCGGTCAGGGCGCCCTAGCCAGCGGAGCCGGACGCCGTAGTCGAGGTAGGGGGTCGAGCGCAGTTCCTCATCGAGCATCGCGAACAGCTGGGTGACCTCGCGGGGGTCGCGCTTCCAGTTCTCGGTCGAGAAGGCGTACAGGGTGAGGTAGGGCAGCCCGATCTCCAGGGCGCCGTGGACGACGTCGTGCACGGCCTCGATACCGGCGCGGTGTCCCTCGGGACGAGGCAGGCCGCGCTGTTGGGCCCAGCGGCCGTTGCCGTCCATAACGATCGCGACGTGCCGCGGTATCCGGTCGGCGGCGATCTGGGGGGCCCGGACGCCGTCCGCCCGCAGCCGCGGGGGAAGGACCTGACCAGGCGGCGGGCCAGCGGGGGCGGGCGTGGCGGGCAGGGGCCGGTCCGCAGGTGGCCCGCTGAGCGTCGTCAGCTTCCAGGCCAGGGCGATCCTGACCCGGGCGGGCGCGAGGAGCCGCCACCGAGTGATCCGCCCGAGCTCAGGTGAAGCGTGCAGCAAGCCGGGCCCGGCCGCCGCAATCGCGTCAAGCCGGGCCAGGAAGACGCGACTCGTGGTCGCGACCAGAGTGGCCGGCCCTGGGTGCCATCCGACGCCGAGGCCGGGCTGGTCCACCCACTGCCGGGCCGTGCTGACCAAGTGCGCCAGTACCCCTTGCACGGGCATCGTCCACCGCCGCTGGGGCAGGTCCTCGGCGGCGCCGGGAAAGCGGTCGAGGACTTCGGCCGGGATGGTGAGTGGCTGCTGGCCGAGATCCTCGGCCAGGTCGGCCAAATTGTCGACCAACTGGACGCCGTCGAGGAACCGGGCACCCGCCTCGCCGTGCCGTAGCTCGAACGACATGTCCACGCCGACCCGGTCAAGCAGGACCAGGATCTGCCTGGCCCACGCGCTGTCCGTCCCGCGCGATCTCGCCCGCCAGTCGTCCCAGGTGACGAGGGGGGCGGGATGCACGTCACCGCCAAGAACCTGGAACGAGGCCCGCAGGTCAGCCACGTCGAGTCCCCACCGCACGATGGTGTCGACCAGGGCACGGCGGACCATGTCGGTGCTATGCCCTGCCGCCAGCTCGGCGTCGAGGGCACTCACCCACGCCTGCAACTCGACGGCGCGCTCCGTCGGCTGCCTCGTGCGGGAGTCGACGATGTCGTCCACCGTCGCCAGCGCCGCCCACAGCGCCCAGCAGCCAGGCCACAGCATCCGCGGCATCAAAGCCGTCAACGCGTAGATCGCCGGATCACGGTCACGGACCATGCGCCGACACCAGCGGTACGCGCTCTCTAGCCCCAGCCCGCCCGCCCCGTCTCTTCGGCCATCGCCCCATCCCGGCCCGACGGGCTCGCCGCCCGGGGTGCCGAGCTGTTTCTCAACGTGCGTCATAGCGGAGTTGCTGACGGCTTCGGCAGGCCCGCTTGGCCGGCTGGCCGTACGATGCCCGTCCTTCACTTGACACCACCACTTTCCAGAACAAGATCGGCGAACACCGTCACCCCCAGCTACACCGGCCCGGCCCTGGAACCGCGGGATGTCCAGGCCCTGGCTCCCTTTGGTCTGTTCACCCTTCCTCACGGCTGCCCGGCGGGCATCGCCCCCACGGGGTGAACCCCAAGGGAGACTCCTCAATCATCGGCAGGTCAAGATCGCGAGTGTGACCGTCCTTGCGACGGTAGCTGGCCGCCGGGGGACGACGGCGGCAGTCACCTGGTCCAACCACACCAAGCTGGCCTTTCAGGGCTCGCCGGTCAGGGCTGTGGGCTCGCTTTCGGGCCTCGCGGTGGGCTGCTGGGCGGGGATGCGGCGGGTGGCGAACAGGGCGATCAGCGCGATGATGGCGAGTAGCGCTGCGACCGGCATCCGCCTGTCGGAACTGGCCGGGATCTGCTGCTGCCCCGGCGACCTGGTCCGCAGCGTCCTGGACCTGCCAGCCCGCGAGATCCGGATCCGCGGCAAGGGCCGGACCGCCCGGACCGTCAAGATCAGCCACCATGCCGCCCGCAGCCTGGACCGCTACCTGCGCGCCCGCGCCCGGCACCCGCAGGCCTGGCGGCCGCCGCTGTGGCTCGGCGTGAACGGCCGGGGGCCGATGACCACGGCCGACATCTACCAGGCCGTCGCCCGCCGCGGTCGGCAATGCAGTGGCTGGAGGCTGCCAGCGAGGACTGGGCGGGATTCGTTGCCGCCCGGCGCGGAGTGCAGGTGCGCTGGGGCGTGCCGTCTACCGTGTTCTGGTATGTCTCGGGCGAGTACTACGTGGGCACGCTCGTCGTCCGCCATCAGCTCACCCGGGAACTGGCCGAGACTGGCGGCCACATCGGGTACCACGTCGTGGCGCCGTGGCGGCGGCAGGGCCATGCGACCCGGATGCTGGCCGCCGGGCTGGCGCAGTGCCGTGAGCTGGGACTGGACCGGGTCCTGCTGACCTGCGCCGCCGGTAACGAGCCATCGCGCCGGGTGATCCTGGCCAACGGCGGCGTGCCGGACGGCCAGGCAGCCGGCGAAGACCGGTTCTGGATTGACCTGGACAGCGATCGCCACCCGTAGCCCGAGCGCCAGGCTGACAGTACGGATCTGACATGTCTGCGCCAGCCAAAGCAACATGGCCGAACCCAGCTCACCTGCACCGAACGGCGGTTCACGTGCATGCTGAGATCGCTGTACGTCACCACCAGATGGTGACGGGGATGGGTCTGCCGGCAGCTCCGCCCGGCGGTTGCCGCCGGGCGGAGTCTCCAGCCGGTTCTCTTAACTATCGTGCGGTGCCGGCGAGGTAGGCGGCGAGGATGTAGGTCGCGTGCCGGTCCAGGCTGCTGCGGGCCTGGTCGTACCGCATCGTGGTCCGCGGGTCGGCGTGCGAGGCCGCTTCCTGGACATCGCGCAGCGGCACTCCGCCTTTAGCTGGTAGCGGTGATGAACGCGTGCCGTAGGGTGTGCTGCCCAGCATTCTTGGTAATCCCGGC
>Ga0335085_10016507_pt1 | contig 10669 bp, 8 predicted proteins | sample Lox_Sample_45_FD_206712 | JGI IMG/M metagenome (GOLD analysis project Ga0335085, IMG submission 206712) | Soil microbial communities from Loxahatchee National Wildlife Refuge, Florida, United States - Lox_Sample_4.5 | ecosystem: Environmental > Terrestrial > Soil > Wetlands | place: USA: Florida...
CCGCGCCCGACGCAACGTACGCCAAGGCGCCCCAAACGATCGCGCTGGCCCGCAAGGTGCTCGATCGCGCGGCCGGCCTGCCCGGCGTGCGCTCCGTGGGCGTGGCTGCCGAGGGCGCGCCGCTCAGCCACAACGGCAACACCACCTGGATCCGCATCCTCGGCCGTCCGTGGGACGGCGGTCATATCGATATCCCGCAGCGCGACGTCTCGCCGTCGTACTTCACGACGCTGGGAGCGAAGCTGGCGAGCGGACGCTACTTCAACGAGACCGACGACCAGTCGCGTCCCGCGGTCGCCATCGTGAACCGCGCCTTCGTCCGCAAATACTTCCCCAACGAAGATGCAGTGGGCAAGCAGATCGGCCCGCCCCAGGCGACGCCCAAGCCAATCGAGATTGTCGGCGTGATCGAGGACGTGCGCGAAGGGCCGCTCGACGCGGAGATTCCGCCGGTGGTCTACCGTCCTTTCGACCAGGACAACGATGACTACTTCACCCTGGCGGTGCGGACGGGGCAGGACGAGGGATCGATTCTACCGGCGCTGGGCCGGATGATCCGCGAGATCGACCCCGAGATCGTCACGCTCCACGGGATGACGATGACGGAGAGGGCGGAGCAGTCGCCCTCCGCACTGCTGCATCGCTCTACGGCATGGCTGACCGGGGGCTTCGCGGGGCTGGCGCTCCTGCTGGCGCTGGTTGGACTCTATGGCGTGATCACGTACTCGGTCGGGCAGAGGACCCGCGAAATCGGAGTCCGCATGGCCCTGGGGGCCGAGACCGGCTCGGTCTACCGGATGATCCTGAAGGAGGCGGCATGGTTGGCAGGCCTGGGGATTGGCGCCGGTCTGTTGCTGGGCATTGCGGCGTCCGCTTTCCTTCGCGACTTGCTGTTCGGCGTGGGTCCGTGGGATCCGGAGACTATGGCCGGCATCGCCGTCATTCTCGCGATCGCAACGCTCATCGCCAGTTTCGTGCCGGCCCGGCGCGCGGCGTCCGTGGACCCGGTACAAGCGCTACGCGCGGATTAGTCTTCGCGGGGGCCGCGGCCGGTCCAGTTGGCTTTCAGGAAATCGCGGTTCATGAAGGCGATGTTCTCCAGCTTGATTTCCTTGGGGCAGACGGCTTCGCATTCGCCGATGTTGGTGCAGCTACCGAACAGCTCCTGGCGGGCTTGGGCGACCATGGAGGTGACGCGGCGCTGGCGCTCGGGCTGGCCTTGCGGAAGCAATCCAAGGTGGGCGATTTTGGCGGACACGAAGAGCGAGGCCGAAGCGTTGGGGCACATGGCAACGCAGGCGCCGCAGCCGATGCAGGCGGCGGCATCCATGGAAAGGTCGGAGGCTTCCTTGGGCACGAGGATGGCGTTGCCGTCGGGCGCGCTGCCGGTGGAGGCGGAGATGAAACCGCCGGCGGCGATGATGCGGTCGAAGGCGCTGCGGTCGACCACCAGGTCCTTGACGACCGGAAACGCGCGGGCGCGCCACGGTTCGACGTAGAGCTCGTCGCCGTCCTTGAAGTGGCGCATGTGGAGCTGGCAGAGCGTAGTGCCGGGGAGCGGACCGTGAGCGACGCCGTTGACCATGGCGCCGCACATTCCGCAGATGCCCTCGCGGCAATCGTGGTCGAAGGCGACCGGCTCTTCGCCCTTGGCGATCAGGTCTTCATTGAGCACGTCGAGCATTTCGAGAAACGACATGTGCTCGTTGATGTTGACCTCGTACCGCACCATGCGGCCTTTCGCGTTGGCGTTCGCCTGGCGCCAGACATGAAGAACGATTCGCATTACTTGTAGCTCCGTTGGGCCGGATGCACGTATTCGAAAGTCAGCGGCTCCTTGAACAGCTCGGGCCGGTTGCCGACGCCGCGGAAGGCCCAGGCGGCGGTGTAGCTGAAGTGGTCGTCGTCGCGGAGGGCTTCGCCGTCGGGCGTCTGGTATTCCTCGCGGAAGTGGCCGCCGCAGGATTCGTTGCGCTCGAGGGCGTCCAGGCACATGAGCTCGGCGAGCTCGAAGAAGTCCGCCACGCGGCCGGCCTTTTCGAGCGACTGGTTGAGCTCGTCGCCGGTGCCGAGCACCTTGACGTCGTGCCAGAACTGCTCGCGCAGCTCGGGGATTTTGGCCAGTGCGTACTTTAGGCCTTCGGCGTTGCGGGACATGCCGCAGTAATCCCACATGATCTTGCCGAGCTCGCGGTGGAAGGAATCGACGGAGCGCGTGCCCTTGATTTCGAGGAAGCGCTTGGTGATGCAGGTGACGTTGGCTTCGGCCTCGCGCACGGCGGGGTGGCCGGCATCCACCTTCTCGGCCTTGTTGGTGGCGAGATAGTCGTTGATGGTGTTGGGCAGGACGAAGTAGCCGTCGGCCAGTCCCTGCATGAGGGCGGAAGCGCCGAGACGGTTGGCGCCATGGTCGGAGAAGTTGGCTTCGCCGATTACATAGAGGCCGGGGATGGTGGACTGGAGGTCGTAGTCCACCCAAAGACCGCCCATGGTGTAGTGGATGGCGGGGAAGATGCGCATCGGGACCTTGTAGGGGTCTTCGCCGGTGATGCGCTCGTACATATCGAACAGGTTGCCGTAGCGTTCCTTGATGACGTGGCGGCCGAGGCGCTGGATGGCATCGCGGAAATCAAGGTAGACGGCGAGGCCGGTTTCTCCTACGCCGCGGCCTTCGTCGCAGACGAACTTGGCGTTGCGGCTGGCGACGTCGCGGGGGACGAGGTTGCCGAAGCTGGGGTAGCGGCGCTCGAGGTAGTAATCGCGCTCGGCTTCGGGGATGGTTTCGGGGGAGCGCGTATCGCCTTTCTTCAGCGGCACCCAGACGCGGCCGTCATTGCGGAGCGATTCCGACATGAGGGTGAGCTTGGACTGGTAATCGCCGGAGACCGGGATGCACGTGGGGTGGATCTGGGTGAAGCAAGGGTTCGCGAACAGCGCGCCGCGCTTGTGCGCGCGCCAGATGGCGGTGGTGTTGGAGCCCTTGGCGTTGGTGGACAGGTAATAGACGTTGCCGTAGCCGCCGGTGCCGAGGACGACGGCGTCGCCGATGTGGGACTCGATCTTGCCGGTGATCAGGTCGCGGGTCACGATGCCGCGCGCCTTGCCATCGATGACGATGAGGTCGAGCATCTCGGTGCGGGGATGCATTTCGACGCTGCCGGCGCCGATCTGGCGTTCGAGAGCCTGGTAGGCGCCGAGGAGAAGCTGCTGGCCCGTCTGTCCGCGGGCGTAGAAGGTACGGGAGACCTGCGCGCCGCCGAAGGAGCGGTTGTCGAGGTAGCCGGAGTATTCGCGCGCGAAGGGGACACCCTGGGCGACGCACTGATCGATGATGTTGAGGCTGATCGTGGCCAGGCGGTAGACGTTGGATTCGCGGGCGCGGAAGTCGCCGCCCTTGACGGTGTCGTAGAAGAGGCGGTAGACGCTGTCGCCGTCGTTGTGATAGTTCTTGGCCGCGTTGATGCCCCCCTGCGCGGCAATGGAGTGGGCGCGGCGGGGCGAATCCTGGAAGCAGAAGCACTTGACCCTATAGCCGAGCTCGGCCAGGGTAGCCGCGGCGGCGCCGCCGGCCAGGCCGGTGCCTACCACGATGATGGTGTGCTTGCGCTTGTTGGCGGGATTCACCAGCTTGAGGCCGAAGCGGTGACGGTCCCAGCGGGTTTCGATCGGGCCGGTCGGGGATTTCGAATCGAGTTCCATGTTATTTCACCAGGCCGGTCATCACAGAGACCGGAATCGAGATGTAGCCGATGGCGAGCAGGATGGCGATGATGGCGGAGCCGCGCTTCAGGGCCGGGGTGTATTTGGGATGGCTGACGCCGAGCGATTGGAAGAGACTCCAGATGCCGTGGTAGAGGTGGGTGAAAAGCAGGACGAGCGCCAGGATGTAGAAGCCGGCTACAACGGGGTGCTGGAAGCCGTGGATGACATTGGCGCGGGCGTCGGGCGTGCTCGGATTTCCGCCGATGTCGGCGGCGGGCAGGCTGGCGATGGATCCGGTGGTGAGCTGGAGGATGTGGAAGACGATGAAGGCGGCGACGATGATGCCGCTCCAGATCATGGTGCGGGCGGCGTAGGAGCTGGGGACGTCGGCCTTCTTGTAATAGGAGATGGGGCGGGCGGCCCGGTTCTGCAGAGTGAGCTGGGTGGCGGCGGTGATGTGGAGGACCACGCAGAGGAGCAGAAACAGGCGGGCGGCCATCAGCGCTCCGGCCAGGTTGGGGTTGTGCAGCATGGCCGCGTAGGTATTGATCTGTTCGGGATTGGACGAATAGATCTGGAGGTTGCCGAGGAGGTGCGCGACGACGTAGCCGAACAGCACCAGCCCGGTGAGGGCCATCACAGCTTTTTTCCCGATGGGAGCCTCATAGAAGCGGACGGCCCGATTGATGGGATTGACGGCAATTGTGCTCATGCGGAAATCCTGAATGGGGTTGAGGCGAACTTCGTTCGCCGGGGCAGATTTGTGACACCCGCTGCGCGGGAGGCACAGAGCAGGGCTAACGGGATCAAACTTCTAGTATAAACACGTTCGGAAGGTGGTGGTGGAGTTTGCGGCGGTCGGGTGGTGTGCGGGGTGTGGCATTTTCCGACGGCGCGGTCTGGGTTTGAGGAGGATTGCGAATTTACCAAACGAACCCAAATCGCTGTGGAAGTGGTTGAGGGCACAGGGAGATGCGGCCGGCGAAACGAACCCAGATTGCGGCTTCGGGTGGAGGAACAGCCAGGGAGTACACGGATGGACACGGATAAACACGGATGACGGAACGAAGCCAATTGGCGTGGGTCGGATGTTGTGACGGAACGAAGCCAATTCGGGGTCGGAGTGTCGATCAGGGTTTGCATTTTGGGTTCTGCCGCGAGACCGGTATAGCACGAGGCGGGGCTGGAGTCTGAAATTGGTTTTCGGCAAGTGAAGGCACAGGAAGGAAATAAAGATTTCTTGGTGACGTCACGTGAGTGCGGACGTTCAGCCATACAATAGGGGACCAAAGGGATAGGGGATCCCAAATATGACCCCGGAGCGCTCCCAGAAGCTCGAAACGCTATATCAGGCGGCTTGCGAAGCCGGCGCCGACGAGCGTGCGTCGCTATTGGCGCGGATCGATCCCGAATTGCGCCGCGAACTGGAGTCGCTTTTGGCGCAGCGCGGCGCCCTCCAGAACCCGCAACTACTGGAGGATGCGACCGTCACGCTAGTCGCGGTGGGGGTTTGCCTGGGCCCGTACCGCATCGAGAGCAAGCTGGGCGAGGGCGGCATGGGCGAGGTATTTCGCGCGGTCGACACGCGACTGGGTAGAGCCGTTGCCATCAAAACCACTCGCGAGCAGTTCGGCGCCAGGTTCGAGCGAGAGGCGCGCGCGATTTCGGCGCTCAATCACCCCAATATCTGCACGCTCTACGATGTTGGCCCGAACTACCTGGTGATGGAACTGGTGGAGGGGGAAACACTGGCGGTGCGGCTGAAGAACGGCCCGCTGCCGGTGAAAACAGCGCTGCTCTATGCCTCTCAGATTCTGGCAGGGTTGATCGAGGCGCACGGCAAAGGCATCGTGCACCGCGATCTCAAGCCCGGCAACATCATGATCGCGAGAACCGGGATCAAGATTCTGGATTTTGGCCTGGCGAAATCGGGCGAGGATGAAACCGTCACCGCCAGCCACATGGTTGTAGGGACGCCCGCTTACATGGCGCCCGAGCAGAGGCAAGGCCAACCGGCCGATGCCCGCTCGGATATTTATTCCTTGGGCTGCGTCCTTTACGAGATGCTGACCGGCGCACGCGTCGGGACTCAGCGCAGGCGCATCCGGCCGTCGAAGCTGGAACGAATCGTGAACCGCTGCCTGGAAGAGGACCCGGCACGAAGGTGGCAATGTGCCACCGAATTGCAGCAGGAACTCGCGGCGGTAAGCCCGGTGAGACGCTGGGTGTACATGGCTGCGGGCGCCGCGGCGATTCTGGCATTGTGCACCGCGGGATACCTTTCTCTCCACAGACCCCCTAAGCTCACGGCGAAGGACACGATTGTCCTGGCGGATTTCGAGAACCAGACCGGCGATCCCATGTTTGACGGGGCCCTTCGCCAGGGCCTAGCGGTGCAACTCGAACAGTCGCCGTATCTGAGCCTGATCTCCGACGAGCGCATTGGGTCGACGCTGCGGCTCATGAACCAGCCGGTTGAAACCCGGCTGACTTCGCAGATCGCGCGCGAAATCTGTGTCCGAACGGGCGGCGCGGCGGTTCTGGAAGGCTCCATTGCCGGCCTCGGGAGTCAATACGTCCTGTCGTTGGGGGCCCGAAGCTGCCGCACCGGCGAGACCCTCGATACCGAGCAGGCGCAGGCTGGAAGAAAGGAAGAAGTCCTGAATGCGCTCGGCCGGATTGCCGTTCAAATCCGGACCCGGCTGGGCGAATCGCTGGCTACCGTCAAAGAGCACTCGACGCCGCTGGAAGAGGCAACCACGCCCTCGCTCGAGGCTTTGAAGGCGTATAGCGCCGGCCAGCAGGCTAAGAACGCCCGTGGTCCGGCCGGCGCCGTGCCACACTACCGGCGCGCCATTGCGATCGATCCGCAATTTGCCATGGCGTTGGCCGACTTAGGGTTCATGTACAACGGCATGGGAGAAACCGATCTGGGCGCGGAATACACCCGCAAAGCCTATGGGTTGCGGGATCGTGTCAGCGACCGGGAGAGGCTCTACATCCTGATGCTTTACGACCGGCAAGTCACTGGAAACTTGCAGAAGGAATTGGAGACTCTCGAGTCATGGGTGCAAACTTATCCCCGCGATACCGCGGCCCGGGGGATTTCAGGAGGATGGGTCTGCTATGGAACCGGCCAGTATGAACGGGGAATTCGAATGTCGGAGGAGGCCCTTCGGCTGAACCCGGATATAGCGGCTCCCTATCAGAGTATGTCCAGGCACAATCTCTCTCTGGGCCGATTCACCGAAGCTGCAGCTACGTTGCGGCGGGCCGCGGAGCACAAACTGGAAAATCCGCAAATGCTGATCCTGCGTTACTACCTCGCGTTTTTGCAGGGCGACGACGCGGCGATGAAGCGAGAAATCGATCTTGCGCGTGGGCAAAGTCAGGTGGAGGACCAGATCTCGCACCATCAAGCGATGGTCCTGGCGCATTCCGGGCAAATGGGGAAAGCCAGGATCTTGTGGCAGCACGCAATCGAACGCGCGCAACAGGCCGGCGATCGCGAAAAGATCGCCATCTACGAGGCGGCGTCGGCAGTGTGCGAAGCGCGTTTCGGGAATCAGGCTGCGGCCAAACAGCAGGCCGGAAGGGCGCTCCAGTTCGGAAAGGGTCGCGATGTGGAGTATGTCGCGGCGTTTGCGCGGGTCCTGGCCGGCGACACTGCCGGATCGCAGGAACTCGCCGATGACCTGGCAAAACGCTTCCCCGAGGATACCCCGGTGCAATTCGAGTATCTTCCCACGCTACGCGCGCTTTTTGCGCTCGCCCGCCACTCGCCGTTGGAGGCGATCGAGCGACTGCAAACGGCGCTTCCCTACGACTTCGCAATGCCGGGCACAGCGCTCTTCAGCATGTTCGGGGGACTTTATCCAGCGGATGTGCGCGGCGAAGCGTACCTCGCAGCAGGACGCGGCCAGGAGGCTGCGGCGGAATTCCAAAAAGTTCTCGATCATCGCGGGATCGTGCTGGCCGATCCGGTTGGCGCCCTGGCCCACTTGCAACTGGGTAGAGCATACGTTGTCTCGGGAGACCTGACCAAGGCCAAAAGCGCCTATCAAGATTTTTTCACCCTTTGGAAGGGGGCCGACGCGGATCTTCCGGTCCTCAAACAGGCCCGGACAGAGTACAGCAAGCTATAGACATCGCGCGCAACCGCTTGTTCTACGGGTGCCGGAGAGTGGGTGCGGCGCCGCAGTGGATCGCTTCCGTCAACACGCGGCGGACTTCGGAGAAGATGGCGGGGATGCCGGCGTCCAGGGTCGGGTGGCCATGGCCGGTGACGATGGCGCAGGCGTTGAGTGGTTCGAGACGGTCGAGGGAGGCGAGCCACTGCTTCCAGTCCTCGGGGCCGCCGGCTTCGAGATTGGGAGTGTAGGTGCGGATCAGACAATCGGCGGTGTAGAGGACGCGCTCGGAAGGCACCCAGACGGAGAGGTTGGTGGGGGTGTGGCCGGGGGTGAGGAGGATCGAGACGGCGACGCCGCCGAGGTCCCATTCGGTGTCGACAGAGATGGGGCGGCTGGGGTTGGTGAGCTGGGTTCCCGCGAAGAAGGCCTGAGCTTCGCCGACGTCGCGGCGGATGGGGTTGGGAATGGCGTCGTTGTATTCGGCGATTTCAGAGCGGAACTCGTCGGCGGTGCGAACGGTGCCGGGATGGCCCCAGATTTCGATGCCGTGGGCACGGAAGACGGTATTGCCGCCGATGTGGTCGAAGTGCTTTTCGAGGTTGAGGACGCGGAGGGTGTTGGAGGGGCGGATGGAAGAGGCGTAGCCGTGGACGGTGGCGCCGGCTGCGGCGTTGCCGCCGGTATCGAGGATGAGGGTGGTGTGGTCACCCACGATGAAACCGGCGTTGACGTACCAAGGGGCGGAGTAGGCCAGGCCGGTGACGGCGTAGCAGCGAGGGGAAAGGCGCATAGGGACATTATGGGGCAGGCGACCTAGTCGGGGATGGCGTCCAAGCGAATAGCTGGTAGCGTATAAACATGAACCCGTTCAGCGCGGAGGAGCGCGGCGTCTTCCGCCGGCTGCGATCGCCGGAGAAAATTCAGCGCTTTCTCGACGAGCTTGCGTATAACAAAGAGCCCCACGGGCCGACGTGCCGTTCGCCGCGGCGTGTGCTGCGCGACCGCACGGCGCATTGCATGGAAGGCGCGCTCTTCGGGGCGGCGGCGCTGCGGATGCTCGGCCATCCGCCGCTGCTGCTCGATTTCGAAGCCGTCCGCGACGATGACCATGTCCTCGCCATTTTCCGGGTGCGCGGGCACTGGGGCGCGGTGGCCAAGTCGAACTACTCCGGGCTGCGCTATCGGGAACCGGTCTACCGGACGCTGCGGGAGCTCGCCATGTCCTACTTCGAGCACTATTACAACCTGCGGAAGGAGAAGACGCTGCGGCGCTACTCGCGTCCGGTGAACTTGAAACGGTTCGACCGCATGGGCTGGATGACCGCCGAAGAGGATGTCTGGGCGATTCCCGAACATCTCTGCGACATCCCGCATACGCCCGTGCTGGCGCAGCCGCTGATTTCAACGTTGGGGCGCGTGGACGCGCGTCTATTCGCGGCGGGCTTAGTGGGACGAGCGGGCTGACTCGCGCCGGGACCGCAAGAACTCGATGGCGCTGGGCAGAAGCGATAGAAGGACGATCAGCAGGATCGCCTTATCGAAATTGCGCTTGACGATCGGAATGCCGCCCAGACCGTAGCCCAACATCGTCAGCAGGAAAACCGAGCAGAAGGCGCCGCAGATGCTGAACGGCAGAAATCGCAGGTAAGGCATCTGTCCGACACCTGCCAGGTAGGCGGCAAAGGTGCGGACGATCGGGAGGAAACGGGCAAACAAAATGGTCTTCCCTCCGTAGCGGTCGTAGAAGGCCTTGGTGCGGGTGACGTATTCCTGCTTGAAGAGGCGCGAATCGGGACGGCTGAAGATGCGCGGCCCGGTCTGGTAGCCGAGCAGATAACCGGTGGAATCGCCCAGCATGGCGGCGGCGAACAGCACTGCGTTGACCACCACGATGTTCAGATGGCCGGCGCCCGCCACGACGCCGACGGTGAAGAGCAGAGAGTCGCCGGGGAGGACCAGGCCGACGAGCAGGCCGGTTTCCGAAAAAACGACGGCGAAGAGCGCCGCATAACCGTACCACCCGGAGAGGATCGTGCTCAGAAGCTCGATCAGCTTTTCCGGGTTGGTGAGCGTTCGGTAAAAATCCAGGAGGACTTGCAACACTTGCTTAGGCGCCGCCCTGGTAGTTGGCCATTATGCGCTTGACGACGTCCTGGTTGATCTTGATTTTGCCTTCTTTGGCCAGCGCGTCCCGCAGGCCGGCTTCGAACAGGTTATTGCGGTCGCGGCCTTTCTGGGTCTTCAGCTCGTCGCGGATGCTGTTGCGCTGCTCGGCGAGCTTGGACATGTCGGGCTGGACGTGCGAAATCACCTTGGCGACTACAGTGCCATCCGGGGTCGGGATCGGCCCGAATACCGTACCATCCGGATCGTGGAAAGCTTCCTGGATGTAGCTGGCGGAGCCGAGACCTTCGATGGCGCCGTTGCGGTTGACCTCATCGGAGGTCTTGACGGTCAGTCCCATGGACTTCGCTACCTTTTCCAGGTCCCCGCCGGAAGCCTTGGCCTTATCGAGCAGGTCCTTAGCGTGAGTCTGCACGGCGGCCGCCAGGCGGTTCTGCACCATGGCATCCTTCACCTGGCTCTGCACCTCGGCGAGCGTTGCCGGACGGGCAGGCGTCACACCGGTGACCACCGCGAGGGCGATCTTATTGCCCGGAAGCGCCACCGGAGCGGAAACCTCGCCCTGCTTGAGGCCGCTGATCGACTGGCCGAAATCATTGTTGACGCCGATTTCCGGAACCGGTTTGCCCTCCTCGATGTTGTCGGCGCGGACAAGCTGCATGTTCAGGTCGGCCGCGACTTTCTCCGGATGCGTGGGGTCCTTTTGCAGC
>Ga0335085_10016508_pt1 | contig 10669 bp, 8 predicted proteins | sample Lox_Sample_45_FD_206712 | JGI IMG/M metagenome (GOLD analysis project Ga0335085, IMG submission 206712) | Soil microbial communities from Loxahatchee National Wildlife Refuge, Florida, United States - Lox_Sample_4.5 | ecosystem: Environmental > Terrestrial > Soil > Wetlands | place: USA: Florida...
CTGCCCACAGGACCATGGCCAACACCACCAACCTGGAAGTCCTGGTGGTCCCAGGCGGTGCCTTCGAAACCGCGCAACTGGCTACCAACACCGAGGTTCTGAACTGGATCAAGGACATCGATCGGAACACCTTGTGGACTACCAGCGTATGCACCGGCTCCTGGGTTCTGGGGGCGGCCGGACTGCTGCAGGGCAAGAAAGCCACCAGCAATTGGTACCATGCCGATGAACTGCTGGCCCACTTCGGTGCGATACCGAAATCCAGGCAGCGCTATGTATTCGACGGCAAGATCATCACTGGAGCCGGGGTGACGGCAGGAATCGACATGGCCCTCGCCCTGATAAAGACCGTGTTCAAGAACGATCTCAACAACGGTCGGGATTACACGCAAGCCATCATGCTGGAACTGCAGTACGACCCTAACCCGCCTGTCAAAGGCGGCTCGCCGGAGAAGACCGACCCCGTCGTCTTCGATGCCATGCAGTGGATGTACGACTATTTCGGCCTGGCAGACCTCGTCAAGAACATACCGATCCAGTAAGCGAAAGCCCCCTCGTGTTGCGGAGGGAAGGGATCGCTCGGCCACAACTTGGCTCTCTAGCGCAGGACAACAAGCGGTCAGATCAGCTCTTAGACTGCATCTATGCCATACATGAAGTATCGCCACCCCCGCGCGGAATATCGGTGGCAGAATATGGGGCAGACACGACATTTCCCCACTTCGTCTCTCTTTGTACGAAAAAGGACTCCTAATGCGAACGAAAAAAGAGTTGATCGACGTCCTTGCTGAAAGGACCCAAAAATCCAAAAAAGATACAGAAGCCTTTATTGACGCGCTGGGTGATGGCTTGCGCGAAGCCCTGGCCCAAGGCAACGAAGTGGTGTTGCCGGGAGTCGGCAAATTCGCGGTCAAGGAAAAGCCGGCCAGAACCGGCAGAAATCCGGCAACCGGTGAAACCATTCAGATCGCCGCCCGCAAGGCTCCTTCCTTCAGTGCGGCGAAGCTGTTGAAGGACGCCGTAGACGGCCGCTGAGCAACTTGCCCGATGACTCGGCACCTCTCTCAGCCCGGTATCCTGGCGCCGACGCCGGTCTGCGGTCGGTCGCTCGCCTTTCGGCTGGCACCCGAATCGGAGGCGCGTCAAGCGCTCGCCCGGCTCCGGAACGGATTCAGCCCAGATTGGGGAGTCGTCGGCCTTGGCGAGCCGCTGGTCAAGTCGCTCCGTGCCGAAATTCCCCGATTACGCGGTTTCCCCGCGCTGTCGGGGCCCGGCTTTGCAGTGCCCTCGACCCGACAGGCACTCTGGGTTGTTGGCGGATCCTTAACGCTTGGCCGGTCCACACTGTGTCCGACGCCGACATTCTCGACGCGCTGGCGATATTGTGGACGCCTTACGGCATTCATCGTGGGGTTGCCGTGCGTGCCGACGATGAAACCGAACACGAGGACCAAGGGTCCCCGAGGCAGATCCTGGCTTAGCGATGAAAACGCTGGGATTGTGCCGGACAGGTGACGCAGAGGTGGTTTGAAACCCTCGGTACGTTGAGCAGATTCTGCCGGTCCACTCAAGTCGATAACACGTGAGCGAGACGTCAGCTTGGGGCCATCAGTCGATCACCGAAATCCATCCTTCCGAACGCTGGCTGGCAATACAAGGCATGGCCCGTCTCCTTCTGGGCATCGATGGAGTTGAATTCCTGATCCAGCTGCCCGTCCGAGGACACTCGGCAGTACACGGCACAGCGTTTGGGCTTGGTTTGGGCAATCCCATTCATGGCTGGCCCTCTCCTGGGCGGCGTAAGCCAAAAAAATAGCGGTCCGGACCACTGGTTGCCGGTGATATGCCGGGCAACGGAGGATAGGCTCTTGAAGGTTCGGCCTTCGTACTCGAACAAACCTTCCGCGGTGATTGCCACCTGGGGGTCACGATCAGCCCACTCGCGCACTAGCACCCTCCCCGGCGCCAGATAGATGTCGCGAGGCTTGCGGCTGGTCTTCATCTTGGACTGCTTCCCCCCGATGGTGATCAGCCGCTGGCGAGTCTCCGGCGACAGGCCACCATAGGACTCCTCCTCGATCTTGTAGGCGATGCGCCATTCCAGGTAGTGGCGTTTGGGACGTTCGGGACGCCGCGGGAAATAGTGATCCCACAGGACCCAGAGTTCCTTGAAGGGCAGCGGCAGCAGTGCCGCCACCTGGGTGGCGAAGGAGGGATTGGATGCGTTCATGAAAATTTCTCGAGTTGATAGGGAGTTGTATGAACACTCTTCCGGAGAAGCCAAGTCGCAAAGGGCTCTTAGCGCCGACCTTTTGCGGGTGGGTGCGAAACGATCGCTGCCGCCAGAATTGCGGCGATCTCGCGGGCGCGCTGGGACGCATTCATGCGGTCTGGCGAATGGAGTGCGAGGGAGGCATGGTGTCTGCGAGGAATTGAAATCGTCGGAGAAGGTCAAACGAAACATCCAAACAGGATGGCAACGACGGGTAATGGATAGCCAACATCGCCCACTGGTTGTTCAATTTTCCCTATAGTGAAGCAACTCTACGTTTGAATAAGGACCGGTTTCAGTATCCGGGTTCTTGTCTGACACCGACTCACATGGTAATGATAGGCCGCCCGGCTATGCCGGACTTGGATACACGACCGCAACAATTAACTGGAGGATGTCATGCTTGGAAAAATATTGACAGGACTATGGGCGGGTCTGCTCGCCGTGTTACTAAGCCTGAACCCGGCGGCTGCGGCGGAGGATCATAAGGCAGAGGCGATCAAACATACGGAAGCCGCTATCGAAAGCGCCAAGAACGGTGATACCGCGGCGGCTGGCGAGCATGCCAAGGCAGCGAAGACACATGCGGAAGCGGCCGAGAAAGAGAAAGCCAACCCACATCTCGAGGCCGCCATCAAGAGCTTGGATAGCGCGATTGAACACAGTCAGATGGGCCATGCAGACAAGACCGGGGAGTCTGCTCATGCTGCGTTAACCCATCTTGAAGCAGCGAAAAAAGCCTTCTGATCACCGGAAAACGTCCTGGTTCTACGAGACTGCAGCCTCATCATTGAGGCCGCAGTTCTTGTGCTGCGTTTTTCGCCTCGCCCGCCCGCTGGGAATTACGCTGTCCATGTTGGACTACACTTCTCGCGCCCAGTGAGGTTCGAGCCGGGTGCACCAGCACGTCCGATGTCGTTGGATGTATTCAATGATGGGTATGCACTTTACTCCCCTTGCCACAAAATATAGTGTCTCGTCGTGGCAGACGGCAGCATCTTTCCAGCAGGAGCGTAGTAACCGCGCACGTTTGAGAAATTCGAGTCGTGGTTTTTCAGCGAGCGCTCGTGCTACGAGCACATCAGCAGGCTTTGCTGGCCGCAGGGCTTCCAATGTCCTCGCTGTGGAGCGCGCGGGCCACCGTGGTTGAAGAAACGGGGCCTTTTCCAGTGTTCCAAGTGTCGAGAGCAAACCTCGATTACATCGGGGACCTTGTTTCACCGCACATAAACCACTGCACACGTGGTTTCTTGCGATGTAGTTGGTCACCAGCCAAAAGCATGGTGCCCGTGCGTTGGGGTTGCAACGGGTTCTCGGACTCGGGAGTTACCACACGGCATGGAGGTTGGCTGCACAAGTTGCGATGGGCGATGGTCCGGCCTCAAAGAGGCAGACTGAGTGGAATGGTCGAGGTTGATGAAACCTATGTCGGGGGCCGTGGAGTCGGTGTTCGTGGTCGGGGCGCTGAGCGAAAAGCAATGGTTACTATTACGGCGAAAGTACGAGGTCGTGGCCCTGGACGTATCCGTATGGCACGAATCTCCGATGTGTCGGCAATCAGCCTGCGAACCTTTGTAAAACCGAGTGTTTGTGAGGGGGCTGAGATTCATACTGGCGGCTGGGGGGGCAGCGATCTCGATTGTGTTGGCTATACCCATGTCGTGACGAACATTTCGGCCAGTGGCGATCCAGCGCATGTAGTGATGCCCCGTGTTCACTTGGTTGCCTCGCTACTCGACTGGTGCTGGCTGGGTACACATCAAGGCGCGATACTCCCTGCCCACTTGGATTACTGCCTTGATGAGTTTACGTTTCGGTTCAATCGGCGGACTTCCCGAGCACGGGGTTTGCTCTTCTACCGATTAATGCAACATGCGGTTGCCAGCGCCCCCCCCTTCCTTATCAAACCATCGTGGGCGACAGCTCAAAAACTGCCCACAAGATGTCGTATTTGGGGGAGTAAAGTGTCCATACTCATTTATTCAATTTTTGGCTCCTAAGAAAAATCTGTCGGTGAATTTCGGTTCGGGTAGAGCGCCAAGTGTATGATACAAGGCCACTTCCAGGGCATGATAAGTCCGAAAACCGAAGGCTTTTCTGGTCGTCAGTTTGGCCCGGGATGCTCCTCTAATCAACTACCTCTTACCCACAAATTCTTCGGAACAGCCCCAGGAAACGGCCTATGGCATCACCAGCCGCCCCCTCGCCCAGGCCAACGCCCAGCAACTGCTTCGGCTCAATCGGGGGCACTGGTCCATCGAAAGTGTGCCGCAGGCACACAAACAGGGGGGTTCAGGATGAACGCCAAATTGTGTAAGAAGCTGTATGGAAGATGAGGGAAGGCCCCTCGGAGTCGGCTTTCAGGAGCAGGCTCCAAACCACCCCAAGCTGCTGCGGTCAAAAGCCGTCGGTGGTGAGCGTTGGGGTCAAAGCGTCGAGGATGTACCTCGAGCAGGTAAGGATCAGAGAGACGAACGAAAGTGAACCTCCAATGACGCGTCGTAATCCAAAGAATTGTCGTCAAAACCAGGGGCGTTTCTATCTCCTGGGACAGGCTTGCCGGAAACCTGATTACTGGGCAAGCGGTGACCGGCGTATAGGAGGCGTGAAGCTGATCCAGGCTTCTGTGTGGAACTGCGGGAACCAGTCGCGATGGCAAGGGAGAAGCACAAGTGGCAGCAACCACGAGGCGAGAGTATCTATGCGGAGCACTGGGACGGACCGATTCGTAGTAGCGACGAAGGCTGGTAATGCGGCTGGAGCGAAGGGATCGGATCAAGCCGCTGCATTCTGCGTTCAACTGGAGACAGGAGGAAACGAATGAGTGCAGCAAAACCTTATGCCATTGACAAATGGCTAGTGTACGAAGCGTATCTTTTCATACATTGGCAGAAAAAGATGGTAGGGGCGTTTGCTTGATGGGAGCGGTGTGAATCGAGAGGTGCCCGCATCGTTCTGTGAGAGGCTGGAGGTGAAAGTCCTCCGGTCTACTCGCCATAGTTGCCATTACATCCCGGATTGGAACTATGATGAAGATCGCTGTCGCATCCGCACCGGCCATGGCCCCGCCAACATCACCCGCCTACGCCGCTTCGCCATCGGCCTCATCAAGTTCAAAGGTGTCTACAGTGTCGCCCAGAAAATGCGCGAGCTGACCCGCCATGTGCGCTTAGTCTTCGACTATCTCCGTATGAGCAAAAACTCATGCGTGCCTGTTGCCTTGATCGTACAGCGGCAGAACAAATTTGCCCTGGCCGTGCGGTAAAGCGTTTTGAAAGCCCAAAGCCCGTGAGGAGAAAAGCTGAAAGGCGTGGAAATGTTGTAATGTCAGACCCCTGTTTTTGCCATTTTTCATGTGCCAGAATGGCCCTCCGGCGGAGTGCCGGACACGTCGGTGCCCTTCCGGAACTGAATGGCTTTTCACACATCCGTTTGTACTCGTTCGAACCTACCCGTGGCTTCTTCCTCGTTACGCGACCGGCTCGGCCGGTTATCCCGGCTGACGGCGGCCGTGCTCACCAGCTTCCGAACCGAAACCGCACGCCGCCTGGGCTTCTGGATTCACGTCTGGCTTGCCCTGTCGGTGGGCATTGTGTTTGTGGTCCTCACTCTTTCGGGCAGTCTGGTTTCGCTGTTCGAAGACAACGACGCTTCGGGCGGTCCAGACCTGCCGTCGGCGTTCAGCGTAAGTACGACACGCTCGCTGGATGACATCCTCGCCGATCTGCGGGCCGCCTATCCGAGCCAGAGCGCCGGGTGGACGCTGTCCGTGGCGCACCGTCCCCAAGCGCCAGTCATCGGCCGCCTCGAACGCGGGGACGGTCCGCTGATCGTTTCGGTCGATCCCGTGTCGGGCGGATTGACTGAACACAGCTCGGGGAAATGGAGAGTGAAATCCACCCTCCGCGCCCTTCACACCGAAGTGGGGGCTGGAAACGCCGGTCGCTCCTGGGTGGGCTGGATGGGCGCCTTGTTCGCCGTCTCGGTGTTGAGCGGCGCGGTTCTGTGGTGGTCGGGCCGCAGCAACGGCGCGCCCGATCCCGCGCGTAAAGCTTGTGCCGATCAAACCCGTGCCGTGGCTCTCTGCCACAGCACGGCGGGCATAGCCGGTGCTGCCGTCCTCTTCTTGGTGTCGGCGACCGGATTTCTGTTGGTCCATCCGGGTCCGCTCGAACGTTACGACCCGGCGAGCGAAGGTCCTCTGCACGGCGGCTCCGACCTGCTGCGCAGCGCGGCCGACCCGGACCGCGGACCGATCGGGCTCGAAGCCGTGGTGGCTATGGCGCGAGGCATGTTTCTCCGTTCCGAGGTGCTACGCATCACCGCACCGAAAGGCGCGAATGGCACCTACCGCGTCGAGTTGTGCCGCCGAGGCGAATCCTGTGTCCATCACGTTTCGATTACCGCCTGGATCGATCAGTACAACGGCGCCATTCTGGGCGCCGATCATCATGGCGGCGAGCGGCTGCATGTGGGGCTGTTGTCCTGGCACACAGGTATCGTGCTGGGTCCCGCGGGGCGGGTGGTCCGGTTCGCGGCCGGACTCCTGCCGGCCTTCCTGTTCGGCACCGGGCTGTATCTTTTCCTGCGGAGAAGACGGGAGATGGCCAAGGTTTGAAATTCTCCGACAAGAACAGGAGAGGAGGGCAACGGCAGTCGGCGCGGCGCGATGACCGGAGAGAGGTAACGACCCCCGCGATGACGTGGACGGCGGCTTCAGGGATATTTTCTCGTGCGCGCGGTGGGCAACGCCCACAGTCCTCGGCAGTCTAAAACGGATGGTCAACCCTGAACCTGGTCGATCGCGCCGAACCGCGAGAGGCCGAAACGATGTTGTTTCTTCCCGCCGTTACAGCGAACCTTGGTTCTCCTGGGGCTCTCGGCAACCACGCTGGTGGCCTGGGATTATCTGCTGCGGGGAGGTCCGCACCTAACGGCAACGGTTCTCCCGCGCGGATCGTGATGGCGGTAAAGGACCGGCCTCCGGCGAATCCGCCCCTGGTCAGCGCCCAAGCCGGTTACCAATCCGGCCGAAAATAGGAGTCGGGTTAATCCAGCGCAGGGAGGCCCTGGCGCGGCGTGAAGCCGCGTGAGCCCCGTCCGGGCGTGGGGTGGGGCGGTGGCCCAAGAATCCCGGGAGGGGTAGTTTGGGCTGGTTAATAGACGAGCTGGCGAGCGGCCGATCCCGGGAGTGCGGCGCGACGCTCGAGCAGCATCGCGGATTACCCCCGGTCGGCGGGACAAAAGCGGACGGTGAAGGCGGCTACAGTCGTTCGACTTCTCGGCGGATGGCATCGAGATCGGTTTGGATAGCGTCGAGCCGGGCCCGGCGCTGGTCCAGCGAACGGCGACGCTCTTCGAGTTCGCCTGCGGCGTCCCGCCGGGCCGCCCGACTTGCTTCGAGAGCCCGCCCGAGGCCCTCCGCGATCGCATCCAGACGCGCCACCGACCGTTCGGCCAGCCGTTCCCGCCGGACTTCGATACGGTCGATCAACCAGTCGCGAACCCGGCCCGCGTGGCGGTCGATGGCATCCGCGAGCTGGCGCCGCCTCCGCGCCGCAATCCGCGCGTTGGCCCACCGGGTGACTGTGCCCTTGATTCCTCCCAGCCGATGGCTGAGGTAACGCGGCCAGTCCACCGCCGCCGTCGTTGTCAGTAGTTCCAGTCCCACGGGTTCAGATCGGGAATCGAGGCGGACCTTGTAGGACCGAACCAGGCTCGGTTCGGCTTCGCTGCATTCGTGAGGAAGCCCGAACAAGTCGGCGGAGAAGCGCTGCAGATCGCTGATCAGAGCGTCGATCCGCGTTCCGGACTCCCGTTCCAGCGCCTCAAGCTCGCCGTCAAGACGTCCTTCCGCTTCCGCCGCAAACGCAGAAAATCCCGTACGCACTTCCTCGTCGACGAACTCTTTGAGAGCTTCGTCGAGATCGCCGAGGGAAAGATGAGCTCGGGCCGTCAGGAAGCGTTCGAAGTCGGCGGCCGCCCGCAATGTGAACTCTTGGCGAAAACGGCGCAGCTCAGGGTCCAGGAGCGTCTTGATCAAGCGCTCGGCTTCCGCCCGCAGATGGGCGCGAAGCCGGCGCTTCTCAACGATCAGTTCTTGAACCCGGGCGGTGAACTCTTCGATGCGTGTGTCCAATGTGTCCGTCGGCAGCAGCATCGATGCCTGAGCCAGTTGGGTTTCCAGCCGCACCTGAAGCAACGCCCGGGACAACGCCTGACCCGCGGAGAGCAGAAGAACCTTGCCTTTCTCCTGCAGCAGAAAGGATTGCAGTGCCTGTTTGAAGGCATCGAAGTGGCTTTGTTGCAGCAAGCGGGCGTCGGGGGAGGACTGCGCCTGCAGGGCCAGCCGGGCCGAAACCGGGAACAGGCGGGGCTCGGTTCCCATGGTCTCGCACAACACCCGTCCGCTGAACGCCAAAGCCTCGTCCAATCGAGGGCCGTCCAGGTAGTCGATCTTGTTGAGCAGAAAAAAGATCCGCTGGGCGTGGCCCTTCACATCGTGGAGGAATTCCAACTCGGCTTGCCCGAGCGGCTGATCGGCGGACAAGACGAAGAGGGCGGCGTCGCAGTTGAGGAGTTCGCGATAGGTGATGTCGGTGGTGTACCTATGGACCGAACCGACACCCGGCGTGTCGACCAGTCGCACACCGTTTTCCAGCAACGGCGACGGGAACCCGATGCAGACGTCCGCGACGCCCTTGGCATTTCCGGGATTGCCCGTTTCGGTCACATAACCCGAAAGCCCATCGCGGTCGACAGCGCACAGGCGGCCATCGGTGAAGCGGACGGTGACGGACAGCTCGCGTCCGTACACGATTACAGTCGGGATGGAGGTCAACGGCACGATGCCGGTCGGAAGCAAGTCTTCGCCCAGCAGGGCGTTCACCAGGCACGTCTTGCCACGGTTGAACTGCCCCACGGTGAGCAAAGTGAACCGGTCCTCCGCCAATCGCTCCCGCAGCGCGGGACTCGGCGCCTGTCCCGGCCCTGCGATGTCGCGCAAGGCATCGAAAACCGAGACCAGCGCGGAGCGGAGGTCTGCGTAGGTCTGAAGAAACTGGGGTTCCTTTGGCAACACGGGTCGGCCTCCCCGGATCATGGACGCGCCGGGGCAAGTCCGTCACAGGCCGTGCGCCCGACGGTCTTGAGCGCAGCCCGCGGCTGGGGCGACGAAACGCGGAAATCGATCGCGTCCATGCTCAAAATCGAAGTGATGTGAAACCGGGGCGGTTCTCCCGGCTGCTCTTGGTAGCAAGGCAGAACACGGAGGCAACCGCGCGCGAGAACGAGCGGCAATGCGACCGCACCGCATCGCCGCCCGAGGACTTATCGAACGGGCGTCCTGCCATACGGCATCAGCCGATCAGCGGCACGATCATTAGAGCCGTAAGGCCGACCACCTTGATCAGCGGATTGATGGCGGCTCCAGCGGTGTCGCCGTACGCGGCACCGACGGTCTTTCCCGTCGTTGCGGCCTCATAGGCGTCCGAGCGCCTTCCACCGAACATGCCGTCTTCGATGCACTGCTTGGCGCTTGCCCAGGCGCCGCCGCTGCTGGTCATGGCGACGGACTGGAACAGTCCGGCGATGATGCAGCCGAACAACAACCCGGCCAGCGCCTCCTTGCCCGCAAGGAATCCGATCGCAACGGGTACCGCCAGCGGAATCGCGATCGGAACGATCGCGCCACGGATCGCAGCCATGGCCAGAATGCCCGCCAGCCGGCCCAAGCCCGACTGATCGTCGGTGTAGCTCTCACGGGACTGCCGTTCGGCCTCATCGGCCGCGCGACGGGCGGTTCTGATCAAGCTGTCGAGGAGCAGCGCGCTGACGAGATAGGGTAGCCACATGCCGATCAGCAGGCCCACCAAGACGCTGGGGCTCGCGAGATCGAGCGCGAGCGGTGTGGAGAACGAGCGTACATAACCCGCGAACAGTACCAAAGCTGCCAGGACTGCGGACCCGAGCGCATAGCCGCGAGCCACCCACTGCGCGGTCTTCCCGGCCGCCCCCAGAGACCGCGTGACGTCACGCACCCCGTCCGGAAGGCTCGCCATTTCGGCGATGGCGTCCGCGTTCTCGGCGACAGGGGCGAATGCGCTCAGGCCGATCATGGTTCCGGCCAGAGACAGCATGGCCACCACACTTACCGAAATCGCGAACAGACCGGCGCCGGGAGATCCCGAGAAGCCGCCGCCAAAATAGTAGACTCCGGCCATGGCGGAGCCCAGCACAAGTATCGGCAAACCGGCGGCCCGGAGGCTCCCGGCCAGGCCCGCAATGACATTGGCAGCCGGGCCACTTGCCGAGGCGGCGGCGATCCGCCGCACGGGGTTGAACGCGATCGCCGTCTGGTATTCGGTCACGATGGCGATCCAACCGGCCAACACCACC
>Ga0335085_10016509_pt1 | contig 10669 bp, 7 predicted proteins | sample Lox_Sample_45_FD_206712 | JGI IMG/M metagenome (GOLD analysis project Ga0335085, IMG submission 206712) | Soil microbial communities from Loxahatchee National Wildlife Refuge, Florida, United States - Lox_Sample_4.5 | ecosystem: Environmental > Terrestrial > Soil > Wetlands | place: USA: Florida...
TTTTCCGCCCTCCGCCGCTGGAAGGGTTCTTGCGGCTCATCGCCCTCACCATGAGCGCCCGGGAAGCCTTCGGTCCGAACCTCCGTCGCCTTCGTGTGCAACGCGGATTGACACTAGACCAAATTGCTGACAAGACCAAGATCAGCGTCGCGTTGTGGGAAGGCCTCGAACAGAACGATCTGTCGCGCTGGCCGTCGGGCCTCTTCGCGCGTTCGTACATTCGCGAGTACGCACTGCTGATCGGCGCGGATCCCGATTCGACGATCGACGAATTCTGCCGCTGGTTTCCGCAGGGCGATCGGCGCGCGGAACGGCTGATCCGCGGTCACGCCGAGATCGTCGGTCACCCGATCGACTGGCAGGAGCAGGTGGCGCCCGAAGCCGACCGCCGCGCCGGCGGGCCGCAGACCACCGAGGCGGCGAAGAAGCCCAGTCCGCTCGGCACGCTGCTGCGCCGCGTTCTCTCCCGGGCATAGAGACAGCGGAGAAGACAGAGGAAACGGGATCACAACGGAGAAACGGAGCAACCGAGATACGTACCAAACAATCTCCGTTGCTCCGTTTTAATCCCGTTATCTCCGTCCCCTCCGTTCCCGATACCATCCCCGGATGCGCCTCGTCGAGGTCGTGTCCGCGTCCGCTGACGTCACCGCCACGAGCGGACGCCTCGAAAAGATCGCGCATCTCGCGGATCTGATCCGCCGCACGCCGCCCGACCAGCTGCCCATCGCCATCGCGTTCCTGACCGGTTCGACACGCCAGGGACGCGTCGGAATCGGCGGCGCCGCGCTCCGCGCGCTGCGCGACGTGCCGCCCGCTGACGCGCCGACGCTGGATCTCGCAGACGTCGACACCGTGTTCGCGCGCGTCGGCACGCTCGCGGGATCTGGCTCGGCCGGCGTGCGCCAGAACGAGCTGCGCGACCTGTTCAGCCGCGCCACGCGCGACGAACAGGACTTTCTCGCACGCGTGCTGTTCGGCGAACTGCGCCAGGGCGCGCTCGAGGGCGTCCTTGTCGAGGCGATCGCGCGCGCATCCGGACGTCCCTCCGCCGACGTCCGGCAGGCCGCCGCCTACGCCGGAGCGCTCGCGCCGATCGCGGTCGCCGCGATGAGCGGCTCGCCCTTGTCGGACTTCGTCCTGCGGCCGCAGCTGCCGGTTTCGCCGATGCTGGCCGAATCGGCCGACAGCGTCGACGAAGCGATCGCGCAGCTCGGCGAAGCCTCGTTCGAATACAAATTCGACGGCGCACGCATCCAGGTGCACAAGGTGGACGATGACGTGCGGGTGTACTCGCGAAGCCTGAGCGAGGTGACGAACGCGGTGCCGGAGATCGTCGAGATCGTGCGCGCGATGCCGGCGCGATCGCTGGTGCTCGACGGCGAAGCGATCGCGATGCGCGCGAACGGCGCGCCCCATCCGTTCCAGACGACGATGCGTCGATTCGGCCGCAGGCTCGACGTCGACCGCCTGCGCACGGAGCTGCCGATCACGCCGTTCTTCTTCGACGTCCTGCACGTCGACGGCCACACGGTCGTCGACGATCCGCTGTCGCGCCGCGTCGCGCTCCTCGGCGAGCAGGTGTCGCCGGCGCATCGCGTCCCGCGCCTCGTGACCGGCGACGCGGCCGTCGCAGCGGCATTCGCGGAACGCGCGATCGCGGTCGGTCATGAAGGCGTGATGGCCAAGGCGGTCGGGAGCCCGTACACGGCCGGCCGGCGCGGCCAGGCGTGGGTGAAAGTGAAGCGCGCGCGGACGCTCGACCTCGTCATCCTCGCCGCGGAGTGGGGCAGCGGCCGGCGTCAGGGCACGCTCAGCAACCTGCATCTCGGCGCGCGCGACCCGGAGCACGGCGGCTTCGTCATGCTGGGCAAGACGTTCAAAGGGCTCACCGACGAGCTGCTCGCCTGGCAGACGAAGCGGTTTCTCGAGCTGGAGATCGGCCGCGACGCGTACACGGTGTACGTCAGGCCCGAGCTCGTCGCCGAGATCGCGTTCAACGAAATCCAGGCGAGCCCGCGGTATCCCGGCGGCGTCACGCTCCGCTTCGCGCGCGTGAAGCGTTATCGATCCGACAAAACCGCCGCCGACGCGGATACAATCGCCACGGTCCGCGGCATCTACGAGTCGCTGACGAGATAACGGGGGAGACCCTCCATTTCCTCCATCACATGAAGCAGCTCACGCGATCCATCGGGATCGTCCAGGCTACCGCGATGGTCGTCGGCACGATCGTCGGCTCGTCGATTTTCGTCCAGCCGTCGGAAGTGAGCCGCGCCGTGCCGAGTTTCGGCGGCATGCTGCTCGTGTGGATCGCGGCCGGTGCGCTGACGTGGTTCGGCGCGAGCATCTGCGCCGAGCTGTCGTCCGCGCTGCCCAAGACCGGCGGCGTCTACGTGTTCCTGCGCGAGATGTTCTCGCCCGCCGCCGGATTCCTCTGGGGATGGGCGATGTTCTGGAGCATGCACTCGGGCATCATCGCCGCGATTGCGATGGTCTTCGGCCGCTATGCCGCGACGATCGTGCCGCTTGGCGACCTGGGCATCCGGCTCGTCGCCGTCGCCGGCATCCTCGTGCTCACGGCGATCAACTACGTCGGCGTACGGCCGGGCAGCGCGGTGCAGACCGCGCTGACGATCACGAAAATCGCCGCAATCGGGGCGCTGCTGGCGCTGTTGCTCGGCGTTGGATGGGTGAGCGCGTCGCTGCACGCGCCGCAGGCCGCCGCGTCGATCCACCCGCGCAGCTTCCTGCGTGCGCTCGTCGCCGGGCTCTTCGCCTTCGGCGGCTGGCATATGGTCACCTACGCCGCCGAAGAAACGCGCGATGCCGAGCGCACGATTCCCCGCGCGCTGATGATCGGCACCGCGGTCGTCGTCGTCATCTATCTCGCGCTGAATGCGGCGTATCTCCTGGTGCTGCCGCTCGACGCGGTGCTCACGTCGACGCGCATCGCGTTCGACGCGACGCTCGCGACGGTGGGCACGCGGACCGCGTCGGCGATTTCGGTGCTCGTGCTGGTGTCGTCGTTCGGGGCGATGAGCGGGATCGTGCTCGCCGGTCCGCGCGTCTACTACGCGATGGCCGAGGACGGCCTGCTGTTCGGCTGGATGGGCGCGCTGCATCCGCGCTACCGGACGCCGTATCTCGCGACGATCGTGCAGGGCGTGTGGTCGTCGGTGCTCGTGCTCACGGGGACCTACGGCGCCATCGTCTCCCGCGTCGTCTACACGGAATGGATCTTTTTCGGCGCACTCGCGCTCGGCGTGATGCGCCTGCGCGCCAACCCGCGCTACGCGCCCGCGTTCCGCGCGTGGGGCTTTCCGATCGTGCCGGTGCTGTTCGCGCTGACGTGCCTCGCGATCGTCGTCAACCAGATCGTCAGCGATCCGCGCGAGAGCCTGAGCGGGCTCGGCCTCGTGCTCGTGGGCTTACCCGTCTACTACGTCTGGAGATCCGCGCATGGCCGTGATCGACGTCCACAACCACTACTACCCGCCGAAGTACATGCAGGCGCTGCAGTCGGGGCAGAGCAGCGTCAAGGTCACGATCGATAGCGACGGCAACCCCTGCCTCCACTATCCGGGCGACTACAACGTCGCCGTCCGCGGCCATCGCGATCTCGCGTACCGCCAGGACGTCCTCGACAAGCACGGCGTCACGATGCAGGTCGTCACGCTGACGACGCCGGGGACGCATGTGGAGGAGCCGAAGGTGGCGACGCGGCTGGCGTCGCTGGTGAATGACGAGTTCCGCGAAGCGATCGACACGCGCGGGCGTCACTTCACCGCGCTCGCGACGCTGCCGCTGAACGACCCGAAGGCGTCGCTGGCCGAATTCCGGCGCGCCACAGGCCAGCTGAAGCTGCCGGGCGCGATGCTGTTCAGCAACATCAACGGCGTGGCGCTGAGCGACGAGCGCTTCTGGCCGATCTACGAAGCGGCGAACGACATCGGCGCGATGCTCTACATCCATCCGGCGCATCCGGTCAACGTCGACATGATGCAGGACTACTGGCTGATGCCGCTCGTCGGATTCCTGTTCGACACGACGCTCGCGGCGTCGTCGATCGTCTTCAGCGGCGTCGCGGAGCGGTTTCCGAAGATCCGCTGGGCGCTCTGCCATCTCGGCGGCGCGATTCCGTATCTGGCCGAACGCCTCGACCGCGGCTTTCATGCGTTCACGGACTGCCGGGCGCACATCGATCGCGAGCCGAGCGTCTATCTGAAGCGCTTCTACTACGACACGGTGAACTTCAATCAGGGCGCGTTGAAGCTCGCAATCGAGTTCGCCGGCGCCGATCACATCCTCGCCGGCAGCGACTATCCGCACATGATCGGCAGCATCCCTTCGATGCTCGACGCGATCGCGAAGCTGCCGGTGACGGATGCCGAGCGCGACGGTATCTACGGGCTGAACGCGGCGAAGCTGCTCGGCCTGGAGCTGGCGTGATGCGCTACGCGATTCTCGCGCTTGCCCTGCTCGCGCAGACGTCGAAGGCGGAAATGCGCCGCATCCCCCAGTTCGACAACGCGCGCGCCACGTCCTGGACGAGCATCATCCCGCCGCATACCGAGTCGACGTTCCACCGCCACGATCGGCAGCGCGTCATCGTGGCGCTGACGACCGGCGATCTGAAGACGGTGACGCCGGAGGGAAAAGTGACCGTCACGCATTACGAGGCGGGGAAGGCGTACTGGTTCGAGCCGACCCCGCCGGGCGAAACGCACAAGGACGTCAACGATACCGACAGGCCGATTACGCTCGTCACCGTCGAGCTGAAGTAGCTACGTCGTCGTCGCCTCGATCGCCGGTCTGCACTCCGGCGCGGCGTGCGCGACGCTCCGCGCGGGCGCGTCGCCGCGCAGATCCCAGAAGCCGCGGCCGAACAATCGCTTCCTCGAGCTGTTTCGGAGCGCGTCGCGAACGAGACGATCGGGCATCCACGCCGGATGCGGAATTCGGACGTCTGCGGTCAGCGGCTTCAAACGCGCGAGATGCGCCTGCGCGGCCGCGTTGACGAGCAGGTACCCGTGGTTCTCGAGCACCGCGGCTTCTGCCGCGGAAAAGGCGTCGTAGTCCGTTCGGATGGGCGCGATCGTGTCGCGTGCGAGCGCGGCCGAATAGCCGGGCAGTTTTCCGCCGTCCGTATAGTGCTCGGCGGCTCCACGTATCGACCAGTACGCGCCGCCTGATTCCTCCGGGTCCTTTTCGAAGCGCTCGAGCAGCCAGCGCTGCTCCACGAGCTGGTAGCGATCCCAGATCAGATTGAAGGATCGGAAGAACTTCCAGAGCGCCGAGTCGGCGCGCTGCGGGCGCAGGACGTCGCCGCTGTCGGAGATGAGCAGCGTGCGGTGCGTCTGCCAGACCGGTTCGACGCCGATGTCGTCGAAGACGCCGCCGTCCACGAGCGCGATGCGCTGCGGCTGCTCCTGCGTGTACGGACGCAGGAAGACCGGATGGCAGGCCGACACCGCCGACGCCAGTCCAACTGTGGTCTCGGCCGACGGGCGCACGCCGTCTTTCGGATCCCGTCCGAACAGGAACTGGAGTCCGCTCACCAGATCCGACGCGCAGAACTTGAACGCGGGCACCGTCGGTAGTTCCTTGAGTGTCTTCCGCGTCAGGCGGCTCTCGATGCGGCGCGCCAGCGACTCCACGCCGACGTTCGACCACGGATGGAAGACGCCTTTGAGCACGGGCCAGAAGCTGAGATTCCGCGCCGCGAACGCGCGAAACGGCGCGGCGATCCGGGCTTCCCAGCAGTCGGTGCAGATCGGCTGATTGCGCCACCAGTCGACGTGTTCCGCCAGGTGCGCCGCGAGCAGGGTGCCGCCGGACACCGCCGTAATCGTGTCCACCCGCTGCAACAGGCCAATCTCGTAGAGACGCCGTGCCGCGCCGAGGTGAAACAGCGCGGCACGAAATCCGCCGCCCGACAGGCACAGCGCGATTCCGCAGGGCATCTCGTGCGCTGGAGGCGAGACGAACGTGCGTCCGTGGGTGGTCAGCATGTCCGGCTCCTTACTTGTCTGCGCGTACGATCGCGGCCAGGCGTGTGTATTCGTCTTCGAGCTTCGGCTGCGGATCCTTCACGCGGTTCTGCGCGTGACGGAAACCGGCAATCGCGGTGTACACGGCGCGCCGCACGGCGTTGATCTGTCCGACGGGTTCGTGTTCGTCCAGCGTGTGCCACGGACTGTACGAGATGTCCTCGCCGAGCTCCGCCATGTCCTGCGTCGCCGTCTTCACGGCATCCGGCATCCCCGGCACGGGCCAGAAGACCTGTCGCGGAATCGTCAGCGTCGCGACATGGCGGAACGGCACGTCGAATTCCGTCCACGACAGGGTGGGATCGTCGACGGGCGGTTCCCCCTCGGGCCAGAGCTGGACGTCGATATCGAACATCGCATCGTGGCTCGCGAGAAACGGAATCATCGACTGCCGCAGCAGATCGGCTGGAGCGAAATATTTCTCGCACGTGGCCGCGGCAGCCACCTTGTCGTGCTTCGTCTTGAGGATCACATTGGCCAGCCACGCCTTCGCCCTGAACCTGCGGGCGGGCGGCAGCGCCGCCACGAGCTCCGGCGTCATCTTCGGACGCGCACGGACTTTCACGTACCGATCTCGTCCGAGCCTGAACACCGACTGGCTGAAGTAGGTGACGGCCAGCGGATTCGGCGCGTGGACGATCAGGCTGCGCACCAGTGCGCGGAAGCCGCGTCCCAGACGATGGCGCCAGAAGAAGCGCGGCACAGCGACAGGATGCGGGTCGTGCGCCGCCGCGAAGAACTCGGCGTAGTGCGCGATGTTCGGCAGGAAGAACGCGTCGCCGGAGACGAGCAGGAAGTCCTGGTGCGGCGCCTTCGCGTCGCCGGTCCCCATCACCTTGATCGCCATGCCGCGCGCTTCGAATTCCAGGTCGTGCGTGGTGGTAAATCCGGTCGAGAACCGGATCCACGCGGGGTACGACGCGCCGTTGCGGGCGAAGATGCCCGTCTGGAACACGGCGCGGTCGTCGGTTCGCGGCAGCTCCACTTTCAGCACGCCTTGCACCAGCCCGTGAATCCTGGGGTGCGCGTCGCGCTTGACGTGCGGCGCCGAGTACTCGACGCGCAGCTGGCGGACGATCTGTGCGACCAGCGGTTCGATGTTCTCGGGCGCCGCTTTCACCTCGATGCACCTGTCGCCGGCGAGCCGCCGGAGCGCCGCGAGACCGGGCAGGAAAAAATACTGACCGCCTCTGGTGCGGACGAACGGCCGCAACGTCTCGAGACGTGCGGGCACGGGCAGCATCGGAACCGTAAACGGACAGCTTCGCGCCTCGGCCCGGCGGCCGACCAGCGGATCGATCTCGTCGCCGAGCCCGACGAACGACGGGTTGTTGATCCAGTTCTGTTGAATGAACTCGAACTGCTGCTCGATGTCCGCGTTCAGGCACAGAAAGAACAGGCCGCGATCGCAGCCATCGTCCACCGTCGCTGCTTCGTCGAGCGGCTCGCCGTAGGGCCGTCCACGCCGCAGAATCCGATGGCGGTTCTGGGTCGTCGCGGGCGGTTCGGAGGTGTTGCAGTTGAGGAACGAGTCGCGCGGGTTTGCGCGGCGCATGTGGGCGCCGAGCGGACAGCCGTAGCCGTACGGATCTTCCGCGAAGCCGAACTCGTTGTCCTCGCGCGACGCGTACGGCACGAGCGGCGTGCCGTCGTGGCGCCGGCCGACGATCTTTGCCTCGAGATCCTTCGCGGCGCGGCGATCGCCGTTCGCCGTCTCGAGCGCCGCCCGCCGGAACGCAAACACGTCCTGGCGGAACTGAGACAGGACGAGATACGAGCCGTTCTCGCCAAAGTCGATGTCGGCGCCGAGCGGCGGAACCGGCGTCGTGACCCCCGCGCCGTTCGGATAGCCGCAGACGATTTCGCCGACGGCCGTCAGATGGCGCGAATCGGGAAACCGCTCGGCGTCCGTCGAGCCGGCGAGAATCGGCTGCGAAATGCCGTCGGCGAAGCCGAAATGCTCGCGGCCAGGGGGATAGGTCGCTGGCAGCGGTTCGACCTCGTGTGCGGCGCCCACCGGCGGAGTCACCGTCGCGATCGCGCCGGCCAGGCTCGTCTCGCTCGCCGCGAAGATGCATACCAGGATGTCGATCCGATCATTGGTTTCCGCGCCCCAGCTCCAGCACTCCGGCGCACTCGGGCCGACGCTCCCGAGGATCCGGTTGCGGTGCGTGCCGTGCGCCATTCCCTCGACGAACGGATACGAGAATCCCGGCAGCACGTCGGCGAGCTCGTCGGGCGATATCCATTCGTGCAGCGGAACGCGTCCGCTGAGCGCCGCGAGGCCCGGTGCGGTGAACGCGATGTTGACGTTCCAACCGTTGCTCGAGCCGCGTCCGTCGCCGTTGCTGTTCGCGTCGTTGTAGCGGTGCGCACGAAACGCGCGCGTGACGTGCTGCGACGCCATGGTGCGGAGCCACGCCTGCGTTCGTGCGACGTCGTCGATCTGCAGAAGCAGATATTGCGCGCGCGACAGCTTGGGATACGAGCTGAGGACGAGCCCCTGCATGTCGTCCCAGACCGGCGGCTTAGCGGGTACGGGCATGCAACAACCCCGGCAGCGATTTGGGCGCGGCGCTCAAACGGCGCAGCGCCTCGACGATGAACTCTTCCGGATGTCCATCGAATTGACGGAGACGGTTCCGAATCTGCTCGTTGTTCCAGATGTGCCTGGTGCTCAGCTCCGGGTACGCGCTGTACCACTGGCTGTGCGGCACCATCACGCTCCGCACGTACTGCTTGAACGCGCCGAGGTCCGTGACGCCGGGCATTCCGATGCCCTGACCCCAGATCTTCAGCAGACCCGTCGCGATGTTGTCGCCGAAGTCGTCCAGGTACGCGTTCCAGCTGTGGTCGTAATTCGACAGGAACACATAGTTGATGTTGTCGAGCAGCACCCACTGGCAGAAGTGCACCGTCGGAACGCCGAACAACTTGCCGCGGTACAGATCCGGCAGCCACGAACGGAAGAAGAACACGTTCAGCATTGTGAGGAACGCACGCAGCGTCCAGGCGCGGAAGCGCTCATCGGGCAGCGGCACGAGCGCCGACATGTGATTCTGGACGCCATGGTCTTCCTGGTCGAGCAGCTGCTCCAGATCGGCTCGGGTGATGAGCTGCCGCTCGGCCACCGACGGCGTGGCAAGCTTCACGCCCCACTGCAGAAAGAAGTGGGCGACGATGACGACGTTGAGCACGAAGGCGAGCAGCGTTGTCGCCGGCATGGAGAGTACGAAGAAGCCCGTCACCGCCAGAGCGACCAGTGCGGAGAACACGACGTACCAGGCGGTGCCGGCGCTCCAGCGCGTCCAGTTGCCGCCGGCCGGCCATCCACACAGAATCGAGACGAAGATCGCGTCGACGACTGCGACCGCGACCGCGAAGATGACGATCCCGAGCGAATGATCGATGAACCGATCAATCGCCCACGTCATCCCGACGGCGACGACGAACCACGGCGCCCACGCCACGATTCGCCGCATGACGACCGGACCGTCACGCGCCGGCATGTCGACCTTCTCGAGCGCCGACGGCACGTCGGCCATCGGCGACGATTCGCCTTCGGTCACGCGCATTTCGGAGAGACGCGCGTTCGTGCGGCGCTTGAATACTTCGGTCACGCGCCACCACGACGCCAGCCCGCCGATGACGGCGATCGGCAGCGCGATCCACCGCGGCGCGTGGAGTTGCACCGCGATCGTCGCGATGGCGAACGCGACCGCGACCGCGATCGCGGTTTCATTGACCGACTCGCGCAGCACGGGCGAGGACGAGGCCCACAGCTTCCAGCCTCCGATCAACGTCGCCGGGATCCCAAGTACGAATCCGGCGCCGATGCCGACTCTGGCGGCCACTCCGTGCGCCATCCAGGGCACCGACAGTGCGAGCCACACTTCGACGACGGCCAGCGCCGCGAGACCGACGGCGACCCACGGTTCCAGGATTTCCCACCACCACCATTCGGGCATGCCCGGCGCATTGCGATCGACCGACGCATTCAGCTGGCGCAGCGCGATCGGATCCAGCGCCCCCGAGAGCTGCCGACGGAGGGTTTCGTCCCGGCGGATCGAGGCAACCGACCGGTACGGTGTCGCGATGTGATACAGCTCGGGCCACGTGACGCAGCGCCGCAAGTACCTGATGAATGTCTCGTGTTTGCGTGGCCCGAGGCAGTGCTGAAAAAGACTCTTCACCTCATGCCGCACGAGCTGCTCGAGGAACGGTTCGACGTCGCCGTCGATGACACACTCGAGCACCAGCTTCGCGCGATCGCGCCGAAGGGCCTTCTTGTCGAAGATGACGAAGGACGCGAAATGCACCATCGGCATCGCGTCGAACGGGAATTTCGGTCCGCGCAGCGCCTCGCGCAGCTGTGCTTCGGCTGCGTCGTCCCTGATGTCGTCGACGATCGTGAAGACGTGTTGCGAAGGACGCCGCGGCTGAAGGCGTCTCATAGCGCGTACCCCATGCGCCTGAGTTCGGCCATGTGGCGCGGATCGCGATGCAGGTTCTCGATGATGGGCGAGAAGTAGTTGAATGGCGACGCGCCGTCGCGGTGGGCCTTGGTTTCCCATGCGATCGCCGTGTCGAGATCGCCCAGCCCCGAATACACGTAG
>Ga0335085_10016510_pt1 | contig 10668 bp, 8 predicted proteins | sample Lox_Sample_45_FD_206712 | JGI IMG/M metagenome (GOLD analysis project Ga0335085, IMG submission 206712) | Soil microbial communities from Loxahatchee National Wildlife Refuge, Florida, United States - Lox_Sample_4.5 | ecosystem: Environmental > Terrestrial > Soil > Wetlands | place: USA: Florida...
CGCGAGCGGGGGACGCGGGCGCTCCAGGGGCGGGGCGCCGGTCTCCGACGCGACCTCCGCGTCCTTCTTGCGGGCGGTCGCGCCTCCGCCCAGCAGATCGTCGATCTCCCGTCCGATCCGCTGGAACACGGCGGCAAGCTCATCCGCCGGCTCCGTGGCCGCCCGCTCGGTCACGAGGCCGCGCCGGATCGCCGCATCCACCCGCCGGCGCTCGCGGATCAGGTGGTCGAGCTCGGGGCTCACCTGCGCCGTCGCCTGGGCGTGCGCGCAGGCTTCGTCCAGCACGTCGATCCCCTTGTCCGGGCGCGCCCGATCGGGAACGAACCGATCGGTGAGCACGATCGCGGCCTGCAGGGCGTCGTCGGTGATCGCCACGGCGTGGTGGCGCTCGAGCCGCGGCCGGCGGGCGAGCAGAATCTCCATCGTCTGGGCGGCGGAAAGCTCCTCCACCTGGACCGGCTGGAACCGCCGCTCGAGCGCGGGGTCGCCTCGGATCCAGCGCCCATACTCCTCTCCCGTCGTGGCCCCGATGACGCGGATATCCCCGCGGACCAGCGCGGGCTTCAGCATGTTGGCGGCGTCCATCGCCACGCCCAGCGCCGTCCCCTGGCCGACCAGGTTGTGCAGCTCGTCCACGAAGAGGATCAGGTCGGGATCGGCCGCGAGGGCCTGCACGAGCTGGCGGATCCGCTCCTCGTACTGGCCCCGGAACGCGGTGCCGGCGAGCAGCGCCACGTGGTCCAGCGCCACGAGCCTGGCATCTTTGAGGGCCGGCGGGACCTCGCCCCGGGCGATGCGCTGGGCCAGGCCTTCGGCGATGGCGGTCTTCCCGACCCCGGCGCGGCCTACCAGCGCCGGGTTGTTCTTGTTCTGGCGCAGCAGGATGTCCACCACGCGGGCGATTTCGGCCTCCCGGCAGCGCACCGGCTCCAGGTCACCGCGACGGGCCTGGGCCGTCAGATCCACGCCGACGCGGGCGAGCACGTCGCCCGTGTCGAACAACCCGCCGAACGCATCACCCATGGTGCGTCAGGATCCTTTGAGGAAATGCAGATACCACTCGATGATGTTCAGGCCCCAGACGTAGGTCACCGCCGCCCCCACCGCCAGGAATACCCCGAAGGGCACGAGTCGCTTCCGTTTCAACGTCAGGGGCACGAAGACCAGCGTCCCAAACAGCGCCCCGCTGAAAATGGTCAGCAGCACGCCTTTCCATCCGACGAAGCTGCCGACCATCGCCATCATCTTGATATCCCCGCCGCCCATCGCCTCTTCCTTGAATACCCATTTCCCCACCACCGCCACGAGCCACAGAATCCCGAACCCCACTCCGGCGCCGATCATCGCGTGCAGGAACCCCTGCCACCCATTGGTGAGCGACAGGGCGAGGCCGATCACCAATCCTCCCCAAGTGAACTCATCGGGGATGAGATAGTGTCGCGCGTCGGTGACGGCGATGCCGAGGAGAATCGTCCCGAGCAGCCCGCCACCCAGCGCCCGAGCCGAGATCCCGAACGCCCACACGCTCGCGAGCCAGATGAGCCCGACCAGGATCTCGATGAGGGGATACTGCAGGGAGATCGGGTTGCCGCAGGCGCGGCACCGCCCGCGCAGCAGAACCCAGGACACCACCGGGATGTTGTCGTGCCACTCGATTCGGTTGCCGCATTTGGGACAGGTGGATGGCGGGGTCAGGAGAGAGTGACCGTGCGGCAGACGCAGGATGCAGACGTTCAAGAAGCTGCCGAGGATGAGCCCCAGCACCGCGGCACCGGCGGCGAGGATCGGGTCAACGCCCACGCTGCACCTCGTACAGGAGGATGCCGGCCGCCACTCCGACGTTGAGTGACTCGGCGCCCGGGATCATCGGGATCGACACGCGCAGGGCCGCGATGGCGTTCAGCTGCGGTCGGATCCCGGCGCCTTCGTTCCCGACGATCACGGCGATCGGCCCCTCCCGACCGGAGCGACTGCCGAGTGCATCCTGCAGAGGCCGGCCGTCGGCGGCCGTGGCCCAGAGGGTGATGCCGTGCCGCTGCGCCCACGTGATGAACGCGGCGTCGTCGAGCATGACCACCGGGTGGCGGAAGGTCGCACCCATGGACGCCCGCAGCGCTTTGGGGCTCCAGACGTCGGCGGTCCCTCGCAGCGCAATGGTACCAGCGGCACCGAGCGCGTGGGCGGTGCGGATCAGCGTCCCGGTATTCCCCGGGTCCTGTACCCCGTCGATCACCAGGAGGACTCCACCCGTCGTCGGGAGGTCCGCCGTGGTCCAGAGCCGAGGCTCGACGACGGCGATGATACCTTGCGGGGTGTCGGTGTCGGCGAGCTCACGGAACAGCTTGGCCGACACCTCTTGCACGGGGGTCCCCTGGGCCACCAGCTGGGCCCGCAGGTCGGTGCCGCGGGTGGTGCGCTCGACCTCGTTGGAGCACACGATTCCCCGCACGTCCAGGCCGGCCGCTTGTGCCTCTTCGACGAGGCGGACCCCTTCCACCAGCGCCAGGCCCCGGCGTCCCCGCGCTTTGCGGCGATGGAGATCGCGGATCGTCGATGTCAGATTAGTGGCTATGACAACCTCCCCGTGCGTCCCTAATCTCGCCGTGCCGGGGACCAGCGCCAAGTGAGAATCGCCCTGACCATCGCGGGCTCCGACTCCGGGGGCGGCGCGGGGATCCAGGCCGACCTGAAGACGTTCCACCAGTTCGGGGTGTTCGGCACGAGCGTCGTCTGCGCGGTCACCGCCCAAAACACCTTGCACGTCAGGGGATGGGAGCCCGTCGCCCCGGCGCTCGTCACTGCCCAGATCGACGCCGTGGCCGACGACCTCCCCCCGGAGGCCGTGAAGACGGGGATGCTCGGGACCGCGGAGAACGTGGACGCCGTGGCTGACGCCTTGATCCGCCGGCGCTTCGCCAATTACGTCCTCGACCCCGTCATGATCTCGACTTCCGGCGACCGCCTGCTCACGGCGCCGGCCGAGGCGCGCCTGGCCGACCGGCTGATTCCCCTCGCCACGCTCGTCACCCCGAATCTCGCCGAGGCGGCGCGTCTCGCCGGCATGGAGGTCGCCACGCCGGAGCAGATGGCGCAGGCCGGCAAGGCGATCCTGCGGCTCGGCGCCCAGACGGTGCTCGTGACCGGGGGACACCTGAGCGGAGATCAGGTGACCGACGTGCTGGTCAGCGCTCGCGACGTTCACCAGTTCACGCACATCCGGATCCCCGGCGCGACGCACGGGACCGGCTGCACGCTGTCGGCCGCCGTCGCGGCGGGACTGGCCCTGGGCCGGCCGCTGCTCACCGCCATTCAGGACGCGCTCGACTTCGTGCAGCGCGGGATCGCCGCCGCCCCGGGGCTCGGGGCCGGGCCCAGCCCCCTGAACCACTTCGTCCCGGCTCCGCCGCGCCCGCCGACCGAAGGGTTGTAGTGCGGTAGCGGGGTTCAGGACGCCGTGTTCAATTTCCATCATGCAGGTACTCGTGGTGCGGCACGCCATCGCGGAGGACCCCGCTGACTACGCGCGGCGGCATCCCGATGACGCCGGACGCCCGCTCACCGCGGATGGCCGGAAGAAGATGCGGAAGGCGGCCCGCGGCCTGCACGCGCTCGTCCCCGAGCTGGACCTGCTCGCCACCAGTCCCCTGACCCGCGCGGTCCAGACCGCGGAGATTCTGGCGGACGAGTACGACGGCCCCGCCCCGGTGCAGACGCCGACCCTGGCGCCGGCCCAGCCACTCGCCACGCTCGCCGACTGGCTGGACCGCGAGCGCCGTCGCGAGGTGGTCGCGCTCGTGGGGCACGAGCCCGGGCTCTCGCGCGCGGTGTCCTGGCTGCTGAGCGGCGGCGACCGGTCCTTTGTCGAACTCAAGAAGGGAGCGGCGTGTCTGCTCGAGTTCCCCGATCATGTCGGCGCGGGACTTGGGGTCTTGCGCTGGTCGCTCTCTCCCGGGCAGCTGCGTAGATTGGGTGGAGAGGGAGGGGGGGACTGATGGCGACGTTTCCGACCGATCTGGCGCAGCGCTCCGCTGCGCTGGGCGCTCGCGTCGTGGCCCTGGCGTATCTCGACGACGCCAAGGCGGCCCTGGACCGGCTGGGCGATGCGGAAGACGTCGAGGCGCTGCACGACTTCCGAGTCTCGTTGCGGCGGCTCCGCAGTACCCTGCGCGCCTACCGCCCGCTCGTGGAGGCCAGCGTCCGGGGGAAGGACCGGCGCCGGCTGCGCGCGATCGCCGACGCGACCAACAGCGGACGGGACGCGGAGGTGCAGATCGACTGGCTCGCCTCCATCAAAGGCGAGCTGACCCCGCGCGAACGGGTCGGCTACCGCTGGCTCCTGGCGCGACTCGAGGCGCGCAAGCAAGAAGCCTACGACGCCCTGCTCGGCGAGCTCCCCCGGTCGTTCACCAAAGTCGATCGCCGCCTCCGCAAAGGCCTGGCCGTATACACGAGCGACATCCGCGTCGACGGATCGGTGCCGGAAGAACGGTTCGGGACGAAGGCCGCCAACGCGATCGAGCAGCAGGGGGAGGAGCTGACGCGGCTGCTGTCCAGTATCCAGGCTCCGGACGACGCCGATCTGCACCAGGCCCGGATCGCGGCCAAGCGGCTGCGGTATCTGACCGAGCCGTTCGTGGAACGGCTCCCCAGCGCCGCGTCGCTGGTCCGTTCACTGAAAGCGCTGCAGGACGTGCTGGGTGAAGTGTGCGACGCCGCGGTGCTCGCGGCCGACGTCGCGACCGGGGTGGAAGCCGCCGCCGCCGAGCGCGCCCGTCAGCTCCACGAGCTGGCGCTGGCGGAGCCGGCCGGACCGGCGCCGCGCGCGCGGCGACGGGACGAGCGCGCCGGACTCCTGGCGACGGCCCGGCGCGTGCGGCTGCATCGGGATGCGCGGTTCGCCGAGCTCGAAGCGTCCTGGCTGGGCGATGCCAGCATCGCCTTGTCGCGGGAGGTCGCCGCGGTGGCGCACCGGCTCGAGGCCGACGCGCTGGGGACGGCGGTGGTTCCGGTTCCGGTCCCCCACGCGGCCCGCCCCCGTCCGGCCGCGGCGACATGGCGCCGGCGGGCCCCCCAGGAAGGCAGCTAGCCCCTACACGTCGTCGCGGGATTTCTTGCGACCACCGGAACGCGCGACGCTGCGCGCCAACCGACGGGTCGCGGCGGCCTGCTTTCCGTCCGAGCCGTTGCGGCCGCCCTGCCGCAGGATCGGCACGAACAGGGGGCGCCCGTTCTCGCCGATTTCCCGGGCCGATTCGCGGGCCAATCCCTGCAGCACGACTTGCGAGCGCACCGGCGCTTCCCCCTCAGCCGGCGTCACCCGTTCGTACGACCCATCCGGCCGCTGCACCCGGGCCTTGACGTTGTCCGCCAGCACCGCCGGCAGGATGTTGTCCACGATCCGCGCCTTCAATCTGGGGTCTTCGACCGGGAACATCACCTCGACGCGCCGGAAGAAATTTCGCGGCATCCAGTCAGCGCTCGCGAGGAAGACTTCCGGCTCCCCCGCGTTTTCGAAGTAGAACACCCGGCTGTGCTCCAGGAAGCGGTCCACGATGCTGGTGACGCGGATGTGGTCGGAGACTCCCGGCAGCCCCGCCCGCAGGCAGCAGATGCCCCGGATCACGAGATCGATCTGCACACCGCCCTGGGAGGCCCGGTACAGGGCGTCGATCACCGAGGTCTCGACCAGGGCGTTCATCTTGACGATGATCCGGGCCCGCCGCCCTTCCTTGGCGTGCCGCTGCTCCCGCTCGATCAGCCCGATGACCTGCTCGCGCAGGCCGACGGGCGCCACCCGGAGTTTCTTCCAGTCCCGGCTCTGCGAGTAGCCGGTCAGCAGGTTGAACATCGCGCTGACGTCCTCACCGAAATCCGGGCTGGCGGTGAACAAACCGAGGTCCGTGTACACCCGGGCCGTGGGCGGGTTGTAGTTCCCGGTCGAGAGGTGCACGTAGCGGCGAATGCCGTCGGGTTCCCGCCGGACGACCAGGGCGGCCTTGCAGTGAGTCTTCAAGCCGACGACGCCGTACACGACGTGGACACCGGCCTGCTCCAGCTCGCGCGCCCAGACGATGTTGTTCTCCTCGTCGTAGCGCGCCTTGAGCTCGACCAGCGCCGTGACCTGCTTGCCGTTCTGCGCCGCGCGGGCCAGCGCCGAGATGATCGGGCTGCCCCCGCTCGTGCGATACAGGGTCTGCTTGATGGCGAGCACCTGCGGGTCGTCGGCGGCGCGCTCGATGAAATCCACGACGCAGGTGAACGACTCGTAGGGGTGGTGCACCAGCACGTCCTGCCCGCGGATGACGTCGAACAGATTCCCCGCCCTGGCGAACGCCGGCGGCACGCGGGGAACGAGCGGCTCGTCGCGGAGCGCGCGGAAGCCGTCCACCCGCTGCAGCGTCATCATCGCGGACAGGTCCACCGGTCCGGCCACGCGGAACACGTCGCGCTCGCCCAGCCCCAGCGCGCCCATCAGCATCTGGGCGAACCGCTCGTCGCCCGAGGCCAGGATCTCGAGCCGTACAGCCTCGCCGCGGATGCGCTGACGCAGCGTCTCCTCGATCGTCTGCAGCAGATCCTCGGCTTCGTCCTCATCGATCGTGAGGTCGGTATTGCGGGTCACCCGGAAGCAGGTGTGATCGATCACCTTGAAGCCCCCGAACAGCTCACCCAGGTGAGCGCCGATGACCTCCTCGAGCAGCAGGAACCGCACGCGCTCCCGGCTCCCGGGAAGCACGACCACGCGATCGAGCACCGCCGGCACCTGGACCACGGCGAACAGCTGCTGCCCGGACGCGGTGCTCTCCACCAGCAGGGCGACGTTCAGGCTCTTGTTGTGCACGAACGGGAAGGGATGCCCCGGATCGATGGCGAGCGGCGTCAGCACCGGGGCGATGCTGCTGCGGAACAGCTCCTCGACGTACTTGAGCTCGGCGGCGGTGAGCTGGTCGAGGCGCGCCCACTCGATCCCGTTGGCAGCGAGCCCCGGCACGATCTCCCCGTGCAGCAGCCGTTCCTCCTGCGCGAGCAGGTCGCGCACGCGGGTGTCGATGGCGGTAAGCTGCTGGGCCGGGTCGGTGCCGTCGGCCGCGTAATCCTGCGCCTCGATACCGGCGTAGAGCTGCTGCTGCAACCCCGCCACCCGTACCTCGAAGAACTCGTCCAGGTTGCTGCTGAAAATGGCGAGGAACTTGAGCCGCTCGAGCCACGGATTGGTCGGGTCCGCGGCTTCCTCGAGCACGCGGGCGTTGAACCCGAGCCACGACAGCTCGCGGTTCAGATAGTGGTCGGCCGGGAACGCCGGGACGTAGGTGGTGGGCATGGCGTTACCCCGCTGCGATACGGAGCCGCGCCCGCCGCGCCGGTCCGCCCTGGCGCCGCCGGGCCGCCTGGCTCCAGGCGACCGTGGGGAGGGAGCCGAACACGCGACCGAACAGCGCCGCCTTCCGCTCGGCGTCCCACAGCTCGACCTGGGGGTCGGACGCGGCGTCGACCACGAACCGCACCCGCCCGCGGCCCCGTTCCACGCCGACCGCGGTGACGCGCTGCGTGTGCGTCCGGTCCAACCCGTCGGCTACGCGCAGGATCGCGGCCAGCGTGCGCACCAGCCAGCGATCGGGCCGCTCCAAGCGGCCGAAGTTGGGATGACGTTTCTTCGGGAACGCCTTGCGGTGATACCGGGCCACGTTGGCGATCAGCTCGATCTCTCGCGTGGTGTACCCCTGCAGCTCGCCGTGCATGATGAGGTGATAGGCGTGCTTGTGGTGCTTAGCATGGTTGATGAGATAGCCGACGTCGTGCAACAGCGCCGCCGCCACGAGCAGCTCGCGCCCCTCCGCCGGCAGGGCCTCGCTCTCCCGCAGTCCGTCGAACAGCTGCCCGGCGAGCCGGGCCACGTGCTCGGTGTGCCGCTCGCTGGACCGGCACTTGCGCGCGAACGCCCGTACCGACTCGAGCCGGTCGAGCGGACGCGCCGCTTCCGCCGCGCCGGCCACCCGCTCCGCGATCATGGACAGGAGCAGGCCGTCCCTCAACCCCCCGGTGTTGACGAGGATCTGGTTCGTCCCCAGCCACTTGGCGAGCCGGCTGATCGCGGCGGCCCCGGCCACGATGATGTCGGCCCGCTGCGGATTCAACCCCGGCGTCTCGCGGCGCATGGACAACGGCATCCCGCGCAGCCGGTGCATCACGTGCACCACGTCCGCCCGTGTGAGTGAGTAGCCCTGGAGATTCTTCTCCGAGCCCTCACGCTCGACCTTGGTGATCCCCGCGATGTTCGTGAACGTGCCGCCGCTGCCGATGATGACGTCGGGGACGAAGGGGGGCTTGCCGAGCTGCGCCTGGAGCACGCGGTCGATGGCGCGGCGCAGCCGTTTCCAGCGTCGCCGCCCGAGCCGCTCGGCGCCGCCGTAGGCCTCCGTCAACCGCACCGCGCCGAGCGGGAGGGTGAGCAGCTGGTCCACGACGGAGCCCGCCGTGAGGACCACTTCCATGCTGCCGCCGCCGATGTCGACCACGGCGACCGAGCGTCCGGCGAGGTCGAACTGGCGCAGCGCGCTCTGCAGCGCGAGCTGGGCTTCCTCTTCCGGCGAGATCACCTCGACGTTCAATCCGCAGCGGCGGCGAACCTCGCGGACAAAGGCCCGCCCGTTCGTCGCCTCGCGGACCGCGCTCGTGGCGACCGCCCGCATTTCGGCGACCTCATAGCCGTCGGCGATGGCTTTCATCTTGTTGAGCGCCGCGAGAGCGCGCTCGATGGCGGAGGCGGAGAGCCGGCCGCGTTCGAACAACCCGTGCCCCAGCCGCGTCATTTCACGCTCTTCATCGAGCACCCGGTAGGACCCGTCGGCCTCCACTTCGGCGACGACCCCACGGATCGAGTTCGTCCCGATGTCGATGGCCCCGAGCCGCAGCGGGGCGGAAGTGGCGGCTGGAACGAGGCTCTGCGACGGCGTCACCGATGTACCCATGGGTGGAAAGCTAGCCTCGAAACGCCGTGACGGCCGGAAGCGCAACTCGCTGTCCGGCCGTCTGTTACAAGTCCGTTACGGATTCGCTACGAGCGGGGACGGTGGCTACAGTCGGGCGACGACCCCCCGAATCAGCTGCGCCAACTGGCCGCCGACCTGACGGCCGACCTCGAGTACTTCCTGATGTGACAACTGAGCCGGTGACAGGCCGGCGGCGGAGTTCGTGATGGTCGAGAACGCGAGACAGCGGATTCCCCTGGCCCTGGCGACAATGACTTCCGGCACCGTGGACATCCCCACGGCATCGGCGCCCAGGCGCTGCAGCATGCGGATCTCCGCCGGCGTTTCGTATGACGGACCAAGCAGGCCGCAATACACGCCTTCCTCCAGCGGGACGTTTCGCTCCCGGGCCACCGCCCGCGCCATCTCCCGCAGCCGAACGTCGTAAGGCTCGCTCATGTCCGGGAACCGCTCCTCGCCCTCCAGCGCGGGCCCGATCAGCGGATTGCGGAACATCAGGTTGATGTGGTCCGAGATCAGCATCAACGTTCCGGCGCGGAATGTCCCCCGAATACCGCCGGCGGCGTTGGTCAGGATCAGGATGCGCACGCCGAGCCGGCCGAACACCCGCACCGGCAGCGCCGCGACCTCGGCCGAGTGCCCTTCGTACAGGTGGAACCGCCCGCTCTGTACCAGCACCGGAACGCCTTCCAGCGTGCCGAAGATCAGCTCCCCTTTGTGACCCTCCACCGTGGGCGCTGGAAATCCCGGGATTTGCGCGTATGGGATCCGCACCGCACCCTCCACCTCTTCCCCGAGAGACCCCAATCCGGATCCCAGCACGATGGCCGCCCGTGGGAGGCGCGTGCCGAGTTTGTTGGCGACGACGTCGGTCGCGCGCACGGCGGGATTAGTCATGGGAGCGCTCCCAGCTCGCTTTGCACCCGGGACACGAGGGCGACCCGGTCCGATTCCGGGAGAAAGGCGCTCTCGCACGCGTTCACCACGACGCGGGCCAGCTCATCCCGAGTCATCCCCACCACGCGGTGCGCCAGATAATACTCGTCGGTAAGCGTCACCCCATCGACCAGCCGGCCATCGGTGTTGAGGGTCACGAGCACGCCGGCCTCGAGATAACGCTTGACCGGATGCGCCGCGGGCGATGCCACCGTGTGCGTGTGCACGTTGCTCGTGATACACATTTCGAGGGGAATGCGCCGGTCCACTACCTCGGCGAGCAAATCTGGATCCTCGGCGAGGCGCGTCCCATGACCGATGCGCTGCGCGCCGCAGCTGTGCAGCGCCTGACGAATGGACGCCGGACCGTCCCCCTCCCCGGCGTGGCAGGTGCAGGCCATCCCGTGCGCGGCCGCGAACTCGAACGCCGGGCGATGATCCGCCGCCGGGTGTCCACGCTCCGCGCCCGCCAGGTCGAAGGCCACGACTCCACTGCCCTTGTAATCGGCGGCCGCCCGGGCCAGCTCGAGCGACGTGGCCGGCGGCAGGGTGCGGATTCCGCAGACGATCAGGCCCACCTTGGTTCCCGTCTCCGCCTCCCCGCGCCGGATCCCCTCGAGCGGGGCTTCGATCGCCTGGGTCAGCGTCAGCGCCGGGCGGTGTAACAGCGGGGAGTACCGCACCTCGACGTAGCGGACGTTCTCCGCCGCCACATCGAGCACGAACTCGTGGGCGATACGGG
>Ga0335085_10016512_pt1 | contig 10666 bp, 6 predicted proteins | sample Lox_Sample_45_FD_206712 | JGI IMG/M metagenome (GOLD analysis project Ga0335085, IMG submission 206712) | Soil microbial communities from Loxahatchee National Wildlife Refuge, Florida, United States - Lox_Sample_4.5 | ecosystem: Environmental > Terrestrial > Soil > Wetlands | place: USA: Florida...
CGCCCTTGCAATGCACAGCGACCGTCGCGCCGCGGTCGAGTTCCGGTAGTCCACGTTTGAAGTTGTCCAGGGCATGCCACCGCGCTTCCTCGATGTGGCCGTTGTTCCATTCGCCTTCGCGGCGAACATCGAGCACGCGAACAGCCATGCTATCGAGATGTTTCTTCAGCTCTTGAATCGTAACCTGCGGAACAGTTTCCAGCGGTAGCCCTGCCGCTTTCCAACCTGTAATACCGCCGGACAAGTATCCGGCAATGCCTTCCATACCTACACGCGCCAGCCGCAGTCGTGCTTCCGCAATCTGCTCATTGTTCGCTCCGATGAGCACCGGCGATGCCGAAAGACCCAGGACTGCCCCCGCCCATGAAGCAAACTGCCCGCCTAGCGGTATGTTGATGGACTCAGGTACATGCCCGGCGGCAAACTCGTCCTGGTGACGCACATCAACCGCGGTCACGCCTTGCGCAATCTGCGACTGCAGCTCAGCAGGAGGTATCGGCAACAGGGCAGGAAGATCGTTCAGCGCGGCCGCACCTTCGCGGTTGATGGCTGCGTCCTGCGCGAAGTACTCAGGCCGCGCCGGCAGGTTGGCAGTCATCTGCGCGACAAAATCCTGGCGCGTCTTAATTTGCAACGCCCAGTTGGTCAGCCGCTCGGTGCCGACTGTGGACGAACTTTCAGCCCGCATATTGCGCCCGCACAGCGACCCGGCACCATGCGCGGGATAGACCATCGCCTTGTCGGGCAGGGTCATGAGTTTGTGGTGCAACGAGTCGTACATCATGTCCGCGAGCTGCTGCGGAGTGTGCGTGGGCGACAGGTCGGGACGCCCTACATCGCCAACAAAAAGCGTATCGCCAGTCAGCACGGCCCAAGGCTCGTCGCCATGTTCGCAGTCGGTCACGACCAGACAGACGCTCTCCGGAGTGTGGCCCGGTGTCTCCAGCGCACGCATGCAGAGGCTCCCCACCTGCAGCGTGAATCCGTCGTATAGCGATACGTGCGGAAATGTCGCCCCCGCCGCGGCGCCGACGTAGATCTTCGCTCCCGTGCGGTGCGCCAGTTCCCGGTGCCCGGATACGAAGTCGGCGTGGAGGTGTGTCTCGAATACGTGGCGGATCGCGAGGTTATTCTTCGCCGCAGTCTCCAGGTAAATTTCGACATCGCGCTGCGGGTCAACGACAATCGCCTCGCCATTCGAGCCGAGCATGTACGATGCATGGGCCAGACAGCCCAGGTAGAACTGTTGAAAGAACATGAGATTTCTCCGCGCGGGAATGATACGACAGGCGGGGGTAAGGGGATAGCAATTTCCGTAAGAGCTGTCAGTCTTCAGCCGTCGGCTCTCAGCTGCTGTGCAGTAGCCGACGACTGATTATTGACAGCTGAGAGCCTGCTTTCAGACTATTTCTCGTGACGAGTCCTTGGCTTCGAGTTTCAGGAATGACGTCAGGCCGCCCCCAATTCACGCCACTGCTTCTAATTGCTCAATCGACAGTGGCTGTTGATCCTGAATGTCACTGAAGCCCTTATCAGCAAACAGCGAGAGGTAGTGCCGGTGTGCACGCTCCCAAGCTTCGTCGTCGGGCGTAGCGCCGAAGATCTCAACGTAGCTGGGACTGCCGGGGAATGGGAACATCGGCACCGGCTCGCTCACCCAAACGCCGTGCCCTTTGAGGTGCTCCTGCCAGCGGCGAATCTCGGCTCTGTCATCCTTGTCGGTGAGGATCAGATTGGCCTGCACCCAGGGGATGCGGCCGCGCGCGTAAATCAGCAGCTCAGTAATGCGCTCGGTCGATATGCGGCAGTTCTTGTTCAGCTCATCGCGGCCCTCGTCGGTGATCGACTCGATGCCACATTCCATCGAGATGCACCCAGCTCGCCCGAGCAGGTCGAGCGTCTCTTCCGTCCAAAGATCTATGCGGGTCTGAAAGCCGATCTTCACGTCGCGTTCGGCCAAACCTTCCAGCAGCTTGAGCACGTTCTTGCCGACGCCGAAGATCTCATCGATGAAGTAGAAGTAGTCGACGCCGCGCGCGACCAGGCGATCGACTTCGGTAAGAACCGCGTCCACGCTGCGCTCGCGAAACTTATTGCGAAACAGAGTTTTGTTGCAGAAGCTGCAAGCCCAGGGGCAACCGCGCGCAAATTCCAGCTCGGCTCCCCGGCCGTCGCCGGTGAAGACGTGATGCCGGTGCTCGTGGCGCTCGACGTTGTAGTTGTGAAAGTCGAGCGGAGCAAGCGCTCTCATATCGGTCACGCCGAGTCCCGGGCTGATATGTAGCGTGTTATCTTCGCGACGGAAGCAGCAGCCGGTGATCTCCTCCCACGGCTTGCTCGCAAGCTCCGGCAAGGTCTGGTCTGCCTCGCCGCGCAAAACGACATCGCAGTTCAGCTTGCGCAGAGTTGCTGCTGGAGTCGCCGAGCCATGCGGTCCGATGGCAATGGTTGTCGCGCTGCCACCGAGTTCCTTAAGCCACTGCATAGGAATGCGCAACTCGGGTTGCGGACATCGCCAAAATAAATAGGATGGCGCCGTCGGAATCACCAGAAAATCCGGGCAAAAGTGCTGTACTTGACGTCTGACCTGCTCTATCGACAGGTTATCGACCTGGGCATCAATCAGCAGCGCACTGCATCCGGTTGCGCAAATCTGGTCGTAGGCAAACAGAAGCTCGAGCGGATAGTGGGGATCGCGGCAGCCGAAGTACGTGGAGCCCTCAAACGTCCAATTCGGGTTAACCAGCGCGAATCTCATTATGCGGTCCTGGCAATAGGAACTGGAGTGACCAGCGCCGGCATCTCGGTTACGCGGGCGGGAGTGAAGACCTCACGGTTCTGCCTCCACCACTGATGAATTCTCGCCAGTGTCTCGGGAACCGTAATCCCTGGCTTCCACCCTGTGTCCTGCTGAAGCTTCAGCGTGTTGCTGACGTACACTGCCTGGTCGCCGGGACGCACTGCGTCAAAGCTGGTCTCCAGCTTGCGGCCCGTCATCTTCTGAATCATCGCCATCAACTCAATCAGCGAAGCAGAATTTCCTGCACCACCGCCGACGTTGTACACGCGCCCCTGTTCCAGGCGAGGTAGCGTGCGGACCGCTTCAAAGACGCGCAGCAGATCGGCGACATCAAGAACATCGCGCACCTGCAGGCCGTTGCCGTAAATGGTTATGGGCTTATCGCTCAGTGCCGAGTACAGGAAGTGCGCCACCCAGCCTTGATCTTCGTTGCCAAACTGCCGCGGTCCGGCGATGCACGACATCCTGAGGACCGTCGTGTTCAGCCCGTAAATGCGGGCGTAGTCGCGAACGTACTGGTCGGCCGCGCCCTTCGAACAACCATACGGAGAGTGGAAGTCCAGCGGCTGAGATTCCGAAGTCCCTGACACATTCGAACAACCATAGCGCGTCTTCTCCGGCCAGACGTCGCCGCTGCTGGCGCTGCCGTAGACCTTGTTAGTCGAGGTAAATAACAGGAACGGCTGAGTGCCCGACTTGCGTGCTGCTTCGAGGATGTTGAATGTACCAGCAAGATTGACGTCAAAGTCTAATCGCGGAGCCACAACCGAGGTAGTCACCGCGACCTGCGCCGCGAAGTGATAAACCTCGGTTGCGTGGCGCACCGCGCGCTCCACCATTTCGTCATCGCGGATGTCGCCCACCGTCACTTGCAGGCGGCGGGAGCGGCCGCTCAGCTTCTCCAGCGAACTCAGGTTGTGGCGAACGCCGGGCCGGGAAAGATTGTCGAAAATGTGGACTTTGGCTTCGCTATTTTGCAATAGCCACTCGGCCCAATTCGAGCCGATGAACCCGGCCCCTCCGAAGATGAGCACTGATCGGAATGTTTCTTTCTTCGTCGTCATCGTCGAGCATCCTGTGGCAGGATCATCGAGTTCACCTCCACTCGTCGCAAAGGTAAGTAGATGCGCCGCGTAAGCTATGTAGTTTGCTCGGGAGTTCTTCCAGAGGGCGGATTCGCGAGATGGGGCTCTGACAACGAGAGTGATCAGTGTGCGGTTGTCGTTGTCAGCAAAAGGTTGTCAGGCGTCCTTGAGGAGCACTCCACAACAGAGCGACGGAGTTCTCCCCGCCAAGGAAAAATCTGCTCGGGACTTGCCTATGGAGGCTGGGCCACACCCCGGTTGGCCAGTTCGTCCCATCCTCACTCACCCCGCGTCGGGGCTGGCCATTGCCTTCGTGATGGCGAATGCTACCGGATCGGAAACGATATCCGAGTGCCCGGAGATGAAGGCGTCTGCCTTCAAGTTGTATATCTTTCCGCAGGTAGCGCCAGTGGCGAACGGGTACGAGCCGCCTGCGTCCAGCAAAGTTGCGGCGACCCTCTCCCGAGTTGTGTCGGCCGTCTGCGCTCCGTTGCTGCCTAATCCGCCGAAGACGTCGTTTTCATCTCCCAGCGAAGCAGCACGTTGACCGTTAATCCGGGACGCGATTGGGTAAGCAACTCCGACGGCTTTGTCGTTCCTTGTGTGTGTTGCCAGAATTGGACCGCGCACCTTCTTCTGCTCAATAACCTGTCTAAAGGCTCCGTCGTTGTCGTTCCCGTCAAAGTTCTTGGCGAAGGCATTATGAGAGAAGGCGCCCTGCAGCAACGCCATCGTGTTCGGCCGGAAACTGTCGCCCGAAGGCAGAGCATTGACGGCCGCGGTGACAACCCGGCACCCGAAGCTGTGCCCGATCATGTGAATCCTGATATCAGGCCGGGCACCGCGAAGTGCCTTGATCAGCGGCGCGACGCCTTTGATGCCGACGTCACCAGCACGCGATTTCATGACGTAATAGGTGGTGTAATTCGCGAAATGTAGAAGTGCTCCCTTCAGTCCCCCCAGGACGTCGCGAAAACTTGCCGCTCCCCCGCGGCCTCCACCCGATGAGGACGCGAACGGATCCAGCGACGCGGCACTGCTTCCCGGCGTTACCGGAGGGGGATTGAGACTCTGCGAGAGATTAACGACCAGGGCATCGGCATTGAGCTTGAAAAACAGGCTCGATGCATCTTCCTTATCTGCGCCGCTCGTCTGCAATAGCTGGCGGATACTATTCACGATCTCTGTTCGAGTTGCAGGACTGTCTTCCCAATCGTCAAGCTGCGAAGCAACCTTGTTTAGAGTGGCTTCAATCGTGGGATCGGATTTGCCGCCAGGCCAGCCTGCTCCCTGCAAAAGGTCCTTCAGGTCGCTAATCCGTGCCTGAATGTGCGTGTCTGATACGGAATCGTTAAGCGAGGCTGCGCCGCTGGGGATGAGGTCTGCATCCTCGAACTTCTTCGACGGCCAGAGAATGCCACAGATGACGAACGAGCGGTCTTTCAGTTCCGGCGAGTTCTGGATTTGAGCGGCTAAATGCGTAGTCAAGCCGCTGTACAGAGACTTCGCGTCATCCATGTTGTTGTTCCAGCCATGGGAGAGGACAAAGACGTCGGTCGGCTTGGGATCGGCAGTGATGCCGGCTATCAATTTATCTACATCGGAAGACTGAAAGAGGACACCGTCGGTGGTGAACTGAACTGGAAAAAATGGATAGGGAAATTTCGGGTCAGCCATTTCTTCTCCGTGGAAAGTTAGATTGCCTGAATAGTACGCATCATATCCGCTAGTCCTCGACCCTGGAACCCTGGTTCGCGGCCGAGATCAGTACAGTTGTCGAGAAGTAGCTTCTTTACCTCTTCCGGTTTACCGATGAATTCGCTCCGCACAGAGAGAATTCCCGCGATCATGCCCGAAACGTGAGGCGCAGCCATGCTGGTTCCGCTGCGTTCGATATAGTATGCCCCCGGTTGGCCGGCTACTTGCGCCTTTTTCTTGTATGTCTCCAGATCGGGTCCAGCTCCACACGAGAGAATTCGTTCCCCAGGCGCCAGAAGGTCTGGCTTGCGCCGCCCATCGCCGGTGGGACCTTTCGATGAGAAGTACGACACCCCATACGTGTGAGGCATCTCCCGGTGAGTTGCCCCCACCGTGACCGCCTCCTGCGCGTTGCCAGGATCGTTGATGGTTAGCTCGAAACCCTTTCCGGTGTTTCCGGCCGCGATGACGACCGCGACCCCCTGCTTGACTAATCGATTCACCTCGATGCAAATGGGGCTTTGCCCACAGGCGAACCATTCGGCGTCGAAGTCATAACCCAGACTCAGGTTCACTCCGTGAACAATGATCTCGCGGCCGTATCCGTTCAGCTTCTGTATGTGCTCAATGGCTGCAATCACATTACTCACCGGGTCGCCCGCCTCTCCGCTGATCACTTTGTAGCTGACTAGCTTGCATTGCGGTGCCACACCGACAACGGGAGGCATGGGCTGAGGGGTATAGGATACTTGGCCGGCGGAACTCCTCTCTTTGAGAATGGCGCAAGGAGAGCCCGAGGCGTCGATCTCGCCGGCAATGATTCCGGCAACATGGGTACCGTGCCCATAATCATCCGTCAATGCTGTTACATCAACCGGCACGGGAGGATCTTTGGTGAAGTCCATGTGCCGGACAGGAGAGGGAAGGTCCTCAAGGTTTTTGTGCTTCGTGAAGTGAGGGTGGCGGGCAATGCCGGAATCCAATACAGCCCATACAATTCCCTTGCCATTGGTCAAGAACGCTCGCTGGCATGCGTCCGCCTTGACTGTAGCTACCGATTTCCAGATAAGCGGCTTGATGAGGAAGTCAGGCCAGATGTGGTAAATACATTGTGTTTCCGGAGGTTGGAACTGATCCCACTGAACCAGCACACGGATCACTTTGCCTTGTAATTGAGCGTAAACGTACTGCTGGCTTGTCGCGCTTTTCTCCTCGCTGACTCCCTGGTTGACTCCCTTGTCGCCGTTGCTGTCGATCGCCTTCTGAACCCATTCGGAAACCCATTTCTTGGCGCCTTCGCGCCCGCCGCTATATCGGATGTTGACGTCGATGATGACAGCCTGGACCTTCGATTCGTCTTCTTTCATCCGCTGCAGGAGCGGCATCGAAATGACACTCTTGACAAGGTGATCCTGATCGAACGACTTTTTGTCGCCCGTTCTTGACACTTCATCATCGTCCGGGATTGATACTGGTGAATCTGGCATGGCGAGGATTATACCTGCCTGTACCCGCAGCCCAAGTTATCGGTTGTGCGAGCTTACCTTAGCTCTTCCATGCACTGCTCCAACACTTCCCGCGAGGGGCGGGTTACTTCTTCGGGCAGCGTCGCCAGCGGAAGCTCGGTCATATTCAACATCTCGAGGAAGTTCGGGGCCGTGTTGTTGATGTACAGCACGCCGGTGAGAACTTCTTCCTTCTCCGCCGAATCGACCAGCCGTTTGATGGCAAAAGCCTTGTCTGTCGGGTCGTAGTCTTCCTCCAGCTTGCGCAGGCGCAGTGACGAGCCGTCGTGCATGGCGACGCTCACGGTCGTGCCGGGATCGTAGTCGACGGTGATGTCCTCGAAGTGAGGAACGAAGTTGATGTCGTGCAGCGGCTCCTCGTGGTCCATCAGGAACTTGTAGGACTTGGTCGAACCTTCGTGATCGTTGAAGGTCACGCACGGCGAGACAATATCGAGCATCACGGTACCGCGATGCGAGATGGCTGCCTTCAGCATCGTATGCAACTGCTTCTTGTCGCCAGAGAACGAGCGGCCCACAAACGTCGCTCCCAGCATGATCGCCAGCGCGCAGGTATCGATTGGCGGAAGGTCGTTGATCACGCCGGTCTTCAGTTTGGCACCGAGATCCGCGGTGGCGGAGAACTGGCCCTTCGTTAGGCCGTACACGCCGTTGTCTTCGATGATGTAAATCATCGGAATATTGCGCCGCATCAGATGAACGAACTGTCCGATGCCGATGGATGCAGTATCGCCGTCGCCGCTCACGCCGAGCGCGACAATCTTGGAATTCGCCAGCACCGCACCCGTCGTCACCGACGGCATGCGTCCGTGTACAGAGTTGAAGCTGTGCGAGCGGCTCATGAAATAGGCGGGACTCTTCGACGAGCAGCCAATGCCCGACATCTTGACGACGCGCTCGGGCTGAATGCCCATCTCGTAGAAGGCATCGATGATGCGCTCGGAGATGGCGTTGTGGCCGCAGCCGGCGCACAGCGTGGTCTTGCCGCCGCGATAATCAATAACGGCCAAGCCCAGGCGGTTCGTTTTTGGCTTCGGTTGTGAGGTCGGCGTGCTCGCCATTTACTTGCCCTCCTGGGAAATGATTTCGTCGGTGATGGAGCGCGCATCTATAGGCAACCCGTTATAGTGGCGCACGCTACGCAGCTTGGGAATCTCATTCACCGCGACATCCAGCTTGATAAGCTGCATCATCTGCGCGTCGCGGTTCTGGTCGATGACGTACACGCGCTTGTGCGCGGCGATGAACTCGTGCATCTCGCGGGTGAACGGAAACGCCTTCAGCCGCAGGTAATCGGCCTTGACGCCGTATTCGCTTTGTAGCTGATCGAGCGATTCGGTCAGCGCGTGATGCGAGGTGCCGTAGGCGATGATGCCGATTTCGTTGCTATCATTCCGGAAAATCTCGGGCCGAGGCACCAGCGTGCGCGCGTATTCAAACTTGCGCGCCAGTCGGTCGAGGTTGTTCACGTAGTCGTCAGGGCGCTCGCTGTATTGCGACTTCTCGTTGTGCCCGCTGCCGCGTGCGAACCACGCCGCCGCCGGATGATCGGTGCCTGGAAGAGTGCGGTAGCCTACACCGTCGCCGTCCACATCCTTGTAGCGGGCAAAAACTCCTCCCAGCCGCTCCAGATCTTCCTTCGACAGGACCTTGCCGCGTTTGATCGGTATATCGGGATATTCGAACGGCTCCGACATCCAGTTGTTCATGCCGAGGTCGAGATCGCTCATCACGAACACCGGCGTCTGTAACTGCTCAGCGAGATTGAACGCCTCGTTGGCCATCACAAAACACTCGCTCACGCTCGATGGAATCAGCATGGGGTGCTTGGTGTCGCCATGCGAAAGCGACGCGACAAACCCGATGTCGCCTTGCGAGGTGCGCGTCGGCAGACCCGTCGAAGGGCCCACACGCTGGATGTCCCAGATGACGCCCGGAATCTCGACGTAATAGCCAAGGCCCGCGAACTCAGCCATGAGCGAGATGCCCGGGCCGGCTGTCGCTGTCATGGAGCGCGCTCCACCCCAACCTGCGCCCAACACCATGCCGATGGCGGCAAGCTCGTCTTCGGCCTGCACTATCGCGAAGGTCGCCTTGCCGTCCGGCCCGATGCGGTGCTCCTTCATATAGTCGATCAGCGTCTCAACCAGCGACGACGACGGCGTGATCGGGTACCACGTCACCACGGTGACACCGGCAAACATGGAGCCCAGCGCCGCGGCAGCGTTGCCGTCGATGATGATCATGCCGCTGGTCTTGTCCATGCGCTCGACGGTGAAGGGATCGGCTTTGGTCAGCGACGAAGCTGCGTAGTCATAGCCGGCCTGCGCGGCGCCCCAGTTCAAGTCAGCGGCCTTCTTCTTCGTCGCGAACTGCTTGCGCAGCGCTTTCTCAACCTCGGCCATGTCAAGGTTCAGCAGCTTGGCCACCACACCGACGTACACCATGTTCCTAACCAGCTTCCGCAGCTTCGACTCAGGGCAAACAGCGGCGGTGATCTTGTCGTAGGGCACGGCGTAGAAGGTCAGGTCACTGCGAAGCTCGTTCAGCTTCAGCGGCTCGTCATACAGTGCGACCGCTCCGGGCGCGAGCGAGAGCACGTCTTCCTTCGCGGTCTCGGGATTCATCGCGACCAGGAAATCGATCTCCTTCTTGCGCGCGATGTACCCCTTCTTGCTGGCGCGGATGGTGTACCACGTCGGCAGCCCGGCGATGTTCGACGGGAACATGTTCTTTCCCGACACCGGCACACCCATTTGAAAAATAGTGCGCAGCAGCACTGTGTTAGCGCTCTGCGATCCGGAGCCGTTGACGGTGGCGACTTGTATGCTGAAATCGTTGACGACGGGTTCGCGCACAGCGCCCGACTCGGCGCCGTGTACCGCAATCTCTGTTGTGGCCATCAATACCCCTTGGTGGACCCCGCTCTGCGATTGGGTTTTGAGGGTGGGGTGTTAAGTATTATAGGGCAACCTGCAAAGAGGTGATTGCGAAACACCGCTCCGCAGGGAGGGCCAATCCCACCATTCCGCACATTCCGAAACCGGACACCAGACCCAGCGCGCCGCTCGGCGCCAAGCCACAGTTTCTGCTAAGAAGCCCATTCACAACCGCTTACGCGGTTACCTCAAAAGTACCGGGAAGTCATGCGTCAACCATTGATGCCAAACCCGAAAAGACGCATTGTGCGCTCGTGGGATTCGGCTCAGCCGAGCTCTTGATCGAACTAATTCATAAGGCAAGAAGGCATCATGCATAACGACACCGCACTTATCACTATTCCGAGCACGCAGGCATTGCCTCCACGCAAACGGCGCGCTTTGGATAAGCTCCTCGCCGCCGTCTTACTCACCTTCGCCACGCTGTCGATCGCACGGGCACAAGTGCCGCAGTGTGCGGAGGGCAAGCTCTCCGATTACGAAAAGATGAGCGCCGCCGGCTGTCTGATTGGCGACAAGCTGTTCTACAACTTCCAATACCACCAGGGCGCCGGCGGACTGCCGAGCAGTGCCATCTCCGTAACGCCGGGTACCACGCCAATCACCAGCGATCCAGGA
>Ga0335085_10016513_pt1 | contig 10666 bp, 9 predicted proteins | sample Lox_Sample_45_FD_206712 | JGI IMG/M metagenome (GOLD analysis project Ga0335085, IMG submission 206712) | Soil microbial communities from Loxahatchee National Wildlife Refuge, Florida, United States - Lox_Sample_4.5 | ecosystem: Environmental > Terrestrial > Soil > Wetlands | place: USA: Florida...
CACGCATAGGTCACGCGGCGGTTCTCCGCCACCGCCAGCGCGTACGCCAGGCCGTCTGCGGGCCTGCGTTCGATCCTGAACGTGCGCACCGCCGGGTCCGCCGGGTCCACGGTGCTCACCATGCTGACAGTCTGTGGCGCAAACGACGCTAGCTCGTCGAGGAACGTGACAAACGCGCCGAGCAAGTCGAGGGTGCACATTCGCGCCATGATTTTCTCGCCGAGGTAGGCAGCGTCCCTGACCGTGGTGGAGGAGAAGACTTCGTTCAGGATGACGATGCTGTCCGGCGTCGCGCGATCCAGGATGCTGCGGATCCGCACCAGGTCATCCTGCAGCTTGCCGCGCAGCGTTTCAATCGCCTCGGGCTTCTCGAAATGCGTCAAGAGCTGGTCGAACAAATACAGGCGCGCTTCGGTTCCCGGCACAGAGCAGCCGAGAGCCGCAAGGTAATGGAGCTGCCCGAACATGCGTGCAAAAGTGGTCTTGCCGCCCTGATTGGGGCCTGTGACCACGAAGATGCGTTCGGGTCCGCGCAGGAAGAAGTCGTTGCACACGATCGCGCCGCGCTCCAGAATGAGCTTCGCCGCGAGCGCGATGTCGAACGCGTTGCGCGCGCTTACTGCCCTCGAGGCACGCGACACCTGCGGATAGCAGAAGCCGAGCCCGGCAGCGCGCAGCCGCCCGGCATACTCAAGCCAGGCCACATAGAACTGGACCTCGCGGTCGAAGCGCGCGATGCGGGCGTCAACAAATGTCGCATGCTCTTTGCAGAACCGCTCCAGCGCCACGAACGATTCCGGGTACAAGCGCGCGACGCGCTCGAGGATCTGCGCCTCGATGTGGTTCATCCCCGGCTCGCTGGGGAAGACGAGGCGATAGTCCTTCACGGGGCCGCGCCTGAAGCGGGCGAAGATGCGCTCGACGAGCGCGCTGTAGTCGCGTTGCTCGTCGTAGCGGCGCACCGTGACGCGATCGCCGTCCAAGTGCACGCAGTACCGGATCGCACGCTGTGCCCCGCGGACGGTGCGGGCCTCCGCAGCCAGGTGGCCAAAGGACTCCGAGGCAGCATAAGCACCGAGGTAGCGCAGCAACGCACGCAGGCCGCGAGAATCCAGGGCGATCTGACCCAGTGCGTCGCGCAACTGCTCCACGGCGTCGCAGTAGACCTCGGCGCCTTCGAGCAGCCAGCGCTCCTTCTCGTATGCGTAGTAGTGCCGTTGCTCCTGCGGCAGACACTGGCGCACGCGGCGCATCTGCGCGGAGAACGCGCGCACGGCGGCCATTGCGGGTTCGCGCTCCAGGTCGCGCATCACCTCTTGACGCCAGAGCACTGCGTCCGCGTCGTCCAGAGCGATGTGAAAAAGTGGGGCGAGGTCGTACTCCTTGCGCCCCGCCGTCAGCGCGTCCACGACCTGGTCGAGGTTGAGGTCGCGGAAGAACTCGGGCGCCTCGCGCGCCTCCGGGGTGGGGCCTGGCCGCGGCGAGAGAATGCTCTCGAAAGACTCGGCCTCCCGTTCCTGTACGGGCGCCGCCGGCCTCGGCCGGCGGATCGCGCTAGCGTCCGAAGCGTGCACGGCCGCCGAGCTCCCGCTCGATCTCGAGAAGCCTGTTGTACTTGGCGATGCGCTCGCCCCGGCACACCGAGCCGGCCTTCATCTGCCCGCCGCCCATTGCCACTGCGAAATCCGCCATGAAGGTGTCTTCCGTCTCGCCCGAACGGTGCGAGATCACGTAACCCCATCCGGCGCGCCGGCAGAGCGCGACCGCCTCGACGGTCTCGGTGACGGTGCCTATCTGGTTCAGCTTGATGAGCGCGGCGTTGCACGCCCGCTCTTCGATGGCGCGGGCGATGAAGCGCGGGTTGGTGACCAGGATGTCGTCGCCGACGATCTGGACCTGCGCGCCGAGCTTCTCGGTCTGCTCGCGGAAACCGTTCCAATCGGATTCGGCGAGGCCGTCCTCGATGGAGACGATCGGAAACCTGCGGATCCAGTCCTGATAGAGCGCCGTCATCTCGACGCTCGTCTTCGCGCCTTCCCGGGACAGATGATACTTGCCGTCCCTGTAGAAGGAGGTTGCGGCGGGATCCAGGGCGATCGCGACGTCGCTTCCAGGGCGAAATCCGGCCGCTTCGATCGCCTCCACGATCAGCTCGCAGGCCGCCTCGTTGCATTCGAGGCGCGGCGCGAACCCGCCCTCGTCACCGACCGCCGTAGGGAGGCCGCGCTGCCGCAGGAGCCGGCCGAGCGACTGAAAAGTCTCCGCGGCGTGGCGTATCGCGTCGGCGAAGCTCGTCGCCCCCACCGGAACAATCATGAATTCCTGAAATTCGAGGCCGTTGTCCGCGTGCCGTCCGCCGTTCACGACGTTGATCATGGGCATCGGCAGACGGGGCGCAGCCACGCCGCCAAGGTAGGCGTAGAGCGGCAGCCGGGCTGCGCGCGCGGCCGCGCGGGCGCAGGCCTGCGACACAGCGAGGATCGAATTTGCTCCCAGGTTCGATTTGTTCGAGGTACCGTCGAGCTCCAGCATGCGGCCATCGATGTCGGCCTGGCGCGAGGCCTCGGTGCCGACGAGCGCCGGAGCGATGACGCGCTCGACCTTCTCCACCGCCGCAAGCACGCCCGCGCCGCCATAGCGGCGCGCATCGCGATCGCGCAGTTCCACGGCCTCGTGGGTACCGGTCGAGGCGCCCGAGGGAACGGACGCGCTGGCGCGCACGCCGTTTGCCAGCGTCACCCGGGCGCGGAGCGTCGGCCTGCCGCGCGAGTCGAGAATCTCGAGCGCGTCGATGCGCGCGATCTTTGCGCTCATGGCGTGACGCCCTCCCGGGCGTCCGCGGGCGACCGGGCCGGCTGCGCGCCCGGTTCCCCCGGACGCGGGGCCGGCCCGGCGTTTAGGGCCCCAAGCCGCTCTATGTCCGCGAGATCGGCCCGCAGCGCAGCGCGATGCAGGCCGGCCTGGGCGCTCGATCCGCCGCGTACCAGGATTTCGGCGCGTAGCGCCGAAAATGCAGCGCGGAGATTGGCGAGTTCCTGCTGTCGCCAGATCTCGTGCTCGCGCTGATAGTCGCGGAGCGCGTCACGGATCGCTTCAGGTATGCCGCTGAGCTCGAGCTGGCCGCGTACGCTGCGGCGCGCAAGCCTTGGCCAGAGAGCCAGCCGCGGTCGCCTCAGAGGGATCCTTCGTGCATGCCATGCCAGCGCTGGCGCGATGCCGATCGCCGGCAACTCCCCGGAGAGGCAAGCGATTCTGCAGGCGCGCGCCGCTTCCGCAAGCGCAGCAGCGAGCCCGGCCCGGAGGGCGTTGAGCCCGCACGTTGCGTCGCTCGCCGCCGCGCCGCACACGCCCTTCAGTGCGGCCGCTACCAGGCACGAGGCATCCGTGTCAGCAGGCTCGCCGTGCCGCCACAGCACCACCGCGTTGTGAGCGACGTCGCTCAGAAGTCGTTCGAGCTTCCCTGTCGGGTCCTGTGCCCGCCCGAAGCGGGCGACCGTATCCAACTCCGCCGCTGCGGCCGATAGCCTTTCCGCCCAGGCGGGCGACCGTTCCGAAGAGACGTCTGCCGGAGCGCTCAGCGCCGCGATGCGCCCCTCTAGCGCCGTATACACCGCGTCGCGCAGGCCTTCCAGCTTGCGGGCAAGAGACTTCCGCCTCAGCGCCACGTGCTCGCGCAGCAGCGGCTGCAAGCTCCGCTCGAGCCACTGCGAGCAGAGCACCGAGTCCCTCCGAACGCTGACGGGGTCGATCTCGAAATCCTCGGCGCCGGAGGAACGCAGCTCGCGCGCGACGTATTCGAGTTTACGCTGCCGCTCGTCCGCGTCGAGCAGGTCGGCTCTCGTAAGGACGACCAGAACGGATGCGCCCGCGAGTTGCAGCGCATGGAGGAGCGATAGCTCATCCTGCGAAACTGCACCGGCTGCGTCCACGGCTAGGATCCCGATGTCGCAGCGCACCAGGCACGCCAGAGCTGCCTCGGTGCATCCCGGCGCGAGCGATCCGAGCCCCGGCGTATCCCACAACGCCGTCCCCGGCTTTAGGATATCGGCCGGAAGCTCGATTTCCAACTCGACCGCGTGCCTGGTATTGTCGCTGTTGTAACGCTGGCTGGCGAACTCCGCGAGTCGCCCCAAGGGGAAACTCTCCGCAAGCGCGTCGGCGAAGCGGGCATGGCCCCATGGCCTCGGCCCATGGATGATGCGTACGGGTACTGCGGTAGTCGGCGTCGCGTGTGCGGGCAGGGCGTCACTTTGGGTGAGGAAGTTCAGCAGCGAAGATTTTCCGGCGCCGCTGCGTCCGAATATCCCGACCTCGAGCATGTCCGAATCCATCTTCTCCGCCACGATCTGCAAGGGTGCACGCGCTTCCGCAAGGTCATGATTGGCGATCGCGCGACGGAGCGCTTCGAGCAGCCCGCGCCCGGCGCCCGAGGCGCACTCCCCGCCGCGACGCTGGCTTCTGGCAAGCTGGCCCTCCAGAAGCTGCAATTCGCCGAACAGCTCGCTGCACACGCCGTTGAGTTCTCGCGCCACGCTTTCGTCCACGGCACCGTAGCCACGCATCCGGGCCGGCGCCAGGTCCGCCAGCGCCGTCTGGGCGAACAGCATCGTTACGCGCGCTGCGCTTGTCGCGCCTGTCGCGGGAGGTGCAGGCAGCGCGTCGAACGCAACAAGGGCAGCACTCATGCGGGCGCGAATCGTGGCGGCGCGATCCGCTACGAGCTTCCGGAGCACGGGCGTTGCATCTGGCGCATGGCGCGAGAACGCCGATCCGGCCTGCGGCGTCGCAAGCAGCGCCTCGGCATCCCGAAGCAGGGCGTCGACGCGTCCCAGAACGGCGCGCACGTGCACACGCTGGGCGGCGTTGAGCTCAGCCATCGGCCAGTGCCCTTGCAGCGGCCCTGCGCACAGTCGCCTCAGGGTGCTGCTCGTGCAGCGTGCGCAGCGCTGCCCGCCGGAACAGCCCGCGAGGCAACCGGCACAGGCTTCTGATCACTTCGACCGCTGCGATCGTATCCGCCGGATAGCGCAACGCGCACTCCACGAGCGCCGCGGCAGCGTCGGCGTTGCCCCGCGAGCCCAGCGTAGCGATCGCCTGGAGCCGGATATCGCTTCGAGGATCCCCTAGCTGCTGAAGCAGGCGCTCTTGTGCCATTTCGGGCTCGGCGGTCGTCATGGGCGAAGCGTCGCCGGGACCGAACGGCGCGCCGATACCTCCACGACGTCCGAGAAGTGGAATCCAAGCAGCCCGTCGCGTCGGTCCTCGAAATAGCGGCGCAGCGCGACCTGTGTCGTGACGAACGCGAGGTCCGCCCACGGGATTTCGGCCTCCGCGAAGACCCTGGCTTCGAGCGTCTCGCTGCCTGCTTCGCACGCGGCCTCGGCGAGCGTGGCGAGGTAGACGACTTGCATCTGGTTGGCGTGCGGAATGTGGAACAGGGCGTAGGGACGCCCCAGCGTCACCGTTGCGCGCGCTTCCTCCAGCGCCTCGCGGCTCGCGGCGGCCGAGGTCGATTCGCCGGCGTCTACGAAGCCGCTCGGCAGCGTCCACCGGCCGTACGCGGGCTCCACGCCGCGACGGCAAAGGAGCACGCGGTCGCCGTGAAAGGCGAGGCAGGCGACGACGAGGCGGGGGTCGAGATAGAAGACTTTGCCGCAGGCGGGGCAGACGCGGCGGGGCGCCCTGTCGCCAAGACGCTCCCGCGAGGACAACCTCGAACCGCATTCACTGCAGAAATTCATCGACTCCGCCGCGATATCCGTCAGCAGGAGTCATCAGCCGTTCGGCGGTTGAGGGGAACTCCATCCCCTGAGGCAAGTATAGCCTTGTTGCTGCAACAGCGCCACGCTATACTGCCTCGTGGGAGATGGCATTCCTCCCGCAATAAGAACTGCCGAAACCGGCTGATGATGCCTACGAGGTTCTCGCGCAAGGAGACTCGTGGGCATGATGGATTCAGCGCCGCTCGGCCAACCTCCTGAAGCTGGCTGTCCGTTCTGCTCCGACGAGAGCGCGGTCCTGCGCAACGCGCACGCATTCGCGCTCCCCGACCGCTATCCGGTTACGCCCGGGCACCTGCTGATCGTGCCGCGTCGCCACGTAGCGAATTTCTTCCAGACGACCCTGCGGGAGCGGCGCGCGCTGTTCGCGCTGCTCGAGCGCGCAAAGCGGCTGCTCGACCAACGCCACTCGCCGGCCGGTTACAACGTCGGCATCAACGTCGGCGAGGCGGCGGGGCAGACGGTGATGCACGCGCACGTGCATCTCATTCCGCGCTACCGCGGCGACGTCGCCAACCCGCGCGGCGGCGTCCGCGGCGTGATCCCGGCGAAGCAGTCCTATTGAATGAGCGCGCAAGCCGCGGGCAGCGTGCGCTCGGCGACGCGGTTCGTCGTCCTGGTCGGCATCGTCAGCCTGTTCGCCGACATGACCTACGAAGGCGCGCGCGGCATCACGGGGCCGTTCCTCGCAGTGCTCGGCGCCAGCGGGACCGTCGTCGGCGTCGTCGCCGGGTTCGGCGAGCTCGCCGGCTATGTACTGCGGCTCGCATCCGGGCGGTGGGCCGACCGCACCGGCCGGTACTGGGCGATCACGATCTTCGGCTACGTCGTGAATCTGGCCGCGGTTCCGCTGCTCGCGCTCGCGGGCGCGTGGCCCGTCGCCGCCGCACTGATGGTTCTGGAGCGCACCGGCAAGGCGCTGCGTACGCCGGCACGCGATGCGATGCTGTCGCACGCGACGAAACAGATGGGACACGGCTGGGGCTTCGGGTTGCACGAAGCGCTCGACCAGACCGGCGCCACGCTCGGCCCCCTCGTGGTGGCGGCGGCGCTCTACTTCAGGGAGGGGTACCGCATCGCCTTCGCCGTGCTGGCGGTGCCGGCACTGTTTTCGATTGCGATGCTGTTGCTCGCGCGCCGGCTTTATCCGCGGCCGCAGGAGCTGGAAATCGCCACGCCGGCGCTGCGCGCTGCCGGATTCGGCGGCGCCTACTGGCTGTACCTCGGGGGCGCCTGTTGCGTCGCGCTCGGCTACGCGGACTATCCGCTACTCGCGTATCACTTCGAGAAGGCCGGCAGCGTGTCGGCGCAGTGGATCGCGACGCTGTACGCGATCGCCATGGCGGTCGACGGCGCCTCGGCGCTCGTCTTCGGCCGGTGGTTCGACCGGCTCGGCATCCAGGTGCTCGCCGCTGCGACCGCGATCTCGGTGCTGTTTGCGCCGCTCGCGTTCTTCGGCGGCTTCGCCGGTGCGCTCGCCGGCGTCGTGCTGTGGGGGATCGGCATGGGGGCGCAGGAATCGATCATGCGCGCGGCGGTCGCCGCGCTGACGCCGAGCGAGCGCCGCGGCACGGCCTATGGCCTGTTCAACCTGTTTTTCGGCGTATTCTGGTTCGCCGGCAGCGCGGCGATGGGCGCGCTCTACGACCTTTCGGTTGCGGCGCTGGTGGTGTTCTCCGTCGGCGCCCAGCTCGCGGCGATGCCTCTCTTTGTTGCGTCGCACCGCAATGTTGCCGGCCCAACTCGCGCCTAGCTCGCCGCCGCTTTCCGCGGGCGAGGTGAATTTCCTGTGGTGGTTCATGCAGGGCGGCATCATGGAGGTCGAGACGCGGCACAAGCTGTGGGACGCGTGGGGGCTTTGCACCCGCCACGCCGCGGCCTGGCTCGGCGTCGAGGGAGCGTTCCGCAGCGGCCGCTTCCACGGCCCGGCGATCGTATACGCGGAGCTGATGGGGATGGCGCGGCGCGCGCTCGCGCCGTCGGGCCGCCTCGCGGGCGCCCGGGTGCGGCGCGCGCTGCGGCCGAGGGCCGAATGCCTAATGTGCGAGGCAGGTTTCGGCGCGGGCTCGCCCGGATTCGTGCCCGGCAGGCGCCTCGAGATCGGGCGGGACGCCTCGCGCCTGATCGAGTTCATGCGCGCCACCGAATCCTCCTGGCGCGGCAGCGTTTGCGGCCGCTGCGCGCGGAGTGCTGCGCCGTCGCGCTGCCGCCTCCATCTGCTCGAGGACCTGGCGCGCGACCCGCTGCTCGTGCTCGGGCCGCACCGTGAATCGCTCGCAAGGCTTGCCGTACATCTGGAGCGCTACGAGCGCTCGTTCCGCTGGGAAGAGCGCGGCTCCGATACTGTCGAGGATCGGGGCGCGCTGGTGGGCGCGATGGGCTGGTGCAGCGGCTGGGCCAGGCTGCTCGAGCTGATGCGCTAGGCGCATGCCCGGCCCTGGCGCACAGGAGCATCGGATCCGGGCGGAGAGGGACCGCCCCGCTGCCGGCGCGGCCGGAGCTGTTCATTGCGCGATCTGTCGGGCCATGCGGGGCTGCGTCGCTCGTTACTCGAGCCGATCGCTGGCGAACGAGGCTCATCTCGCCGCGAACGTCGAGGCCATCGTGGATGCATTCGGTTTCTGCGCAGCCCACGGTGCAATGATCGCGAGGCTTGCGCCCGACGGACCCGCGCTGCGCGCTGTGCTGTGCGGCGCCGGGGAAGGGATCGTCACCCTCCTGCGGAGGCACGGATTAGCGTATGAGGACCGCTTGCTCGGGATGCTGTTCGTCGCGCACGACGCTTGCCCGGCGTGCCGCTATGAGAGCCGTTCGGTCGCGACGCCGTTGGCGGATCATGCAGCCCGGTTGCGCGCGTGCCCTGACGGCGATCTTCGACACGCGCTCTGCATGCCGCATTTTCTGGCGCTGCTCGGCGAATCGGGCCTGGGCGACCTCGCGTCCTGGATCGCGGCGCAGCGAGCCACGCTCGACACCATCGGACCCTTGCTTGATGCCGGCCCGGATGGGGAGAGAGGTGCGGCACGAATGCTCGTCGGCACTCCGCAGACTGCACACCTGCTTATGCCGGCAGAGGAGTCCTCGACACGCGGGCAGTGGCACTGTAGCGTCTGTCTCGCCGTGCGGCGCGCACTGCATCACTGGCTTGAGGCTGCAAGGGAGGGGGCGCGCGTAGGCATCGCCACCTGGTCGGTACTTCCGTCGTGTCCGCAACACATCTGGATGTGCCGGCTGAGCGGCGATGCGCGGCTGTCATCGCTGGCCACGCGACATGGGCTGGAGGCTGCAGCCGATACCCTGGGGCGCGCCGCAGCATTCATCGAACGAGAGGAGCATCGCCTGGAGCGGGAGTCGAGAAGCGTCTGGTTCCGCCGCAAGAGCCCCGTCTACCATCTGGCCTTGCGGCGCAGGGCGGCGAGAGCCCTGCCGAGCTGTGTTACGTGCGAGTACGTCGCGGTCGCCCGCGATCGAGCCATATCGGAGGCGATCGAGCGGCTCGCGGGCGAGCATGGCGGCGGGGTGCCGACGCTTTGCCTGAAGCACTTCGCCCAGGCCCGCATCATCACGCCGGCCGGCCCCCAGCGGGAGCGGCTCACGGCGGTGTTGTTCGAGAGACTGCAGGCGATCGGGGAAAATGGCACCCCCGCCGCACTCCGACTGCTTGCCGGTCATGCGTGATGCCGGAGCGATAGACGAGCGCGGATGCTGACCATCGATATCCCGGGGTTCAAGGTGCTCCGAATCGAGCATGTCGTGCTGGATTTCAACGGCACACTGGCGGTCGACGGTCGGATGCTGTGGGGCGTGAAAGGCAGGCTCGTCAGACTCGCCCGCAGCCTGAAGTTGCACATCGTTACCGGAGACACGTTTGGCACCGCATCAGCGGCCGTCGCGGGCGTTCCGTGCACGCTGGTCGCGCTACCCCGCACGCGGCAGGATCGCGCCAAGCTCGCGTACGTGAGGAAACTGGGACCAGCGCGGACACTCTGCATCGGCAATGGCCGCAATGACCGGCTGATGCTCAAGGCGGCAGCCATTGGCATCGCCGTCCTGCAGGAGGAGGGTGCCGCCTCAGGAGCGCTGGCGGCCGCGGACCTGATGATGCCCGACATCGCCGCGGCGCTGGATGCCCTGCGAAGTCCGCTGCGACTCGTTGCGTCGCTGCGATCCTGAATCCCGGCCGCTAGCGCGCAAGCAAGAACCAGGCGGCGACGATCGCGAGCGACACGAGGGTCACCGGCACGCCGGCGCGCGCGTGGGTGCGCCAGTCGAGCGCGATGCCGCGCCGCGCCGCCGCGCTCACCACGATCATGTTGGCGATCGATCCCACGATCAGCAGGTTGCCGGCGAAGGTGCTCACCAGGGCAAGCATCGGGCCGGAGAAGGGCTTGGTCGCGGCGGGCAGGAGCAGCATCACCGCGGGTACGTTGGACAGCAGATTGGAGAGCAGGAAGGTGGCGCCGAAGAACGTCGCCGGCCGCTGCAGCGGAAAGCCGGAAAGCGCGAGCTGCTGCATCGCCTCGCGCGTCACCCCGGTGCGCTCGAGCGCGTGGTTCACCACAAACAGGCCGACGAACAGGATCAGCAGCTCCCAGTCGACCAGACCGAGCATCTTGTTGGAGCGGAACTTGCGGCTCATCAGCAGCACGCCGGCGCCGGTGAGCGCGGCGACGTCGCGCGGCCAGTCCGAAAAGAGGAACACGAGCAGCAGCGCCGCCGCCACCGCGAGGCCCTTCGCCGCCTGCCAGCGGTCCAGCGGGGGCTCCTCGCGCCGCTCGGCGGCGCCCGGGGCGGCGGGCGGCGCGTGCCAGCGGCCGCGCGCCTGCCGCGCCAGGATCAGCCAGGCCGCCGCAAGCGCGAGCAGCACCGGAAGCGCAGCCTCGGCC
>Ga0335085_10016514_pt1 | contig 10665 bp, 8 predicted proteins | sample Lox_Sample_45_FD_206712 | JGI IMG/M metagenome (GOLD analysis project Ga0335085, IMG submission 206712) | Soil microbial communities from Loxahatchee National Wildlife Refuge, Florida, United States - Lox_Sample_4.5 | ecosystem: Environmental > Terrestrial > Soil > Wetlands | place: USA: Florida...
GTCTGGTACGGCCACGCCGCGCCTACGACGACCTCGTGATTCTGGAACAACGAGATCTCCTCGGACGCGAGGTTCCAGTACTTCTTTATCAACGGCTTCTGTTGCTTCAGCAGTGCAACGGTGGCGTTGAACTGCGACTGTGTGAGCTCGTATGGGTCGGTGATACCGAGACTCGGGTTCGTCTTGGACAAGTAGAGCGCCGCGTCGGCGATCTGAATCGGGTTGTTCGGCACCGTCACCTTTCCGGAGTACTGCTTGTCGTAGATCACCGACCATGAACTCGGCGGCGCCGTCACTGCTTGTGTCGAATACAACAGCACGTTCGGCCCGAACTGCAATGAGACGCCGTAGTGCACTCCGTCGATCGTGTTGAACGCCGGGCTCTGCAGGAACGGGTGGAAGTCCTTCCACGACGGGATCAGGTTGATGTTCACGGGCCGTACGTCGCCGCCGTAGATGAGCCGAAGGTCGGCGTCTCCCGAAGCGGAAACGAGATCGTATTGACCGCCGCCGCCGTTCGCCATCAGCGAAACCATCTCGCTCGACGAACCGGCATACTTCGCGTTGACAGTGCAGCCCGTCTGTTGCTCGAACGGCTTGACCCACTGCGGTTCGGCGTAGCCCTCCCATGCAATGATGTTGAGCTTGCCCTCACCCGTGCCGATGCTCGTCGGTACCGCGAGGCTATGCGTGGGTGGAACGAGTCCCGCGGTGCCCGACCCGCTCGACCCGCTGCTCTTCGAACTGCTGCCGCACGCGCTGAGCGTGAGGGCAAGTGCGCCAAAGAGCGCAGCCGGCGCGCGCCACCCACGAAATCTCGAGGTCTGTTGCATCATCGCTCCTTAGAAGACTGCGGATCGGCCGCGATCTCGTACGTCTGATCATTTCTCCATCCCACCCTGACCCGGAGGTTCTGCCCTTCCAGGGCATCGGTCGCCGCGGTTTCGGTGTTCTGACGCACCGCGACGATGTCGCCTCCGACATCCAGCCGGATCACGTACCGGGTCACCACGCCTAGGTACACGACCTCGGAAACCACTCCGTCTTCGACGTGCCACTCGGATCCGAATATCTCGCCGACTTCGAATATCCGCACCTTCTCGGGGCGTACGGTTATGCGCCGGCCGGCGCGCTCCAAGAGATTGGACACACCGATGAAGCCGGCGACGAACTCCGTCGCCGGTCGCTCGTAGACGTCGACCGGTGACCCGAGCTGCTCGATGCGGCCGCGATCCAGCACCGCGATCCGATCGCTCATGGTGAGTGCCTCTTCCTGATCGTGTGTGACGTACACGAAGGTGATGCCGACCTCGCGCTGGATCCGCTTGAGCTCGGACTGCATCTCCTGGCGCAGCTTGAGATCGAGCGCTCCCAGCGGCTCGTCCAGCAGGAGGACCTCGGGTTCATTGACGATCGCGCGGGCCAGCGCGACGCGCTGCCGTTGCCCTCCCGACAACTGGACCGGCTTTCGTTCGCCGAGCCCGGACAGGCGGACCATGTCGAGCGCGGCGCCGGCCTTCCGCCGGCGCTCGGCGCGCGGCACTCTGTGCACGCGCATGCCGTATTCGACATTCTGCGACACCGTCATGTGAGGGAACAGCGCGTAGTCCTGGAAGACCGTGTTGACGTTGCGAAGGTACGGAGGATCGCGCGTCACTTCGACGCCACCGAGCTTCACCATGCCCTCGTCGGGCTTTTCGAATCCGGCGATCATCCGCAGCAGTGTGGTCTTGCCTGATCCCGACGGTCCGAGCATTGTGAAGAATTCGCCTTCGGAGATCTCGAGATCGACGCCGTCACATGCCACGACTGTGCCGAACCGCTTGCGGATGCCAACGATCTGGACCGCGGGTCGAGCAGTGTGCGCGTCGATGCTCGCCACCGTCGCGTTCATCCGGGCGCCCTCATCGTGCCACGATAGAACCGGCCATACCGACAGTCGAGGATGATCCTCCGGTACGGGCACCGGCCATGGGAGTGCGCCTGTGATCGAGAGAGGTGAGAGGGAGCATGATGGGGTCGTGAACTCGGACCGGTGGCATCCGCCGCGATTGCTCGGCTGGCTCGTCAATCCGGTCGTTGAAGCCGTCGACCCTGATGCGGTGCTCGCCCGGGTCGACGTCAATGAGCTCGTCGACAGGGTTGATCTCGACGCGACGCTCGAGCGCGTCGACGTCGATCGCCTGGTCGAGCGCATCGACCTCAACGCGCTACTTCAGGGCGTCGACGTGAACGCGCTCGTCGCTCGGATCGATCTGAACGCGCTGCTCGAACGCGTCGATCTGGATGCGCTGGTGCAACGTATCGACGTGGAGGGCGTCGTCGAGCGCGTCGACGTCGCGGCCTTGATCGAACGCGTCGACATTCCCGACGTCGTCAGCCGCGTCCGTGTGGCCGACGTCGTCACCGACAGCGCGTCGCAGCTCTTCACCAAGTCGGTAGATGCCGCGCGGCTCACGCTTGCCCGCGTCGATGGGCTGCTGCTGGGTCTGATCGACCGTCTGCTGCGTCGCGACACGGATCCCGCGCGCGCCCGATTCGCGGGGCCGATCAGCCGGTTCGCCGGTTGGATCGTCGATTCCGTCGTCGTCTCGGCGTCGTTCACCGCGGTCGTCGCCGTCGGCGGTTACCTCGCGTCGCTGTTCTCGCGATCGAACGTAGACCCGACGGCCGGAAGCGGGCCGTGGTGGGTCGCGGCCGGTGCAGCCTGGTGGTTGCTCTATTTCTTCCTGACGATCTTTCTCATACAGAGAACGCTCGGCATGGCGGTGATCGGGAACCGGGTGACGCGCGGAACCAACACTGCTCCGCATGCTCGCGACTCGCTGATCCGTGCGGTGGTCATGCCGTTCAGCTTCATTCTTGGTCTCGGCTTCATCGGCTGCTTCTTCGGTCGTCGCCGGCGGGCGCTACATGACGTCGCGGCCGGGACCGTGGTGATCTCGGATACCGAAGTCGCGAAGCTTGCCAAGGAACAACTGACCGCCTGACCCGGGAGCAGCCATGCCGTTGCACGATCGTGACTCCGTGCGCGAGAGGTTGAGCGAGCCGCTCTTCGCACGCAGCGACATCGCGAAAGCCCTGCCGAAATACCGGTTCCCGCCCGCGGAGACGGATCCCGACGCGGTGTATCAGGTGGTGTCTGACGAGCTGCTGCTCGACGGCAACGCGCGCCAGAACTTGGCGACGTTCTGCCAGACGTGGGAGGAACCGTACGTCCACTCATTGATGAACCTGGCGATCGACAAGAACCTGATCGACAAGGACGAGTACCCGCAGACCGCCGAGGTCGAGCGGCGGTGCGTCCACATGCTGGCCGATCTCTGGAACGCGCCCGATGCCGCGAACACGATCGGCGCATCGGCGATCGGATCGTCGGAGGCGTGCATGCTCGGTGGCATGGCCGCCAAGTGGCGGTGGCGCGCCCAGCGCGCCGCGGCCGGCAAGCCCACCGACAAGCCGAACATGGTGTGCGGCGCGGTGCAGGTCGTGTGGCACAAGTTCGCGAAGTACTGGGACATCGAGATCCGCGAGGTTCCGATGAGACACGGCGCGTACATGATGACGGTAGAGGACATGCTCGAGCGCGTCGACGAGAACACGATCTTCGTCGTCCCGACGCTCGGGCTGACCTACACCGGAGCCTACGAGCCGGTTCAGCAGCTCTCCGATGCGCTCGACGACTTGCAGGAGCGGACCGGACTCGACGTTCCGATTCACGTCGACGCGGCCAGCGGTGGCTTCACCGCGCCGTTCTGCGCGCCGGATGTGGTGTGGGACTTCCGGCTTCCGCGAGTGAGGTCGATAAGTACGTCGGGCCACAAGTTCGGCCTCGCGCCGCTCGGTGTCGGCTGGATTCTCTGGCGCGACGCGGCCGACCTGCCGGACGACCTGATCTTCCACGTGAACTATCTCGGCGGCGACATGCCGGTGTTCCAGGTCAACTTCTCGCGCCCGGCCGGACAGATCGTCGCGCAGTACTACAACTTCCTCCGGCTCGGAAGAGACGGCTACCGGCGCGTGCACACCACCTGTTACGACACGGGTCGGATGCTCGCTGAAGTCATCCCCACGCTCGGTCCGTTCGAGCTGTTGTGCGACAGCGAACCGACGACGGGCATTCCCACCGTGACGTGGCGGATCGCCGAAAGTGAAGATCCCGGCTACACGCTGTTCGATATCGCGGACCGGCTGCGCACCGGCGGATGGCAGGTGCCTGCCTACACGCTCACCGGCGACGCCTCCGACATCCCGGTGCAGCGCATCCTCGTGCGCCAGGGCGTAACGCGCGACCTGGCATCGATCCTCCTCGACGACATGCGCGACGCGATCGCGCACTTCGCGAAGCACCCGCGTTCGGTGCCGATGACCGCGGAGGAATCGGGAGGCTTCAGCCACTTGTGATGCGCGACGTCGGCGGGATCGGATCACGACTCCGGCTCATAGCGGTTGAACATCCACCGGATGCCGAAGCGGCCGAGGCAACAAGCCCCAGTCGGGCCACGGCATGTTCTGCACACCGTCGCGAACGCATCGGTCGGACGACGAGCCGCGCCGCTCGACAGCCCCCGGCCGCCTATCAGGTGAGCGGCCGGTACCCCGCACACATGATCCGCAGCCAGGTGATGCGCTCGCCATCCACCCCGTAGTACGCCTGCTGCTCGACTGCGAACGACCCGTCGGCATTGCGGACGCGGAAGCGGTACCCGACGCGGAACCGGTCGGCGAACGCTTCGCATTCGACGTGCTCGACGGCCTCGATCTCGTCTGTCGGTGCGAACCAACGGCCGAAGATGACGTCCTTCACGACCTCCTCGGCGCGAGTTGCCTCCCAGAACCTCGTGGGTGTCATCGCGCGAAAATCGACGTCGGAGTCGAGCAGGTAGAGCAGTTGCGTCTCGCTCTTGGACGCGATTGCTCGAGCGAAACGCTCGCCCATTTCCTGCGCCACGCGTACCTCCCGGTCGGCGCCCTTGCGACTCCGACGAGACGCTACTCGAACAGCGCATATCGCCCACTCGCGGCCAGGTGTGGTCATTGGGTGCAGTCGCGCCCGTCCGATTTTTTGCGGCTCGGATCACGTAGGTTCCGCTACCGGCGGGAGATTCGCGGGAGATCCGTCCACGGAAAGCGGGGTTCTACGTGCTGGGAAATCGTCGCGCGGGTTTCGTCGGCATCGCGGCCGGGCTGGTCGCCGGCATCGTTGTGGGCGGTGTCGTCATCGCATACGCGCAGAGCTCGACGCTCGCACTGAACGCCGGTGATACCGCCCACGTCACATGCGCCGGACCAAGCCTTTCCGTCGCCAACCAGACCGCGACCGCGCTCGACCTGAGTTGCGCGCCGAACCCGACCACGACCACGACCGTTCCCGCAACGACGACGGGAGCGACGTCGACCACGATCCCGGGCTCGGGATCCGTCTCGGAGGATCAGATCGCCAAGGCCTTCGGCGCCGGGACGGTCACCGCCGCCGTTTCGAACTCGACGCCCGACGTGGCGGTCGCCCTGGTGTCGGCCGACGACGTCTCACCCGGTCAGACCGTGACCGTTGCGGGCGGCGGCCTCGTATGGAAGCTCGCCGGTCGTACCAACGCGCAGCGCGGCGACGCGGAGATCTGGTGGACCACCACCGCCGGCGCCTCGTTCTCGGTCACGGCAACCCCCGCGCAATCCGGGAAGTCGACCCAACTGACGGTCATCACGTTCGCGGGCGCGTCCGGCGTCGGCGCGGTGAAAGGCGCGGGCGCGACGACCGGACCGCCGACGATCGCACTGGTCCCGCAGGCAACCGGCTCGTGGGTCGGTGGCGTCGGAATGGACTGGGACCACGCGACGCTTCGCACTCTCGGACCGAACCAGACGCTCGACGCGCAGAACACCGACTCCGCGGGTGACACCTACTGGGCGCAACACCTCAATGCAAACACGGTTGCCAATACGAGCGTGACCATCAGCGACCTCGCCCCGACCACCGACCGGTGGAACCTCGAAGCGATCGAAGTGACACCGGCCGCGGGACCACCGCCGAGCACCACGACGACGACGACCGCCTCGGCGACGACCACAACGACCGCGACGGCACCGTCGTCGACCACGACGACGGTGCCGTCGGGGTCCGCGCCGTCGATCGACGCGTCGACGCCCGCGCCGGTCGCCGTGCAGAACGCCGTCACCAGCGTCGTGTCCCCCGCGTTCAGCCCGCCGCCGGGCACCGTGTTGTACGCAGTGTTCTCGATGGACTCCGCGCCCGGGTCGGGCACGATCGTGTCAACCGTCGCGAACACGGGCACACCGCTCACGTGGCATCAGACAAACGTCGAGGGCCACACCGACGGCACCAAGATCGGCGGCTTCGTGCAAGTGTTCTGGGCGGCGAACACCGCGGCGCAGTCCAACATCGCGGTGACGGCGAACTACAACGTCGCGACGAAGAACGTGACGCCGCCGGTCGGCGACTTCCAGGTGCTCGTCGTCGACAACGCGAGGACCGACCAGAGCGCGGCGGCCAGCCAAGCCGCGTGGAACATCGCAACCACGAGCGCGCCGACGGCGACCGTCACCACGACAGCGGCCAATTCACTCGTCCTCGCAGTCTTCGACAACTGGGACACCTCGGCGACCCCGACGGTTCCGACCGATCAGTCCTTGACGTCGATCGTGTTGAACCCGACCGACCGCGACACGTACTGGCTGCAGGCGCAGACCGCGCCGACCGTAGTTCCGGGCCCGGTGACGATGAACGCGACGAGCCCCAGCAACATTCACTGGCACGAGATCGCGTGGGAGATCCTCGCGGCCTGAACGCGGCGATCCGCGCCGATCCGCCACCGTACGGCCGATGGCTCACCCGACCGCGCGAGAAATAGCATTCGCTCCACCGCGAGACCCGCGGAAGGAGGCGCCGATGTTGCTCGACGGCGTGAACCACGTTGCCATCATCACGGACGACACCGAGCGATTCGTGAAGTTCTATGAAGAGGTCTTCGACGCGACCGTGTCACATCGCGAGGACATCGGCCCCGGGACCCTGACGATCGTCGACATCGGACCCCGCACCGAGCTGAACGTCTTCGAGGTGCAAGGCGGCGCACAACCCGGTCTCGTCCGCGGTTCGATGTTCGGGAACGGACCCATCGACCACATCGGACTCCAGGCGGCGAACCGCGACGCATTCGTCGAGATCCGGCGGCGGCTCATTGCTCGTGGTGCGGCCGACGGCTTCGTCACCGACTTCGGACGCGCGCACAGCGTCTTCTTCCGCGACCCCGACGGCCTCGCGGGCGAGGTACTGCTGTGGCTGTCGCACGACGCGCCGGTACATCCGCCGGGAACCCCGGCTACCGGCTACGACGCCGTCTAATTGCCGCCGGGCCGCCGAGAATCCGTCGCTCCGGGACCGGGCAAATCGCCCAACTCGACGCTCCCGCCGGCAACCCGTCAGGTGTGACGTCGCGCCCGCCGATGGATGTCGGTGCCGACGAGGACCCGAAGTTCCCAGCGGCGAGGCCGTGCGGTCTTCCTCGCGGTCGCGATTACGGCATCGCTTCTCGCGCAGTCGCCGGCGCCCGCGGGCGCGCAGGCAGCTGCTCCGTCGTGGTGGACAGGTCAGTGCGACGCGACTTGGTGGAACGCGCGCGCGGCCGCGATGGGATGGCACGGCGCGGGCGCGCACCCGCTGGGCGCGAGCTATCTCGGCATCCCGGTGTGCGGACCGCGGCCCGCCGAGGACGGTGCGCCGGACGTGTTGTGGCGGCGACCGGGGTGGGGCGAGCTCGAGTTCGAATGCGTCGAGCTCGCGATGCGGTTCATGGCCCAGGTCTATGGAGTCGCTCCCTACGGCGCGAACGGCGACAACGTCGTGCGGAACTACACGGCTGCCGACGGCGGCCATCTCGTCAAGATCGCGAACGGGTCGGCCGGCCACGCACCGCTCCCCGGCGACGTGATCTCGTTCGACAGTCCCGGACTCGGACATGTCGCCGTCGTCGCGGCGTCCAACGTCGACGCGGCCGGGAACGGTTCCATCACGCTGTTGAGCCAGAACGACACCACGAACGGCTGGCGGACTCTCGGCGTGACCCATTGGAAGGTGGCGAGCTTCGGGAGCGAGGTCCCGTACGGATGGCTGCACGATCCGGCCGGACGCGGAAATCCGAACAGCACGACGACCGGACCCGGTTACTGGATGCTCGGTGCGGACGGTTCCGTGTACGCGTTCGGCGGAGTCGGCAACTTCGGTGCGCCGAAGGCTGCCGCGGTGTCAATCGCGTCGCGCCGCGACGGCCGCGGGTATTGGGTGGTCGACAGCTCGGGGCATGTCCACGCATACGGCACAGCTCGCACCTACGGCGACCCGCCCGAGCTCGACGCGGACGAGGCCGTCACCGCGATATCGGCAACGGCCTCCGGCTCTGGCTATTGGCTCTTCACTGATCGGGGCCGGGCCTTCGCGTTCGGCGACGCTCATTGGTACGGCGACATGACTGGCACTGCGCTCAACGGCGCGATCATCGCGTCGACCGCGACGAACGACGGGCGCGGGTACTACATGGTGGGTTCCGACGGTGGCATCTTCACCTTCGGCGACGCACGATTCCACGGATCGACCGGCGCGATGCATCTGAACCGCCCCATCGTCGGGATCGCACCGACACCCGACGGGACCGGCTACTGGCTCGTCGCGTCGGACGGTGGCGTCTTCGCGTTCAACGCACCCTTCCGCGGATCAATGGGCGCGACACCACTCAACGAACCGATAGACGGAATGGTCTCCTTCGGCAACGGCTACCTGATGGTCGCGGCCGACGGCGGCATCTTCGCCTTCTCGGACAAGCCTTTCTTCGGCAGTCTGGGTGCAGCTCCGCCCGCCCACCCGATCATCGGGGTCGCGGTCTTTCCGCAGACGTCATAGCGCTCAGGCCTTGCCGTTCGCCGCCGCGAAGGAGGTCACCTCCGCGTCGTCGACCCAGAATGGATCTTCCGTGTCGCGCGACACGAGGTAGCGGGTGTGTTCACCGTTGTGGCGCTCCGCGCCGAGCACGCTGAAACTCTCGGTTCCGCGATGCTGGACGGTGACCTGGAGTGCACCCGTTGCCGGGTCCGCAGGCGCGGACCCGGTCGAGCGAAGCCGTGTCGCTGTACTCTCGGCGCCGGGAGCCGATCGGTACCGGATCGGCCGCGCGGTCCACGCGTCGAGCACGTCGAGCACGGGTAAGAGTCATTCACCCCGCGAGTGTGATTCTCGGGGGGCCGGACAGCCGGAAGGTGGGCGTGAATGACCGCTGCGACCGTGGTGCCGTTCGCTCTCGCCGTGAACCCCGTTCCGTGGGCCCGGTCCCAGATGGCGTTCACGCTCGGTTTCCACATCATCTTGGTGCCACTCGGTGTGTCGTGGGCGTTCATGGCGCTCGTCGCGAACTACCGCGCGATCAAGCACGCCGATGCCGACGCGCTGGAGCTCGCGCAACGGTGGTCGAAGTACATGGCCGTCACGTTCGCGGTGGGGGCGGTCACCGGTACCGTTCTCACCTTCGAGTTCGGCCTTCTCTGGCCGACGTTCATGGGACGATTCGGCGCCGCGTTCGGCATTCCCTTCGCGGTCGAAGGCCTGTTCTTCTTCGCGGAAGCGATCTTCATCGCGATCTACATCCACGGATGGAAGCGACTGAAGCCGTGGCCGCATTTCTGGACGGGACTGCCGATCGTGATCGCGGGGATCGGCGGCACGATCTCTGTCGTCGCGGCGAACTCCTGGATGAACGAGCCCTCGGGCTTCACCCTGAACTCGTCGGGCAAGGTCGTCGACGTCGACCCCATGAAGGTGATCTTCAACAAGGCCATGCCCTATGAGGCGACGCACATGCTGGTCGCGGCCTACCTCGTCGGCGGCTTTCTCATCGCCTCCGTCTACGCCGTCGGCATGTTGCGTGGCCGCCGCGACCGCATCCACCGCCTCGGCCTCATCATCCCGTTCACCGTCGCCGCGATCGCGACCCCGATACAGATGGCGGTCGGCGACACGGTCACGCGCTGGGTCTTCAACAACGAACCGATCAAGTTCGCGTCGATCGAGATGCTTCCCAAGACGTCGAACGATGTTCCGGAGACGCTCTTGGGCCATCTGAACTCGAACGGGACTGTAACGGGGGGCATCAAGATCCCCGATCTCGCGTCATGGCTCGCCGACCCTCAGTCCGGCAAGGGCACCGTCGTGCAGGGACTGAACATCACGGCGCCCGGCAACGAGCCGACGGTGAGCCAGGTGAACGTGGTGCACCTCGCGTGGGACGTCATGGTCGGGATCGGCACGCTGTTGTTCCTCCTCTCGGCCTGGTACGCGCTCTCATGGCTGTTCCGTCGCGACATGCCCAAGTCGAAGTGGTTCCTGCGCGCGGCCGCGACAGCCGGGATCGCCTCGGTGCTCGCGCTCGAGGCCGGTTGGGTCGTCGCCGAGGTCGGACGTCAGCCCTGGATCGTCTACAACTACCTGCGCGTCGACAACGCGGCGACGACGAACCAGGGCGTCTGGTTGACGTTCGTCATCGTGCTCGGCATCTACGCGGTCCTCGGCGTCACCACGATCCTCGTGCTGCGCAACCTGAGCCGGCGATTCCGAACGGCCGGTACCGATCGCACAGCCGTGCCCTACGGGCCTCGCGATCC
>Ga0335085_10016516_pt1 | contig 10665 bp, 12 predicted proteins | sample Lox_Sample_45_FD_206712 | JGI IMG/M metagenome (GOLD analysis project Ga0335085, IMG submission 206712) | Soil microbial communities from Loxahatchee National Wildlife Refuge, Florida, United States - Lox_Sample_4.5 | ecosystem: Environmental > Terrestrial > Soil > Wetlands | place: USA...
TCGCCAGGCAGCAAGGCGCGAATCTGGCGCGGCTCGCGGGCACGGTGCAGAACGACATCCTGAAGGAGTACATCGCGCGCGGCACCTACATCTACCCGCTGCGTCCGGCGATGCGCGTCGTGACCGATATTTTCGGCTGGTGCCGCCGCGAGCTGCCCAATTGGAATGCGATTTCCATTTCCGGCTATCACATTCGCGAGGCCGGTTCGACCGAGGTGCAGGAAATTGCTTTCACGCTGGCGAATGCGATCGCCTATGTCGAATCCGCCGTCGCCTCCGGACTTCAGGTGGACGAGTTCGCCCCGCAGATCTCCTTTTTCTTCAACTCGCACAACGAGTTCCTGATGCAGATCGCGAAATTCCGCGCCGCCCGCCGGCTCTGGGCGCGAACCATGCGCGACCGCTTCGGCGCGAAGGATCCTCGCTCGCTGATGCTCCGTTTCCATGCGCAGACGGCCGGTTCGTCGCTCACCGCGCAGCAGCCGGAAAACAATCTCGTGCGCGTGGCGTTGCAAAGCCTCGCCGCTGTGCTCGGAGGCTGCCAGTCGCTTCATTCCAACGGGCTCGACGAAGCGCTCGCTCTTCCCACCGAGCGGGCTGCGCTGCTCGCCCTGCGCACCCAGCAAATCATCGCCCAGGAAACCGGCGTCGCGAACACCGTCGATCCCGTCGCCGGCTCTTACGCGATCGAGACGCTCACCAATGAGATTGAGTCCGGCGCTCAGGCGTATATCTCCAAAATCGACGCGCTCGGCGGCATGTTGCGCGCGATCGAGGCCGGCTTTCCTCAGACCGAAATTCAGAAATCCGCGTATGAATATCAGCAGGCCGTCGAGCGCCGCGAGCAGGTCGTGGTCGGCGTGAACCGCTTCGAAGGCGAGGAAGACCAGACAATTCCCACCATGCGAATTGATCCGGAAATCGAGCGCACCCAGGTCGCCCGGCTTCAGGCCCTGCGCGCGCGCCGCGACGCCGCAAAATCCCATGCCGCGCTCGAGGAAGTCGAACGCCGCGCCCGTAGTTCCGAGAATCTAATGCCGGCAATCCTGGCAGCCGTCGAGGCTCACGCAACCGTGGGTGAAATATCGGACGCTCTGCGCCGCGCCTTCGGCGAATATCGAGAATCCGTGGTCATTTAGTTGGATCGCCGCGCCGCTGCGCACGGATCAGAGCTTATCCCGGCCATTGAAGGGTGAGGAATCCCTCCTGCTTCGTGTGGCCTTCCTCCGTGTCCTCTGTGCGAACTCCGTGACCTCTGTGTTAAGTTTTTCGCTCTGCCATGCCGCGAATTCCCCAGAACGAAGTCCCGTGGCCTAAGCGAATTGAAACACTGGCCGACGCCCGCAAATACATCGACGCTCTGGGCTTTTGCGCCCTCTTTCCCGTCAGAAACGTCGCGCTTCCTTCCCTGTTTTGGCCCATCGCGCGCCGCACCTGGGACGACGATTTCGTCTTCGATAAGTATTTTGAGCGAATCTGGCGCTGGAAAGACGAGTTGCCGAGCCGCCGCCACGCTCTCTACGCGAAATACTTCCGCTCGCGCGGGACGCTGATCTCCCTGGCGTACCTGCCCCATTTTCTCGCCATGCGCAACACTGCTGTCACTCCGGGCGACCACGCCCGTCTCTACGCCGATGGCCGCATCCGTGACGACGCGCGCGTCGTCTGGGAAGCGCTCGCCGAAAACGGTCCACTGGCGACTCTCGAGCTACGCCACTTGTGCCGTATGGAAACGAAAGCCGGCAACATCCGCTTCAAGCGCGCGATTCTCGATCTGCAATCGCTCCTCGTGGTCACTCATTTCGGCCGCGAACAGGAAACAGGCGCATGGGAATCGAACCGGTTCGAGCTGACCTGCCGGGCGTTCCCCCAGCAGTCGGCGCTGGCCGCCCGGATCGATCCCGATGTTGCGCGGGCGAAAATCGCCGCGAAGTATCTGCAATCGCTGCCCCAGGCGCCTTCGATACAATTGTCCCGGTTGTTCGGCTGGTCCAGGGAAGATACCGCGGCCGCTGTCGACGGGGCGAAAGCCGCGGCGCCCATCCCGAAAGGCAAGAAGCGCGGATGAAAATCATTCTGGCGTCGGCCTCTCCTCGTCGGGCGGAAATCCTCCGCAACGCCGCCATTCCGTTCGAAACGCTGGCGGAGGTCGTCGACGAAACCCGACGGCCCGGCGAGCTCCGCGCGGATTATCTCCGCCGGCTTGCGCTGGCGAAGGCCCGCGCCGCGGCGGGAGTTCAACGCGATCCGGGCGACTGCCTCTTCGTCGGCGCGGATACGGTCGTAGTCGTCGGGGACGAAATCCTCGGCAAGCCCGAATCACCGGACGACGCGCGCCGCATGCTGCGCTTGCTCAGCGGCACCACTCACGAAGTCCACACTGGCCTTGCCATCATTCGTCGCCCGGGCGCCGCCGAAGCGGTGATCGAAGAGTCGACCCGCGTTACGTTCGCTCCGCTTTCCGACCGGGAAATCGACGCCTATATCGCCACCGGCGAGCCATTCGACAAAGCGGGCGCGTACGGAATCCAGGGAATCGGCGGGCGCTACGTCACGCGAATCGAAGGCTGCTATTTCAACGTGATGGGACTGCCGCTGGCACGACTGTGGGTGCTGCTGCGTGAATTCGGCTGGCAGGAATCGATCGCGCGCCAGGCATAGCCCAAAAACGAATACGGCGGCCAACTGGCCGCCGCGTAAACTTCCGGTTTTCTCTGCGAACTCTGCGCCTCAGCGGTGATAAACCTTACTTTTTTTCCTCAGTAGGAGTCGAAGCTGGAGCGTTGGTGGCCGGAGGATTCACTGGTTGGCTCGCCTGCGCGGGCGGAGCGTCGCCGCGCATCCCTTCTTTGAACTCGCGAACTCCCTGTCCGAGTCCCTTCATGACCTCAGGAATCTTGCGCCCGCCAAATAGAACCAAAATGACGATCGCGATAATCAACAAATGCATTGGGCTGTCCCACATGGGGCACCTGCCTTTCGCACCCGGGCTGCCGCGCAAAATGCCCGGGAACACGCCTAAACTGCCGTCAGTATAGCACGCTGCCGTCACCCCGGCGCGGAACACCCCGCCCTAGGCCGGGAGTGAATGCTTCGTTGCCCGGGCAATTTCTTTCGCGATATTGAGAGCCGCCTCGCGCGGGTCTTTGGCCCCGGTGATCGGCCGGCCGACCACCAAATAATCCGCCCCCGCTGCGATCGCCTGCCTCGGCGTGGTCACGCGCGCCTGATCGTTCAAATCGGCGGTCTCCGGGCGCACGCCGGGAACCACGATCAGGAAATCAGGGCCGCATGCCTGGCGAATTGCCGCGGCCTCGTTGCCCGAAGCCACCACGCCATCCAGGCCTGCCGCCTTCACCAGCTTGGCTAGCTCCACCACACGCTGGCCCGGCGGTCCCTCGATTCCCACGCGCAGCAGTTCCGGCCCATCCATGCTCGTCAGAATCGTAACGCCCAGTAAAGCGGGGCGCTTGCGCCGCCCGCCGACGGCCTCTCGCGCTGCTCGCATCATGGCCAGTCCACCCAGCGCATGGACATTGATCAGGCGAACCTTAGGCAAAGCCGCGGCTGCCGCCACGGCACCGGCAACGGTATTGGGAATATCGTGAAATTTTAGGTCGAGGAAAATCTCGAAACCAAGGGCTGCGAGCGCCTTCACCGCCCGCGGCCCCTCGGCCGAGAAAAGCTGCAAGCCAACTTTGAAGAGTCCTGCTGAACCGCGTAAGCGCCGCGCCAGGGCCGTTGCCGGCCCCAGGCGGTCAACATCCAGCGCTACGATTAGTCGTGACGTTCCGAGCCGGGGCGTGAGGGCACCTCGAGCAGTTCCAGGCGGACCTTGGCGGTTCCGCGATGGTCGATCCCAAGCTTCTTGGCAACGGCGTAAGAAACGTCGAGCTCGCGGCCTTCCACGTAGGGGCCACGATCGTTGATCCGGACCACATCGCTGCGGTGGTTGCGGGTATTCACCACCCGCACGACGGATCCAAGGGGCAGCGTCGGATGGGCTGCCGTCTCGGCGTACATATCATAAGTCTCGCCATTTGCCGTCTGCTGGCCGTCAAAATCATGTCCGTACCAGCTGGTCGTGCATTCCCAGGTAGCCAGCGGCTTCTGCTGGGACTTCGTTTCAGTTGTAGATAGGGGGGCGGATGCTTCTCGGGAAGGGCTGCCAGCCTTACCAGGGGCCGAGGGATTGGCCGACGGAGTAAGGATAAGCAAACCCAGTCCTAAAAACACCGATTCGAGAACCACGAATATCTTAGCTCTCATTTCCAACTAACCTCCCTGAAATCAATCTATTCTAGCAGTTCGAGGGTCCCTGAATCAACCGCGCAAAGCTTTCAGAGATCCCCGTAACCCATTGATTTCAAGTAAATTTTCGTCCCGGCACCACTCTTCGAGATCCCCTACGAGCCGTTCAGAGGCCCTTGGATCCGCGAAGTGTGCTGTGCCAACCTCTACCGCCGAAGCGCCCGCGATCATATATTCGGCAACGTCGCTTGGGCTCTCTATACCTCCAAGCCCTATGATCGGTAACTTAATTACCCTAGCCGCTTCGTGAACCAACCTCACGGTTATAGGTTTTATGGCCGCGCCGGACAACCCACCCGTCGTACTACCAAGACGGGACTCCCGAGTGTGTGGATCCAGACACAAAGCCGGGTATGTGTTCGCGATCGTTACAGCGTCCGCTCCCTCCTTTTCTGCCACTCCTGCCATAAGTCCAATCATTCCAACCGTTGGTGAGAGCTTCACCCACAAGGGTCGCCTGGAAGCCTTCCGGGCCGCGGAAACGACCTCGGCGGCCAAAGTTGGGTTAGTACCATACTCGAGCCCCCCTCGTTCTGTATTGGGGCAGGAAATATTCAGCTCGTACGCCGCGAGCCCTTCTGTGTCCTCCAGGACACGAATTACTTCGACGTAGTCCGAAGTGGTATACCCGAAGACATTCGCCACAATCGCCGTATCGAATTTCCGCAGAGCCGGCATCTTTTCGGCGGCGAAGGCCCGTACGCCGATATTCTGCAGCCCGATCGAATTCACCATCCCGCTCGCCGTCTCGCACATCCGCGGTGCGGGATTTCCTGCCATCGGCTGCACGGAAAGCCCTTTGACCACGATTCCGCCCAGGCGGTTCAGGTCGACGATTTCGGCGAACTCGATGCCGTAACCGAATGTGCCGCTGGCAGCAATGATGGGATTTTTGAGAAGGACACTACCGACGCTAACTCGGAGGTCAACCCCCGATGATGGCCCGGGGATCCGTACCGGCTCTGGCGAGCTCACTGGCCAAGGAGTTTAACACGCGGGTCAAACTTTTCGTCTCATTTTGAGAGTCGCTGCGGGGGCCTGCCGCGCCCGACGCGTTTTGCCGCGTTCGTCAGCCAGGAAAACGACCGTCCTGCCGTCTGTCCCGCGCGAACTCGCCGGACTCTGTGCTAGGATATCGCCCCGATGCCGGTCGTGGAAAAACGCCAGCTCCTCTCCGCCGAAGAAATCGGACGCACCCTCAGCCGTTTGGCCCATGAAATCGTCGAAAATAGCGGCGGGGCCAAGGATCTCGCTCTGATCGGTGTTCGCCGCCGTGGCGTCCCGCTCTCCGAGCGTCTGGCCAAGCAGATCCGCGAATTCGCCAAAGTCAATGTCCCGGTCGGCACGCTCGATATCACGCTCTACCGCGACGATCTCTCAACCGTCGGCTCGCATCCCGTCGTGCAGTCGACGCAGATCGACTTTCCGGTCGACAATCGCGATCTCGTAATCGTCGACGACGTGCTCTACACCGGCCGCACCATTCGCGCCGCCATGAACGGCCTCTTCGATCTCGGACGTCCGCGCCGCATTCGGCTCTGCGTGCTCATCGATCGCGGCCATCGCGAGCTTCCGGTGGAAGCGTCTTTCATCGGCAAAACGATTCAGACCAGCGATACCGAAATCGTCGAAGTGCGCCTTCGGGAAATCGACGCCGAAGAGCGCGTCATGCTGGTGGACCGCGTTTCCTGACCTCGTTCGGAAACCGTCCGGAGGCAGTGCCTAAAGGGAAAAAGTGCTTCAGCGCCTGTCACATCTGCTCGGAACGGAAAACCTCACCAGCGAACAAATTGCATTTATTCTCGACCAGGCCAAGCCTTTCCAGGAATTCCAGCGCCATCCGCTGAAAAAACTCGCCACCCTCCGCGGCAAGACCGTCGCCATCGCCTTCTTCGAATCCTCCACTCGCACTCGCATCAGCTTCACCACAGCCGCTTCCCGTCTCGGTGCCGACACCATGGCCCTGCAAGCCGAATCCTCCAGCCTGAAAAAGGGCGAATCGCTGATCGACACCGTCCGCACCCTCGAAGCCATGCGGCCCGACGGCATCGTGATCCGCCACGCCTCGTCCGGCGCCCCCGAATTCGTCGCCCAGCGCCTGGAAATCCCCGTGCTCAACGCCGGCGACGGCACCCACGAGCACCCCACCCAAGCTCTGCTCGACGCGCTCACCATCCGCGACCGCAAAGGCAAACTCGAAGGCTGGAACATCACCATCCTCGGCGACATTCTCCACAGCCGCGTAGCCCGCTCCAATATTCACCTGCTCACCAAATTCGGCGTCAAAATCACGCTCTGTGGCCCTGCCATGTGGGTCCCGCGCGACCTCGAAAAACTCGCGCCCGGCGTTCGCGTCGTGCATTGCATCGAGGAAGGCCTCCGCGGCGCCGACGTCGTCATGGTCCTGCGCGTGCAAACCGAGCGCCTCCATCAGCCCGCGCTCGCTCCCGACGAATACATCGCGCAGTACCAGCTCACGCCCGCGCGCCTGCTGCTCGCGCAGCCCGACGCGCTCGTGCTGCACCCCGGCCCCATCGTCCGCGGCCTCGAAATCGATTCCGCCGTCGCCGATGGCCCGCAATCCGGCGTGCTCGAACAAGTCACCAACGGCCTCGCGATTCGCATGGCCCTGCTCTACCACCTCATCGGCGGCGCGCCCGCGGACGCTCCCCACCCCGCAAAGGATCGTGCGAATGCTTCTGATTAAGAACGGCCGCGTCCTCGACCCGGCCACGAAAACCGACGCCACGCTCGACGTGCTGATCGATGGCGATCGCATCGCGCAAGTCGGCGCAAATCTCGAGTCTTCCAATGGCGCGGAAGTATTCGACGCGAGGGACCTGATCGTCGCGCCCGGCTTCATCGACCTGCACTGCCACCTCCGCGAACCCGGTGGCGAGATGTCCGAAACCATCGAAACTGGCACCCGATCCGCCGCCCGTGGCGGATTCACCGCCGTCTGCTGCATGCCCAATACGCAGCCGGTCAACGACAACGCCTCCGTCACGCGCTCGATCGTCGAGCGCGCTGCGGCGGCGGGCACCGTCCGTGTGTGGCCCATCGGCGCCGCCTCCGCCGGCAGCAAAGGCGAAGCGCTCGCCGAAATTTCCGCGATGAAATCCGCCGGCATCGTCGCCGTCAGCGACGACGGAAAGCCCGTCGCCACCGCCCGCCTCATGCGCCAGGTGATGGACTACTGCACTCCTCTCGGTTTGCCCGTCATCGACCATTGCGAAGACCCGTCTCTTTTCGCCGGCGGCGTCATGCGCGAAGGCCCCAATTCGCTCAAGCTTGGCCTCCCCGGAATTCCCGCCGCCTCGGAATCCATCTGCGTCGGCCGCGATATCGAAATGGCCCTGCTCACCGGCGCGCGCCTCCACGTCGCCCACATGTCCACCGCCGGATCGCTCGCGTATGTCCGCGCCGCCAAGCGAAATAAACTCCGAGTAACCTGCGAAGTCACGCCGCACCATTTCACGCTCACCGACGACGACGTCCGCTACGACACGCATTACAAAATGAATCCGCCCCTCGCCTCGCGCAGCGATCGCGATGCGCTCATCGGCGGACTTGCCGACGGCAGCATCGACGCCATCGCCACCGACCACGCCCCGCACCATCCCGCCAGCAAAGATGTCGAATTCGATCGCGCTCCCTTCGGCGTTCTCGGCTTCGAAACCGCTCTCGCGCTCGGCCTCACCGAGCTCGTCGACACCGGAAAGATGCCCCTCATGCGCCTGGTCGAGCTTTTCACCACCGGCCCCGCCCGCGTCCTCGGCCTCGAACGCAAAATCGCCGCTGGCGAGCCCGCCGATCTCACCATTTTTTCCAGCGATCACACCTGGACCTATCGCACCGCGGACTCGCCCAGCAAATCGCGCAACTCGCCCTTCGACGGTCGCTCCTTCCGCGGCGCTCCCATGGCGACGATCGTTGGCGGAAAAGTCGTCTATCGCCGTACGTAGCGCCGGCGTCCCGCTGGCTCTTTTGATGTATGTTTTTGTTCTGGTAGGAGGGATTTCTCGCCATGCCCGACGCGCCCCGCAACTTCGGCGCCAGCGATTACCTTGCCGCCGAACGCAACTTCCTCGCCTGGATTCGCACCGGACTCGCGCTCATGGGCTTCGGCTTCGTCGTGGCTCGCTTCGGTCTTTTCCTGCAGGAAATTCACGTCGTCGCGCCCAACGTCCCCGCTCCGCGCCACGGCCTCTCCATCTGGTTCGGCAACGCGCTCATCGCCGCGGGCGTCGTCGTCGATATCTTTGCCGCGTGGCACCATGCCCGCCTCGTCCATCAACTCAACCGCGGCGAGACCGAATTCACCAAGCCCTCCTCCGGCGCTATCGCCCTCGCCGCTTTCCTCGCCTTCATGGGCATCGTCATGGTCATCTACCTCGTCGTCTTCTGAATCCCGAGCCGCGTGCCCCACCCTTCGATTTTGAGGGCGGGCGACGAGCAGGAATCTTCGTAGACCGGGCGCTCTCGCGAAGGAACTTCGCGCCGCTGAAACTGCTTTGTGGAGGTGTGGGCCTCAGGCCCACGAAAAAAACGCAGGGAGGAGCCGGGTATTGGCCCCGGCCTGCCAATGGATCTTAATGCGCCGCGGGCTCCGCCGCCGGATGCATCCCGTGCTGCGGCACTTCGTGCACCCCGCGCGCCGGCGGTTCCTGATGGAATCGGAAGAGCTGATTCAACGGCCCCGCGCCCTTGCCCGTCTGGTAGGACTTCTCGATCGCTTTCGTCACGTACGCCTTCGCCAGTATCACCGCTTCGCGCAATTGCTGCCCGCTCGCCAGTTGCGCCGCCACCGCGGACGAAAACGTGCACCCGGTCCCGTGCGTATTCGGGCTGCGCACATGATCTCCGCCGAAAGTCTCCACTTCCGTGCCTTCGCACAGCACGTCGATCGGCTTCTCAAAATGCCCGCCGGTCACGATCACCGCCCGCGCGCCCATTTCCAGCAGCTTCTGTCCCGCCGCCTTCATCCCGGCCACGTCTTTCACTTCCATCCCGGTCAAAAATTCCGCTTCCGGAATGTTCGGCGTGATCACGCTGGCGCGTTTCAGCATTTCGTCACGCACATATTTCAATCCTGCGGCGTCCAGCAGCTCCGCGTCCCCCGCCGTCGGCCGCGAAACCGGATCGAGCACCACGTTCTTGAATTTATACTTGTCCAGAAACTCCGCCACGGCCGCCGCGTTCGCGCGGTTTGCCAGCATTCCGATTTTCACGCCCGCGATCGCCGCGTCTTCCGCCAGCGCTTCCAGTTGCGCGCGCAGCGTCGCCGCCGGTGTGGCCTGCACCGCGCGCACTCCCAGCGTCGATTGCACCGTCAGCGCCGTCACCGCCGCCACGCCGTAGCAATTGTGCGCCGCGAATGTCTTCAGGTCCGCGGCCACGCCCGCGCCGCACGTGGGATCGAATCCTGCGATGGTTAGAAGTATCGGTGGTGTGTTGTGCCCGTTGCCCATGTGGTGATGGTGGCTGCTCAATTCCGCTTCACTCGCGCGCTAGACACGTATGCCGGCTCCGCCCAGCATGCGGGGCGTGCCGGCAAGGAAAATGTACGGCGTAGCAACGCCGCACGCAACAAATATTTTTCCGCGCAAGGGAATTCGCGGACGAATGATGAGAGTCTCACAAGCCGCGTGAAACAATTTCACCGCGAGCCCTCCAGCAAAAATCTCTGCGCCCTCTCCGCGTCCGCAGTGAATCTCGCTTCTCTCTGTGAACTCTGTGCCTTCTCAGTGCGCTCGGTGTTTAAACACACCTATCCGCCGACAAAGTCGCATCACGAGGGCGCAACAAGTAAATGAGAAAGGAACGCTCGCGCACGGCATCGCATCCGGCGATCCATCTTGACAATGTAGCTTCATGAGGCTACATTGACAGCATGAAGAGCGTCGGCCTGCGCGAATTGAAAAACCGGCTGAGCGAATATGTCCGCGCAGTCCGTTCCGGAGAAGCCGTCCTGGTCACGGATCGCGGTGAGGTTGTCGCTGAGCTCGTTCCGCCCCGTGAGGGTTCTGAAGAGAACGGGGTTTCACCCGCCCTGGCAGCTCTTGCCCGCCAAGGCAAGGTGACCTTGGGCCTTCCCAAAGACCCAAGTGTCTATGTCAAACTTCCGCGTTTGTCGAAGCGTATTTCTTCGGCCGAACTTCTGGATCAGGAGCGCGGCGAAAGGTGAACTTGTACGCCGAATCCAGCGCGGTCCTCGCATGGTTATTCGGTGAGCCCGCGGGGAATTCCGTTCTTCATCTACTCGAGAACGCGGACCCCATTGTATCTTCTGATTTAACGCTCGTTGAATGTGAACGCGCCATGATTCGAATGGTAACGATTGGCGAAATAGAC
>Ga0335085_10016517_pt1 | contig 10665 bp, 7 predicted proteins | sample Lox_Sample_45_FD_206712 | JGI IMG/M metagenome (GOLD analysis project Ga0335085, IMG submission 206712) | Soil microbial communities from Loxahatchee National Wildlife Refuge, Florida, United States - Lox_Sample_4.5 | ecosystem: Environmental > Terrestrial > Soil > Wetlands | place: USA: Florida...
TCATAGTCGACCCCGGCCGCCTTGGCGATCACGCGCAGATCGGTCGGGCTGTCGATGGAGGCGACGTCATAGTGGAACGGTTCGACATCGGTCAACGTAAACCCGTATTTTTCCGGATTCTTGGCGATGATGGTGGCGGCCATGAATTTCGGCACATAGTTGCGGGTTTCCGGCCGCAAATGGCGCGTCTCTTTGATCTTCCAGAAGTCGTCCGAGCGGGTCTTGGCGATCGCGCGGGCGACCTTGCCTTCGCCTGCGTTATAGGAGGCCAGCGCCAGCGGCCACGACCCAAACTGGTCGTACAGGTCCTTCAGATAGCGCGCGGCGGCTTCAGTCGATTTGACCGGGTCCCGCCGTTCATCGATCCACTCATTGATCTTCAACCCGTACTTGCGCCCCGTGCCGGTGATGAACTGCCACGGTCCCGCGGCCCGGGATCGTGAATAGGCGTAGGGGTTGAACCCGCTTTCAATCAGCGCCACGAAGACCAGATCCTCAGGCAAGCCGTGCTGCTTGAAGATCTCCTTCATCAGCGGCAGATATTGCTTGGAGCGCTGCAGCCACATGGCAAAGCGTTCCCGGATGGTGGTCTGAAAATACTCCAGGTGGCCTTCCACGCTTTCATTGATGACAATGGGCACGTCGTACGTGGGCTCCTCGTCGGCGGGGGCGTTTGCCGCCCCGGTCGTATCCGTTGTGTCCTCGGATTCATCGACCGGCTCGTCGATAATCGTGCCCGGGACTTCGGGAACGGGAGGGGCGGTCAGCACGGCGGCATCGGCCGCGGCCGGCTGTGTTTGCGCGGTCGCCGTCCGTGGGGAGTTCTTCGTGGCCTGGGAAGCGGGCGATGGAGGTGTTGACACCGTCGGGCCTGAGGCGGTTGGAGCGGGTGAACCCACGGAGGACGCGGTCTGGGGAGCGACGGCGCAGGCTGTCAGGATACCCGCCACGCCTGCGACGCCGAACAGCAGCGCAAACCGGGGCGGGCTCCACCGACTTCCCCTCTGTAGGACCATGTGACGCATCAGTCGTCCTTCTGGGCGCGGCGACTCTTTGGCGTCGCCGCAACCGTGTCATCCCCTCGTGGAAAGCCGGGCGCCCCGGGCATGGCGCATTGGCGGCTATCATAATCAGAGCCGCCGGTAATGTCAAGAAAAAATGGCGTTTTCCCCTCGACGCAAACTTTGCGACAGGGGACAACCGTTGAATTACTTTCAGTGTACAGGATGGACAGGGCCTGTCAAGTGTGCAGGCCGTCCGGGCGCGATGTGATGTCGCTCATCTAACCCAGCGAAAGTTCCCCGTCTGTGAAGGCGGGGGTGAGAGCAAGGTCCCGCTCCGGCGGGACAGGCAAAGCCTGATATTTGTGAGTACCACGCCTGTAAAGGCGTGGACATCTATCACGGCTCTCGAAGGCAGCGACTGCACAAGACACGGCCACCGGAGGGTTGACACGAAACGGAGGCTTCCATATGATCCACGACATATGATCCACGGGATGACTGTCAGCGAGGCGCGCAAGACGGTGATGAGCGGCAACGGTTCTGTCGCGCGCAGTGCGGGCACCGTCGCACCGCAGGCGGCGGGATGGGGCGGTACGGTCGGGTTGGTGGTGATCCTGGGGATTGCCCCGGCGATGGCCGCGGAGCCGCCGGCCGTCGTGGCGCCGGATGTCGTGACGCTGGAGCAGGCCGCCCAAGCGGCGGTGGAGCATTATCAGCCGTTTCACATAGCCCAAGAGACGCTGTCCCAATTACAGCAGCAACGGCGGGAGGCGTTGTCCGCGATGCTGCCAACATTGACCGTGGGCGGGACGTTGACGCAACGAACGGATGCCCAGTACAGCACGACGAACGCTTTTGGGTCCTCTGTTCCGGTTCTGCTATTCCCTCGCACGGATGAAACGCTGAATTTCACGTTGATGCAACCGCTCTTCACCGGTGGCAAGGCATTCGGGGGGTATAAGGAGGCGACGGCGCTGATGCAGGCCGGGGAGCAGGAACTGGAGCAAAGCCGTGAGGAACTGCTGCTTGACGTGGCCACGGCCTTCTACGGCGTCTTGAAGGCGCGCAAGCAGGTGGAACTCTACGAGGCGGAACACAGCCGGCTGGACGAGCATCGCCGGGCCGCGGACGCCCGGGTCAAGGTGGGCGATGCCACCAAGACCGTGCTGCTGCGCGCGGAAGCCGAGCTGGCCGGCGCCGAGGCGGCGCTGGTCCGCGCCCGTTCCGATGAGCTGATCGTGAGAGAACAGTTAGCCTTGTTGACCGGTCTGCCGTTTGACGCCGCGCTGGCGACCCCGGCGGCCCAGGTCGCGCCGGCCGTCTCGGACAACGTCGTCACGGACGCGCAGTTGCGCCGCCCCGAGTGGCTGCGCAGCCGGTTGCAGGAGCAGGCGGCCGAACAACAGGTCCGGGTTGCCCGCGCCGGGTTCTTCCCGACGCTGTCGCTTCAATTGACATATAAGCGGGAGGCGCAGAATCCCGATACGGTTTTTTACGTTGATCCGGACAAATATGCGATGGTGCAGCTTCAGTTTCCATTATTTGAAGGCGGCCTACAGCTGGCCAAGGTGCGGGAAGCCTACTCCCAATTGCGGTCAACCTCGCTGAATACGGAATTTCTTCAAATCTCGATCAGGGCCGAAGTGCGGAACGCGCAGCGGGATGTGAAAACGCTGGCCGGCGTGGTCGAGCAATTCACGGCGCAGGTCGCGTTCGCCAAGGAAAATTATGAATTGACGTCGCGCCAGTTTGCCGTCGGGCTGGCGACGAATCTCGATGTCCTGGACGCCAACAGCACGCTGCTGTCGGCCGAGCAACAACTGTCAGCGGCCACCTTCGACCATGACGTGGCCGTCCTGCGGCTCTATAAAAGTTTGGGCCGGCTGACCGACCACCTGCTCGGACCATAACAGTCGGCCGTGACTACGACCGGGTAGTCAACGGCGCCTCTCCCTGCATGGTCCAGGCGAAGCCGCCGTACTTGTCGCGGGCCAAAGCCTCGGCCAGGGTTGTTTCCTCCGCCGTCAGCCCGCCGGGTTCAAGCGCAAGGTCCCAGATCGAAGCCAGGGTGTGGGCCAGGAAGCCGGCAAGTCGATCGGGCGCAATCGGGTTCGGCAAAAAATCTTCGAGCCCTGCGGCGCCGCGCAGCGCGTCGGCCCCGACCGGCAGCCATCGCGCCACCTCCGGCGCGTCATGGCGGAGCAGAATCGAGCCCTGCTGAAGAAACCGGTCGCGCCACCGGCGTTGCGCGCTGCCGATCACCTTTTTCCCATTGATGGTGACCTCGTACCATGACGGCTCGTCGAAACAGAAGGGCGAGGCGTGGGCGCGGCCTCGATGTGGGGGGCGCTCCGTGGCGGTCGGACCGCTGACCGGCAGACCGAGGTGTTGCAGGCTCACGGCGAGGGCGTGGCCGATCACGGCGACCGTGTCCGACAGCCCGGGCGGAAAGAGGGGCGACGGCAGCGGACTGATGATGCTGTAGGTCAATTCCTGATGGTGACAGACGGCCCGGCCGCCGGTGATGCGCCGAAGCACGGGCACGCCGGCCGCGCGGCACGACGCTTCGCGCACCGTCTGATCGACGGCTTGAAACCGTCCGATCGACACGGCCGGCCGATCCCATCGATAAAAACGGAGCGTGGCCGGACCGTCGCGGTCGGCGCAATGGAGCGCGATCGCTTCATCGATGGCCAGGGCCAGCGGGGGCGGCAGGGGATCATGGACCACCAGGCGCCAGGATGTCCTCGATGCGGGCATGGGCGTGCGCGTATGCTATCGGGTGGCGGCGGTCGCAGTCAACAGCCGCGGTTGATCGCTGATGTCCGGCCCGTTTTTTCACGCCCACGCCGCGGTTGCCATTGACAGCTTAAACGGCGCTGTGATAGCGTGAGCCGTTTCCACGGGAGGTCACGATCGTGCAAAAACGGTATCTCTTGGCGCCCGGACCGACACCGGTCCCGCCGGAAGTCCTGCTGGCCATGGCGCAGCCGATTTTCCACCATCGCGCGCCTGAATTTGCGGAGCTGATGGGGCGGGTCAGGGACGATCTGAAATGGATCTTCCAGACGCGCAATGATGTCCTGATGCTCGCCTCGACCGGCACCGGCGGCATGGAGGGCGCGGTCGCGAACTTCCTGAACCCCGGCGAAAAGGCGCTCGTCATCAACGGCGGCAAGTTCGGCGAGCGGTGGACGAAACTGTGCAACACCTTCGGCGCGAAGGTGGAGGAGATCAAGGTCGAATGGGGCCGCTCGGTCGACCCGCAGCAGGTGGCCGACACGCTGAAACGCGATCCGTCAATCAAGGCGGTCTACGTGCAGGCGAGCGAAACCTCCACCGGCGTGGCGCACGACTGCCGCGCGCTCGGCGAGGTGGTCAGGGCCCGCGACCAGACGTTGCTGGTGGTTGATGCGATCACCGCGCTGGGCGTCTTCGATCTGAAAACGGACGATTGGGGCCTGGACGTGGTGGTGACCGGCTCGCAGAAGGCCTTCATGCTGCCGCCCGGGCTGGCCTTCGTCAGCGTGAGCGAGAAGGCGTGGCAGAAGGCCGCCGCGACGAAGAACGCCAGGTTTTATTTCGATTTCAAAAAAGAGCGAGACGCGCAGCAGAAAAACCAGACGGCCTACACGGCGGCCGTGTCGCTGGTTGTCGGATTGGCCGAGGTGTTGAAAATCTTCAAGGCCGAGGGGCTGGCCAATATTTTTGCCCGCAACCACCGGCTGGCCGAGGCGACCCGCGCGGCGATGCAGGCGATCGGGTTGTCCCTCTTCGCCAAAACCTCGCCCAGCGACGCGCTGACGGCCGTCGAGGCGCCGTCCGGCGTGGACGGGCAGCAGATCTACAAACAGCTGCGGGTCCGGTACGGCGTGACGGCGGCGGGCGGCCAGGATCATCTGAAAGGCAAAGTGTTCCGGATCGCGCACATGGGCTACGCCGACACGTTCGACGTGGTGATCGCCGTGGCGGCGACGGAGATGGTGCTCAAGGAACTCGGCTACGCCGTGCAGTTGGGCAAGGGCGTCGGCGTGGCGCAGGAACGGCTGATGCCGGCCGGCAAATAAGCAAGCCGATGAAGGTCCTTGTCAGCGACAAACTCTCCGATCAAGGCGTCAAAATTCTCAAGGACGCCGGCCTGACCGTCGATGTCAACACCAAGCTCAGCCCGCAGGAACTGCTCCAGGTCATTCCGAATTATGAAGGGCTGGTGGTGCGCAGCGGCACCAAGGTGACCAAGGAGGTGCTGGCGGCGGCGGCAAAATTGAAAGTCGTCGGCCGGGCGGGCAGCGGTTTGGACAACGTCGACCTGGAGGAGGCCACCCGGCGGGGTATTGTCGTGATGAACACGCCGGGCGGCAATACGATCACCACCGCCGAGCACTCGATCTCCCTGATGTTGAGCATGGTCCGGATGATTCCGCAGGCGACCGCCTCGACCAAGGCCGGCAAGTGGGAAAAAGGGCGCTTTACCGGCATCGAACTCTATAATAAGGTGCTCGGCGTGGTCGGTATGGGTCAGATCGGCGGCCACGTCGCCAGGCTGGCCCAGGGGCTGTTGATGCGGGTGATCGCCTACGATCCCTACCTGTCGCCCGAAACGGCCCAGAAGGCCGGCGTGGAGAAGGTCACCCTTGAGGAGTTGTTCCGGCGCGCGGACATCATCACGGTGCACGTGCCGCTCACGCCCGAGACCACCAAGCTGATCAACGCCGACAGCTTCAAGTTGATGAAGGAGGGCGTGCGGATCGTCAACTGCGCCCGCGGCGGCATCGTGGATGAAACGGCCCTTTACGACGCGCTCGCCAGCGGAAAGGTCGCCGGCGCGGCGATGGACGTGTTTGAAAAGGAGCCGGTCGACCCGAACAATCCGCTCCTGAAGTCGGAGGCCGTGGTCTGCACACCGCACGTCGGCGCGGCCACCACGGAGGCCCAGGAGCAGGTGGCGGTGGCCATCGCGGAGCAGATCGCCGATTATCTCGTCAGGGGGATCATCCGGCACGCGGCCAACCTGCCCTCCGTGCCGGCCGATCTGCTGCCCAAGCTGCAGCCCTATCTGGTGCTGGCCGAAAAAATGGGCGCGTTCCTCGCGCAACTGTACGAGGGGGCCCTCCAGCAGGTCACGATCGAATACCGGGGCGAGGTGGCGGAGCTGAATACGGCGCCGTTGGGCATCGCCGCGCTGCGCGGGCTGCTCAATCCGATTCTGGAGAACAACGTCAACTACGTCAACGCGCCGGTCGTCGCCAAGGAACGGGGCATCGAGGTGCGGGAGGTGCGCAGCGACGACGCCGGCAATTTCACCAGCCAGCTCGCGCTCAAGATCAAGACCGACCGTGGCGCGCAGCAGGTGGCCGGCACGCTCTACAAGAAGAGCGAGCCGCGCATCGTCAATGTGAACGGCATCCCGCTGGAAGTGACGCCCTCCGGCTCGATGCTGGTGCTGGTCAACAACGACCAGCCCGGCGTCATCGGCACGATCGGGACGTTGCTGGGCGACAGCCGCATCAACATCGCGCGGATGGAACTGGGGCGGGAGGCGCCGAACGGCCGGGCGATTTCCGTGATCGGCATCGACGCGCCGGTCTCCGCCGCGCTGCTCGAGCAACTGCGCCGGCTGCCGCAGATTCTCTCCGCCAAGCAGATTCGCCTGTAACCGGTTGGACGGGATGTCATGACGCGCGCGAAACAGCATCCGCGGGCGATGAGCCCCGTTGGCGTGGCGTCGCTGCTGCCGGAGCGCGCCCGCCTCCAGCGCCGTTTGGAAACGCAGGTCATCGACCACTTCATCCGCGCGGGCTACCAGGAAGTGATCCCCCCGTTGGTGGAATATCTCGACGTCATCGCGCCCGTGCTGGGTGGCGGGCTGGTGGACCGCGCCTACACTTTCGCCGACCGGGCCACCGGCCGGCTGATGGTGTTGCGGCCGGACGTCACCCCGCAGATCGCCCGCATGGTCGCGCAATTGCTCGCGGACCAGCGGGAGCCCCTGCGCTTCTGCTACCGGGCGACGGTCTTTCGGCACGAGGAGGCGCACGCGGGGCGGGAACGGGAAGTCATGCAGGTCGGCGTTGAACTGATCGGCCCCAGCGACGCCGCGGCCGACGCGGAGGTGATCGTGTTGGCCCTCTCCGCGTTGGAGGCGCTGAGCATCGGCGGGGTGCGGGTCGCGCTGGGCCATCCCGGCGTCTTCGAAGGATTGCTGGAGGGCACCGATGCGCCGGAGCCGGTCGTCCGCGAGTTGCGCGACGCCCTGGCCCGTCGGGACCGGACGGAACTGACGGCGCTGGCGCGCAAAGCGCTGCCGTCGAAGCGGGCCGGTCAGATGGAAGCGTTGATCGACAGCATCGGCTCATCCGATGTGCTGGCGGAGGCCGGCCGGCGGTTCAAAACGGACAAGGACGGGAAAACGGCCGAAGCGCTCCAGCGCCTCGGTGACATCCACCGGCGGATCGACAAGGCCGGCTACGGCCAGGCCGTGCTGATTGATCTGGGCGAAGTTCGGGGTTTCGACTATTACACGGGGATGGTCTTCGACCTGTTCGTGCAGGGCGTCGGGTATGAGGTCGGCGGCGGCGGCCGGTACGATCAGTTGATCGGCCGCTTCGGCGTGGACCGTCCCTCCACCGGCTTCGCCTTCTCCGCCACGCCATTGTTGCAGTGGCTGGCCCGTCGTGAAGAGGAGGTCCCCGCGGGGGACGGGGCGGAAGGGAAGGAACGCCATGGCCGTTAATCCGTTTGCCGTCGGCCTCGAGAAGCTGCCTCCGCAAAATGTCGAGGCCGAGCAGTCCGTGCTGGGCGCGATCCTGCTGGACAACCACGCGCTCAACCGCGCGATGGAACTCCTGACGTCCGAGGATTTCTACAAGGAGGCCCACCGGCGGATTTTCCAGGCGATTATCGAGCTGAACGACCGGAACGACGCGATCGATTTGGTGACGCTGACCGAGGCGTTGCGCCGCCGGAACGATCTGGAAGGCGTGGGCGGCGCCGCCTACCTGACCGACCTCGTCAACGCCGTGCCGACGGCCGCCAACATCAGCCATCACGCCAAGATCGTGCACGAGAAATCGCTGCTGCGCCAGCTCGTCCAGACCTCCACCGAGATCGCCGCCCGGGGCTACGAATCGACCGAGCGCATCGAGGAGCTGCTCGACTACGCCGAGCAGCGGATCTTCGGCATCTCCGACGCCAAGATGAAGTCGCCGTTCCATCCGATCCGCGAAATCGTCAAGGAAAGCTTCGAGATGATCGAGCGGCGCTACGAGCAAAAGGAGAACGTGACGGGGGTGCCCACCGGCATCCCCGAGCTGGACAACCTGACGGCCGGTCTGCACCCCGGTGACCTGATCATCGTGGCCGGCCGTCCCAGCATGGGCAAGACGGCCTTTGCGTTGAACATCGCCCAGCATGCCGCCATCGAGAAGCGGCTCCCGGTGGCGATCTTCAGCCTGGAAATGGCGCGGGAACAGCTGGCCATCCGGATGCTCTGCGCCGAGGCGAGGGTCGACGCGCACAAATTGCGGTCCGGCTACCTGGGCGCCGCCGACTGGCCGAAGCTGACCGCGGCCGCGGGCCGCATCACTGAGGCGCCGATTTTCATCGATGACAGCGCGGGCCTCTCCGTGCTGGAGCTCAGAGCCAAGGCCCGGCGGCTCAGCCGCGATCAGGACCTCGCGGTGATCATCGTCGACTATTTGCAATTGATGCGCGGCCGGGGCGCCGCGGACAACCGGGAGCAGGAAATTTCGGAGATTTCTCGGTCGTTGAAGGCGCTGGCCAAGGAACTGCGCGTGCCGGTGATTGCGTTGTCCCAGTTGTCGCGCGCAGTGGAGAGCCGGACGGATCGGCGGCCGCAGCTCTCCGACCTGCGGGAATCGGGCGCCATCGAGCAGGACGCGGACGTGGTGATGTTCGTCTATCGCGAGGAAGTGTTCAAGCCGACGGACGAGAACCGCAACATGGCCAAGATCATCATCAGCAAGCAGCGCAATGGCCCGACGGGCGACGTCGACGTCGTCTTTTTGAAGGAGTACACGCGGTTCATGCCGCACGCGGCGGGGTACTGATCCCTCGACGCAGGTCCCGCTCCCGGTTGGAACCTGCGCTCGGGATTCCGCCCACGGCCTCGCCCGTGGGCTCCACCGCCTAAAGAGAGGAGCGTCCCATGTTTGGTCTCGGCATGCCTGAGCTCATCGTCATTCTGCTGATCGTCCTGATCGTGTTCGGGGCCGGCAAGCTGCCGGAAATCGGGGAGGGACTGGGCAAGGCCATCCGGGGATTCAAAAAGGGCATGTCGGATGGGACGGATCAGGCGGACCAGCCGTCCGATCATCCCCGCAATCGCCCGCCCAATCATTCCAACGACGCCCCGCCCAAACCACCACACGCGCCGCCGTAGCTGCCATCCCGGATCGGACACCTGGACAGCGGGCGCCGTCCCCGCCTCTTGCCTCGAAGAACGTGAGCGGGATCGTTCGATTCTTGGTGCACGTCAGTCGGGGTTTTTCAGCAGATCGTCCGATTTCGGTTTGACTTCACCCTATCCCTGTGTTTTAATGAAAATTGAATTGTTTCCCATGCGCATCCGGCAACTCCAGATGGGGAAGCGTCGAGCAATGGGGAGGCCGACTGTGCGCCTGCTCTCCCCATTCCTGCGCGCGCTGCCCCTGGCCTGCGTCGCGCTGATCGGCACCGGCTGCAGCCTGCTCCCGCATCGTCCCGAGTCACCGGCCGCGTCGGCCGCCGTCCAGGCCGAAGCGCCTCCGCCCGAACCGATCCGCACCGCGCCGGCCGAGGCCTACCAGCACGCGCTGATCGGTCTGCTCGCCGAACGCAACGGCGATTCCAAACGCGCCATGGAGGAATATCTCGCGGCGCTGGACGTGGACGGCCAGTCGGTCTTTTTGCACGCCCGGGTGGCCGAACTGCTCCTGCGGCAGGGGCAGGTGCAGGAAGCGATCCGCTACGCCAAGGGCGCGCTCGCCATCGATCCGCGTCACGTGCCGTCGCTGCTGCTGCTCGGCAGCGCGTTGGCCGGCAGCGGTCACCCCAAGGAAGCCGTCGGTTACCTGGAAACGGCCCTGCAGGTTGCGCCCGACCGTCAGGATCTGTACTACAATCTGGGTTTGCTCTATGCCAACGTCAAGGAATTCGACCGGGCCAGGGCGACGATCCGGCGCGCCATCGAACGCGATCCGCAATCGCCGGTCGGGTTCTATTACCTGGGCCGCGTCGAAACGGAAGCGGGCGACGATCGCGCCGCCATCAAGGCCTACGAAACCGCGCGCAAGCTGGACCTCGATTTTGTGCACTCGACGCTGGCATTGGGCGAATTGTACGAGCAACGCGGTGAAGCCGACAAGGCGGCGGCGATCTACCAGTCCTACCTTGATCAGGGCGGCATGAGCCAGACGACCGACGTGCGCAACCAGCTGGTCCAGCTCTATCTGCACCAAAAGGCGTATGACAAGGCGCTGACGGTGCTCGATGCGGCGATCAGGGACGATCCGCAGGATATGGAGGCCCGGCTCCGGCGCGGGCTGATTCTGATCGATTTGCGCGAGTACGGCAAGGCCATCGACGAGATCACTGTCGTCTCCAACGCGCACCCGAAGGACGACCGGCTCCTCAGCTACCTGGCCGCCCTCTACGAAGAGAC
>Ga0335085_10016519_pt1 | contig 10664 bp, 10 predicted proteins | sample Lox_Sample_45_FD_206712 | JGI IMG/M metagenome (GOLD analysis project Ga0335085, IMG submission 206712) | Soil microbial communities from Loxahatchee National Wildlife Refuge, Florida, United States - Lox_Sample_4.5 | ecosystem: Environmental > Terrestrial > Soil > Wetlands | place: USA...
ATAAGGGAGCGGTTCGAGCAGAACGATATTCGGCCGGCCGCCGAGGATCTCATAGGCCGGACCGCTCACATTGGGATTGCGGTGCACGGGGTAAACGATTTGCACGTCCGGGCGGCGCGCCAGCTTCTGCAGCGCGCGCATCTCACTCTGGAAGGCCGCGCCGAAGTTCTCGCGGCGATGGCTGGTAACCAGGATGAGCTTGCGCGACGGATCCAGCCATGGCCAGGCGGGAGCGGCGACGAGTCCGCGGCTGAGGGCGTCGCGGACCCAGAGTACGGCATCGATGCCGGTGTTGCCGGTGATCCAGATACGCTCCTCCGGCACACCCTCGACCACGAGGGCGGCGGCCGCACGCGGGGTCGGCGCAAAGTGAAGAGACGCCAGACGCGTCGTGAGCACGCGATTCATCTCCTCCGGGAACGGCTGGAGCATGTCACCGGTACGCAGGCCGGCCTCGACGTGCGCGACCGGGACGCGGCGATAGAAGGCGCCGAGCGCCCCGGCCATAGTGGTGGTGGTATCGCCTTGCACGATTGCCAGGTCCGGTTTCTCGCGAGCGAAAACCGGTTCCAGCGCCGCTAATAGATTCGCTGTGAGAGCGGGCAAGGTCTGGCCGGGCTGCATGAGATTTAAATCGTGATCGGGAGCGACCTCAAAGGTCTCTAAAACCTGGTCCAGCATGTCACGATGTTGCGCGGTGACGCAGACCCTGACAGAGAATCTCTCGGGTTCCAGCCGAAGGCGGCGGACAAGGGGGCACAGTTTGATCGCCTCCGGGCGCGTGCCGAAAATCAAAAGAATGCGCGTCAATCGCTACTCCTGCAAGCGAGATGATCTGCTAAGCCGGGGCTGCCGGCGACTCCCTGAGTCTGCCTCCGGTGGCAACTGCCGGGATGGCGCACAGAGGCTTCGACAAGTCGATGTGCCAGTCAACTTCAGGTTGTCATAGCGGACAACTCCCCGGACCCACCAAAGAACGCTCCTGAGGGATGAATCTTGCAGTTCGCAAAACGCCGCTTCCCCTCACGGGAGCTCAACCTCACGTTCAGTGTATCAGGCACAACCCGGACGCCCGGGCGCGAGGAGCACGCCGGAGCGCGACAGGGTCGCGGCAGGGTCATGGCTTTGAACCCTCGGCACGGAAGCGGATTGCGGCGTAGACCACGAGCAGGTTGGTGACGAGGATGATCGTGAAAGCCATGGAGGGGAGAAAGGCCAGGGCTTCGCCCTTGCTCGTGGCGACCTGGACCGCGAGGACGGCATTGACCAGTCCGCGAGGGAAGAGGGACAGGATCAACCGGCGCTCCGGACGATTCACGCCGCGCAGCGACCAGCGGCTGGCGACCACCGACAGCAGGCGCGCCAGGAAGAGGCCGGCGAGGACTAAAAGTGTCGCCACGACGTATGGGGCAGCGATCAATTCGACCGACACTCCAAGCAGTACGAAAAAGAAAGAACGGACGAGAAAACTCAGGTCGGAATGGAAGACGCCAAAATCAGGGGCCGTGTCCGGGGCACGCGGAGGGAGGTTGGCAAGGGTGACTCCGAAGGCGAGGACGGCGAGGAGGCCGCTTCCTCCGGCGACTCTGACGAGCGCATAAACCGTGAGGATTACGCCCACGTGCAAGACGCTGCCGAAACGATGACGGGCGAAGCCCGGGGAAATCCACCACCAAAGGAGGGCGGCGGCGATTGCCAAGGCGATGGAAGTTGCGGTGCCGAACAGGATGCCGCTCAGCAGTCCGGCCACCAGCGGATCACCTTCGGCTACGTCAATCAGGCTGCCCACGGTGAGGACGGCGATGACGTCGCCCAAAGCGGCTTCGAGCACAAGGATGACGTTGACGGGACCCCGGATGTCGAGTTGCTGCATGACAGGGATGATCATGGTGCTGCTGGTACATCCGAAAACGGCTCCCAAGAGAGAAGCTGACTTAGCCGGCAGATGCAGGAACCAGTGAGCCACCGACGCGGCGGCGGCAAAACTCAAGGCATAGCCCAGGAAGGCGAGGACGATGCCGGCGGGAAAGTGACGCAGGGTTTCACGGAGATTCAGTTCCGTGCCGGCCTCGAAGAGGATCAGGATCAGAGCGAATGTGCCGAGATAGCTGGTGAAAATCCGGAATGGCGCAGCGGCAATCCATCCGGCGACGGGCCCGACGAGCAGGCCAACCCCCATCAGGATGAGGATGTCGGGGACGCGGGTCCGACGGGAGAGCCGGTTGGCGAAGAAGGCCAGAATCAGCAGACCGCCCAGGAGGCCAAAGATTTGGATCTCATCGAGCATAAATATCCGTCTGCTCCTCAAATTGTAAGGGGTATGATGCAGGCCGCCCGGCAAGGTTCCGCCGCCTCCGCTCCCCGTGCTAACCTGTCCTTCGGAGTCTCTTGTCGTTTTATGTCCATGACGCGTGAAAAAGCGCAGCTGATGAGCGCCTCGGAGATCGACCGGACGCTGGTCCGGCTGGCGCACGAAATTCTGGAAAAGACCAAGGATCTGGACAAGCTTGCCTTTATCGGCATCCGGCGGCGCGGGGTGCCTATGGCGCAGCGGCTGGCAGCCAAGATCGAGGCACTGGAGCGCCGCAAAATTCCGGTGGGGATCCTGGATATCAACCTATACCGGGACGATTTGAGCACAGTAGACGTCAAGCCGGTAGTCAACGCCAAGCAGATTCCGTTTCCGGTGGCAGGTATGGACATCATTCTGATGGACGATGTGCTATACACGGGGCGGACGATCCGGGCGGCGCTGGACGCACTTTTCGACCACGGGCGGCCGGCACGGGTGCAGCTTCTGGTGCTGATCGACCGCGGCCATCGCGAGCTGCCGATCGAAGCCAAATTCGTCGGGCGGGTGGTGCAGACGACGGATGACGAGATCATCGAAGTAAAGTTTCAGGAGATCGACGCGCTGGAAAAGGTCCTGCTTGTGGAAAGGGTCGCGGCCACGGAGGTGGCATAGCGGCTATGCCTCGCGGGCTGCTGGGAATTGAAGAGCTGGACCGCGCGGAGATCGACGCGATTCTGGCGCGCGCCAAGGATTTTCAACCGCTGCAAAGCCAGTCTCCTAAGAAACTGGATACACTGCGCGGCAAGCTGATTGTCAACCTGTTTTACGAAGCCTCGACGCGAACACGGACGAGCTTCGAAATCGCGGCCAAGCGGATGGGAGCGGACGCCGTATCGATCAGCGCTTCCGGCTCGAGCGTGACCAAGGGCGAATCGCTGGTGGACACGCTGAATACGCTGGCGGCGATGCGGCCGGATGCGATCGTAATGCGGCACGCGGCTTCGGGCGCACCGCATTTTCTGGCGCGGCACCTGCCGACGCCGATCATCAACGCGGGGGACGGCACGCACGAGCATCCGACGCAAGCGCTGCTGGACGCGCGCACGATTCTGGACCGGCGTGGGGCGCTCGAAGGGCTGAAAGTCGCCATTATCGGGGACATCGCACACAGCCGGGTGGCGCGCTCGAACGTGCACCTGCTTTCGAAGTTCGGGGTGGACATCGTACTGTGCGGACCGGCATCGCTGCTTCCGGCGGAATTAAAGGACCTAGCGCCGGGCGTTCGCCTGACTACTGACATTCGCGAGGCGATTCGCGACGCCGACGTGGTGATGATGCTGCGCGTGCAACTGGAGCGGCAGCACGAAGCGGCGTTTCCGGCAAGCGAATATTTCCGGTTTTACGGCTTGCGGCTCGAGCACCTGGACCTGGCCAGTCCGGACGCGATCGTGATGCACCCGGGACCGATTAATCGCGGCCGCGAGCTTTCGAGCGAGGTGGCGGATTTTCAGCGCTCGGTGATTCTGAACCAGGTGGAAAACGGCGTCGCCGTGCGTATGGCGGTGCTGGAAAGGGTGATCGGATAATGGCGCTTCTGATCCGCAACGGCCGCGTGATCGACCCGGCCTCCCATTTCGACCGCGTGTCCGATGTACGCCTCGAGGATGGAAAGGTGGCGGCGGTCGGGCCGGAGTTGCCGGCGGCGGGCGCGGAGGTGTTCGACGCGGGCGGCCTGGTGGTGGCACCCGGATTCATCGATATGCACGTGCACCTGCGCGAGCCGGGATTCGAATATGCCGAGACCATCGAGAGCGGGGCACGGGCGGCGGCGGCGGGCGGGTTTACGTCGGTGTGCGCAATGCCCAACACGAATCCGGTGAACGACAGCGCGACGGTGACCAGCTACATTGTGGAGCGCGCGCGAAACCGGGCGGTGGTGAACGTGTTCCCGATCGGCGCCATCACGAAGGGGAGCGCGGGCGAAGAACTAGCCGCCATCGGGGCGATGAAGGCAGCGGGAGCGGTGGCGATTTCCGACGACGGACGTCCGGTGATGAACGCGCGGGTGATGCGGCGGGCGATGGAGTTCGCACGGTCATACGATCTGCCGTTGATCCAGCACTGCGAGGACCTGAACCTGAGCGCCGGCGGAGACATGCACGAGGGCGCGGCGTCGGTGCGGTGGGGATTGCGTGGAATCCCGGCGGCGGCGGAAGACGTGATGGTGGCGCGGGACCTGCTGCTAGCGGAACTGACCGGGACGCGCTATCACGTGGCGCATATCTCCACGCGACACGCGGTGGCGATGGTGGAACATGCGCGCAAGGCCGGGTTGCCGGTGACTTGCGAAGCGACGCCGCACCATTTCGCGCTTTCGGACGCCTGCATGCCGCCTTACGACAGCAACTACAAAATGAAGCCGCCGCTGCGTGGGGCATGCGACCGCGGGGCGGTGGTGGAAGGGATCTCGCGCGGGGTGGTGAGCGCGATCGCGACCGATCACGCACCACACGCCGGTGACGAGAAGATGCAGGAGTTCGAGCGGTGCCCGTTCGGCATCATCGGGCTGGAGACCGCACTGGCGCTGGCGCTGGAGGAACTGGTGCACCCGGGACGCATTTCGCTGGTCCGCTGCGTGGAACTGTTCACGACTGGTCCGGAATCGGTGTTGCGGTTGGGGCGCGGGACGCTGGCGGCGGGCTCACCGGGCGACGTGACGATTTTCAGTACCGATCTGGAGTGGACTTACGACGTGAACCAATCGCCCTCGCGCAGCCGGAATTCTCCATTCGACGGTCGCAAGTTCCGCGGCGGCCCGGTGGCGACCGTAGTGAACGGCGGAGTGGTCTGGCGGCGCTAGGGGCACGGGCCGCTATAATAGTTCGAGCATGTTCTTCCGAAGACAGCGCCCCAAGACTCCCACTTTCGCGGAACGGCAGGACAATCTCAGCCGCGCCGGTTTCACGGTTACAACTGTGGTGGGCGGCGCCGTGCGCGCCGGCCGCGGTCCATACGCCGCCGATTTGCGCGAATCCGAGGGACGCGTGGAGAGCGGCGGAGCGGGTGTCGTAATGGGAGATGAAATCGGGTTGCTGGTGGACGGCGGCTATCAGAAGTTTTTCCGCACGCCGGGCGGTAAGAAGCGGCCTGCCTTGGCGGAGGATCTGAAGAACTTGCATGAGTTCGAAGAGGACTTGAAGGAAGCGGTCGGACAGGAGAGCTATTACAACCAGTCGCTGGGGACCGTTTCGACACTCTATCTTTACGACCGCGTCAAGGATCGCGACCGCGGCGTTCCCAAGCGCGTTTGGGACTAGCCTTCCGGTAAACACGAGAGCCGGCCGCTCACGGGCCTCCCTACACGATCAACATACAGTCGCCGTAGGAATAGAAGCGGTACTGCGCTTCGACCGCGTGGCGGTATGCGGCCAGCGCCAGATCCGTACCGGCAAATGCACAAACCAGCAGCAGGAGACTGGTGCGCGGCAGGTGAAAATTGGTGAGCAGGGCGCCGGTGCGCTGGAAGACGAAACCGGGATAAATGAAAATATCGGTTTCGCCGGCCATGACCCCGGAGCGCCACGCACTTTCGATGGTGCGCACGGAGGTAGTGCCCACGGCGACGACGCGGACGGCTTCACGGATGCGGCGGGCGTCTTCGTCGGCGATGCGGTAGCGTTCCGCGTGGAGATGCGCTTCCTCGACCTGTCCGGAACGGAGGGGCTGGAAGGTGCCGAGGCCGACGTGCAGGGTGACGCGAGCGATATGAGCGCCGCGTGCGCGGCAGCTGTCGAGAATCTCACTCGTGAAATGGAGGCCGGCGGTGGGCGCGGCGACAGAGCCACGCTCGCGGGCGAAGACGGTCTGGTAGCGCTCGCGGTCGGCGGCATCATCGGGGCGCTTAATATAGGGCGGGAGGGGGATGTGGCCGACGCGTTCGAAAGCATCGAAGAGATCGTCGGTGCCGGAGAAGCGGAGGGTGCGCTCACCGAATGCGCCGCGGGCGAGGATCTCGGCCTGGAGGCCGCCATCGAAGCGGATGCGCTCGCCGGTGCGCATCTTGCGCCCTGGACGAACGAGCGCCTCCCAATCGCGGCCATCGGCGGAAACGGAGCGGACCAGCATGACTTCCACGCGGCCGCTCAAATACTCGTGGCGCTTAGGATTATGGCGGCCGATTGGCAGGGAACTCACGCCCTCGCGATGGCCGAACAGGCGTGCGGGAAAGACGCGGGAATCATTCAGCACGAGGCAATCGCCGGGGCCGAGGTAGGTGGGGAAGTCGCGGAAGGCGCGGTCTTGCCAGCGCCCCGAGGCACGGTCCACAACGAGCATGCGGGAGGCGGCACGGTCGGGGAGCGGCTGCTGCGCGATCCGCTCCGGCGGAAGCTGGTAATCGAAATCGGAAAGGTCCATAAGCGGTGGGCAATGCCAGCCCAAGCCCACTCTAGCAGCTTGATGAAGAGCGGCTGCGCCGGCGAGATGTTACGCGGCGATGGCGCATTTGACTGCGTCCGTCACCTTCAGCAGATCGCCCGGAGCGACCAACATCTGGGTTCCGCGCACGCCTGCGCTCACAGCAATCACGTCCCACAGATCGGCGGTTTCGTCCAGGAACAGTGGATAGGATTTCTTTGTGCCCAGCGGGGAGACGCCGCCGCGAACATAGCCCGTGAGCCCAAGGACGTCCTTCAGCGGCACTAATTCCACTCGCTTATTGCCGCTGGCTCCGGCGAGAGCTTTCAAGTCCAGTTCGAAATTGCCCGGGATGGAGGCCAGCAGTACGCCGGTTCGATCGCCTTGTAATACCAGCGTCTTGAAAACCTGCTCGTGCGGCAAGCCGATGGCCTCGGCAACGTGGAGCGCGCTGAGATTCGATTCGTCCACTTCATATTCCCGCAACTGATAGCGAATGCCCGCCCGTTCCAGCAGCCGGACGGCATTGGTTTTCGCCATGGCTACGATTTTAACCGGCCGGCAGCCACTATTGCCTCTACTAATAAAAGAATTTTCGGCCTGTTTTCATTTATTTAGAACATTTAGGCGGCGCTCGCAAATATTGCCAGTGCTAGTTTCTTCACCAGAGAAGGGAACGGCTTCCGGCCCCAGCGAGCCAAAGGCGGGTTTGCCGGGAGCCCGGAGCACCAACCCGGACCACGAGGCCGTTTGCTCTCAGGGGAACTGAATGGCGACCAAAGACGCGATCCAAACCGCACTCAATCGATTCGAGGAGGAAATGAAGGCCGATGGATTCAAACTTACCCTTTCGGAGTATGTGAAGCTACTGCAGTTGAAACAGGATTTGGCGGACGACGAAATCAGGGAGATCAAAGTTTCATGGGTGGAAACGGCGCAGCCGTCGAGCGATCAATAATCTACAGCCCGCTTCCCTCCCAGCGGAGGTTCCATGAATTGACCAGCCGCTTCAAAGGCTTCTCCGGGCCGATCGGCAGCGGTAAGAGCCAGGCTCTGTGCCAGGAGGCCATCAGGCTGGCTTATGTGAATGCCGGGCGGATCGGGTTGCTGGGTGCACCTACTTACCCCATGCTGCGCGATGTGACGCAGGCTACTCTGTTTGAGATTCTCAGCGCCAATCGCATCCCTTACGAGCACAACAAGGCGGAGAACGCAATCCGCATGTTGGATTCGGATTCCCGGGTTCTGTTCCGTCCGATGGAGGAGTACGAGAGATTGCGCGGCACTAACCTGGCCTGGTTCGGGGTAGATGAACTGACTTACACCCATGAAGAGGCATGGCAGCGTCTGGAAGGAAGGCTGCGCGATCCGCAAGCAAGCCACCTGTGCGGTTTCGGCGTCTGGACTCCGAACGGTTACGACTGGGTCTATCGCAAGTTTATCAGAGACCGGAATGAAAACTACGAGGTCGTGCTGGCGGAGCCGAACGAGAATCGCTACCTTCTGGCCAAGACTCCGGATTTTTATCTTCGCCTCAAGGGAAGCTACGACGAGCGTTTCTACGCTCAGGAGGTTCTGGGCGATTACCTGGCGATGGATGGATCGCGGGTCTACTGGGCCTTCGACCGCGCGGAACATGTGGCAAAGCTGGCGGCCGATAGCAATCAACCGTTGCTCTGGGCGCTTGATTTCAATGTCGATCCGATGTCCAGCGTGGTGGCGCAAAAAATTGGAGACCGCTTTCACGTGATCGGCGAAATCGTCCTCAAGAACGCAACGACGCAACTGGCTTGCCAGGAGTTCCTGAAGCGATTTCCCAACCATCCAGGTGGAGTTGTCATTTACGGAGATGCGGCCGGCAAGCACGCACAGACGAGCGGCGCGTCGGATTACGAGATTATCGCGCAGACTTTCCGTGCGGCTTCTACGGTGCGGCCGCAATACCGCGTTCCGGCGTCCAATCCGTTGGTTCGCTCACGGGTTAACTTAGTCAACGCGCTACTCCGTTCAGTCTCGGGCGAAATTTCTCTGGTCGTGGATGAGAAGTGCAAGGAGCTGATCGACGACTTCGAGCAGGTGAGTTATAAGGCCGATAGTAATCAGATCGATAAAGACCGGGACCGCAGACGCACTCATCTATCCGATGCCTTGGGGTATCTGGTGTGCGAAGAGTCGCGGCCGGGAATCGGAGAAAGGTCACGGCCGCTTCTGGCCGGGTGAAGGAAATGCTGAACCTCAATCGGGAGCATCCGGATTACATCGCGCGGAAGGCGACCTGGCGGCAGTACCAGGATCTTTACGCGGGAGGGGAGCGCCTGCGATTGAACGCGGCGCGATACCTGCTGCGAAGGCAGCGCGAACCGGGCGCGGTCTACCAGGAACGGCTGGACCGCGTGTTTTACGAGAACTATATCGGCTCAATCATCGACTGGTACGCGGCCACGCTGATGCGGCGAGAGCCGGCATTGGTGGTGGAGGGCAGCGACGAATCAGCCAAGGCGTTTTACGCCCGGCTGGCGGGCGACAGCGATTTAAAAGGCACGAGCTTGAGCGAGTTCTTCCGGCGGCAATTCGTGCAGGCGATGGTATGCGGCAGGAGCTATTGGGTAGTGGACTTTCCCAGGACCGGGATTTCTCCGCGCACGCGGGCGGAAGAAGATGCCAGTGGACGTAGCCGTGGGTACCTGGTGGATTACAGCCCGGAAGAGGTCATCAACTGGAACTACGACGAAAACGGCACACTTGAATGGGTAGTTCTGCGGACGTCTTGCCTGCAGCAATCCGGTCCGGCCGATGCGCAGTGGACAACCGAGACACGCTGGATTTATTACGACCGCGAAAACTTTCAAATCTTCCGCAGAGCGGCGGAGAGCAAGGCGGTGGAACTGGTCGACGAAGGGCGGCACGGGCTGGCCGAGTTGAGGCGCGTGCCGCTGTTCGAGATGCGGGTGTCGGAAGGGCTGTGGCTCATGAACAAAGCCGCTCTGCTGCAACTGGAACACTTCAACAAGTCGAACGCGCTTTCCTGGGCGTTGACGATGGGACTGTTCGCTACCCCGGTGGTGTATTCGGACCGGGAGTGGAACCAGATCGTGGGCGAATCCTATTACATCCAGCTCGGCTCAGGCGACCGCTTCGGCTGGACGGAGCCGGAAGGCAAGGTGTACCAGATTGCGGCGGACAACCTGCTGGCTTTGAAGGACGAGATTTATCGTGTCTGCTACCTGATGAACCAGGCGGGCACGGCCAGCGACACGCGATCGGGGCTCAGCAAAGAGCGTGATTTCAGCGTGACCAACGAGGTGCTGAAAGCGTACGGCGACACCGTAAAACAAGCTTTGCGGCGGGCTCTAAGCGCGATCGCGGGGGCGCGGCAGGACGCAGTCACGATCGATATTTCGGGATTGGACGAGTTTGACATCGACGACTTCAGCAGTGAGCTCGACGATGCCAAGAAGCTGCTGGAGCTGGGAATCCAATCGGAGACCCTGAAGAAGCAGATTTTCAAGAGGCTGGCGCTGAAGTACCTGTGCGACGCGCGCCAGGAGATCAAGAACCAGGTGGTGGAGGAGATCGGGGAGTGAAAAATGGGGCCGGGGGCCAGAGGCCAGGGGCCGGGGACACCGGCTACGCGTTGGCCTCACATCAGGCCTGATGGCCGGGCCGAGAGCAATCTCGGACTTTAATTTGGGGGCCACAGACCGGTGCCGGTGAACTCCCCGGCTCCTGGCCTCTGGCCCCCGGCCCCAACTGGAGGCTTATGGACGGAATCGACATACAGGCGATCGTCAAAGCGGCGGTCGATGAATACGTAAGCGCGGAACAGGCTAAGAGCGCGCCGGCGCACCAGGCGGAACTGGTGGAGGAGCGCAGGAGGCGGGAACAACTCGAGCGGCGTGTGAACGAGCTGGTGGAAGAGAACAAACGCAGCCGCCAGGTTGCCGCGGAAGCGGAG
>Ga0335085_10016521_pt1 | contig 10662 bp, 6 predicted proteins | sample Lox_Sample_45_FD_206712 | JGI IMG/M metagenome (GOLD analysis project Ga0335085, IMG submission 206712) | Soil microbial communities from Loxahatchee National Wildlife Refuge, Florida, United States - Lox_Sample_4.5 | ecosystem: Environmental > Terrestrial > Soil > Wetlands | place: USA: Florida...
TTTCGTATCGGCTCGGCCGCACGCTTTATTTCGATGCGGAGAACTACCGCTGCGAGGGCGACGAGGAAGCCACCGCGATGTTCCGAAGGAAATACCGCGCCGGATTCGAAGTACCCGAAGTCGCCTGACCGAAATACGCGTGGCCCGCATAGTCCTGTGATAGACTGAACCCGTCCATTGTCGGCGAACGTGTGCAGTGCGTATGGCCCTTTCGGCGGAAAAGCTTTCGAACATAGCATCATTCTATGAAGAAATCGACTCGCCGAACGCGCATGGAATCACGCCCAATGCTCCTCTGCTCCTGGTCCTGGAGGCAACAACCAGGTGTAATTTCAAGTGCGTGCATTGCGCCAGAGCATTTGCCGATCGTCCGGCAATTGACATGAGCCTGGCGCTCTTCGAGCGCGCCGTCCCTGTGTTGCGAACCGCGTTCGAGCTGTATCTGTTCGGTGATGGCGAAGTGCTACTCAATACTCCTCGGCATTTGGCAATGATTGCGCGCATATATCAGGAGGATCCGGGAGCCAGGCTCCAGTTTTCGACTAATGGAAAGCTGCTTACACCTGAGGTTTATGAGCTGTATGCCACGGCGGGTATCCACCAGATTCAGGTTTCTGTCGACGCGGCCGACAAAGAGTTGTATGAGAGCATGCGGCGCGGAGGCAGTTTTGACCAGCTCGTCCGCAACCTCGACGGCATAGTAGCCGCGCGCCGGCGATTGAAGACCCGACAGCCAGAGCTCCATCTGGCCACGGTAATCTCACAACAGAATTATCGCCAGCTTCCTCTGCTGGCTGAATTTGCTCGGAAGTACGAATTCTCACGCTGGTACATTAACACGGAACACCCGCTGGTCCCAGGCCGTGAGCTGTTGCGCCTCACAAGGGAAGATCTGGTTGAAGTGAATCGCATGAAGGCGCACATCACAGAGAATTACAGCTCCTGCTTCCCGGTCGTGTTTGACGCCGCGACAGGGTTGCCTTCCGATACGCGAGGGAGTCCGCCGGAAGCAGACTCCCCCGTGTTCTGCACTGTTCCGTGGCAGCGATTTGAGCTGAAGGCGAATGGGGACGTTAAGATATGCCCGTACTATCACCAGCCGATTTGTTCTATGAACGGCAGGTCTATACGCGACGTGTGGAACGGTCCGGAGTTTCGGCGCGTGCGCAAGGCGTTTGCTTCCGGAAGCGGCATCCCGTCCCATTGCCTTGAATGCAAGCTTGGGATGAGGAGACAGTTCCTGCCCGCCTCTCTCGGCATTCCCAGGGTTCGGCGCACAATTCCCTCAGCGCGATTGGGTACGGCCGTTGGGCGAGGTCCGACGCCGCAATTTGGTACAGTCATTGACGGCACCTTAGTGACCTTCGCGCCGGAGTCAGAGCCGGTCTGAAGTGGTGCGCGATGGGTGCTGGCACGTTTCCGGTTCATAACAAAGGCGGCAGCGCCGCGCGCTTCGGGGCTCATCCTGCCCACGAACCGCGAGCCGTTCGTGGTGCCGGACGAGGTGTAACAGTTCAGCGGGCGATGTTCCCGCACCGCCTCCACCACTTCGCGGATGGCAGACGCTACGGCGTCGGGCGCTTCCAGATTCATGTTGTGGCTGCTGTTGACGACAATCTGTTTGCTGTTCCGCGACAACCTGACCAGCATCGCCTGTCCGGCCACGCGCTCGGCTTCAAGCTTGTCGTCGCTGTAGCCGCCGTTGGCGCGGCTCAGCACCACCAGCGGAATTGCCCCGAGCGAGTCGGCCTGTGACGAGGCCAGCCACTTCGCGAAATACTCTTCCGACCACTGCGTCTCGCTGTTCTGCGCGTCGTAGACGCCGGCCTGCTGCTGCGCCCAGAGCTGCATCACCTGCTCCGCGGCAGGCAGGGGCTGGAACAAGGGGTCCAGTTTCTTCAGCTCATCCGGCAGATCCTCGGCGCGCAGCGTCGGCTTATCCGATGCGCCGATCTGTTCGTGCGGCGCGGGGATCGGCACGCCCTTCGCGCCTTCGCCGAGCCGGATCGTCTTGCCTCCGCCGATGCCGACGCGCAGCCCTTCATGCGCCGCGTCCACCTGTACCATGCCCGCCACATCGCTTCCATACACGGCCGCGAAGTTGCGAACCACAGGTCCGCCGTAGGAATGGCCCACTATGACGAACGGGCCGTGTTCGCCGAGCTTCGCCAGCGCATCGTGCAGCTCCAGATTGATCTGCGCGAAGGTGCGCGGTTTCGGGCCGGGGTCGCTCCACGCGTAGCCGCCGCGGTCATATGTGCAGACACGCGCGAACTTCGCGACGCGCTCCTGCACCAGCACCCAGTCGAACGAGTAGTCTCCGAGCCCGTTCTCCACCACCACGGTGGGCGCGCCCGTGCCGGTGCACCAGACGTGCAGCCGATGCCCGCCGAGGTCCACCATCCTGCCGGGAGGCTCGGGAACGGCCGCTCCCCCGCACACCACCGCCAACAGCCAGATTCCACGCAGCATCGGGCCTCCTCACAGCGTTATACGATCCGCGCTGGCGACGGTATGCAAAAAAGATCCGACCATCAGAAAATCTAGGGGAACCTTTTCCGAACTGACACGTAGATAGCACTGTGACGCATTCCCGTTCCACTAGAAGGTCTACCGGAGAGCAGCCGCCGGCCGACAAGGAGATGCTGCAGGGCACCCTCGATATGCTCATCCTGAGAACTCTCGCCGCCGCCCCCCCCGCCCACGGGCACACCATCGCCCACGTGATCGAGAAACGATCCGAGGATGTCCTGCAGGTGGAGCACGGTTCGCTCTATCCGGCCCTGCACCGGCTGGAAGATCGCGGCTGGATCGCTTCCTTCTGGGGCACCAGCGAGAACAACCGCAGGGCCCGGTATTACCGCCTGACGGCCACCGGACGCAAACAGCTCCTGCACCAGTCCGGGCGCTGGGAGCAGCTTGTCCAGGCCATCGGCCGCGTGATGCATCCCGCCTCCGAGGAAGAACTGTGAGCCTGAAGCGCTATTTCTGGCGCAAACGGTGGGCCGAGGAACGCGCCCGCGAGCTGGAGTCTTACCTCGAGCTCGAAACGGATGGAAACATCGAAACCGGCATGAGTCCGGCGGACGCGCGCGCTGCGGCGATACGCAAACTCGGCAACCCTGCCCTGATCAAGGAAACGATCTACGAAATGAACACCATCTCCTTCCTCGATTCGCTCTGGCGCGATTTCCGTCTGAGCCTGCGCAACCTGCGCCGCAACCCGTCCTTCACGCTGATCGTGGTGGTCACCCTGGGCCTCGGCATTGGCGCCAACACTGCCATCTTCAGCGTGGTGGATGGCGCGATGTTCCGGCCTCTGCCCGTGCCCGACGCGCGCCATCTGCTCGCCTTCGATACCGCCGCCTCGCGCGAGACGCAGTTCGGGAATTCATCGTTCCTCGACTGGCAGGACATTCGCGGGCGCGCGAAATCGTTCCAGGACCTCACCATCTTCAACCACGTCTCGGCCAGCCTGAATCCGGCCGGCGCGGTGCCGGGCGTCTCCGCGCACTATGCGCGCGGCCTGATGGTGTCGGACAATTTCTTCACTCTGCTTGGCGTGCAGCCGGCCATCGGCCGCGGGTTCCTGCCGGAGGAGGGCAAGGTTCCGGGCCGCGATGCGGTGGTGGTCCTCGGTTACAGCTTCTGGAAGAACGAACTCGGAGGGGATCCGGCGATCGTCGGCAGGCAGGTGCGCCTGAACGGCCACAGCTTCACCGTGGTCGGAGTGACGGCGGAGTCCTTCACCGGCGTCGAGCTCTTCCTGCGCCCCGATTTCTACGTGCCGGTGATGATGACCTCCGTGCTCTCGTCCGATGGAAACGGGCTCCTGGTCAACCGCACCTGGCGCGCGTTTGAGATGGACGGCCGTCTGCGCCCCGGCGTCACGCTGCAGCAGGCGCAGGCCGAGCTCACCGTGCTCATGCGCGACCTCGAACGTCAGCATCCGGACACCAACAAAGACTGCGTCGGCATCGTCCGTTACGAGATCGAGCGCCGGACCCAGGGCGACGGCAGCCTGCCGCCGAAGATCCTGCTCGTGCTCGTGGTCCTGGTGCTGCTCATTGCCAGCGCCAACGTCGCCAGCCTGATGATGGCCCGGGCCTCGGCGCGCCTGCGCGAGACCTCCACACAGCTCGCCATGGGCGCCTCGCGCTTCCGCCTTGTGCGCCAGTTCGTTACCGAATCGGTGATTCTTGCAGCGCTGGGACTCAGCCTGGGGCTGGCTCTGGCAGCCATCTGCATCCGCGGGTTTGTAGCGCTGCTCCCGCCCGACGGCTCGCCCCTGCTCCAGATCGACGGCCGGGTGCTCGCATGGGCCTCCTGCGCCGCGCTGGTCACGATTCTCTTCGGTGTTGCGCCGGCGCTGCTCTCGATTCGCGACGCCTGGGCCGCCGTTGCGACCACGCGCACCGCGGTCTCCGGCCACCGTGCCGTCAGAGGGATCACGCGCCGCGTGCTCATCGGAGGACAGGTTGCCCTCTCCGTGGTCCTGCTCATCGCCGCGGGACTCTTTAGCCGCGCGTTCGTGCGCGCCGAAGGGCTGGACCTCGGTTTCCGGCCCGATCACATGCTGCTGGTCGAAGTCGACCCCAGTCTGCAGGGCCTCACTCCTGACCAGTCCGCGCTGTTCCACCGCCAGCTCCTCGATCGCGTCTCCGCCATCTCCGGCGTACGGTCCGCCAGCCTGGCGGCCTGGGTGCCCTTCGTGAGCGGCGATTCGTGGGATCTAAGCATCGATGGCTACACCACACCCAGCGGAGACAAGTGGGTGGACACCATCAACAACCGGGTTGCTCCCGGCTACTTCGCCACAATGCACATCCCCCTGTTGAGCGGCCGTGAATTCGCCTGGCAGGATCGCAAGAAGGCGCCGCTGGTGGCTATTGTCAATGAGACGTTCGCGCGGAAGTACCTGATCGGGCAGGGAAGCGTCGACAAGGCCCTGGGCCACATCGTACGCCTCCGCGAGGGCGATCCCATTCAGGTGGTGGGCGTCGTGGCGGATTCGAGTGTCGGCTCCATCGGGCAGCCCGTTCCTCCGGCGCTCTGCTTTCCAGCCTCGCAGATGGGCGGCCCGCGCATGACTCTGCAGGTCCGTACTGCCGGCGACCCGGCGGCACTGGCCTCCATCGTACGGGGCCAGATCGCCGCGCTGAATCCGGAAGTGGTCCCCATCAGCGTCGATACCTTCGAACATGTCGTCGTCAGCCGCGGACTCATCCTCACGCGGCTGCTTGCGGTGATGACTTCGGGATTCGGCATTCTGGGCCTCGCCCTCGCGGTGGTTGGGCTCTACGGGGTCGTGTCGTTCATGGTGAGCCGGCGAACCCAGGAGATCGGGGTGCGCATGGCGCTTGGCGCAGGCCGCGCCAGCATCCTGCGGATGATTGTCGGGAGCGGACTCGCGCTGGTCTCCATCGGGCTTATCACCGGCTTGGCACTCTCCATGGCGGTGACGCGCCTGATGACCAGCCTGCTGTTCGGCATCAGCCCATGGGACATCGGGACGTTCGCCTCAATCGCGGCCCTGCTCGTCCTGGCATCGGTAGCCGCGAGCGCGATTCCCGCAAGCCGCGCCATGCGCGTTGACCCCATGACCGCGCTGCGCTACGAATAGGGCGCTGCCGGTTTTGCGCGTGGCGAACGCTGCCGGCGGCGGTGATGAGGCCGCCGCCGGCAGAGTCATACTGGTTCAGGAACCATATGACAACCGCAAATCCTCTGTCCTGGCTCGGCGAACAGCTCGACGCCTGGCGCAAGGCGGGCACTTACCAGCGCCTGCGCGAACTGGAATCGGCGTGCGAGCCGGTCTCGCGGGTGGACGGCCGCGAGGTGATCAACCTGGCCAGCAACAACTACCTCGGCCTTGCCAATCATCCGAAGCTGGTGGAAGCGGCCATTGAGATGACCAGGCAGTACGGCGCTGGTTCGGGCGCGGTGCGCACCATCTCCGGCACCATGGACATCCACATGGAACTGGAGCGCCGCATCGCCGCCTTCAAAAAGGTGGAGGCCTGCGTTGTCTTCCAGTCGGGATTCACGGCCAACGCCGGAACCGTCTCGGCGATTCTTACGCCCGATGACCACATCGTCTCCGACGCGCTCAACCACGCCAGCATCATCGACGGCTGCCGTCTCTCGCGCGCGAAAATTCATGTGTTCGCGCATCGCGACGTCACCGCGGCCGAGGCGAAGCTGAAGGAGCTGGCCGGCGTCCCCGGCCGCAAGCTGCTCATCACCGACGGCGTCTTTTCCATGGATGGCGACATCGCGCCGCTGCCCGCGCTGGTAGAGCTGGCCGAGCGCTACGGCGCAATCATGATGATCGACGACGCGCATTCCTCGGGCGTCCTCGGCTCGAATGGCCGCGGCACGGTGGATCACTTCAACTTGCACGGCCGCGTCGACATCCAGGTGGGCACGTTGTCGAAAGCCGTCGGCGTGCTGGGCGGCTATGTTTGCGGCAGTCGCGACCTGATCGATTACCTCTACCATCGCGCGCGCCCGTTCCTCTTCTCCACCTCGCATCCGCCGGCCGTGGTCGGCGCATGCCTTGCCGCTTTCGATTTGCTGGAGAACGAGCCCGAACGAATCGAAGAGCTTTGGGACAATACCCGCTACTTCAAGGACGCCCTGCGCCGCGAGGGGTTCGACACCGGCGCCAGCGAAACGCCCATCACTCCCATCATCGTTGGCGAAGCCGCCACCGCGCACGAGTACTCGCGCCGCCTGTTTGAGAATGGGCTCTGGGCCACCGGCATCGGCTATCCCACCGTGCCCGAGGGCCGCGCCCGCATCCGCACCATCGTCACGGCCACGCACTCCACCGAGCTGCTCGATCGTGCGGTGGAGATTCTCTCGCGCGTCGCCCACGAGATGGGCATCCTAAGGAGCTGAGGGAGTGGAAGCGGAGTCGCTCGTGGCAGGCTGCCGTGCTCTGATTTCCTGCGCCGCGATCTCATTCACGATGGCCAGCAGATCCAGCAGCTTCACCGGCTTGGCGACGTAGCCGTCCATCCCGGCCTCCAGACATCGTTCGCGATCGCCAGACATGGCGTGTGCCGTTAACGCGTAGATCGGAACGTGCCGCTTCCGCCCCTCCGCCTGACGAATCGCCGCGGTGGCCTCGAAACCGTCCATATCCGGCATCTGCACGTCCATAAGCACCAGATCGTACTCACCCTGCGTGAACTGCTCCACCGCTTCCGTGCCGTTCACCGCCGCCGTCACCCGATGCCCGCGCGATTCAAGCACCCGCGTCACCAGCCGCTTGTTCACGGCGTTGTCCTCGGCCACCAGAATCGAAATCGATCTTGCCGGCTTCTCTTCGCGCGCGACCGCCGGATGCACGGTCGCGTGATCGTCCGCCGCTTTCCGGAACGGCAGCCGGCAGCGGAACGTGGTGCCGTCACCCACCTGGCTCTCCACATCGATGGTTCCCCCCAGCAGGCCCGCCAACCTCCTGCATATGGCCAGACCGAGCCCCGTTCCCCCGAAACGGCGTGTCACCGACCCGTCCGCCTGCCGGAACGGCTCGAAGATCACCTCCAGCTTCTCCGGTGGAATGCCCACGCCCGTATCCGTCACCCGGATCTCCACCATCACCGTGTCCTGTGTCTCTCCCGCCAGCGCCGCGGCCATCGTCACCTCGCCTTTCGGCGTGAACTTCACCGCGTTGCTCAGCAGGTTCAACACGACTTGCCTCAGCCGCACCGGGTCGCCCGAGAGCACCTCCGGCAGTTCCGGCGAGACATCGCACACCAGCCGCAGCGACTTGCGCGCCGCGTCCACCTCAACAATCTTCATGGTCGAGTGCAGACACTCTGCCAGCGAGAAGTCGGTCGCATCCAGATCCAGCTTGCCCGCCTCGATCCGTGAGAAGTCCAGCAGATCGTTGATCACGTTGAGCAGCGAATCCGCCGAGTTCCGTACCGTGTCCAGATAGTCGCGCTGGTCGGGGGTGAGATCAGTTTCCAGCGCCAGAGCCGTGAATCCCACAATGCCGTTCATTGGCGTGCGCAGCTCGTGCGTGACGTTGGCCAGGAATTCGCTCTTGGTGAGGTTGGCCACCTCGGCCGCCTTCTTCAGGGATTCCTCTTCGGCCAGTTGCTGCGCGATCTGCCGCGTCTGCTGCCGGACCCGCCTGCGCAAGGCCACCACCCAGACCAGCGCCAGCAGCCCGCCCCCCACCGCGATCGCCAGCGCACGGAACGTCCGCTCCGGCGTCCACCATGGGGCCTCCCGAATCACCACGATGTCGGCCGGCGCACGCAGGCGCAGCGAAAAACTCCTCGGAACCACAAGGTCGTGCGAGGTGTCCACCTCCACCGAGCACACACCGGTGACCCGCAGCAGCGCGCCGCGAGCCAGTCGCGGCAAGTCCGGACGATTCTTCAGCCGTGCCGTGAACGTGGTCCGGCCAGACTGCAGATGGAGCACCTGCTCCACCGGTCCGCCGATCTGCTCCAGCAGGATCGCGTCGATACTCACCAGATCGGCGTCGTGCAGCCCGTCACGCGCCTCGTCGGCGGTGAGCGGTATCGCGCCCGGCGCCGTCCCGCTGCCGGCTTTCCGGATCACCGCGTCGTGCATCTCCGGCGTGAACGCGCCCTGTGCCGGGAAGCCCGCCACATCGATCACATCGCCGGGGACCAGCCTCGTCGCCTGGTGATCGCGAATCATCAGGGCTCCGCCGGCCCCACGGATCCACGTTGGCCCGCGCAGTTCGCTGAGCGTCACCATCCCGTGGACGTGCATCATCGCTCCGGGCTCGTCGCCGGATGAGAACTGCAGCAGTGCGTTCACGCTGCGCAGAGGAAGCGCGAAGGGATCCTTCGGTGCCGGCCGTAATACCTCCACGTACTCCATGCCCGGAACAAACAACTGGATGCCGATCATCTGCCGATGCGGATTGAACAGCGTCCCCGCCACACCGCGCAGCCGCAGCAGCGCGCCCCGATAGCTCTCCGGCATCTCCGGCAGACCGAGGATATGCGCCTTGAACCGGTGGGCGCCGCTCATCAGCGTCACCAACGCGTGCTGTGACCGTGTATCCAACCCCTGAACCCTTCCCTCCAGTTCCACCCACTGGCTGTCGGCGTAGCCAAGAAACAACCTTTCATGATCCAATGGCGCTGGTTCCGGCAGTGCTGTCCGGCCCAGAACCTCTACGGAAGGCTTGCTGATGCTGGCCGCAAAATCGCCCGGCGTCGTGACTCCGTCGACCTTCACCTCGTCTCCGGTGTGCAGCTCCGGCAGCGGCCGCGTCCCGTTCGTGAAGACGTAGACTCCTCCCGTTCGGTTCTGGACGAACAGCATGTGCTCCACCGGGTCGGCGTAGGTTACCGCGGCCCTCACCTGTACCGGATACTCATGGCGTGCCTGGTTGGCGGTTAGGTGCTGGATCTTACCGATATCCGTCAGTGCCTCCGTCTTCGGCCCCGACGCGCTCTTCACTGCCACCGCGGCTTCCAGCACCAGTGTCCCGCGGTCCATTTTGCGGAAGCCGGCCACGTCTATGTTCCCCTCCGGCAACTCCGCCCCATTCTCGGCGGGCCGCAAGAGAATGCGTCCCGTCCCGTCGTCCAGTATCGACGCCAGACCCGGTTCCAGCCGGGTGTGGCGGCCGCGTAACCTGACCTCCTCGCGGATACCGCCAGGCTGCGCCAGCTCGCTGACAGTGCGAACCGGAAGCTGATCGAGCGCGACCGAGGGCTGCTCAATGGCAATGTCGTCCAGCGAGCACACCCACAACTGCAGGTCCACGACCCTGCCGTCGGAGTCGAGCGCGCTGCTGGCGACTCCCGTCACCCGGATCTCGGCGCCCGCCAGGGTCGGAAGACTCCCGGCGGGATAGGAGAACGCGCGCGCTGTCACCCTCGCCCCGTCGACCTCCATCTCCATCAAGAGGCGCCCCTGGCTGTCGCTGCTGGACTGGTGCACGATGCCCCGCGCGGTCACTCGCCGGTAGTCGTAGCGGCCTGATCGCAGTTCCGTGGCGCTCACCTCGGGCGCGCTCGGCGGCCTGCCCGAAGCCGTCACTCGAGTTCGCGGTTCGATCACCAGCGACGATGCTCCGCCCGATCCGGCGATCCCGTACACCTCCACCCGGTCGCCCGGCGCCGGCCATCCGCTGCCGCTGGAGGTATCCACGCGGATTCCGCCGGTCTCGTCCTGAAGGAAGTACGTATTCAGCGGCTGATCGCGGTAGGTGACCACGCCCCTCAGATGCACCGGCACTCCGCTGCTCACCTGTTCGGGTTTGAGCGCCTTCACTTGTCGGATTGTGGTGCACACGGAGGGCTCATGGGTGCTCTGGCACTTCGTAAGTGCAATGAGCGCCAGCACGCCGGCCACACCGGCCATGATCTTCGTGGATCTGACGAAGCCGTTAGCCCTCATTCAATTCCAGTTCCGGCACCGCGGAAATCCGGGACAGTATTCTCCTGAGGCCGGAACTCCGCTATAACGCCTTATCGACCGAATCCTTCGCTTTCAACAGCGTTTTGGAGTCGGAAAGTGTTCGCCTAAGTGCTGCGGACCTCGTCCGGATGAGCCGCCGCCACACGGTTTACCAGGGCCAACAGGTCTTCGGACCGCACCGGCTTGGCCAGATATCCGTCCATCCCTGCTTCCACCGCTTTTTCGGCATCGCCC
>Ga0335085_10016523_pt1 | contig 10662 bp, 9 predicted proteins | sample Lox_Sample_45_FD_206712 | JGI IMG/M metagenome (GOLD analysis project Ga0335085, IMG submission 206712) | Soil microbial communities from Loxahatchee National Wildlife Refuge, Florida, United States - Lox_Sample_4.5 | ecosystem: Environmental > Terrestrial > Soil > Wetlands | place: USA: Florida...
CTGGTTCGTGCGACCCACGTCGACCTCCTCGCAGTGCGCGCAGCCACTGGCCGACTACTGCTACAAGACGCTCAACTACCGTCGCATGGCGGTGATGGCGGACGACATCGCGTACGGCCATGAGATGTGCGCCGGCTTCCAGCGCGTATTCGAGGACGCTGGCGGGAAGGTCGTGCAGAAGATGTTCTCGCCCCTGACGGTGCCCGACTACGCTACCTACATCGCTCAACTCAAGACCAACATCGACGGCCTGTTCATCGGCTTCGCCGGATCGAACGGCTTTCGCTACCTCCGGCAGTTCAACGAGTACGGCCTTCGCGGCAGGGTCAACGTCGTCGGCGGGATGACCGCGCTCGACGAGGCGGTGCTGCGCAACATGGGCGACGAGGCGGTCGGCATCCTCACCGCCTGCTGGTACTCGGCCGAGCTCGACAACCCGGTGAACCGCAAGTTCGCCGCGGCGTTCCGCGCCGAGGTGAAATACGACCCGGGCTTCTACGCAGCGGCCACCTACACCGACGCTGCGGTGCTGGAGGCGGCCCTGACCGCGGTGCAGGGCAAGATCGAGGACAAGAAGGGGTTCGTGGCCGCGCTGCACAAGACGAGCACGCTCGCATGCCGCGGCCCGGTCAGGTTCGACGACTACGGCAACGTCGTCGGCAACGTGTACATTCGGCGGGTCGAGCGCAAGGAGGGGAAGCTCGTGAACTCGGTGATCTTCACGTACCCGGCGGTGAGCCAGTTCTGGACCTACGATCCGAAGGCGTTCCTCGCCAACCCGGTGTACTCGCGCGACTGGCCGCCGGCGAAGAACCTCGAGTCCTGATCGCCCGACCGGCACGGCGCGCAGCCCGGGCCCCGCCGGCCCGGGCTGCGGCGCACGCCTGAACGAGGTCCCTGACCGATGCAGTTCTGGGTCATACAGACGCTGAACAGCCTCGCCCTCGGCGGGCTGCTGTTCCTGCTGTCGTCGGGGTTCTCGCTGATCTTCGGGCTGATGCGGATCGCGAACCTGACGCACGGCGCCCTCTTCATGCTCGGCGCGTACATCGGTGCCTCGTTCCTGAAGTTCATCCCGAACCTCTGGCTCGCGGCGCTGGCCGGCGGGCTCGTGGTTGCGGCCTTCGGCGGGCTCGTCGAGCGCTTCATCCTGCGCAAGCTCGCCGGCAACGTGCTCGGCCAGGTGCTCGTCACGCTCGGCATCGCGTTCATGATCGCGGACTTCTGCCTGATCGTTTGGGGCGGCGATCCGATTCCGGTGCCCACCCCGCCGTACCTGCAGCAGCCGCTGCGCTTCGCGGGGCTCGCGTTCCCGACCTACCGGTTGGTGGTGATCGGGATCGCGGTCGCGGTCGCGATCGGGCTCTACCTCCTGATGGAGCGCACGCGCCTCGGCGCGATGATCCGCGCCGGCGTCGACGACATGCAGATGGCGCGCGCGGTCGGCATCCCGGTGTCGAAGCTCTTCACCACGGTGTTCTGCCTCGGCGCGCTCCTCGCCGGCGCGGGGGGCATCATCGGGGGACCGATGCTCTCGGCCTACCCCGGGCTCGACGCGGACATGCTGCCGCTCGCGCTGATCGTCGTGATCCTCGGCGGCGTCGGGAGCCTCGTCGGCGCGTTCGTCGGCAGTTTCATCATCGGCTTCGTCTACACGTTCGGCGTCGCCCTGCTGCCCGACCTCGCGTACGTGATCCTGTTCCTGCCGATGATCTTCGTGATCGCCTTCCGGCCGCGGGGACTGTTCGGAAGGTTTGCCGCATGAATCGCAAGGCCTGGCTCGCCGCGCTCGGCGTCGCGCTCGCCGCGTGGCCCTGGCTCGCGGGCGAGTTCTACGTCAATCTGACGACCCAGGTGCTGATCGCGGCGATCTTCGCCGCGAGCATCAACCTGCTGCTCGGCTACGGCGGCCTGCCGACGCTCGGTCACGCGTCGTACGTCGGGCTCGCCGCCTACGCTTCCGCGTGGCTGTACCTGAAACTCGGGTTCGGGCACTGGCTCACCGCGCCGATCGCGCTCGCCGCCACGACGCTCGTCGCGTGTCTCTTCGGCCTGATCGCGCTCCGCGCCACCGGGCTCGGCTTCCTGATGCTCACGCTCGCGCTCTCCCAGGTGCTCTGGGGCACCGCCTACCGATGGGTGTCCGTGACCGACGGCGACAACGGCCTGCGCGGCCTCACGCGGCCGGCGCCGTTCGGCATCAACCTCGACGACTCGACCGCGTTCTACTACTTCGCGCTGATCGTGACCGCGGTCTCGATCTGGCTGATGGCGCGGTTCGTCGACTCGCCGTTCGGCGCGGCGCTGCGCGGGACGCGCGACCAGCCGCGGCGGATGGCGGCGCTCGGTCACAACGTCGGCACGATCCGCTGGGTGACGTTCGTCTACGCCGGCTTCTGGGGCGCGGTGTCGGGGCTGCTCTTCGTCTACTACCACAAGTACATCCACCCGGTTTCGCTCTCGCTCCAGAGCTCGGCCGAGGGCCTGCTCGCGGTGATCGCCGGCGGCTCGGGCACGCTCGCCGGGCCGATCGTCGGCGCGGCGATCGTCGTGATCCTCAAGAACTACGTCTCGGCCTACATCGAGCGCTGGAACATGCTGCTCGGCTTCGTGTTCGTGCTGATCGTCGTGTTCATGCCCGAGGGGCTGGTGCCGGGACTGCGGCGCTGGTGGGCGGCGTTGAAGGGGCGCCGGCCGTGACCCCGGCGCTCGAGATCGCCGGGCTGGGAAAGGCGTTCGGCGGCCTGCCGGCGACCAACAATGTCTCGCTCGCGGTAATGCCGGGCGAGCGACGCCTGATCATGGGGCCGAACGGCGCCGGCAAGACCACGCTTTTCAACCTGATCACCGGCGATCTCGCCGCCGATTCGGGCACGATCCGGATCCTCGGGCAGGACGTCTCTCGCCTCCTGCCCTACCAGCGCGCGCACCTCGGGATGGCGCGCACCTACCAGATCATCACGCTGTTCGGGAAGGACACGCTCGAACACAACGTCGTCCTGTCGCTGCTCGGGCTTTCGCCGGTGCGCTGGAACACGTTCCGTCCGCTCGCCCGCTTCGGCAGCCTCCGCGAGGAAGCGCGCCGCGTGCTCGGGCGCGTCGGCCTCGAGCGCCTCGCGGCGCGGCCGATCGGCGAAGTGTCGTACGGCGAGCGCCGCCGGGTCGAGATCGCCATGGCGCTCGCGCAGAACCCGCGCCTCTTGCTCCTCGACGAGCCGTTCGCCGGGCTCTCGCACGAGGAGCGGGCCCAGCTCAAGGCGCTCGTCGTCGCCATCCCGCGCGAGGTGACGGTGGTCCTGATCGAGCACGACATGGACACCGCGCTCGACCTCGCCGAACAGATCACGGTGCTCCACTACGGGAGCGTCATCGTCGAAGGCACGCGCGCCGAGGTCGTGGCCGACCCGAAGACGCGCGAGGTCTACCTCGGGGACACGTGAGCGCATGACCGAAGCCCTCGCCCTCGACGCCGTCGACGCGCTCTACGGCGACAGCCACGTCCTCCACAGCGTGTCGTTCGCGCTGCAGGCAGGGCGGGTACTGGCGCTCCTCGGCCGCAACGGCGCCGGAAAGACGACCTGCATGAACACGATCATCGGCTTCCTCCAGCCGCGGACCGGGGCGATCCGGCTCTTCGGCGAGGAGGTCGCGCATCTGCGGACCGAGACGATCGCGCACAAGGGCGTGGGCCTCGTGCCCCAGGGCCGCCGCGTGTTCCCGACGCTGACGGTGCGCGAAAATCTGATCGTCGCGCAGCGGGCGCGGGCGCAGAGCGCCCGGCCATGGACGCTCGAGCGGGTGTTCGACGTGTTCCCGCGCCTGCGGGAGCGCCAGAACCAGTCCGCGGGATCGCTCTCGGGCGGCGAGCAGCAGATGCTCGCGATCGGCCGCGCCCTGATGAGCAACCCGCGGGTGCTGCTCATGGACGAACCGTCGGAAGGCCTCGCGCCGCTGATCGTCGCCGAGGTCGGACGCACGATCGCACGCCTCAAGGAGGAGGGCCAGTCGATCGTGCTCGTCGAGCAGAACGTCAAGCTCGCGCTCGGGCTCGCCGACGAGGTGGTGGTCCTCAATACCGGCCGGGTGGTTTTCGCGGGCGGCGCAGGCGAGGTGCGCGAGGACCTGATCACCCAGCACCTCGGCGTCGTCTAGCCGCGACGGGGCGCGGCGGGCGCCGCTCTCAGCGTTTCCGCGCCGCCAGCAGCCGCGCGAGCTCGGCTTCCTCCTCGGGCTTCATGCCGTACGAGTGCTCGGCGTCGGGGAACTGGCCGCCGCGCACCTCGGCGGCATAGCGCCGCAGCGCATCCACCGCGACGTCCGAGATCTGCGCGTAGCGCTTGGTGAACTTCGGCTTGAACTGGTCGAACACGCCGAGAAGATCGAACGCGAGCAGGAGCTGCCCGCAGCTCGCCGGCCCGGCGCCGATCGAAAAGGTGAAGATCTTCACCGCGTCGTCGACCGCCTTGGCGACCGGCGCCGGCACCGCCTCGATCTCGAAGCCCACCGCGCCGGCTTCCTCGATCGCGATGCCGTCCGCGACGACGCGCATCGCCTCGGCCGCGGTGCGGCCCTGGAGCTTGAAGCCGCCGTACTGGTGCACGAAATGCGGGCACATGCCGACATGGCTCATGACCGGCACCCCGGCATCGGCGATCGCCTTGATCACCGGTACCTTGTCCTTGCCGCCCTGCATCTTGACGACGTCCGCGCCGCCCTCCTTCATCAGGCGCAGCGCATTCGCCACGCCGATTTCCGGCGTGGCGTAGCTGCCGTAGGTCATCGCGACGAGGATCATGCAGTTCGGCGCACCACGGCGCACCGCCTGTGCGTGGGCGATCATCATGTCGATCGTCACCGGCAGCGTATTGGGAAAGCCGTAGCTGACCATGCCGAGGCTGTCGCCGACCGCCGCGATATCGATCCCGGCGCGTTCGGCCCACACCGCGGACGGGTAGTCGGGAATCGAGGCCATCACGACCTTCTCGCCCGCCTTCTTCTTCAGGGCGAGATCGGGCACGGTGAGCTTCTTGCGTTCCTCCGCCATCGTCGTCCCCCGCTGCCGGCGTCGCGCTTCTAGGCGCGGAACGCGGTCTTGTCCGTGCCCTGATAGAGCGCCTTGACCTGCCGTCCGACGGCATCGGCATGCGCGGCGAGCGCGGCGGCGTCGAGATCGGCCGTGGGGCGGGGCTCGTGGTCGAAGTAGTTGTAGCGATCGACGCCGCGCACGAGCGTCGCGGAGTCGCGGACCTTCACCTGCTTCACGTAGGTCGGGATGTAGCGGATCGCGAATCCGATCCGCCGGTCGTTCGAGCGATTCGGCTCGGACCCGTGCACCAGCTTGATGTGGTGGAGCGACATCTCGCCCGGCTCGAGCAGGATCGGCACCGCCTTCGACTGATCGACATCGACCGCGATCTCCTGGCCGCGCGAGAGCAGGTTGTCCTTGTGGAAGGTGTCGACGTGCGCGAGCTGGTCTCCGGTGTGCGTGCCGGGGATCACCTTCATGCAACCGCTGACGAGATCGCTGCGGGTGAACGCGACCCAGGCGGTAATCACGTCGTGCGGCTCGAGCCCCCAGTAGGTCGAGTCCTGGTGCCAGGAGATGAACCCCGGATTGGTCGCCTCCTTGATGAAGAAGTTGGTCGTCCAGCACAGGATGTCCGGGCCGATCACGTCCTCGACCGCATCGAGGATCTTCGGGTGGTGAACGAGCTCGTCGGCCCAGGTGAAGAGGAGATGGGTCTTGTGGCGCCAGTTGCCCTGCAGGGGCTCGCCTCTGACGGCCTCGTGTGCCTGGAGCGCCAGGCGGTAGTGCTGCGCATCCGCCGCGGACATGACGCGCACCGGCGAGTAGTAGCCGTCGCGGTTGTAGGCTGCAACTGCTTCGCTGGAGAGAAGGATCGGCATGGCGCCGTCTCACGAAACCGGGACGACGCATGATATCGGTTGCGCCGCGCGCTCTCAATCCGGCAATGCAGCAAGAGACCGGGCTTGACGCGAGTGGTACGCCGGGTGCAACGTTCCGGGCCTTGCGGTGCTCAGCGTAAAGGAGGGAGGACCATGACGACATCCAGAAGAAGGTTCCTGAAAACCGCCGCCGTCGCCGGCACGGGCAGCGCGATCGCCGGCGCGCCCGCAGTACTTAGAGCGCAGCAGCCCACGACATGGCGCTGCCAGACGCTGTGGAGCGCGGCGGAGCTCACCCAGAAATGCTTCGAGGACTTCTGCACGCGCGTGAAGGCCGCGTCGAACGGCCGGCTGATCATCCAGCCCTTCGCCGCCGGCGCGGTCACCGGACCCTTCGAGACGCTGGACGCGGTCACTGCGGGCGTGCTGCAGGCACAGGCCTCGTGGCCCGGCTACTGGACCGGCAAGGACGCCGGCCTCGCGGTCATCAGCGATTTCGTGTTCGGCTACCAGCATCCCTGGCAGGCCGAAGCGTGGTTCTATCACAAGGGCGGCTTGCAGATGCTCCGCCAGGCCTACGCCAAGTACAACGTCTACCCGGTGGGCGTGAGCTGGTGGGGCGTCGAATCGATCGTGTCGAAGAAGCAGATCGCCCGGATGGAGGACTTCAAGGGCGTCAAGTTCCGCTCGCCGCAGGGCATGACCGCCGAGATTCTGACCAAGCTCGGGGCGTCCATCGTCGTGCTTCCGGGCGGCGAGGTGTACTCCGCGCTCGACAAGGGTGTGGTCGATGCGGCCGACTGGGCGACGGTCTCGATGAACCAGCGCATGGGCTTCCACGAGATCGCGAAGTTCCCGACCAAGCTCTACCACTCGATGCCGATCCAGGAATTCACCGTCAACATGGACGCCTGGAACAAGCTGCCCGACGATCTCAAGGCGCTGCTGTCCATGGCGGTGCGGGAATGGACCTGGGACCAGGTTCAGCGCGTCGCGGTCGACGACATCCGCGTCTCGAAGGAGCTCCAGGCCAAGGGCGTGTCGCCGGCAGTATGGTCGGAGGCCGAAATGGCGAAGATCCGCCCGCTCGCCCAGAAGACCTGGGAAGAGTGGTCGAAGAAGACGCCCCTCGCCAAGGCGGCGTATGACTCGCAGCTCGCCTGGCTGAAGGATCTCGGGGTCGTTGCTTGACCGGCGAGGAGCGAGCGCCCGGGGAACACGGCGAGTCCCCCGGGCTCGTCGATCGCTTCTGCGACGCCGTCGACCGTCTCAACGTCCGGGTCGGGCGCTTCTGGGCGCTCGCCATCTTCGTCGTCACGCTCGCCGTCCTGTACGAAGTCATCGCCCGCACGGCGTTCGGCCAGCCGACGCTGTGGAGCAATGAGACGACGATCTACGTGTCGGCCGTTGCGTATCTCATCGCCGGCGGGTATGCGCTCGCGTATCGACGCCATGTCCGCATCGACCTGATCTACGAGCGCCTCTCGCACCGCACGCGGGCGAAGCTCGACCTCTTCACGTTCGTCTTCTTCTTCATCTACGCCGGCGGCCTGATCTGGGTCGGGACCACGATGGCCTGGACCTCGTTCCAGCAGGGCGAAGGCACCGGCACGCCGTGGAACCCGGCGATCTGGCCGGTCAAGTTCGCGATTCCGATTGCCGGCCTGCTGCTCCTGCTCCAGGGCATCGCCAACCTCCTGCGCGACCTCGGCGTCGCGCGACGCGAGAGCCGGACCGCGTGAGCGCGCCAGGGTAGCCTGTGAGCATCGAGCTGCTCAGCGTCCTGTACGTGGCGCTGTTCGCCGCGCTGCTGCTCGCCGGGCTGCCGCTCGCGTTCGCCACCGGCGCGGTGGCGGTGGTGTTCGCCTACTTCCTCTTCGGTTGGCCCGGCCTGACCTTGATCGTGAGCCGCGTGTTCACCTTGATGAGCAATTACGTGCTCGTCTCGGTGCCGCTCTTCATCTTCATGGCGTGCGTGCTCGAGCGCGCCGGCATCGCGGAGGCGATCTTCCGCGCCGCGCACGTATGGGCCGGGCGGATTCGCGGGGGGCTCGCGGTCGCGGTGATCATCTCCTGCGCCATCATGGCGGCGATGGTGGGGGTGATCGGCGCGGAGATCGTCACCATGGGCGTCGTCGCACTGCCCGCGATGCTCGCGCGCGGCTACAAGAAGGAGCTGGCGCTCGGCTGCATCTGCGCGGGAGGCGGCCTCGCGACGCTGATCCCGCCGAGCGTCGTGTTCATCATGTACGGCCTCACCGCCGGCGTTTCCATCGGCCAGCTCTACGTCGCCGGCATCGTCCCCGGGTTGATGCTCGCCGCGACGTACATCGCCTACATCGTGATCCGGTGCTGGCAGCGGCCGGATTTCGCGCCGCCGGCGAGCGACGCCGAGCTGGCGATCCCGCTGCGCGAGAAGATCGGCCTGCTCCACGAGCTGGTCCTCCCGGGGCTGGTGGCCTTCAGCGTGCTCGGTTCGCTGTACCTCGGCTGGGCCACGCCCACTGAGGCGGCCGGCGTGGGCGTGCTCGGCGCGATCGTCGCGATGCGGTGGAACGGCAGGCTGAGCTGGGACAAGCTGCGCGGGGCGGCCGAGGACACCGCGAAGGTCACGGTAATGCTCTACTGGCTCTTCTTCGGTTCGTCGGCGCTCATCGGCGTGTACACCCTCGCCGGCGGCACCAAGCTGATCCAGGATGCCATGACCGCGTTGCCGGTCGGCCCGCTCGGGGTCGTGATCCTGATCCAGATCATCTGGATCATTCTCGGCTGCTTCATCGACTGGATCGGGATCCTCCTCCTCACCGCGCCGATCTTCATCCCGGTCGTGCTTGCGCTCGGCTTCGACCCGGTGTGGATGGGCGTGCTGTTCTGCATGAACATGCAGATCTCGTACATCTCGCCGCCCTTCGGCCCGGCGGCGTTCTACCTGAAGGGGGTCACGCCCCCCGGCATCACGCTCGGGGACATCTTCGGTTCGATCTGGCCGTACATGGCGCTCCAGGTGCTCGCGCTCGGCCTGGTGATCGCGTTCCCGCAGGTCGCGCTCTGGCTGCCGGGAACCATGACGCGCTGAGAGGTTGCGGGGTGCAACGTTCGCTTGGCGCGGTAGTCGACGTCGTCCGGGTGCCGGCGAGCGGCGATCCGGCGGTCGCGGTCTTGCCGGTCGGCGGGCTCGACGCGGCGCGCGACGAGCCCTGCGAGATCCTCATCGCGGGTGGCGGCACCGGCGGCGTCGCGGCCGCGCTCGCCGCGGCGCGAGCCGGCCGGCGCGTGGTGCTGCTCGAGGAAACCGACTGGCTCGGCGGGCAGATGACCGCGCAGGGCGTCTCGGCGCTCGACGAGCACGAACACATCGAAGCGTTCGGCGGTACGGCGAGCTACTCCCGGTTCCGCGAGATGCTGCGCGATCACTATCGGAGCCGCGCGGACGAGGAGGGCGCGCGCCCGGACTTCAACCCCGGCGACTGCTGGGTCACGCGCCTCGCGTTCGAGCCGGCCATCGCCGTCGGCGTGATCGAGCGCATGCTGCAGCCCCACGCGGCCGCGGGCCGCCTCGTCATCCACCGTCGGACGAAAGCGGTCGCCACGACGACAGAGGGCGATCGCGTCACCGCGGTCGTCGCGCGCGGACTCGACGACGGTCGGCTGATCCGGTTTCGCCCCGAGCTGGTGATCGACGCGACCGAGTTGGGCGACCTGCTTCCGCTCTGCGGCGTCGAGTACGTCGTCGGCGCGGAGACCATCGAGCAGACGGGCGAGCGGCAGGCCCAGCCGAAGGAACCGAAGGCGCATTGCGTGCAGAGCTTCACCTACACGTTCGCGTGCGAGCGCCGCGACGACGGCGAACGCCACGTCATCCCCCGCCCCGAGAAATACGAACACTACCGGTCGGCGCAACCGTACAGCCTCCGCATCGAGGTCCACGGCGGCGAGATCTACGGCGAACAGAGCGGCTGGCTCGAATACCGGCTCTACGACCGCATGCCGGGCACGAAGGGCGGACTCTGGACGTACCGACGGCTGCTCGACCGGGCGCGGTTCGCACGCTCGATCCAGCACGACGTGACGATGTTCAACTGGCCTGGCAACGATTACCGCGACCGGAGCATCCTGGATTGCTCGCCGATCGATGCGGCACGGGCGCTGCAGGACGCGAAACGCGTGAGCCTGGGCTTTCTCCATTGGCTGCAGACCGAAGCGCCGGCGACCGGGGCACGGCGCGGCGCGCCGGAGATCCGGCTGCGGCCCGACGTCATGGGCACCGCCGACGGACTCTCGAAGCATCCGTACGTCCGCGAATCGCGCCGCATCAAGGCGGTCAAGACAATCGTCGAGCAGGAGGTGTCCGCGCATCACCAGCAGGGCGCGCGCGGGGCACATTTTCCCGATTCGGTCGGCATCGGCTGGTATCCGATCGACATCCACCGCTCCGGCCCGGAGGATGTCGGCGCGAGTTGCCGCACCAAGCCGTTCCAGATTCCCCTCGGGGCGCTGCTGCCGGTCCGGATCACCAACCTGATCGCAGGCGGCAAGAACCTCGGAACCACTCACATCACCAACGGATGCTATCGCCTGCACCCGATCGAATGGAACATCGGCGAGGCGGCCGGGGCGCTGGCGGCATTCGCGCTCGACGAACGGCTCGCGCCGCAGGCCGTGCGCGAGCGGCCGGAAATCCTCGAGCGATTCCAGCTCCGCCTGCTCGGCGAGGGCGTGCCGCTCGCCTGGCTCATCGACGTCGGCGTCGAGCAT
>Ga0335085_10016524_pt1 | contig 10662 bp, 13 predicted proteins | sample Lox_Sample_45_FD_206712 | JGI IMG/M metagenome (GOLD analysis project Ga0335085, IMG submission 206712) | Soil microbial communities from Loxahatchee National Wildlife Refuge, Florida, United States - Lox_Sample_4.5 | ecosystem: Environmental > Terrestrial > Soil > Wetlands | place: USA...
CCACCTTCTCGTGCTCGGGCGGCGTCGACGCCGCGCTCTTCCAGTCGATCGTCGCAGGCGCCGCGGTCGATGCCGGGGTGGACGCGAAGATCCTCGAGCGCTTCGGCGCCGCCGCCGACCATCCGGTGGCGCTCGAATTCCCCGAAGGCGACTACCTCAAGGGACTGTTGGTCGTCAGGACCTGAACGGGTTGTCGCGGCCGGCGAGCTTTTCGAGCGCCGCCATTTCCTCGTTGGTGTGGCGCTCGAAGCCCGCGAGCGCGACGCGCATGCCCATGCGCGGATCGCGGTAGATGCGCCGTGCACCGTGGTTCCCGGTCACCATGGCGACGCTCTCCATCATGGCGCCGTCCGCGGTCGACTTGAGCTCGGTCGCGCCGAAGCAGGTGCAGGCGTAGGTTTCCTCGGCCCGGGTCTCGACGTAGACGCCGGTGCCGCGGATGCCGATCGTCACCGTGCGGGCGACGAGGTCGCGATCGCGCCCGCGCGCGAAGGTCGCGCCGAGCGCGCCCTGCACCAGGCGGAAGGCGCGAATCAGCACCTCGCGCGCTCGCGACTCGAGGCGCAGCTCGCTGCCCGGGCGCATGAACACCGCGTCGCCGCCGATGACGAAGGCGATGCGCCCGTCCCGGCCGGTGAAGATCGAGTCGCCCGCACCGAGGCGCATCGCGCGCGTCGCCGGCTGGCCGTTCACCCGCACTTCGCCCGAAAGCTCGTGGATCATCGCTTCCTGCGCGAGCACGGGCAGGGGCAGAAGCACGCCGGCGGCCGTGGCGAGGAACTGTCGTCGATCGGTCATCGTTGTTGGTCGTTCAGGGGCACGCCACCTTACGCGGTAAAATCGCTTCCATGCAAGAACAGAACATGGTCCCCGTGACGATCCTGACGGGCTTTCTCGGCGCGGGCAAGACGACGCTGCTCAACCGCATCCTGAAAGAGGACCACGGGCGGCGCATCGCGGTGATCGAGAACGAGTTCGGCGAGGTCGGCGTCGACGGCGCGCTGATCGAGAAATCCGACGAGCAGATCCTCGAGATGAACAACGGCTGCATCTGCTGCACCGTGCGCGGCGACCTGATCCGCATCCTCGGCACGCTGAAGGAGCGGCGCGACAAGGGCGAGCTGAAATTCGACCGCGTGGTGATCGAGACCACCGGCATGGCCGATCCCGGCCCGGTGGCGCAGACCTTCTTCACCGACGAGGAGATCGGCAATTACTACCTCCTCGACTCGATCCTCACCGTGGTCGACGCGAAGCACGCGCCCAAGCAGCTCGACGAATTTCACGAGGCGCAGGAGCAGGTGGGATTCGCCGACCGAATCCTTCTTTCGAAAACAGATCTGACCAAAGAAGAAGAAACGGAAAATCTCATCAAACGCTTGCGGCGGATGAACCCGCGCGCGCCGATCAAGAAGGTGCACTTCGGCGAGGCGCCGATCGACGAGGTGCTCGACATCCGCGGCTTCAACCTGAACGCGATCCTCGAGCTCGACCCGGAGTTCCTCGTCGACTCGCACCACGAGCACGCCGACGAGGTGGAGTCCTTCGTCTACCGCTCGAAGAAGCCGTTCGACGGCCAGAAGCTCGAGCAGTTCCTCTCCGGCATGATCCAGGTCTACGGCCCGGACCTCTTGCGCTACAAGGGCATCCTGTGGATGAAGGGCAACCCGCGCCGCGTCGTCTTCCAGGGCGTGCACATGATGATGGGCGGCGACGTCGGCAAGCCCTGGGCGAAGAGCGACCGCAAGGAGTCGATCCTCGTCTTCATCGGCAAGAAGCTGCCGAAGGACCTCTTCATCGCCGGCCTCGAGGAGTGCCTCGCCGCCTAGGCGAAGCGGCTGGCGACGTACATCAGTCCCGCACCGAGGCAGGTGAGCGCGATGAGGCCTAGCGCGGTGCGCCCGGAGGCCTGCGAGTGCGCTTCGGGCAGGATGTCGGCGGCGCCGATATAGAGCAGGAAGCCCGCGAAGAACCCGAGGTACGAAGTCAGCGCGGCGGGCGGCATCGCGAAAGCGAGCGCGGAGGCCGCCCCTGCCACGGGCGCCAGCGCATCGAGCGCCAGCATTGCCTTCGCGCGCAGCTCCGAATTGCGGTTGACGAGCATCAGGCTCACCGTGTTCAGCCCGTCGCAGAAGTCGTGCGCGATGACCGCCGCCGCGACGGCTACGCCGACCGCGCTCGATACCTGGAAGGCGAGGGCGATCGCCACGCCGTCCATGAAGCTGTGGCCAACGAGCGCCGCCGAGGAGAGCAGGCCTACGCTCGGGTGCCGGTGCGACGCATAGTCCGCCTCGTGCGCCTGATGGATCAGCACGAACTTCTCGAGCGCGTGGAAAACAAGGAAGCCGACGACGAGCGCCGCCATGGCGCCGGCGGGGTCGAGATCGTGCTCGCGCGCAAGCGCGAATACCTCCGGCAGGATGTCGAAGGCGACCACCCCGATCAGGACGCCCGCAGTGAAGGCGAGGATGTAGTGGAGGCGATGACGCAACCTGAGCGCGAACATCCCGCCGGCGAAGGTCGAGCAGAACGTCGCGAGCGACAGCCAGAGGGCCATCAGAAGTGCCTTCCTTTCACGGGCGCAAGCTTGTGCGAGACAAGGCCGCGGATTTTATGCGAGACTGGCGGCGGGATGAACTGGACCACGGCGCTGCTCGGCCGCGTGCTCCTCTGTGTCGTGCTGCTGGCCGGCCAGCAGGCCGCGCTCGCGCATCCCATCGCGCACGTTTTCGTCGGTAAAGGCGGCGCGGCGGTTTTCGATCCATCGGTCGCGAAGCATGACCATCCGGCCGGCTCGAGCGAGCTTTGCGCATTCCACTCCTCGCTCGCCGGCGTCCTTTGCGCGCTCGCTCACGCGGCGGCGCCGTTCGTCGCTCCCGCGCTCGTCGACGTCGCCTATGCGGCGCCGGCGCGGCGCCCGAGCCCGCTCGCCCCTCCACTCCCCGCATCGCGCGACCCCCCGTTCCGCTCCTGAGCGAATGACAACGCGCGGCGCCCGCGTGCGCCGCTTCGTTCTCGCGTCAAGGAGGATGCTTCGGGATGGTGCTGGTGGAAAATCTCGAGCAGCGCTATGGCAACGATGTGGCGCTGCGCGTGCCGCGGTGGCAGGTCGAGGCCGCCGAGCAGTGGCTGGTCACCGGCCCTTCGGGCTGCGGCAAGAGCACGCTGCTTCACGTCCTCGCCGGCCTGCTGCGGCCGAGCGCCGGAAGAATCGTCGCTTTCGGCCAGGACCTGACCGCGCTCGAGCCGGCGCAAGCTGACCGCTGGCGCGGCGCGACCGTCGGCATTGTCCTGCAGACGCTGCATCTGGTCGCTCATCTGACGGTGCGCGCCAACCTGCGCCTTGCGCAGTACCTCGCTCGCATGCCGCAGGACGATGCGGCGATCGACGAAGCGCTTTCCACGCTGGGCGTCGCCGACAAGGCGGCGCGCCGGGCGCGCGAGCTTTCACAGGGCGAACGCCAGCGGGTGGCCATCGCCCGCGCGGTGGTGAACGGGCCGCGGCTGCTCCTCGCCGACGAGCCGACCGCCGCGCTCGACGACGCCGCAGCGGAGCGCTCGATCGACCTCCTCGCCGGCGAGGCGGCGCGGCGCGGCGCCACTCTGCTCGTCGCCACTCACGACGCGCGCGTCAAGTCGCGCTTCGAGCACCGGCTGGACCTGTCGCGATGAACCTCGCCTCGCTCTCCGCCGGCTATCTGCGCGCGCGGCCCCTGCAGACGGCGCTCAGCCTGCTGCTCCTGTCTCTCGGCGTCGCCACCATCATCCTGCTCCTGCTGGTGGTGAATCAGCTCGAGGAGCGCATGACGCGCGACGCGCAAGGCATCGATCTGGTCGTCGGCGCCAAGGGCAGCCCCATGCAGATCATCCTTTCGGGGATCTATCAGCTGGATGTACCGACCGGAAACATCCCGCTCGCCGCAGTCCGGGCGCTGCAGAAGAATTCGCTGGTGAAAAAGGTCATGCCGCTCGGGATGGGAGACAGCTGGCGAGGCTACCGCATCGTCGGCGCGGGACACGAGTATCCGGCGCACTACGGCGCGACGCTCGCGGCGGGACGCCTCTGGCAGGCGCCGATGGAAGCGGTCCTCGGCGCCGACGTTGCCCGGCGCACCGGCTACGGCGTCGGCGGCCGCTTCGTCGGCGTGCACGGCGTGGGCGGCGAGGGCGAGGAGCACACCGAGTTCCCCTACACCGTCGTCGGCGTGCTGGCACGCACCGGCACGGTCCTCGACCGCCTGGTGCTGACCCCGATGGAGAGCGTCTGGCGAGTGCACGAGCACGAGCGGGAGGAGGAGGCTGAAGAGGCGAAGGCCGCGGGCCGGACGCAAGAGAGAAAATCGCCCGAGCCGGAGGTGACGGTCCTCCTGGTTCAATACGCCTCGCCGCTCGCCGCCGCGACGCTGCCACGAGAGATCAACTCGCAGACCGCGCTGCAGGCCGCATCGCCGGCGTACGAAACGGCGCGGCTGTTTCGCATCGCCGGCGTCGGCGTCGAGGCGCTGCGCGCGTTCGCCGTCGTGCTGATCGCGGCCGCCGCGCTGTCGGTGTTCATCGCGCTGTATACCGCGCTGGAAGAAAGGCGCTACGACCTCGCCATCATCCGCACCCTGGGCGGCTCACCCGGCCAGCTCTTCGGCATGCTGCTCGGGGAGGCGGCGATCCTCGCGGCTGCGAGCGCGGCGATCGGCCTCGTCCTGGGCCACGCGTTCGCGTGGGCGCTGGGCCTCTGGCTGCATGCGCAGCAGCAATACCCGGTGACGGGCGCCGTCTTCCTCGGCGAAGAGGTATTGGTCCTCGTCGCCGCGGTGGGGATCGCGCTGCTCGCCGCGCTGCCTCCGGCCTGGAGCGCCTACCGCACCGACGTTTCGCAAATCCTGGCTACAGGTTGAACGCCCTTCGTGGACCGGCAAATACGACGGAGCAACCCATGAGATCGATCGGCAAGAAACTCGCTGTCCTCCTCGCGATCGTCGTCTTCCCGGCGGCCGCGCAGATTCCCGCCGAGGAGCGCACGGACCTGGTGCCCTGGCGGGTGTTCTCGCAGGTGAAGCTGGTGAGACAGAAGGACCGCTATGTGCCGAGATTCTCGCCGGAGGTCGCGGCGCTCGACCAGAAGATCGTCAGCGTGCGCGGCTTCATGATCCCGCTCGAGATGGGCAAGCAGCAGACGCACTTTCTCGTTTCCTCGCTGCCGCAGACCTGCCCGTTCTGCCTGCCGGGCGGACCCGAGGCGATGGTCGAGGTGAAGTCGAAGACGCCCGTCAAGTACGGCTTCGAGCCCCTCGTGCTGAGTGGCAAGCTCTCGGTGCTGAAGAGCGATCCCACCGGCATTTTCTATCGCCTGACCGAGGCCGCCCCTGCGCAATAGGGCTCTCCCGGTGCGTCAGGCGCTCGCGCGCGCGCTCGTCGTCGCGGCGTTCCTCGCCGCGCAGACCGCGGCCGTGAGCCACGAGGTCTGGCACGCTCGCCCGCTCGCGCTTCAGCTGCATGTGGGCACCGGCGGCAAGGCGCCGCAGCCGGCGAAGAATCCTCTGTGCGCCTTCCACCTGGTTCTCGCGGGCGTGCTCGGCGCGATCCAGGGCGGGCACGCCGCGATCCCGGCGATGGTTGCCGCGCAGACCGTCTTCATCGCCGCCGAAATCCCGGCGGCGCGCTTCTCCACCTTCGCTCCGCAGTCCCGCGCCCCGCCGACGCTCCTCTAGATTGTTTTCGAGTGCGCGCCGGAAACGGCGCGCGGTGAAGACCTTTTAGGGAGCAATTCATGTTTCGCAAGATGTGGTGCGCCGCGGCGCTTGCCGCGGCGATGCTTCCCGCCCACGCGCAGGACGCACAGCGCGAAGAGGTGAGGAAGCTGCAGCAACGCGTCGACGAGCTCGACAAGCGGGTGCAGGACGCCGAGAACGCCGCCGCGCAGGCCCAGGCGCAGGCCTCGAGCCGGCCGCAGAGGGAGAGCGCGCTGAACCCGGCGGTGTCGGTGATCCTGAACGGCGTGTACGGCAATTTCTCGAGAGACCCGAACACCTACCGGCTGAACGGCTTCGTGCCGACGCTCGGCGAGGTGTCGCCGGGCGTGCGCGGCTTCAGCCTCGGCGAATCGGAGCTCGCCTTCATGGCGAACGTCGACCACGTGTTCCGCGGCGTGCTGATCGCCTCGATCACGCCGGAGGACACGATCGGCGTCGAGGAGGGCTACATCCAGACGCTCGCGCTATCGAACGGCTTGACGATGAAGGCGGGCCGGTTCTTCTCGGCGATCGGCTACCAGAACCAGGTGCACGCGCATGCCTGGGACTTCACCGACATGTCGCTCGCGGGCAAGGTGTTCCTCGGCAACCAGCTGAACGAGGACGGCGTGCAGTTGAAGTGGGTCGCCCCGACGCCGATCTATCTCGACTTCGGCGTCGAGCTCGGCCGCGGACGGCCGTTCCCCGGCACGGAGCCGAACAAGAACGGCTGGGGCTCGCAGAACTTCTTCGGGCACGTCGGCGGCGACCTTGGCACCGGGTATGCGTACCAGGTGGGACTCTCGCACTACCGCACCTCGCCGCAGGACCGGCAGTACAGCGACACCGATTCGAGCGGCACGGACGTCACCAACAGCTTCTCCGGCAACAGCCGGCTGTGGGTGGTGGACGGCATCCTCAAGTGGGCGCCCGACCGCAACCCGACCTATTACAACTTCAAGCTGCAGGGCGAGTACTTCCGCCGCAACGAGGACGGCAATCTCACCTACGACACGACCGCCTCGTCGCTCGGCACGATGACCAGCAGCTACCAGTCGAGGCAATCGGGCTGGTACCTGCAGGGCGTGTGGCAGTTCAATCCGCTGTGGCGCGTCGGCTACCGCTTCGACCGGTTGAACTCCGGCACGACGAGCATCGGCCTCGTCGACTCCGGCGCGCTCACCGCGGCGGATTTCCCGATCCTCAATCCGTACAACCCGCACCGGCACACGGCGATGATCGACTGGAATCCGAGCGAGTTCAGCCGCATCCGCCTGCAGGTGGCGCGCGACTACTCGCGCCAGGGCGAGCCCGACAACCAGATCTTCCTCCAATACATCGTGAGCCTTGGCGCGCACGGCGCGCACAAGTTCTGAGGCGACAAACATGAAAATATTTCTCAGGATACTTTTCACGCTGGCATCGAGCGCAGCGGCGCTGCCAAGCTTCGCCGCGCTGAATGTCTTCGCCTGCGAGCCCGAATGGGCGGCGCTCGTGCAGGAGCTGGCCGGCGACAAGGTCTCCGTCGTTTCGGCGACGACGGCGCGGCAGGATCCGCATCACATCGAGGCGCGGCCGAGCCTGATCGCGCGCATTCGCGACGCGGATCTCGTCGTCTGCTCGGGCTCGGAGCTTGAAGTCGGCTGGCTGCCCCTTCTCTTCCAGCAGTCGGGCAACGGGGGCATCCAGCCCGGCGCGCCGGGCTACATCGAGGCTTCGCAGTACGTCACCAAGCTGGAGGTGCCCAAGGTTATCGATCGTTTTTTCGGCGACGTCCACCCGGCGGGCAATCCGCACATCCACCTCGATCCGCGCAACATCGCCAAGGTCGGTGCGGTGATCACCGAGCGCCTGTCGGAGCTCGACAGCGCGAATGCGTCGACGTATCAGGCGCGCGCCGAGGATTTCCGCAGGCGCTGGGGCGAGGCGATGAAGCGCTGGCAGCAGCAGGCCGCGCCGCTCAAGGGCGTTCCGCTCGTTGTGTACCATAAGGACTTCACGTACTTCATCAGCTGGGCGGGGATGCGCGAAGTGGGGAGCCTCGAACCGAAACCGGGAATCCCGCCGACGCCGTCGCACCTCGCGCAGCTCGTCGAGCAGATGAAGCGCAGTCCCGCGAAGCTGGTGATTTATTCGCCCTATAACAATCCGGGCGCGGCGCAGTTCCTTTCGGAGCGGACGAAGATTCCGGCCGAGATGATGCCTTTCACGGTCGGCGGCACCGATCGTGCGAAGGATCTGTTCGGCCTGTTCGACGACACGATCGATCGGCTGCTGAAGACCGTGAAGTGAGCCTGAGCAGCGCCGAGATCGGCATCCTGTGGCCGGCTTTCATCGCCGGCCTGCTGGTCACGGCGACGCACGTCCCGCTCGGCATGCAGGTGCTCGAGCGGGGCATCGTCTTCATCGACCTCGCGATCGCGCAGGTCGCCGCGCTCGGTGTGATCGTCGCCGACTACCTCGGCTGGCCGCCGACCGGCATCGCCGTGCAGATCGCGGCGCTGAGCGCGGCGCTCCTCTGCGCGGCGTTCCTCACCTGGACCGAGCGGCGCTGGCCCGAGGTGCAGGAAGCGGTGATCGGCGTGGTCTTCGTCGTCGCTTCCAGCGCGGCGATCCTCGTTCTCGCCAAGAATCCGCACGGCAGCGAGAATCTGAAGGACCTGCTGTCGGGCCAGATCCTGTGGGTGAATCCCGGACGGCTGCCGTTCGACGCGCTCTTCTACGGCGCGATCCTGACCGGCTGGTTCGGCTTCCGCGAGCGCATCGGGCGCATCGGCTTCTACGTGCTGTTCGGCTGCGCGGTCACCGTGTCGGTGCAGCTCGTCGGCCTGTTCCTCGTCTTCACTACGCTGGTGGTCCCCGCTCTGGCGACTTACTACTCGCGCGAGCATCGCCTGATCAAGGCCTACGGCATCGGCGCCGTCGGCTACGCGGCGGGCCTGCTTCTTTCCGTGGCCGCCGATCTGCCTTCCGGGGCGCTGATCGTCTGCGGCATCGTCGCGGCGGGCATCCTCGCGGCGATGTTCTGGCGAAGAGGCGCAACGGCCGCGCGATAGACGTTGAACAGTCCGTGTGAGAGCTTGTCCGAGTCTGTCCTGCCCGAGGAGATCCAGAGGAGAGCGCGGATGGCCCACGAGGAATTCAAGTAGCTCGACATCGACTGCGCCGAGGCCAGGAATGCGCCGCAGCCTGCCGGCGCTGCGCCGAGGAGCGCCGCAGCCTCGGCGCCGACCGCACGGTGCCGCAGGCTACTGGCCGCGGCGCAGCTGGTCGCGCTGTTCCTTCGTGAGCACCGCGTCCATGCGCTTGCGCGCGTCGAGCATGATGTCGAACATCGCCTTGCGCGTGGCGCTCATCGCGGCGTAGGCCTTGCGCGCCGCGGCTTCGTCGACCGCGCCGGGGGCGAAGGACTCCTGCATGTGGAAGCGCTGCTCGTGCATCGAGCCCATCAGCTTCCACTGCGCCTGCGAGGTCTGGCTCTCGATCTCGGCGATCTTCTTGCGCTGCTCCGCGCTGAGGTCGATGCCCGCATAGGCGCCGCGGCTGTAGCCCCACATGCCGGGGCCCATGGGATAGCCGCCGCCTTCTTCCCACATCGGTCCCGGCCCGTAGCCGCCCCTCATGCCCGGGCCGTAGCCGCCCATCATGCCGCGACCGTAACCGTATCCCTGCCCGAATGCCGCGGCCGACGCCATCAGGCACATCGCCACAACCACATGACGCAGCTTCATGACGATCCTTTCGCAGATGTCTCGCGTGCCATGCTGGCGCACGGGCGCGGGAGCGTATTGACACGGATCAAACCCTCTAGAATGGGGCTGCCCGCTTGAAACCGCGCGCACCTTCCCCCAAGTAGCTACTCTTATCCAATGGAACAGCTGCACGGCACGACCATCCTTTCGGTGCGCCGCGGCGCCGTCGTCGCGCTCGGCGGCGACGGGCAGGTCACCCTCGGCCAGGTGGTGCTGAAGGGCGGCGCGAAGAAGGTGCGGCGGCTCTACCAGGAGCGCATCCTCGCCGGCTTCGCCGGCGGCACCGCCGACGCCTTCACGCTCTTCGAGCGCTTCGAGGCGAAGCTCGAGAAGCACCAGGGCAACCTGATGCGCTCGGCGGTCGAGCTCGCCAAGGACTGGCGCACCGACCGCGTGCTGCGGCGGCTGGAAGCGATGCTCGCGGTGGCCGACAAGGAGCATTCGCTCATCATCACCGGCATCGGCGACGTGCTCGAGCCCGAGCACGGCATCGTCGCCATCGGCTCGGGCGGCCCTTACGCGCAGGCCGCGGCGCGCGCGCTTCTGGAGAACTCCTCGCTCAAGCCGAGGGAGATCGTCGAGAAGGCGCTCTCCATCGCCGCCGACATCTGCATCTACACCAATCAGCAGCGCACGATCGAGGTATTGGAATGAAGCTGAACGACGGAATGAGCGGAATGACGCCGTCCGAGATCGTGCATGAGCTCGACAAGTACATCGTCGGGCAGGGCCGGGCGAAGCGCGCGGTGGCGATCGCGCTGAGGAACCGCTGGCGCCGGCAGCAGGTCGCCGAGCCGCTGCGCCACGAGATCACGCCGAAGAACATCCTGATGATCGGCCCGACCGGCGTCGGCAAGACCGAGATCGCGCGGCGCCTCGCGCGCCTCGCCGACGCGCCGTTCATCAAGGTCGAGGCGACCAAGTTCACCGAGGTCGGCTACGTCGGCCGCGACGTCGACACCATCGTGCGCGACCTGGTCGAGATCAGCGTCAAGCAGACGCGCGAGCAGGCGACGCGCAAGGTGCGCACGCGCGCGCAGGACGCGGCCGAGGAGCGCGTCCTCGACGTGCTGATTCCGACCGCGCGCGGCGTCGGCTTCCAGGACAGCAATCCGGAAGAGAACGCCACGCGGCAGAAGTTCCGCAAGAAGCTGCGGGAAGGCGAGCTCGACGACAAGGAGATC
>Ga0335085_10016525_pt1 | contig 10661 bp, 10 predicted proteins | sample Lox_Sample_45_FD_206712 | JGI IMG/M metagenome (GOLD analysis project Ga0335085, IMG submission 206712) | Soil microbial communities from Loxahatchee National Wildlife Refuge, Florida, United States - Lox_Sample_4.5 | ecosystem: Environmental > Terrestrial > Soil > Wetlands | place: USA...
TGCTGTTCGTGGAGAGCGGGGGAGACAACCTCTCGGCCACGTTCAGCCCGGAGTTGGTGGACGCCACCATCTACGTCATCGACGTCGCCGAGGGCGACAAGATCCCGCGCAAGGGTGGGCCCGGCATCATGCGGTCGGACCTGCTCGTGATCAACAAGATCGACCTGGCGCCGTACGTGGGCGCGGATCTGTCGGTCATGGAGCGCGACGCCAAGCGCATGCGGGGAGGCCGGCCCTTTGTCTTCACCAATCTCCGGGAAGGCGAGGGTGTCGACGCCATCGTCTCCTGGATCCGACGCGACCTGCTCTTCGAGTCCTGAGCCGAGCGGCGCGTCGCCTCGGACCGGGCGCGACGGCTCGCTCCGGCTCGCCTTCGAGTCGCGCGGCGGGCGCACCGTGCTGCGAGAGCGTCGCTTCACGCTGCCGCTCCAGGCGCTCGAGCCCATGGACCTGGAGGGCGACGGCGCGGCCACGCTGCTGCTCCTGAACCCGACGGGCGGCCTGCTGGGCGGCGATCGGCTCGAGACGCAGATCCGGCTGGGCGCGGGTGCCCGCGTGTGCTGCTCCACGCCTTCGGCGACACGCGTGTACCGGAGCCCGGGTCCGCCCGCGGTGCAGCGAGTCGTGATCGACATCGGCCGCGATGCCGCGCTCGAGTGGGTGCCCGACCACCTGATCCCGTCGCCGGGCGCCCGGCTCCGCCAGGCGACCGAGATCACGCTGGCTCCGGACGCCACGCTGCTCTACCTCGACGCATGGGCGGTCGGGCGAGCGGCGCGAGGCGAGCCGTGGGGCTTCGACTTGCTCGACAGCAGCGTCCTGCTCCGCGATGGGCGAGGCGCCCTGCTCCGGGAGCGCTCCATCCTTGCGGGGAGCCCGCCGCGCGACGGACTGGGCGGGACGGAGGGCTTCGGGTACGTCGCGAGCTTCGTGGCGGCGCGGCCGGACCGCGAGGGATGGGAGGATCTGGTGGCCGCGCTCCACGACGATCTCGTCGGGTCCGGGTCCAATGTCCGGGCGGGGGTCTCCTCGCTCGCGCGCGGTGGGGTGATCGTTCGGCTCCTGTGTGCCTCCGCTCCGGCGCTCCGCAGCTGTGTCGATCGCGTGTGGGCGTACTGTCGTCTGCGTCTGCTCGGCAAGGGCCCTCTCGACTTGCGAAAGCTCTAGGCCTGGCGGCCCATCTTCAAAATCACACTCGTGTCTATTCTGAGGGAATAGTGTACAAGTACTGGATTCTGTTGTGTCGGAAGACATCTGCGCGATGGAGCAAGAATGAGGTCGCCGGTGGCTGAGCCGGGGCGCACGCCCGGGGTCGGCGCGCTGCTCGCGGCGTACGCGGCGGGCGCGAGCGAGCCCCACGCCGTCCTGCGCGAGGTGTACGCGGCGATCGATCGCCGCGGCGCCGACGCGGTGTGGATCCACGTGGTGCCTTTCGAGGACGCCCGCCTCGAGCTCGACGAGGCGCTCGCGCGCAGTGCCGGGGGCGCCGCGCTGCCGCTGCTCGGCGTGCCCTTCGCCGTCAAGGACAACATCGACGTGGCCGGCCGGCCCACCACCGCGGGGTGCCCGGCCTTCGCCTACAAGCCGGAGACCACCGCCACGGTCGTCCGGCGGCTCCAGGCGGCCGGCGCGGTGCTGGTGGGAAAGACGAACCTCGACCAGTTCGCCACCGGGCTCTCCGGCACGCGCTCGCCCTACGGCGCGCTCTCGTCGGTGTTCGATCCCGACTACATCGCGGGCGGCTCGAGCTCGGGCTCCGCGGTCGCGGTGGCCGCGCGCCTGGTCGCCTTCGCGCTCGGGACCGACACCGCGGGCTCGGGCCGCGTGCCGGCGGCGTTCAACGGCATCGTCGGCCTCAAGCCGACGCGCGGGCTTCTGAGCACGGCCGGGGTCGTGCCGGCCTGCCGGTCGCTCGACTGCGTGTCGATCCTGGCGCACACCGTCGAGGACGCGGCGCGCGTGCTCGACGTCGCCCGTGGCCCGGACCCGGACGATCCGTACTCGCGCGAGCCGGCCGCCGCGCCCGCGATCGGCCCCGCCTTCCGCGTCGGAGTGCCCACCCGCGCCCAGCGCGAGTTCTTCGGCGACGAGGCCGCGGCCCGCCTCTACGAGCGGGCGCTCGATCGACTGGAGGCCATGGGCGGGCGGCGGGTGGAGATCGACTTGAGGCCCTTCCGGGCCGCCGCCGAGCTCCTGTACGAGGGGCCGTGGGTGGCGGAGCGCCTGGCCGCGATCGGGCCGTTCTTCGAGGCGCATCGGGAAGACATCCATCCGGTGGTGCGGGCCATCGTGGGCGGCGCGGTGCAGCTCTCCGCCACCGACGTCTTCCAGGGTCTGTACCGGCTCGAGAGCCTGAAGCGGGCGGCGGCGGCTCAGTGGGCGGGGATGGACGTGCTGGCGCTGCCGACCACCGGGACCATCTACCGGCATACCGCGGTCCGCGACGATCCGATCCGGCTCAACGCCAACCTCGGCCACTACACCAACTTCGTGAACCTGCTCGACTGCTGCGCGGTCGCGATGCCCGCGGGCGTGCGCCCGAACGGCCTGCCGTTCGGCATCTCGCTGATCGCGCCCGCATTCCACGACGAGGTGCTCTGCGCCCTCGGTCGTGCGTGGGAGCGCAGTCTCGATGAGCGCACGCGGATGCGGTCGAGCGGAGCGAGCGCGGCCGCGCCCGCGCCGCCGGTGCGCGTCGCGGTGGCCGGCGCACATCTGTCCGGGCAGCCCCTCAATCGGGAGCTGATCGAGCGGGCCGGTCGCCTCGTGCGGAGGTGTCGTACCGCGCCGGTGTACCGGCTGTACGCGCTCGCCGGGACCGCGCCGCCCAAGCCGGGGCTCGTCCGCGTGGGAGGAGGGCCCGGTGCGGCCATCGAGGTGGAGATCTGGGAGCTCGACGAGGCCGCGTTCGGCGGCTTCGTGGCGGCGATGCCGCCGCCGCTGGCGATCGGGACGGTGACGCTCGAGGACGGAGAGGCGGTGAAGGGGTTCCTCTGCGAACCGCACGCGGTGACGGGCGCCGAGGACATCTCCGGCTACGGGGGCTGGCGCGCGTACCTCGCCGGCCGGAAGGAGCGATCATGAGGCGAATGCCGACGCCGGAGGACCTGGGGGCCTACGTGGATGAAGCCGCGAAGCTGATCGATCTGCCGATCGCCGCCGAGCACCGACCGGGTGTGATCCAGTTCGTCGGCGTGATCATGGGAGCGGCGGCGGCGGTCATGGAGTTCCCGCTCCCGGACGACGTCGAGGGCGCCCCGGTGTTCGAGCCGTGAGCGGCGTCGACTACGTCGGCAGCGACGGGCTCGGGCTGGTGTCGGCCATTCGCTCGGGCGGCGTGAGCGCCCGGGCCGTTGCCGACGCAGCCCTGGCCCGCATCGCCACGCGGGGGGTGGCCGTCAACGCCTTCACGACCGTGCTCGCGGACCAGGCCCGGGCCGATGCCGCCCGGGTGGACGAGGCCCTCGCGGCCGGCCGCGATCCCGGGCCGCTCGCCGGGATGCCGTTCGCGGCCAAGGACCTGTTCGACATCGCCGGGGTGACGACCCTCGCCGGCTCGAAGATCAACGCGGAGCGCCCGCCCGCGGCGCGAGACGCCGCCGCGGTCGCGGCGCTGCGGCGGGCCGGCGCGGTCCTGATGGGCGCCCTGAACATGGACGAGTACGCGTACGGCTTCACCGGCGAGAACTCGCACTACGGCCCCATCCGCAATCCGCACGATCCGGCCCGCGTGGCCGGAGGCTCATCCGGCGGCTCCGGGGCGGCGGTGGGCGCGGGCCTGGTGCCGCTCACGCTCGGCTCGGACACCAACGGCTCGGTCCGCGTGCCGGCGGCTCTGTGCGGCGCCTTCGGGCTCAAGCCAACCTATGGCCGCGTGTCGCGCGCAGGCAGCGCGCTGTTCGCGGGCAGCTTCGATCATGTCGGTGCGCTCGGCCGCTCGGTGCGCGACGTCGCCGCGGCATTCGACGTCATGCACGGGCCGGATCCGGACGATCCGGTGTGCTCGCCCCGCCCCGCCGAGTCCTGCCTGCCGGTGCTCGGGCAGGGGATCGGCGGCCTGCGCGTCGCGGTGCTCGACGGCCACTTCGCGCGCGGCGGCGAGCCCGAGGTGTTCGGAGCGGTGGCCGCGGTGGCGGCGGCGCTCGGCGTGACGCGCCGGGTGACGATCCCGGAGGCGCACCGGGCGCGGGCCGCTGCGATGGTCATCACCGCGTCCGAAGGCGCGTCGATCCACCTGGCGGACCTGAGGACGCGGCCCCAGGACTTCGACCCGCTGACCCGCGACCGCTTCCTGGCCGGGGCGCTCGTGCCGGGGGTGTTCTACCAGCAGGCTCAGCGGTTCCGCGCGTGGTACCGTGCGCGGGTGGCCGAGATCTTTCGCGAGGTCGACGTCCTGCTGGCCCCGACCACGCCCTGTCCGGCTCCACGCATCGGCCAGGAGCGCATCGTGCTCGACGGAGTCGAGGTGCTGACTCGCCCGAACCTGGGGGTCTACACCCAACCGATCTCCTTCATCGGGCTGCCCGTGCTCTCGGTCCCGATCAGGACGGGAGCGCTGCCCCTCGGGGTGCAGATCATCGGCGCGCCGTTCCGCGAGACGCACGTCCTCCGGGTGGGGGCGCTGCTGGAGAGCAAGGGCGTGGTGGCCGCCGCCGTGGCCGCCTAGTGCGGGTCCGATGATGTACATCAACGACCCGAAGGTGGTGGCCGAGGTGACCGCCGCGTTCGCGGCCTACGAGACCGCCCTGAACGACAACGACGTGCCCGCTCTGAGCGCATGGTTCTGGAAGAGCCCGCTCACGATCCGCTTCGGGCTCGCCGAGAACCTCTACGGCCACGACGCGATCGCCGCGTTCCGCCTGGCTCGCCCGAACATCGATCTCCGGCGCACGATCGCCAACACCGTGATCACGACCTACGGCTCCGACTTCGCCACCGCCAACACCGAGTTCACCAAGCGCGACTCCGGCCGGCGCGGCCGGCAGAGCCAGACCTGGATGCGCACCGAGGACGGCTGGCGGGTGGTGAGCGCTCACGTGTCATTTCTTCCTGCTCAGGATTGAGGCTCCATGCTCACGCCATGAGCATTCTTCACGCGCGGCTCGGTCGACCCCTCTTGTAACCCATTGATTTGCTATTCCCCGGTCCGGGCACAGGCCTTGCTGCGCAGAACAGCATGAGCACCGGGCCCGGGGCGAACCGCTTCGACGACCTCGTCACCACCACGCTGCCGTCCCTCGTGAGCGAGGCCACCACCGGGGGTGGGCGCGTCTACCGGAGTGTCATGGCCCGGGTGGAGCTGCCGCTGCTCCGCCACGCGCTCGAGCTGTGCGGTGGCAACCAGCTGAAGGCGGCGAAGCTCCTCGGGATCAACCGCAATACCCTGCGCAAGCGGCTGCGGCAGCTGGGCCTCTTGCCGGCCACGGGAACGAACGGAGCGAAGGCGGGAAGCGCGGCCCGGACCGCCTAGGCTGGACGCCCCCCGCGGGGGCGCGGTAGACTCGCCTGCAGTGCGTTCGCGAGCCCTCGGGCTTGTCCCGCTGCTGATCCTCGTCGCCTGCGCGAGCGCCGGCACGCAGCCCATCCCGGGGCAGCCGGTGCATCACATCCAGGGTGGCTTCCGTAACCTCGACCCCAGCTTCTCGCGGCCGTCCGGCTGGACCCGGTGGATGTTCATCCTCCGGCGAACCGCGCAGAGCATCGCGTCCCCCCGTGCGTTCGATGCACCCCGGGTGGCCAATGACGGCGCCGTGCTGCGCGCCCAGCCGCCGCCGACCACCATCACGTGGGTGGGGCACGCCACCCTGCTCGTCCAGCTGGATGGGCTCAGCGTGCTGACCGATCCGCAGTGGAGCGAGCGGGCCGGACCGACGTCGTGGCTCGGGGCCAAGCGGCTCGGCCCGCCGGGACTGGCCTTCGAGGCCATGCCGCGCATCGATGTGGTCATCATCTCGCACGATCACTACGACCACCTCGATCTGCCGACCGTCAAGCGCCTGGCGTCGATCCACGACCCGCTCTTCCTGGTCCCACTCGGCATGAAGCAGTGGTTTGCCGACAACGGCATGACCAACGTCGAGGAGCTCGACTGGTGGCAGGAGCGCGAGCATCGTGGGGTGCGCTTCACGTGCGTGCCCGCCCAGCATTTCTCCCAGCGGTCACTGTGGGACGGCAACCAGCGGCTCTGGGCCTCCTGGGCTATCCTGGGTCGGGAGAAGCGCCTGTACTTCGGGGGCGACACCGGATACTTCGCGGGCTTCAAGGAAGCGGGCCGCCGCCTGGGCCCGTTCGACGTGGCCGCGCTGCCCATCGGGGCGTACCTTCCACCCGAGATCATGAAATGGGTGCACGTGACGCCGGAGGAATCGGTGCAGGCCTTCGTGGATCTGGACGCCCGGACCATGCTCGGCATGCACTGGGGGACCTTCGACCTGGCCGAGGAGCCGCTCGACGAGCCGCCCGCCCGCATGCTCGCCGAGATCCAGCGGCGGAGCATCGATCCTTCACGGGCCTGGGTGTTGAAGATCGGCGAGACTCGGAGCTGGTAGTGAGAGTGCTGGTCGTGGAGGACGAGGCGGACATCCGGGACCTGCTCGTCTTCCATCTCGAGCGCGACGGCTACGCGGTGACCACGTGCAAGAGCGGGGCGGAGGGTCTGCGACTCGCGCGGAGCGCGCCCCCCGACCTGATCCTGCTCGATCTCATGCTCCCCGAGGTGGACGGCCTCGAGGTGTGCCGGCGCCTGCGCCAGGATCCGGTCACCCAGGCGGTGCCGATCGTGATGTTGACCGCGCGGGGTGACGAGGTGGACCGGGTCCTGGGCCTCGAGCTGGGCGCCGACGACTACGTGGTCAAGCCGTTCTCGCCGCGCGAGCTGGTGGCCAGGATCCGCGCGGTGCTGCGACGCAGTCGGCCCATCGGCCCGGGCTCGGCGCCCGTGCGGATCGGCCGGCTCTGCATCGACGCGGCGGCCCACACCGTCTCGGTGGACGGCGTCGCGGTCAGCCTCACCCGGAAGGAGTTCGACCTGCTCCGCGCGCTGGTCGAGGCGCGGGGGCGCGTGCTGTCGCGGGAGTTCCTGCTCGATCACGTCTGGGGCTACACCGCGGCCGGGGAGATCGAGTCGCGCACGGTGGACGTTCACGTCCGCCGCCTGCGCCAGAAGCTCGGCCGCGAGGGGCAGCGCATCGGCACGGTGACCGGCGTTGGCTACCGTCTGGAGAGCGACGGCTGATGGTCGCGCTCCTCCGGCTCGTGCGGCGCAGCATCGCGCTGAAGCTGACCCTCACGCTGGTCGGGTTCGTGGCCATCACGAGCCTGGTCACGGGACTGTACCTGAACCGGGCCCTCGAGGAGTTCGCGGTCGAGTCGCTGGAGACCCGGCTGGGCTCGGTGGCCGCGGTGGTCCACGACGAGGCGCGGAGCGTGCTGGGGCAGGGGGCGGGTGCCTCGATCCAGGACTTCGTGGGGCGCGTGGCCCGGTCGACCGGCGCGCGGGTCACCCTGATCGGCCTCGACGGGCGCGTGCTCGGAGAATCGGAGCGCGGGCTCGCGGAGCTGGCCGCGCTCGAGAACCACGCGGGCCGGCGGGAGGTGCGGGCGGCGCTGGAAGGTCGGGTGGGGCGCGACCTGCGCCGCAGCTCCACCATCGACGCCCCGCTGCTGTACGTGGCGGTCCCGCTGCGCGGAGAGGGACGCATCGTGGGCGTGCTCCGGCTGGCCCTGCCGCTGTCGGCGGTGACCGCCTCGTACGCCACGCTCCACCAGGTCATGCTGGCGGGGGGCGCGGTGACGCTGCTGGTGGCCCTCGGGATCGGCATCTTCGTGGCCGGCCGCGTGACCCGGCCGGTGGTGGAGATGCAGTCGATCGCCAGGCAGATGAGCGAGGGCAGCTTCCTGGTGCGGGCGCCCACGCGCTCCACCGACGAGATCGGCACGCTCGGGCGCTCGCTCAACGTGATGGCCGCGCGCCTGCGCGAGAAGATCGCCGATCTCGAGCAGGAGCAGGCCAAGGTGACCGCCATCCTGGACGCAATGGTCGAAGGGGTGATCGCGGTCGACGCCCAGGAGCACATCCTGCTCATGAACGAGCGGGCGCGCGCGATGTTCGCGCTGGGGAGCGCCCGCGGAGAGGGCAAGCCGTTCCTCGAGGTCATCCGCAACGCCGACCTGCACGAGATCTTCCGCGCGGTGCCCGCGGGGGCAGGCCGCGCCGGTGAGGCCACCGCGATCCGGCGCGAGCTGGTCATGACGAGCCCGCCGCGCATCATCGACGTCAGCGCCGTGCGGCTGGCCCTGACCGCTGACCGGCCCGGCGTGGTGCCGGGGATGGTGATGGTCCTCCACGACGTGACCGCCCTCCGCCAGCTCGAGCGAGTGCGGACCGAGTTCGTGGCCAACGTGAGCCACGAGCTGCGGACCCCGCTCACCGCGATCCAGGGGTACCTGGAGACGCTGCTTTCCGGCGCGCTGGAGGAGCGGGAGAACGCGCGGCGCTTTCTCGAGATCGTGCTGCGACACAGCGAGCGGCTGGGGCGTCTCCTCAACGACCTGACCGACCTGTCCAACATCGAGCTCGGCAAGGTGACGCTGCGCCGGGAACCGGTACGCCTCGAGGAGGTGGTCGCCTCGGTGGTCGACATCATCGCTCCCCGCGCCGCGCGCTCGAAGGTCACCGTGACCCCGCAGCTATCGCCGGATCTCCCGGAGGTGCCCGCGGACCGGGACCGGCTGGCCCAGGTCCTCATCAACCTGGTCGACAACGCAGTGAAGTACACGCCGGAGGGCGGGTCGGTGAGGATCACCGCGCGGGCCGTGGGTGGCGGCGCGGTGGAGGTCGCGGTGACCGACACCGGCATCGGCATCCCCGCCGCTGACCTGCCCCGCATCACGGAGCGCTTCTACCGGGTAGACAAGGCGCGCTCGCGCGAGCTGGGAGGCACCGGTCTCGGACTCGCCATCGTCAAGCACCTGGTCATGGCCCACGGCGGGTCGCTGACCATCGAGAGCGAGCAGGAGCGCGGGACCACCGTCCGCTTCACGCTGCCGATCGAGCCCACCGCCGCGGCCTGAGGGCCGCCAGCACCCCGCATAGGGCCGGTTTCCGGCCCGTCGTCACCGAAACTTCACAGGGCAAACGGTATGTGATCAATACCCGCCGTGCATGCTCGTTCGTGATGAGCCACATCATGACGCGAAGGGGCCGAGCGGACCTGCACGTGCACACGCTCTACAGCGACGGTGGGCAGGCGCCGGAAGCGGTGGTGCGCGCGGCGGCCGGTCGCCTCGACGTCATCGCGATCACCGATCACGACCGGGTGGCGGGCGCGCTCCGGGCCCGCGACTACGCCCGCGAGCATCCCGAGCTGGGTGTCGACGTGGTGGTGGGCGAGGAGATCAGCACGCTCAACGGCCACCTGATCGGCCTCTACCTGAGCGAGCGGGTCGCGCCGGGGCTCTCCGCGACGGAGACGATCCGGCTGATCCACGCCCAGGGCGGCCTCGCGGTCGCGGCGCATCCGTTCCATCCGCTGCGCGGAGTGGCGCGGGGCCATCGCTCGATTGGGCGCCTTATCCCAGAGCTGGCTCTCGACGCGATCGAGGTTGTCAACAACGCGGGGGTCTTCTCCCGGCTCTACGATGCCCTGGCCGCGCTGCGAAACGTCGAGTGGATGCTCCCGGTCACCGCGGGGAGCGACGCCCACGACGTTTGGTACCTGGGGAGCGCGTTCACCGCGTTTTCGGGTTCCGACGCGGCCGACCTCCGGGCGGCCATCGCGGCCGGACGCACCCGGGCCCATGTCGACTGGTCGTGGACCGCGGCGAAGATGCCGCGCCACGTGCACATCCAGTCACGGAGCGCCATCCGGTTCCTACAAGGAGGTCACCGTGGACACTCGTGAATGGACGGGACGTGACGAGGCGGAGTTTCGCTGGCTGGAGCGGGGGGCGGGGGAGCCCGTGATCCTCCTGCACGGCCTCATGGGGCAGATGCATCACTGGGACACCGTGCTGGAGAGCCTCGGCGACGGGTTCCGGCCCATCGCGCCGACCCTGCCGATCTTCCACCGAGCGCTGCGCGAGGCGTCGATCGACGCGCTGGCCCGGCACGTCGTCGACTTCATGGACGCCCTGGACGTGCCGCACGCGGTGGTCGGCGGCAACTCCCTCGGCGGCCACGTGGCGCTCCGGCTCGCCCTGGAGCACCGGGACCGGGTGTCCGGTCTCGTGCTCACCGGGTCGTCCGGTCTCTTCGAGCGGGGCTTCACGAGCGGGGTGCCGCACCGTCCGGATCGGACGTGGGTGCGGCGGAAGATGGAGGAGGTGTTCTTCGATCCGGCGCTCGTGACCGACGGCTGGGTCGAGGAGGCGCACCGGGTGGTGACCACTCCGTCCTCGGCCCTTCGCGTCCTGCGCTTCGCGCGCGACGCGCGCCGCGACAATCTCGAGGCGCGCCTCGGCCGGATCCGGGTGCCGACCCTGCTCGTGTGGGGTCTCGACGATCGCATCACTCCCCTCGAGGTGGGCGAGCGCTTCCGCGAGCTGATCCCGGACGCGCAGCTGTGGTGCCTGGCCCGATGCGGGCACGCCGCGATGCTGGAGCGCCCGGAGGCGTTCGCGCAGGTGCTCACCGACTGGCTCGACGGGACCCGCGACCGTCG
>Ga0335085_10016526_pt1 | contig 10661 bp, 5 predicted proteins | sample Lox_Sample_45_FD_206712 | JGI IMG/M metagenome (GOLD analysis project Ga0335085, IMG submission 206712) | Soil microbial communities from Loxahatchee National Wildlife Refuge, Florida, United States - Lox_Sample_4.5 | ecosystem: Environmental > Terrestrial > Soil > Wetlands | place: USA: Florida...
TGGTGGGACCACAGGTGGAGGCGGCTGGGCTGCGGCTGGGCTTGGGCTGGCTGTGCTTGGGCTGGCTGGGCTTGGGCTGGCTGGGCTTGGGCTGGCTGGGCTTGGGGCTGCGGGGTGGGCGCGGGATGGGCTGGTGGGCGCGGGATTGGCGGGTGAGTGCGGGGAGGCGGGGGCGGCTAGCCGGCTACGGGGAGGCGGGGGCCGGCTAGGCGGAGCTTGGCGCGGATGCGGTCGCCTTCGGGGTGGTCGATCTCGTCGAAGGTGCGCAGTGACTGGATCCAGGCCCAGCGGGCCGCGTCCTGGTCGCCGGCGCTGGAGTGGGTGTCGCCGAGGCGGTCGAGGATGCCCGCCTCGTTGAACCGGTCGGCGACCTCACGGGCCAGACCGAGGGCGCGCTCGTAGCAGGTGACGGCGCGCCGCGGGTCGCGGAGCTTGTGATACACGAAGCCGAGGCTGTCCCAGGCGGCGGACTCGTAGGCTCGCTCCCCGGCGGCCTTGCTCCGGGCCAGGGACTGACCGCAGTAGCTGATGGCCTGCGAGTAGTTCCCCAGCCGGGCATGGCAGTAGCCGACGTCGCCCAGGCTCATGATCTCCATGCTCCGGTCCCCGGCGGCCCAGGACAGCTCGAGCGCCCGCTCGGCGTGGCCGAGCATCTCGGTGTAGCGCTCTTCGAGCTCAGCGATCCAGGTCAGCGCGCTGTGCGCGAACACCTGGGTGCGGCCGTACCCGTCGGTCTGTTCCAGCAGCTTCAGCGCGTCGTGCAGGAGGGGGACCGCCTCCGGGTGGCGGCCTGACCGGGCGTAGCCGAGCCCGAGCAGGAGCAGGCAGTGGGCCTCCCCGGCCGTGTCGCCCGCCTGGCGGGAGGCGTCCAGGCCGGCCTGGCAGGCCATGGCGTGGTCGCTCCACAGGCCGCGGCGGAGCAGGAACGTGCTGAGCGCCCACGCGAGCCGCCAGGCGTGGGCGGCCCGGCCGAAGTCGGCCGCCTGCACGATGGCGGCGAGCAGGCTGGCCCGCTCGGCGGTGAACCAGGCCAGCGCCTCCTCGGTGGTGGCGGGGGCGCTCACCGCGATGTCCGGCGACGGGTCGGGGACGGCCGGGGCGAAGAACGGGTCGACGAGCGTCGCGGCGGTGCAGCCGGTGTACAGGCAGTGGTCGAGGAACCGGTCCACGGCGGCTTGGCGGGACGCCTCGTCCTCGTGCTGGTACGCCTGCTCGGCGGCGTAGGCGCGGAGCAGGTCGTGGCAGGCGTAGCGGCCGGGCCGCTGCTCGGTGAGCAGGTAGCCGCGCGTCAGCTCGGCCAGCAGGCTGCGCGTCTTGTCCGGGGCCAGGGCGGCCATGCTGGCCGCCGCGCTGGTCGTGACGTCGGGCCCGGGATGCAGGCCGAGCAGCCGGAACAGCTGGGCCGCGCCGTCGCTCAGCGACCAGTAGGAGCAGGAGAACACCGCCCGCACGTCGGTGGCCGCGTCGCCGACGTCGAAGGGGTCGAGCACGTGGCCGGCCTCGCGCAGGTCGGCCGCGACGGACGCGAGCGGGAAGGCCGGGCTGGCGGCGGCGCGGGCGGCGGCGATGGTGAGGGCCAGCGGCAGCCGCGCGCAGCCGCTGATGATCTCCTCCACCGCGTCCGGCTCCCGGCTGACCCGGCTGGAACCCAGGCGGCGGGAGAGCAGCTCGCGGGCCTCCCCCGGCGGCAGCAGGTCCAGATGCAGCGGGTAGGCGCCCTGGCCGGCGACCAGGCCGGTCAGGTGGCTGCGGCTGGTCACCACGGCCAGGCAGCCGGGTGAGCCCGGCAGCAGCGGCCGCACCTGCTCGGCGTCCCGCGCGTTGTCGAGCAGGACGAGCACCCGGCGCCCGGCCATCAGGCTGCGGTACAGCGCGACCTGGTCCTCCAGGCGGGCCGGGACGCGCTCCGGCGGCACGGCGAAGGCGTCGAGGAACCCGCGCAGCGCCTGCCCCGGGTCGGCCGCCGGGCCGGCCGGGTCGAACCCGCGCAGGTTGACGTAGAGCTGCCCGTCGGGGAAGTGCGCGGCGACCCGGTGCGCCCAGTGCACCGCCAGGGTCGTCTTGCCCACCCCGGCGGTCCCGGCGATCACCGCGATGACGGCGCCGTCGTCCGGGCCCGGCAGGAGGGCGTCGAGGCTGGCCAGCTGCGCGCCGCGTCCGGCGAAGGCGGCGACGGGCGGCGGCAGCTGGGCCGGCTCGAAGACGGCCGGCTCCAGCTCGGCCGGCCGCACCAGGGTGGCCGGCGCCGGGGCTGGCGCGTCCAGCGCCGGGTCCTGCCGCAAGATGGCGGTCTCCAGGTCGCGCAGCGCCTGGCCGGGCACGAGCCCGAGTTCCTCGCCCAGCGTGCTCCGCAGCCGCTGGTAGGCGGACAGCGCGTCGGCCTGCCGGCCGCTGCGGTAGAGCGCCGTCATCAGCTGCGCGTAGACCTGCTCGTCGAGCGGGTGCGCGGCCGTCATCTGCTCGAGCTCCCCGATCAGCTGCCGGTGCTCGCCGGCGGCCAGCCGCGCCTCGGACAGCGCCCGCCTGATCCGGTCGGCGAGCAGTTCGAGGCGGCCCGCCTGCTCCTCCAGCCAGGCCAGGCCGGTGACGTCGGCCAGCGGCCGCCCCCGCCACAGGGCCAGCGCCGACCGCAGGTCACTGGCCCCGCGGACCGGGTCGGGGGCCTGCGCGCCCTGCCGCAGCAGCCGCTCGGCCAGCCACACGTCGGTGCCGTCGTCGCCGACGTCGAGCCGGTAGCCGGGCGGACGGCCCACGATCGCGTTCTTGTCGCCCAGCAGGGTACGCAGGTACGACACGTGGCTCTGCAGCGTGTTCCTGACTGTCGACGGCGCGGTCTCGCCCCAGACCGCGTCCACCAGCCGGCCGACGCTGACGACCTCGCCGCCGTGCAGCGCCAGGGTGGCCAGCACCGCCTTGCGCCGCAGGCCGCTGACCATCCGCGGCTCGCCGTCCACCATGACGTCTACAGGCCCTAGCAACCGAATTCGCATGACGCTCCCGTCTCATGCGTAAAAAACAGGTATTTCCCCCGCCCTTCAAACGTTGGATGCTGGTGTGCGGTTCAGCACATCTCAGTATTTCTCCAGGCACGTCTCAGAATGTGATAAGGTTCCACGCCGTTCCATCCCGTTCCACCAGGCATGATGGGCTGGAACACACGAACCCCACCCGTTCCGTCTCGCATTTCGGGCAGGAACCGGCAGGACGGCGGAAACCCACGCCGTTCGGCATATTAATTGACCGGAGTACGGCGGGATGCGACATTACGGCCGACTACGGAGCGCGGCAGCCGGCCGGCAAATTAGGTACGCGGATAGGCATTACGACCGATGCCGGCGTAGCACCCCCGCCCGGACCATTAGTCTGTGAAGCTGTGCACCCCCCGCGAACGCGGGGTTCGGTACGTACTGGGAGGGGACGGCCGATGCCAGGCACGCCTGGGGCTGACGGCCTGGCGGGGACCCCCGATCTCGCCGCTCCTGACCTGGTAGGGCGGGCCGCCGAGGTCGCCGCGGTGCGGCGCGCGGTCGGCGGTACCCGGCTGGTGACCGTGACCGGGCTGCCCGGAGTGGGCAAGACCGCGGTGACCCTGGCGGCGGCGGGCGCGGCGGCCACCGGCTTCGCCGACGGCAGCCTGCTCCTGCCGCTCGGTGGCCTGCGGGACGAGGCGCTGCTGCCGCACACGATCGCGGCGGCGCTCGAACTGCCCGACGACTTCGCCCGCGGCCAGCTGCCGGTGCTGGCCGAGCAGCTGCGCGACCGGCACCTGCTGCTCATCCTGGACACCTGCGAGCATCTGCTGGGCGCGTGCGCCGCGCTGATCGCGGCGCTGCTGCCGGCCTGTCCCAAGATGCAGGTCCTGGCGACCAGCCGGGAGCCGCTGCGGGTCCCGGGCGAGGCCACGGTGGCGGTCCGCCCGCTGCGGCTGGCGGACGCGATGGACCTGTTCGGCCAGCGCGCGGCGCGGGCCGGGGTGGTGCTCGCGCCCGAGCACCGGGCCACGGTGGCCTCGATCTGCGGCCAGCTCGACAAGCTGCCGCTGGCCATCGAGCTGGCCGCGGACCAGCTGGGCGACCAGCAGCGCGACGGGGCGGACGGGCCGCGGGCCCAGCAGCTGGCCCCGCAGCTGGCCGGGTTGCTGGCCCAGCTGGAGGCGGGGCACGACGTGACGCGCGGCGACGGCGAGCCGGGACGGCACCGGACGATGCGGGCGGCGATCGGCTGGAGCCACGAGCTGTGCACGCCGTCCGAGCGCCTGCTGTGGGCGCGGCTGTCGGTCTTCACCGGGCGGTTCGGGCGGCAGGACGCGCTGGACGTCTGCGCCAGCGGCCAGCTCCCCGGCGAGACCGTCGCGGCCGGCCTGAGCCTGCTGGCCGAGCGGTCGGTGCTGCTGGCCAGCCAGCGTCCGGACGAGAGCCCGTGCTACCTGCTCCCGGCCACGCTGCGCGGCTACGGCCGCCGGATGCTGCGCCGGCTGGGACAGGAGCAGGAGTTCACCGCCCGGCATCAGCACTGGCAGGACGGGCGCCGCCCGCAGCACGACACGCCGGCCGGGAAGTAGCCGCCGGCCCACGGGAACCAGGAGGTAAGCGCGACGTTTCCCGGTCCGGGCGGCGGCGGGAACTTCAAGCGTTTGCGCAACAGGTTGTGGTTGGCTGACTACAATCGATCGCATTCCCTCCCGGAGATTCCGCCATGACCTTTCCGGCCTCGACACACGTCGGTCGGCTGTACGTCGAGTCGCGCCACCGGCCCGCCACCCAGGGCGGCGGTGGCGACATCCATGACGTGATGGCCACGCCGTTCGGCGTCCGGCTGCTCGTCGGCGACGTGATGGGCCACGGCGAGCCCGCCAACCGGACCGGCCTGGCCGTGCTGAACGCCTGGCGCGACCTGGCCTTCAGCGAGCCCAGCCTGGCCGGCGTCGCGGTCCGGCTGCACGCCCTGATCGCCAGGTCCGAGCATGAGGAGCGGTTCGTCACCGCGCTGCTGGCCAACTTCCCCGCCCCGGACGGCGGGGGCTCAGGCCCGGACGCCGGCGCCTGGACCGAGCTGGTCTGCTGCGGGCACCCGCCGCCCATGCTGCTGCGCGGCGGGTCGGCGGCGTTCGTGACGCCGTACGCCGCGCCGCCGCTCGGCCTGCTCGACCTGGCCGACGGGTGGTGCCGGGCGAGCCTGATCCCGGTCGGCGACGGCGACCGGTTGCTGTTGTACACCGACGGGGTCTCCGACGCGAGGGACGGGCAGGGCCGGTACTTCCCGCTGGCGCAGGTCACGGCCGAGGCCATGCGTGCCGCCGAGGCGGGCGGGACCCCTGGGACTCGCCTGCTCGACACCCTCGCGTCCCGCCTGGAGGAGCACGTCGGCGACCGGGGCTGCGACGACATTCTCCTGCTGCTCGTGACGATGCGCTTACCGTAGGGCGCCTGATAACGTGCCTAATATCCCGACAAGCTGTCCCTACTCGCGGCGAGGATGGCATGTCTCAAGGTTTAACTAGGCAACGCCCCGGCGAGCTGCCCCTCGAGGTCACCCCGTTCGTCGGGCGCCACCGTCAGCTGGCCGAGCTGACCGGCCTGCTCCGTACCGCCCGGCTGGTCACGGTCACCGGCCCCGGCGGGGTGGGGAAGACGCGCGTCGCGCTGCGGGCCGCGGCCCAGTTCGCCGAGTCCGGGGAGTTTCCCGACGGCATCTGGCTGGTCGAGCTGTCCGGGCTGCACGATCCCGAGCTGCTCCCCGACACCGTGGCGACCGCCCTCGGGCTGCCGGGCACCGGGCTAGCCAGCCCGGGGAGCCACTCGCAGCTCGACACGATCCTGGACCACCTGCGCGACCAGCGGCTGCTGCTCATCCTGGACACCTGCGAGCACCTGATCGACGCGTGCGCCATGTTCGCCGACATCCTGCTGCGGGCCACCCCGGTCACCGTGCTCGCCACCAGCAGGCAGCCGCTGGCGGTGCCGGGCGAGCACACCTGTGCGATCCCGCCGCTGCCGGTGCCCGCGCCGGGCGCCAGGAAGGCGGGCGACGGGGACGCGGTGGAGCTGTTCGCCCGGTGCGCGGCGGCCGCGGTGCCGGGGTTCGAGGTCACCGACGCCAACCGGGCCTGCGTGATCAGGCTCTGCCGGCGCCTGGACGGGGTGCCGCTGGCCATCGAGCTGGCCACCGTGCGGCTGCGCGCCATTCCGCTCGAGCAGCTGGTAGACCGGCTCGAGGATCGCTTCCGGCTGCTGGCCGGCGGGCGGCGGGCGGCCCTGCCGCACCACCAGACGATCAGGGCGGCCACCGAGTGGAGCTACGACCTGTGCTCGCCCGCCGAGCAGTTGCTGTGGGCGCGGCTGTCCGTCTTCGCCGGCTCGTTCGACGTGGCGGCGGCCGAACAGGTCTGCGCCGACGAGCGACTCGACCCGCGGGACGTGCTCCCCACCCTGATCGGGCTGGTGGATAAGTCCGTCGTGCTGCGGGCGGACGGGGACGGCACCAGGTACCTGCTGCTGGACACGATCAGGGAGTTCGGCGCGGAGAAGCTGGACGAGCGGGGCGAGCAGGACATGATCCGCCAGCAGCACCTGGCCCGCTACTGCGGCCTGGCGGTCTACCTGGGCGAGAACCCGCTGGCCGAGGACCAGGTGCCCCGCTACCGTCAGCTGTGCCAGGAGCACGCCGAGCTGCGGGCCGCGCTGGAGTACACGCTGACGATGCCGGGGCGGCCGCGGGACGCGGCGGCCATGGCCATCTCGCTCGACGCCTACTGGCAGATGTCCGGCGTCCCCGGCGAGGGCAGGCACTGGCTGGGCAAGATCCTGCCGCGGCTCGGCGAGCTGTCCCGGGCCCGGGCGCTGGCCCTGATCGTCGACGGGTACCTGGCCTGCCTGCAGGACGACACCGAGGCCGGGCTCGCCCGCCTGGACGAGGGCATCACGATCGCCGAGGAACGCGGCGACGGGCTCATCAGGACCCGCGGCTACCTGAACCTGACCATGGCGTTTACCTTCGCCGGGCGCTACGACGAGGCGGCCCGCGCGGGCGCGACGGCCTACGAGGGCGCCCTGGCGGCCGGGGACCGCGAGATGCTCGCCGTCCTCGACTCCCACGTCGGATACCTGCACCTGCTCGCCGGGGAGGCGGCCGAGGGGCTGGCCTCGTGCCGCCGCGGCCTGGCCCGGCTCGGTCCGGACAGCGGGGAGCGCTGGCAGCAGAGCTACCTGCGGCTGCTCGAGGGCATGTGCCTGTTCGTGCTGGGCGACCGGGGCCCGAGCGCCGAGGCGTTCGGCACCGCGCTGGCCATGAAGCACGAGATCGGCGACATCATGGGCATGGGCTACGCGCTGGAGGGGACCGGCTGGCTGGCCGCGGCCGAGCAGCGCTTCACCCGGGCCGCCTGGCTGCTGGGCGCGGCCGCGGGACGGTGGCAGCTGACCGGCGGCCGGCTCGGCCGCAACGCCACCGCCGAGGCCCTGCACGCGCGGGCCGAGCAGCTGGTCCGCGACGGGCTCGGCGAGGAGCGCTACCGCGTGCTGCACGACCAGGGCGCCGCGTACCCGCTGGAGGAGATCGTCAGGCTGGCGGCGGCCGGCGCCGACGCCCTGCCGCCGCGGCCGGCCGACGCCGGAGCGGCCGGCCTGGTGCCGGCGCCGAGCCCGCCGGTTCCCGCGCTGACCAGCCGCGAGCTGGAGATCGCGGGGCTGGTCGGCGAAGGGCTGTCCAACCGGCAGATCGCCGAGCAGCTGGTGATCTCCAAGCGCACCGTGGACGCGCACATTGAGCACATCTACGGCAAGCTCGGCGTCTCCTCGCGAGTCGCGCTGGCCAGCTGGCTCAGGTCTTCGCAGCCTTGAGCCGGGTTAGCACCGCCTTGAGCCGGGTTAGCACCGCCTTGAGCCGGGTTTGCGCAGCCCTGACGGGGTGCCGCGGCGGCCGGACACCGCGTGTGCGCGTGCTGTTATCGGCGGGCGGGCGGCAGGTGCGGACGCTGGCATGAAACTATGCCGGGGGGAAAGCGGAAGGTTGATACTCGCAGTACGACACGAGGAGACGGGACGATGGCGACACCTTTGCCCGAGCGGAAGGCCTGGCAAGCGCTCAAGCGGCAGCACGAGGAGATCGCCGGGGTCCACCTCCGTGAGCTGTTCGCTGCCGACGCGGGCCGCGGCGAGCGGATGACCGCCGAGGCGGCCGGGCTCTACCTGGACTACTCCAAGAACCGGGTCACCGACGAGACCATGCGGCTGCTGGTCGCGCTGGCCGAGGAGTCGGGCGTGGCCGAGCGCCGGGACGCCATGTTCCGCGGCGACCGCATCAACGTGTCCGAGGACCGGTCGGTGCTGCACGTGGCGCTGCGGATGCCGCGCGGCGAGTCGCTGGTGGTGGACGGTACCGACGTGGTACAGCAGGTGCACGAGGTGCTCGACCGGATGGCGTCGTTCGCCGACCGGGTGCGCTCGGGCGAGTGGAAGGGCTACACCGGCCTGCCGATCAAGAACGTGGTCAACGTCGGCATCGGCGGCTCGGACCTAGGCCCGGTGATGGCCTACGAGGCGCTGCGGCACTACACGACCAGGGACATCACGTTCCGGTTCGTGTCCAACGTGGACTCGACCGACTTCGCCGAGGCGGTGCGGGATCTCGACCCGGCCGAGACGCTGTTCATCATCTCGTCCAAGACGTTCGGCACGCTGGAGACGCTGACCAACGCCACCTCCGCCCGGGACTGGGTGGTGGCCGCCCTCGGTTCCGAGGACGCGGTGGCCAAGCACTTCGTCGCGGTGTCGACCAACGCCGAGCGGGTGTCGAAGTTCGGCATCGACACGGCGAACATGTTCGGCTTCTGGGACTGGGTCGGCGGCCGGTACTCGATGGACTCGGCCATCGGCCTGTCCAACATGATCGCGCTCGGGCCCGACGGCTTCGGCGAGCTGCTGGCCGGGTTCCACGAGATGGACGAGCACTTCAGGACCGCGCCGCTGGAGGCCAACCTGCCGGTGCTGATGGGGCTGCTGGCGCTGTGGTACCGCGACTTCTTCGGCTGTCAGACCTTCGGCGTGATGCCGTACGAGCAGTACCTCAAGCGGTTCCCCGCCTACCTGCAGCAGCTCACCATGGAGTCCAACGGCAAGCACGTCACGCTGTCCGGGGCCCACGTGTCGTACGACACCGGGGCGGTCTTCTGGGGCGAGCCGGGCACCAACGGCCAGCACAGCTTCTACCAGCTCATCCATCAGGGGACCACGATCATCCCGGTCGACCTGATCGGGTTCGGCAAGACGCTCAACCCGATCCGCGACCACCACGACATCTTGTCCTCCAACGTCTTCGCCCAGGCGCAGGCGCTGGCCTTCGGCAAGACCGAGGAAGAGGTCAGGGCCGAGGGCACGCCCGCGAACGTGGTGCCGCACCGGGTGATGGAGGGGAACCGGCCGTCCAACGTGCTGCTGGCCGAGATCCTCACGCCGCGGATACTCGGCGTGCTCGTCGCCCTGTACGAGCACAGCGTGTTCGTCCAGGGAGCGATCTGGGACGTCGACTCGTTCGACCAGTGGGGCGTGGAGCTCGGCAAGGTCCTGGCGGTCGCCATCATCCCCGAGCTGACCAGCGAGGGCGAGCCCGCGCTGGACCACGACTCCTCCACCAACGCGCTGATCCGGAAGTACCGCTCGCTCAAAGCCCGTTAGTTTCCAATGATTTTCTCGGCCCGCTGACCAACGATGAAGGACTGACCAGCCATGCCAACTGACAAGCCGATGCAACTCGGGATGATCGGCCTCGGCCGGATGGGCGCCAACCTCGTCCGGCGGCTGATGCGCGATGGCCACCGCTGCGTGGCCTACGACGTCAACACGGACGCGGTCAAGGGACTGGCCGCCGAGGGCGCGACCGGGGCGGAGAGCCTGGCCGACTTCGTGGCCAAGCTGGACACGCCGCGCAACATCTGGATCATGGTGCCCGCCGGTTACGTCGACGCGACCCTGGAGCAGCTCAAGCCGCTGCTCGCGGCCGACGACGTGGTGATCGACGGCGGGAACTCCTACTACCGCGACGACATCACCAGGGCCAAGGACCTCAAGGCCTACGGCGTGCACTACATCGACTGCGGCACCAGTGGCGGCGTCTGGGGCCTGGACCGCGGCTACTGCCTGATGATCGGCGGCGAGGACGAGGCGGTCGCGCGGCTGAACCCCATCTGGCTGACCATCGCGCCCGGCAAGGGCATCGCCGAGCCCACCCCTGGCCTGAAGGCGGGCGGCACCGCCGAGCAGGGCTTCCTGCACTGCGGGCCGAACGGGGCCGGGCACTTCGTCAAGATGGTCCACAACGGGGTCGAGTACGGCATGATGGCCGCGATCGCCGAGGGCCTGTCCATCATCAAGAGCGCCGACATCGGCCTGCACCAGGGCGAGATCGACGCCGAGACCACGCCGCTACGCGACCCCTGGGCCTACCAGTACCAGATCGACGTGGCCGACGTGGCCGAGGTCTGGCGGCGCGGCTCGGTGGTCAGTTCCTGGCTGGTCGACCTGGCGGCGGCCGCGTTCGCCAAGTCGCCCGACCTATCCGACTTCAGCGGCCGGGTGTCCGACTCCGGCGAGGGCCGGTGGACGGTGCTGGCCGCGGTGGACGAGGGCGTGCCCGCCTCGGTCATCGCCGCCTCGCTGTACGAGCGG
>Ga0335085_10016527_pt1 | contig 10661 bp, 10 predicted proteins | sample Lox_Sample_45_FD_206712 | JGI IMG/M metagenome (GOLD analysis project Ga0335085, IMG submission 206712) | Soil microbial communities from Loxahatchee National Wildlife Refuge, Florida, United States - Lox_Sample_4.5 | ecosystem: Environmental > Terrestrial > Soil > Wetlands | place: USA...
GAGCTCGCGCAGATTGCCGGGCCGCACCTTGCCGCCCGGCGACAGCTTGACCGGCGCGATATAGGAGCCGACGGCGCGCAGATCGTCGGCGATGGTGGCGTCGATCAGCCGGTTGGCGCCGGTGGCGTCGGTCGCGATCGCGGCGTCGTCGAGCCGGGTGGTCCAGCCGCCGTCGGCGCGGCGATACACCACGGCGCCGTCGGCGACGCGGTTGGCGGTGACCACGACCGGCCCGGTGATTTTGATCTTCTTCTGGTCGAGCGGCGATGTCATTGGCGGCCTCGCTGGCAGGAGCGGTTTTCGAGGGCGACAAAGGCGCGAACGTCTTTGGCCGCCCTGAGGAATGTTCTTCTATATATGGCCGTATATTCCGCTGCAAACAGCAGAATTTTCTACCAACATGCGATACCAGAGTGGCAAAGAGCTATCGGTCCGTCGGGCCAAACGGGAACAATCTTGTTCACGCCAAGCGAAGCCGAAGCTGCGTCCAGCACCGGCCGGGATTCCAGCGCGACCTTTGGCGGCTTTGCCAGCCGCTTACCATCGACGCGGCCAGCGCATAGACTTGGCCGGTCCCGAAACGCTGGGAGGCGGCGCTTGGCGCCGTAAGTGGCGCGATGACGGCACTACCCCGCCGGAATTTTTTGCAGCTTGCCGCAGCGGCTGCCGCTGTCGCGCCATGGCCCTGTGGCGCCGCGGCGCTCGACTATCCCAATCATCAGGTGCGCATCATTGTCGGCTTTCCGCCCGGCGGCCCGACCGACATTTATGCGCGGCTGATCGGCCAATGGCTGGCGCAGCGGTTGAACCAGCCGTTCGTCGTCGAGAACAAGCCCGGCGCCGGCTCGACCATCGGGGTGAGCGAAGTCGTGCATTCGCCGCCCGACGGCTACACGCTGCTGCTGGTCTCGACGTCGGCCGCGATCAGCGCGTCGTTCTATCCCAATCTCGATTTCGATCTCATTCGCGACATCGCGCCGGTATGCGGCATCTCATTGGTGCCGCTGGTCATGGTCGTGCATCCTGCGGTGCCGGCGAAAACCGTCCCCGAATTCATCGCCTACGCCAAGGCCAATCCCGGCAAGATCAACATGGCCTCGGTCGGCAACGGCACCACGCCGCAATTGGCCGGCGAGCTGTTCAAGATGATGGCCGGCGTCGATCTCCTGCACGTGCCCTACCGTGGCGCCGCGACGGCAAGCTGCGCCCGCTCGCGGTGACGCTGCCGACGCGCTCGCGGATTTTTCCCGACGTGCCGAGCGTCGCCGAATTTTTGCCGGGCTACGAGGCCGCGGTCTGGTTCGGCATCGGCGCGCCGAAGAAAACGCCGGCCGACGTCGTCGACACGCTCAACAAGGAGATCAATGCCGGGCTCGACGACCCGACGATCAGCACCCGGCTCAACGAGCTCGGCGGCAATATGCTCAAAGGCCCGCCCTCGGCATTCGAAAAGCACTTCGTCGGCGACACCGAGAAATGGGCCAAGGTGATCAAGGCCGCCAACATCAAGCCGGAATAGCGTCAGTTTCTCGAACATGACGGCCGCGACCGTTCTCATCCCGACGCACGAACACGTCGAAACGCTGCGCCATGCGGTCGCCTGCGTGCAGCGCCAGAGCTTGCAGGACTTCGAATTGTTCATCGTCGGCGACGGCGTCGCCGAGGCCGCACGCGACGTGGTCGCCGCGCTCTCCGCGGCCGACCGCCGCATTCGTTTCTTCGATTATCCGAAAGGGCCGCGCCAGGGCGAAATCCATCGCCACGCTGCCTTGCAGCACGCCACCGGCCGCTTCGTCGCCTATCTGGGCGACGACGATTGCTGGATGCCCAATCACCTGGCGGTGTTGGATGAACTGCTGCGCGACGCCGACTTCGGCCACACCTTGCAGGTGGGCGTCGACGGCGACGGCGCGCTTCTGGTGCTGCCCGCCGACCTGGAGAACCCGGCCTTCCGCCGCCGCATGCTCACCGAATTGTTCAACCGCTTCGATTTCACCTTCGCCGGTCATACGCTCGCGGCCTATCGCCGCCTGCCCTACGGTTGGCGCACCACCCCGCCCGACTTTCCCTGGACCGATCTCTATATGTGGCGGCAATTCCTCGCCGAGCCGTGGTGCCGCGCCCGCTCGGCGATGATTCCGACTGGCATCAACACCTGGACCCACCGGCGGCCCCATCTCACCGACCGGCTGCGCGCCGACGATTTGGCTGCTTGGTGCGAGCTTTCAATGACGCCCGCGTTCCGCGAAGAGCTTTGGGCCAAAATCGCAAAATGTTTCGCCAACGAGTCGGTCGCCTACGAGCTCGAACACGCCGAACTGAGAGCGCAGTTCGTGGCGATAAAACATTCGCTGTCGTGACGCATCACGCAGCCGCTGCGCCTGCTGCGCCAGCGCCTCGGGCTGAGCTCCACTTCGACCTGATTTCGATCGACGCCGCCTCAGCCCGCCGGCTCGAAGGCGAAGGCCGCGCCTTTGCGCACCACATGGCCGAAGCCCGGCGCGTTGACGTGGGCGCCGGCGATGGCGAAGCGCTCGCTTGCCGCCATGTCGAGAATGCGCTTGCGGGAGGCGATGGCCTGATCCTTGTCGAGATCGTAGGTCAGCGCCGCGTCGGGATGCGAGATCTGGATCGCCGAAAGGTGCACCACGTCGCCCAGCGCCATGAAGCCGCCGCCCGGCGCGGCCAGGAGCCAGCAGGTGTGGCCCGGGGTGTGGCCGGGCGCCAGCACCGGCGTGAAGCCCAGATATTCTTCACCGTCGCGGACGCGGCGGACGCGGTCGAGATACGGCTTCATGTTGATCGCGGTGCGCTCGCGATTGCCTTTGGTCCGGTCGGCATCGCCGGGGCCGTGCGGCCGCATCCAGAAATCCGCTTCGGTCTGGTGCACCACGATCTCGGCATTGGGATAGTGCGGCAGGCCGGCATCGTCGACCAAGCCGTTGGCGTGATCGGGATGCAGGTGCGTCATGACGATATGGGTCACGGCGCTCGGCTCGACGCCGGCTGACCGCAAATTCGCCGGCAGCTTGCCGAGGGTCGGCTGCATGGTGTTGCCGGCACCGGCATCGATCAGGATGATCTTGCCGTCGCGGCGGATCATGAAGTTGTTGACCGGGATGTAGAGCGAGCCGTCGGTGGTGCCGCCGACCAGCTTGTCGGCGGTCGCGCGGTCCATGCCGAGGACGAGGTCGAGCGAGGTTTTCAGGATGCCGTCGCTCAACCCCTGCACTTCGACGTCACCGACCCGCATGCGCGGCAGTGCCATATCAGAACCCTTCCCTGGTCAGCGCAACCATGCAGCCGGCGGAGATCACCACGGCGACCGCCAGCACCGCGAACGGCGCGACGAAGCCGCCGCCCGAATAGGCCAGGATGTAGCCGATCATCACCGGCGAGAACGCGCCGAACATCTGGGTGACGAAGGCGCGCACGCCTTGCGACTTGCCCATGTCGGCGGTGCCGACCACGCTGTGCATGAGCATCTCGGCGCAGGAAATGCCGACCTGCTGCGCGCACAAGGCGCAGATCATGAACACCACGCTCCAGGTCGCGCTCGGCGCCAGCGCCGCCGCCATCAGGAACACCGCGGCGCCGGCCCAGCCGAGGCCCGCGAACGGCGCGCGGCGGAACACGCGGTCCGAGGCGTGGCCGACGACCAGGATCGTCACCACGGCAAAGCCGTAGATCACGAAGGTCAGGTAGCCTGAGGTCGAGAACGTGAAGTGCCGCGCGGTGCGCAGATAGGTCGGCAGCCAGCCCGACCAGCCCCAGAAGAACACCGCGTTGAACGAGATCGCGATCGTCATCAGCCAGAAGCGGTGATTGCTCCAGACGCTGGTGACGTCCTTCAAGATGCGGCCGGGCGCATCGGTGTTGTGCTCGATGGCGCCGGAATGAATGAGATCGATCTCGGCGGCGTTGACCGCCGGATTCTGCTCCGGCTTGTCGCGCACCAGGAACCACACCATCGGCAGCGGCACGATCAGCGCCAGAAGGCCGAGCGCGACGAATTGCCCGCGCCAGCCGATGGTGAGGATCAGGCTGGTGACGACGAGGCCGACCAGCATCGGCCCGATCATGGTGCCGATCCACCAATACGACGTCGCCTTGCCGCGCTCGCGCAAAGCGAACCAGTTGGCGACCAGCGCCAGCGTCACCGGATAGCAGGCCGCCTCGCCAGCGCCGAGCGCGATACGCGAGGCGAGCAGCAGGCCGTAGCTCTGCGCCGTCGCCGACCAGAAGCAGGTGACCGCCCAGATGACGAGGCTGACGATGATGGAATTGCGCGGCCCGTAACGCGTCACCGCCCAGCCCCAGACCGGCGCCGCGATGCCGTAAGAGATGAACAGGCTGCCGACCAGCCAGCCCAGCTCCTTGGTCTGGCCGGCGAGCTGCATGTCGCCGAGGAATCCCGGATTGGCGATGACGATCGAGATGTTGCTCTTGTCGAACATGGACATGATCCAGTACGCCAAGAGCGTCGGCGCGATGTAGGTCCAGCGCACGCGGGTCGCGGCCGCAATGCCGGCGGCGTCACGTGAGATCCCCTGCGGAGTGGTGATAGCCATCTGATCCTCCCGGCGGCGCGCGGTTCTTACGTTTTGCCTGCAGCAAGGCCGTCAGCCGGTGCTGCGCAAGTCGCGCAATCTCGCCGGCAAAATCTTGCCCGCACGTCGAAACTTGTCAACAATGCGCGCCATGACGGAAACGTTGGACCCGCATGCAGCTGCGCGCAGCGGTAGCACCGTCGAAGTGTTCGCCGCGTTTCTCAAGCTCGGACTGTCGAGCTTCGGCGGCCCGATCGCGCATCTCGGCTATTTCCGCGACGAGTTCGTGGTGCGGCGAAAGTGGCTCGACGACAAAACCTATGTCGACCTGGTGGCGCTGGCGCAATTCCTGCCGGGTCCCGCCTCGAGCCAGGTCGGATTTTCCATCGGGCTATTGCGCGCCGGCGGCCGCGGTGCGCTCGCTGCGTGGACCGGCTTTACGCTGCCGTCCGCGATTGCGCTCGTGCTCTTCGCGTACGGCGCCGGCGCGCTGAAGGGGCCGGCCGGAGCCGGGCTGCTGCACGGATTGAAGCTCGTTGCCGTCGCCATCGTGGCGCAGGCGGTGTGGGGCATGGCGCGCACGCTCACCCCGGACCGGGAGCGTGCTTCGATTGCGGCGATCGCGGCGCTGGTCATTCTGTTCAGCACCTCCTCGGTCGCGCAGATCGGCGCGATCGCGCTCGGCGGCCTCGCCGGGCTTTGGCTTTGCCGCAGCGAGGCGCCGGCGGCGGCCGACCACATCGCCATTCCGGTCTCGCGCCCGGTGGGCCTCGTCTGCCTGACGGTCTTCTTCGCGCTGCTGATCGGCCTACCGATCGTGCGAGGTTTCGCGTCCTGGCAAGGCGTCGCGCTGTTCGAGGCGTTCTATCGGTCCGGCGCGCTGGTGTTCGGCGGCGGCCATGTGGTGCTGCCGCTGCTGCGCCAGGCCTTCGTGACGCCGGGCTGGATCAGCGACGCCACCTTTCTCGCCGGCTATGGCGCCGCCCAAGCGGTTCCGGGACCGCTTTTCACGTTCGCGGCCTATCTCGGCACCGTCGTCAGTCCGTCGCCGCACGGCATTGCCGGCGCGGCGCTGGGATTGATCGGCATTTTCCTGCCCGGAATGCTGATCCTGACCGGCACACTGCCGTTCTGGGACAATTTTCGCAAACGCGCCGGCGCGCAGGCGATGATGCGGGGCGTCAATGCCGCGGTCGTGGGTCTGCTCGGCGCGGCGTTATACAATCCGGTCTGGACCAGCTCGGTGAACACGCCGGAAGACTTCGGCGTCGCGCTGGTCGGCTTCGTGCTGCTCACCGCCTGGCGCGCGCCGCCGCTCCTGGTCGTCGTCGTCAGCGCCCTTGGCGGGATTGGCTTGGCATTCGCCCAGGGATGATCGATCGCGCGGTGCGGGCATGGAAGGGGTTGAAGCGTGGCCGTGGCATAGGTGAGAAACCACGCCGCCATTGCAGCGATCGCCGCCGCGTTGCTGGCGTCGCCGCCTCCATCGCCTTCGACAGTCCCGCGGGCGCGCCGGCGCAATGGGGATACGGCGATACCGAAATCGCCTTCAAATACCGTTTCGTCAACGAAGACGAAAACGGCCTGCGTCCGATGATCGGCATAATTCCGGCAGTCGAGGTTCCGACCGGAGATCAAAGCCTCGGGCTCGGTGCGGGCCATGTGCGCGTCTTCCTGCCGGTGTGGCTGCAAAAGAGCCTGGGCGATGGTTGGCTCACCTGTGGCGGCGGCGGGTACTGGATCAACAACGACGCCTCAGTCGGCGACAAGAATTAAATTATTGGTTCTTCGGCTGGCTGTTGCAGAAGCAAGTGACGAAGCAGCTCGCGATCGGCGGCGAATTATTTCATCAGACCGCCGATACCATCGGCGGCAAAGACAGCACCGGTTTCAACATCGGCGCCATCTACGATTTTGACGAACATAATCACCTGCTGCTGTCCGCGGGGACGGGCATTCAGAATGCCTCTACGACGAATCTGTACTCGTGGTACGTTGGGTACCAGGTCACGGGAGGGCGGTAGCCCGGCCCGCGGCCGATTTATTTCCGCGGCACCAGCGCCGCGAGCTCGGGGAACGGCTGATAGGCGGCATCGGCGCATTGGCCCGGCTCGGCGTCGACGACCTGGTTGAGATTGCCGGCGAGATAGATCGCGATCTTTTCGCGGTGCTGGGCGCGGCCGGGGAACAGCACGCAGACCACGTAGTGCTCGCTGGCGCCGACCTGCTTGAGCGCCGGCGTGCCGATCTGCGCGTTGAGAAAGTCGGCGCGGTCGAGCAGCACCGTCGAAAGAAACGTCGCGATCTCGCTCTTGTAGTTCGACGGCAGCACGTTGGTTTCGGTGATCGGCGGCGGGTTCTGGTTGAGGCTGCAGCCGGCGACGACGGCGGCCAGCACCGCGGCCGTGACTTTGTGCGCGTTGGTCATGGCCGCACCGATCATTCCTCGGGCGACGGCCCGCACCAGCCGGGCAGATAATCGGCGTCGGCGCTCTTTGCCAGCTGCAACGCCTTTTCCAGGGCGTGCTCGAAGTCGCGCTCGATCAGCTTGCGCTTGATGCGCCGGCGCAAGAAATCGGCCCAGATGAACTCGCTGAACGGCGTCGTGTCCTTGGCGAAGCCGCCGGTGCGGCGCAGTTCGCCGGCGAGCGAGCGGAACGGATCGTCGATCAGTCCGGTCACCGCCCTGGGCAGATCCTTGTAATGGCGGCGGCGACCGTCGTCGTCGAACGGATGCATCCAGTTGCGATTGTCCATCACGAACCAGAACGCATCGATGTCGAGCTTGCTCAAGTTGGCGATCACCGTCACCGCGACCTGCTCGACGCCTTCTTCGTGCAGCGCCCGGGCCAGGTGATGATGGTCGATGACATAGTGTCGCTGCTTCGGGCCGAGGATCACCGGAATCATGTGCTTGCCGAGAAACTTCGCGTCCTTCTTCTTGTCCAGCTCGCGCCAATGCGCGCGCTTGGCCTCGACCTCGCGCATGCCGACGGTGATCTGGGTCGGGCGCAGATCGAGAATTTTGACCGGCGTCAATCTCGGTTCGCGAACGCTCATCGTCGGCTCCTGCAGCAGCCCCCGGCGCGCGATCATAGCGGGATGGCATCCCAGCTAAAAGTAACTCGCCCGGCGCTTGGCGGCGCCGGGCGAATTTTTGGACCGTGACCTTTGGCCGCTCAGCGCGCCAGCGGATCGGGCCGGATCTGGATGTGCACCGCCATCGGCGTCATGCCCTTGCCGCCTTCCTTGAGCCAGGGCGTGCGGTCGCCTTCCGACGACCACAGCCCGCGGCCCTTCCAGCCGGTGTTGGGGTCGTCGATGCGGGCATCGAGGCCCTTGGCATAGAAGCCGAGCGGGTACGGGATGCGCAGCGTCACCATCTTGCCGTTGACCAGCGCGGCGAAACCGTCGTTTTCGTTCGCCGTCGAGATCGGCACGTTGTTGCCCAGGCCGACCGCGTTATGCTGGTCGACCCAGGTGTAGTAGCTGGCCTCGGCCGAGTTGTCGCCGATGCCCTGGAAGCCGGGTCCGGGATATTTGTAGAACGTCCAGCCCTCGGGGCAGTGATCGCCGGTCGCCTTCGGCCCGTTCAGCGGCCCTTTGCACTTTGAGCGGTCGAAGCTGCCGAGATGGCCGCTCGCCAGCGACACCCAGACCACGCCCTTGCCGTCGATATCGCCGCCGCGCGGGCCGAAGCCCGGCATCGGCACGAAATAGATCTCGGTGAGCTTGGTCTTGGGATCGAAGCGGGCGACGCCGCCTTTGCCGGCGAACACGTTGATGGTGTACCAGACCGAGCCGTCGGCCGGGTTCGGCATCACCGCGTAGGTGCCGGAGCCGCCGACGCGCATGTCCTTGTCCGGCTCCGTCGGCTTGCCCGGCTCGGTGTAGTCGTCGAGCCGGCCGTTGCCGTTGGTGTCGACCACGAACGGCGCCCAGCCTTGCGCCTTTTCGGCGCTGCCGGTTTCGTCGAACACCTTGGTGTCGAGCCAGCCGGCGAGCTCGCCGCCGCCCGACGTCCACAAAGTGTTGTCCTTGTCGAAGCCGAATTGCAGATGGTGGGTGCCGAAGCAGGTGTCGACGAAGGTGAACTTCTGCGTCTTCGGATCGTACATCGCGAGCTGCCGCTCGTTTGAATCGATCGGGAACGCCTTGGCGTACGGATTGTCCGAGCCCTTGCGGCAGAATGCCGGCGTGCCGGGCTTGTGATCGGTCCCGGTCATCCACACGCGGCCCTTGTTGTCGAACATGTCGTTGTGATTGTCGAACTTGGTATCCCAGACTTTTTCCATGCCCCAATAGGCGGACGGCGCCATCGGCTTCTCGATCGCGGCATGGCCCGGGCCGAGCGCCTCAGGCACGTCGGCGCCTTCCGGCGGCGTGATGTAGGAGACCTTCGCCGTCTTCGGATCGAGCACCGGCAGATGGTCGGTGGCGTATTCCGGCGAGCCGTAGAGCAGGCCGTTGGCATTGACCGAGGGATTGCGCTTGTCGGACGAGATCAGGTCGTGGAGGTACTGCTTCTCGTTGCCCCAATCCCAGGTCGTGACCACGATGTTGCGCTCGACGCCCTGCGGCCGCGGCGGCTTGGCGAACGGCAATTCGCCCTTGGCGATGCGATCGGTCCAGTCGCCGAAATATTTCAGCGGCACGCTGTTGAACTTGCCGGCCATCGGATTGACCATCAGCGGCGCGGCCTGACCCGACTGGATGCGCCGCGCCCAGGCTTCCTCGCCGCTCTTGAAGGTGCCGAGCTGCGACGGAATGGTGCGCGTCGCCAATTGCCCGAGCTGATGGCAGCCGACGCACGCCTGGTTCTTGATCGTGGTCAGCCAGTCGGCCTGGGTCAGCTTGTCGGGAATGTCGCTCTTGCCGTTGAACTGGTCTGCGGCCGGGATCTTCAGCATCGAGTACCAGTAGATCGCCGGATAGTACTGCGCCGCGGCGGCGTCGTTCGGCGCCAGCACCGCGGTGAGGTTCAAATGCTTGCCGGGTTCGCCGTCGACCTTGGGCGAATCGACCAGGCCGTAGCCGCGCACCCACACCTGATATTTGGCTTTCGGCAGGTCCGGCACCACGTAGCGGCCCTGGTCGTCAGTGACGACCATCTTGGCGTAGCGCGTGCCGAGATCGTGGGTCTCGGCGATCACCCAGACGCCGGCTTCGGCGCCGTGCGGGCTCTTGACGACGCCGCTGATCGACTTTGCGTCGATCGGGACATTTTGCGCGCTCAGGCGCGCCGGCATCGCCACCAGGAACGCGGCGACCGCGATCGCCGCCACGCCACAATACAAGGCACGCTTCATCAGAGACCTCCCTTTGAGAGAATTCGGTGCGCGAGCGGCTCTCGCGCCCGATCCATGTTATGATTTAGCGAGAATCTGCCCCACCGCCCGTTCACCCGCAAGGGGCCTCGAACGCAGCGTTGCCCCGATGCGAGGTTCCTATGGCGATATTGCATGATGCGATCATTGGATCATTATGGTGCATGGTCATGATTCCAGGAACCTCACCACGCGCGATGCCAAGGTCGACCGTCACGGCGCCGTGGCGCGCCCGAGCCGTTCTGCTGGCCGTTGCCACGATGCTGACGACGGGCGCGAGCCTGCACGCCGCCCGCGGCGAGGATCAAGCGCCGGCTGGCGCGGCGCCGGCCGCGGTACCGGTTGCCGCAAAGGTCACGGCGGCGCCCCGTCCCGATTGCCCAAGCGCGAACTTCCGTATGGCCGTCGACGTCGGCCATACGCTGGACGCGCCGGGCGCGCTCAGCGCCCGCGGCATGACCGAATATGCCTTCAACCTGCAGCTTGCCCAGAACATCAAGCAGGCGCTGGTCGGCGCCGGCTTCGCCAAGACCGAGCTCTTGATCACCGACAAGAAGCCGCCGCTCGGGCTGTTCGACCGGGCGGCGGCCGCCAACCGTACCGGGGCCGACCTCTTCCTCTCGGTCCATCACGACTCGGTGCCGGACAATCTGATCAAGACCTGGCAGTACGAGGGACAGGACGAGGGCTACAACGACGACTACCGGGGCTACGCCTTGTTTGTTTCCAAGGACAATGCCGAGCCGGCCGGCAGCCTGCAGTTCGGCCATCTGCTCGGCAAGGC
>Ga0335085_10016529_pt1 | contig 10660 bp, 8 predicted proteins | sample Lox_Sample_45_FD_206712 | JGI IMG/M metagenome (GOLD analysis project Ga0335085, IMG submission 206712) | Soil microbial communities from Loxahatchee National Wildlife Refuge, Florida, United States - Lox_Sample_4.5 | ecosystem: Environmental > Terrestrial > Soil > Wetlands | place: USA: Florida...
CGGCTCCGTCGTGTTGCAGCAGCCGCCGGCGGCTGCACCCGCGTCGCCGACGGCCACGTCCTCCGCCGCCACGGAAGGCGAAGGCATCGCCAGCGGCGCGCTCGTGCTCGGGACGGTCGATTATGATGACAAGGGGCAGGTCGTGATCGGCGGCCGCGGCACGGTGGGATCCACGATCCAGGTCTATCTCGACAACGATCTGATCGGGGCGGCGACGGTCGATGCCGCCGGCCGGTGGCAGGTGACGCCGCAGTCGGCGGTGGCGCCGCGGCTGCACACGCTGCGCGTCGATCAGGTCGGCGCCGACGGCAAGGTCATGGCGCGCGTCGAATCGCCGTTCCTGCGCGCCGAGCTGGTGCAGCTGCCGGCCGATCAGGCCTTCATCGTGCAGCCCGGCAACAGCCTGTGGCGCATCGCCCGCCGGAGCTACGGCGCCGGCCTGCGCTACACCGTCATCTACGAGGCCAACCGCGACCAGATCCGCAACCCCGACCTGATCTATCCCGGCCAGGTCTTCGCCCTCCCGCCGACCCAGACGAACTAGTGAGCTTCTCTATCTTGCCGGAATCGGTGGGAGACTCGGATCGCCAACCTGCGTCCTTCGACAGGCTCAGGATGAGGGCTTTTCTTTGCGCCACCAAGATTTTCCCTCATCCTGAGCCTGTCGAAGGACGCGCCATCGATGTGCAGCGAACAAGGACGGGCCCAGGATGTTCGAGCTGCTGAAGCCGATCCTGGTCCCGATCCATCGCGACGGCTGGCCGTTCGTCGCGGGCTTCGCTGTCGTGATGATCGTCCTGGCGCTGCTGTGGGCGCCGCTCGGCTGGATTGGTGCAATCTTAACGGGTTGGTGCGCCTATTTCTTCCGCGACCCGCCACGGATCACGCCGACCCGCGCCGGCCTCGTGATCAGCCCGGCCGATGGCATCGTGCAGATGATCCAGCCGGCCGTGCCGCCCGCGGAGCTGGGGTTGGGGCCGCAACCGCTCACCCGCGTCAGCGTCTTCATGAATGTGTTCAACGTGCATGTGAATCGGATTCCGGTTGAGGGCACGGTCGCCAATCTTGCCTACCGTGCGGGCAAGTTCTTTAATGCCTCGCTCGACAAGGCCAGCGAGTTCAACGAGCGTCAGGCGATCGCCCTGCGCCTCGCCGATGGCCGCGCACTCGCGGTCGTGCAGATCGCCGGCTTGGTCGCGCGCCGCATCCGCTGCGACCTTAAGCCGAGCCAGGCGGTGCGGGCCGGCGAGCGCTTCGGCCTGATCCGGTTCGGCAGCCGGGTCGATGTCTACCTGCCTGACGGCGTGGCGCCGCTGGTGGCGCTCGGGCAGACCACCATTGCCGGCGAAACCGTGATCGCCGATCTGGCCGCCGCCGAGCCGGCGCGCCACGGAGAGGAACGATGAGATTCGATCGAGACCGCCCGCACCGCCTGCGCGATCAGTCGCTCAACCGGCTGATCCCGAACATGCTCACCATCGGCGCGCTGTGCGCCGGCCTGACCGCCGTGCATTTCGGCATGGAGGGGCATTGGGAGAAGGCGATCGTCGCCATCGTCGTCGCCGGCATCCTCGACGGCCTCGACGGCCGCATCGCCCGCCTGCTGAACGGCTCCAGCAAGTTCGGCGCCGAGCTCGATTCGCTCTCCGACTTCGTCAGCTTCGGGGCGGCGCCGGCCCTGCTGCTCTTTCAATGGACGCTGAAGGACCTGGGCGGCCTCGGCTGGGTCCTGTCGCTGGTGTTCGCGGTCTGCTGCGCGCTGCGGCTGGCGCGCTTCAATACCCGCATCGACAACGCCGACCTGCCGGCCTGGACCGGCAAGTTCTTCACGGGCGTGCCGGCCCCAGCCGGCGCCGGCCTCGCCATCTCGCCGATGATCGCGACCTTCCAGTTCGGCCCCGGCTATGTCGACCGGCCGGCGGTCGTCGGCGCGGTCATCTTGGCGGTCTCGCTGCTGATGGTGAGCCAGGTGCCGACCTACTCGTTCAAGCGCATCCGGGTGCCGCACCACAACGTCGTCCCGGCGCTGCTCGTGGTCGGCCTGCTCGCCGCCGGTCTCGTCAGCATACCCTGGGTCACGCTGCTGCTGGTCGGCGCCGCCTATCTCGCCTCGATCCCCTGGAGCATCAGCGCCTATGGGAAGCTGAGCCGCCAGCGTCCGACCGTCGCTCCCGACGACGTCGACAGCTCCCGCAATACGCCGGCGCTGTAGGTTAGTGGCAAAGGGCGTGTCCCTACCTGCACGGACATCATGCGTCCTTCGAGACGCGCCCTGCGGGCGCTCCTCAGGATGAGGTAGATTGCTGATGGCACCAAGAACGATTCTCATCCTGAGGAGGCCGCGCAGCGGCCGTCTCGAAGAACGCATGATCGCGATCCAGCGACTTCGGCCAGCAGAAAACCTGCTCTGGTCCTACCGCAGATTGCCGGTGTGGCCGAGCGAATAGCGGCCGGGCAGGGGCCAGACCGCGAGGCCGTGAGGCTCCAGCCCGACCTTGATCTTCTTCACCGCGCCGGTGGTCGTATCGATGTCGTAGACCACGTTGTCGAAGCGCCCGGAGAGCCAGAGGTCCTTCCCGTCGGCGCTGACGTTGCCCATGTCGGGGCTGCCGCCGCCGGGGATGGGCCAGGTGGCCACGATCTTCTGCGTCGCGAAGTCGATGACGGTGACGCTGCCCTTGCCGCGCGGGTGGCCGCGCGCCCGGTGGCTGCCGCGATTGGCGACATAGAGGAACTTGGCATCGCGGCTGGGATAGAGGCCGTGCGTCCCCATCCCCGTGCGGATGAAGCCGGTCTCCTTGAAGGCGTCGCCGTCGATCGTGAAGACGCCGTCCGCATGCATGTCCGCGACGTAGAAGACCTTGCCGTCGGGGGAGATGCAGATGTCCTGGGGCATCCCGCCGCGAGACAACTTGAGATAACCGACGACGCTGCGGCTCACCATGTCGATCTTGACGAGGCCGCCGCCGTGGAACTCGCAGGTGAAGATCGCGTAGCGGCCGTCGATCGCGAACTCGGCGTGGTTGATGCCATGGCAGCCGGGCGTCGGCAGCGACGCCTGCAGCTTCATGCTGTGGGGATCACGGAAATCGAGGCGCCGCAGCACCTCGGCGACGACGATGGCCGACTGGCCGTCAGGCGTGAAGTACATGTTGTAGGGATCGTCGACCGGAATGGGGTCGCCGGGCTTGCCGGTCAGCGGATCGATCGGCGTGAGGCTGCCGCCGACGTTTCCCTTCCGGTCGTCGGCGTTGTCGGTGACCCACAGGGTCTTCAAGTCCCATGACGGCACGATGTGCTGCGGGTGAATGCCGACCTTGAACTTGTCGACGACCTTGTGCGTGGCGGGATCGATCACATAGACGTCGCTCGACACCCGGTTCGGCACATAGATGCGCGGCAGCGCGCCCGTCACGGCCGGGCTGAACTTGCCGACTGCGGTCTCGCTGTAGAGGTTCGTCGGGTCGACGACCGGCGGCATGCCCGGCACCGTTTCGACCGGGCCGGCGAACGTCACGCCGGGGGCCGCCGCCGCGACCGATGCCCAGAGCCACAGGCCGAGGGAGCGAGCGCGCCACCCGGCTATGCGAAAGGGATTAAGGAAGATGTTAACGCCCCGTGATTTGGCGCGGATACGCCGACCGACCAGCCGCCTCCGCGGCGGGCATGTAGCGCGGCGGCTAGCGCTCGGCAATGTCTTTTCGGATGGCTGCGACCGCCTGCGTCACTATGACATCGACGCCGAGCCGGCCCAGTTCCGCGCTGGACCGGCGGGGGTCCCCGTAGAGGCCGTCGGCCACCTCCGGCTTGGGGGCGGACGCCAGCCGGTCCGCCCTGACCATGCTCGGGTCGACCGCGAGCATGAGTGACGTGTCGGCGACTCCGGCGTGCGTCCCGATCTCCTCCTGGCTATAGCCCCGGCTCTTGAGGGCCTGGACGTACGCGGTCTGCGTGACCCGATAGTACTCGGCCACGGCGTGCACGCGGACGGGCGTCGCCGCCCACTCCTTGTTCAATCGATCGGCGACGAGCTTGTCGTCCTTCTGACTCGGTCCAGGTCAGTTCTTCCAGGAACACGGTCGACGGCTGTTGCGCCTGCGCGCGCGGCGCCGGCCAGGCAAGCAGAAGCACCGCAAGGAATGACAGGATCCGAACGATCATCGCGTGACTTTAGACGCCCGTCGCCGCCTGCCCAAACGCCTGTGTGCGCTCCATCACTGACGCCGTGGAAGATTTGCAGCTAGGCAGTAATGGTCAGGGAGCGACACCGCTTCCGACGCGGCAATAGGCCGCAGGCCATCGGAGGTCCTCCCTCTATCGAAGAACGGCCGCTAGATCATGAGAGCGCCTGATGCGGGTGGTACGGCGTCCATCCGCGGAAGCGAGCGCAAAGGAGTACGCGAGCATCATGCCCAACGACGCCGTCGCCGTCCCGTCGCCCTTCGGCGACCCTATGCCCAGAGCCAAATTGATCGAAGATCCTCGCCTCCAGTCGAGTCTGGAGACGATGCTGGATGAGTCGGCCTTTCAGCATCTGGGTGTCGCGCTCGTCGATCTGACGCAAGGCACCGTCTCGCCTAGCGCGCCCGTCAACTTGCCCTACGCGGGATTTCGGGACGACCAGCAGATCTTCGTCGGCAGCCTGCCCAAGATCGCGGTCATGCTCGCCGCCTATCGCCTGCGCGAGCAGGTCCGCGCCGCCGCGATCCAGCTCGGACTGCACGAGCCCGGCGCACTGTTCCCCCGGCTGGTGAAGGCCTGGAAGCCGGTGATCGATAAGGCGGCGCAGGGGCGCCCCTCCCAGTTTCCGAAGCTGGAGCAGATCTTTCGCATCGACGGCTTCGACGATGCGCAGGAGATCCGATTCAGCGACGATTTCTACGACCACATCGCGCTGATGGTGGAGCGGGTCGGCAAGAACTCGGCCGCCGCCTATTGCGCGGACCGCCTCGGCTTCGCCTACATCAACGGCGTGCTGCAGAACGAAGGCCTGCAATCCGGCCGCATCGGCGAGAAAGGCTTCAAGGGCCTGTCTCTCAGCCTGAACTATGGCGGCGTCTCCTGGGGCGCCGGCGACGGCGCGGCCGTCGCTCAGGGAGCCACGGCCGAGGTCGTTGCAACCTTCATGACCGCCCTGTGGATGCACCGGCTCGTCAGCGAGCAGGCGAGCGTCGACATGGAGGGGCATCTGCGGCTGGCCGTATCCTGGTTGGGCGAAGGGTTGAAAGACCGAAAGCGCCCGCCCTCGAGCACGATGGGCAAGATCGGCGTCGCCGGAACCTACAGCGAGGGCGCGGTGATCGAGCGCCACATCCCAGGCGGGCGGCAGATGCGCTACACGGCCGTCGTGCTGGGCGCCAACGGCTATCCGTTGCTCTGGCGCGCCGGCGTCGATCTCGACATTCTTATGGACGCCAAGATCTCCACGGCACCCGGAAAACCCTGAGGGACCGTCCCGTGGGGAGCAGCCCGCGGGAGGGAAGGTGCTCGACTCCTACATGCGGCGCATGATTGATCCGCCGCTCGACCGTGCCGGGCGCCGCCTCGCTGCCGCCGGCGTTCCCGCCAACGGAGTGACCGTGGCCGGCTTCGCGGCCGGCCTGCTCGCGATCCCCTGTCTGGCCGCGGAATGGTACGGCCTGGCCCTCATAGCCATTCTCCTCAACCGGCTGGCCGACGGCCTCGACGGTGCCGTGGCGCGCCATACCGCGCTCACCGATTTCGGCGGCTATCTCGATATCGTCTGCGATTTCATCGTCTATGCCGCTGTCGCCTTCGGCTTCGCCCTGGCGCGGCCCGTGAACGCCCTGCCGGCGGCGTTCCTCATCCTGTCCTTCGTCGGCACCGGCAGCTCGTTCCTAGCCTACGCGATCCTGGCGGCGAAGCGGGGCCTGTCGAGCGAGGCGCGCGGCCGCAAATCGCTCTACTATCTGGGCGGCCTCACCGAGGGCACCGAGACGATCGCGTTCTTCGCCGCCTTCTGCTTCTTTCCGGGCGCGTTCCCCGTGCTCGCCTGCATCTTCGGCGGCCTGTGTTGGCTGACGACAGCAGTCCGCATCGCAACCGCACGCCGCGCGTTCGGCTGACCGGCGCTACTGCGCCGCCTCCGCCCGCTTCGGGGTCTCACTGGCTGTGTGTTTCGAAGATGGGCGCCGCCCGCTGTCCCGCCCCATCCAACGCTTCGCCGAAGCGATCGAGGCACGGACTCGCTCGGGCACGGTCTGCCGCGCCATCAGGGCACAGGGCGTCACGATGAGCGTGAGCACGGTGGCGAAGGCGAGGCCGAAGACGATGCCGGCCGAGAGCTGCGTCCACCACTGGGTCGAGGGCGCGCCATACGTGATCTCGCGCGTGACGAAGTCGATGTTGACGCGGAACACCATCGGCAGCAGGCCGAGGATGGCCGTGATGGTCGTGAGCATCACCGGCCGCAGCCGCTGCGCGCAGGTGCGCAGGATGGCCTCCCGCTGCGAATCGGCGGCGTGCCGCAGCTTGTCCGAGGTGCCCACGAGGATGATGTTGTGGTTGACCACGATGCCCGCGAGCGCGATCACGCCGATGCCGCTCATGACGATGCCGAAGGGCTGGTCGATGATCAGCAGGCCGATCATCACCCCGATGGTCGACATGACCACGGCGAACAGGATCACCGCGCTCGAATAGAAGCTGTTGAACTGGGTGATCAGGATGATCGCCATCAGGAAGAGCGCGACGGCGAACGCCTTCATAAGGAACACGCCGGCCTTCTGCTGGTCCTCGTCCTGGCCCTTGAAGGCGACGTTGATGCGCGGGTCGAGGTTGGCCGAGGCGACCCAGGCCTTGATCTCCCGGATCTTGTCGTCGGCCAGCACGCCCGGCGCCACGTCCGCCCGCACGCTCAGCACGCGCATGCCGTCGATGCGGTTGATGGTGTTCACCTTCGGCTTGGCGGCGCGCGTCACGAAGTTGCTGATCGGCACGAGTCCGTCGCTGGTGGAAACGCGCAGCCGGTCGAGCTCGTCGATGTTGCGGTAGGCATCGGGGAAGCGGGCGACGATGTCGATCTCGTCGTCGCTGTAGTCCGGCCGGTAGTCCGCGAACTTGAGGCCGAGGGTGATCAGCTGGATGACGTTGCCGACGCCGGTGACGTCGACGCCGTAGCGCGCGGCCTTGGCGCGGTCGACGTCGATCTGCCACTCGATGCCGGGGATCGGCCGCGAGTCCTCGATGCCGGCCAGGCCCTGCATGTGGTCCATGGTCGCGCGCAGCTGCACGACCGCCGGCTCCAGCAGCTCCGGGTAGCGCGAGGAGAGCTGCACGTCGATCGGCTTGCCGCGCGGCGGTCCCGCCTGGTCCTTGCGCGACTCGATGCTGATGCCGGCGATGCCGGCCGTGCGCCGGTCGATCTCGGCCAGGATGTCGACGGCCTTGCGGCGCTGATTCCAGCGCGCGAACTCCAGGTTGATCGTGCCGATCACGTCCTCGGCCAGGTCCTGGCCCGAGAGGTTGCCGGTGCCGGCGAGGGTGCGGCCATAGATGGTCTTGAATTCGTGCGTCTCCGCCTGCAGCGCCAGGATCGGCGCCTCGACCTCGCGCACCAGCGCGTCGCGCTCGTCGATCGACATGTTGCCGCGGCCGTGGATCTGCAGCAGCACGTTCTGCGGCTCGACCTCGGGGAAGAACTCCACGCCGTTGCCGTACCGGCCGTAGGCGATATAGACCACCACCAGCACGAGCGCACCGGTGCCGAGGATGCTGAGGGGACGGTCGAGCGCCCAGTCGACGATCCGCACATAGGCGCCGGTCATGCCGCCCATGCGCTTGAGGTCGTCGACATGGCCCTGCTCGAGCGCCACCATCTTGTCGTGGTCGCCGTCGCGCCGCGGCCTGCCGAAGGTGGCGCCGATCACCGGCGTGAACACCATCGCCACCACCAGCGAGGCGATCAAGGTCGCCGTCAGCGTGATCGGCAGGAACTTCATGTACTCGCCCACCACGTCCGGCCAGAAGATCAGCGGCAGGAACACCACGATGGTGACCGACAGCGAGCTGGTGATCGGCCAGGCCATCGCCTTGGCGGCGGCGCGGAAGGCGTCGCGCTTCGGCAGCCCCTCGATCATCTTGCGGTCGGCATACTCGACCAGCACGATGGCGCCGTCGACCAGCATGCCCGCCGCCAGGATCAGGCTGAACAGCACCACCACGTTGATGGTGAGGCCGGCCAGCGACAGCGCGAGGATCCCGATCAGGAACGACGCCGGGATCGCGATCCCCACCATGGTGCCGCCGCGCACCCCGAGCGCGCCGATGATCACGATCATCACGAGCAGGATCGCGAAGATCAGGCTGTTCTGCAGGTCCGTCAGCATGTCCTTGATGTCGCTGGAGCGGTCCTGCGAATAGGTCACCTGCAGCTGCTCGGGCCAGTGCTGGGCGACGCGCTCGGCGTCCACCACCGCGCGCACCTTCTGCACGGTGTCGATGATGTTCTCGCCGCTGCGCTTGGAGACCTCGATCGCCACCGCCGGCTGGCCGTTGATGCGGGCGTAGCTGTCGGCGTCCTTGTAGGTCTGCCGCAGGGTCGCGATGTCCTGGATGCGCACGACCGCGTCGCCGTTCACCTTCAGCGGCATGTTCAGGATATCGTCGGCATTCTCGAACAGCCCGGGCACGCTGATGGCGAAGCGGCCCTGCCCGGTGTCGAGCGTGCCCGCCGCCACCAGCCGGTTGCTGCGCCCGACCAGCAGGCCGACGTCGTCGGCATTGAGCCCGTAGCTCTCCATGCGCAGGGGGTCGATCACTAGCTCCACCAGCTCCTCGCGCTGACCGGAGATCTTCGCTTCGAGCACGCTGTCGATGCCCTCGATCTTGTCGCGCAGGTCGGTCGCCAGCCGCTGCAGCGTGCGCTGCGGCATGTCGCCGGAGAGGCTCACCACCAGCACCGGGAACAGGCTGGTGTTCACCTCGTGCACCGTCGGCTCCTCGGCGTCGGTCGGAATCTTGGCCTTGGCGATGTCGACCTTGTTGCGCACGTCGTCGAGCGCCTTCTTGGCGTCGAAGCCGGCGTCGAAGGTCAAGACGATCGAGCCGCCGCCCTGGTAGCCGATCGACTTCATCTCCTTCACGCCCTCGATGGTGCGCAGCTGCTGCTCCATCGGCCGCAGCAGCAGCCGCTCGGAATCCTCCGGCGAGATGCCCTCGAGCGAATTGAGGACGTAGATCACGGGGATGTTGATATTGGGGTCGGACTCCTTGGGCAGGTCGATGTAGGCGGCCACGCCCGCCACGATCAGCAGCACCAGCGCGCTCAGCACCGTGCGCGAGTGCCCGAGCGCGAAATCGATGATCGCGTTCATGACTGCGGCGACGCGCTCTCCGGCACGGGCTCCACCTTCTGCCCGGCCGTCACGAAATCCTGCCCGACCGTGATGAAGGTGACGGTCGGCGGCAGCCCGGCCAGCCACACGCCGTCGGCGCCGGTCGCCACGATGGTCACGGCGTGGAACTCGACCACGTTCCCCGGCCCCACCGTCTTCACGCCGACGTCGCCGTTCTCGGCCAGGGTCAGGATCGCCGGCGACACCCGGTGCGCGGGCAGGTCCGCCACCGGCAGATGCAGCTCGGCCGATACGCCCTGCACGATCGCGCGCGCGGGATTGGGCACCTCGAGCTCGACGCGGAAGGTGCGGGTCTTGGCGTCGGCCGCGCTGCCGACGAAGCGCACCTTGCCGCTCACCGTCTCGCCCGAGACCAGCCGCGCCGAGCCGGGCATGCCGACCCTGATCTTGTCGACGTCGCGCTCCGACACCTGCCCCACCACCAGCACGGGATCGAGGTCGACGATGCGCGCCACCGTGTCGCCCATGGTCGCGAAGTCGCCGATCTCGACCGGCCGCTCCTCCACCACGCCGGTGAAGGGCGCGTTGATGGTGGTGTGCTCGATGTCGATCTCCATGCTGGTGACGTTGGCCTTGGCCTCCTCCAGCTTGGCGCGCGTCTCCGCCACGTCGGTCTCGGCGCGATAGCCCTTCTTGGCGAGCTTCTGCGCGTTGTCGTATTCGAGCTCGCGCTGGGCCAGCAGCGCCCGCGCCATGGCGAGCCGCGCCTGGCGGTCGTCGTCGCTGAGTCGCGCGATCACGTCGCCGGTGCGCACCAGCGCGCCCTTCTCGGCCGGCACCTCGATGACCTTGCCGCGCGTCTCCGCGCGCAGCTCGACCTCGCGGTTGGCCACGGTCTGCCCGCGCAGGACGATCTCGACGATGCGCGGCTCCGCCGTCTGCTGGCGCACGCGCACGCGCGCCAGCGGCTGCGGCGCCGGCTGCGCCGTCTCCGAGACTGCGCCGGCCGACGTCACCGGCTCGTCGTTGGTGATCTGGCCCGAGAGCAGCCACGCCGTCACCGCAATGGCGATGCCGGAGGCGACGAGGTAGGAGGTCTTCATCATGGCGCCACCGCCGGGGTGCGGTCTGCGGCCGCCCGCTCCGCCTGTCCCGCGGCCTCGCGCTGCAGGCCCGCGATGAAGCCCGCGCGGTGCTGCTCCAGATAGGCCGCCGCGCTGCTGTAGATCGCGAGCCCGAACCCGTTGATGAAGCGGCCGCCGGGCGGCTCGCCCTGGCAATCGCAGCTTTCCATCTGCGCGATCTGCTCGTGATACCAGGCGATGCGGTCGCGGATGAGCCGG